>JAEEGG010002012.1_pt1 | contig 53547 bp, 42 predicted proteins | sample 9134161 | NCBI WGS metagenome assembly JAEEGG01 (sample SAMN16246543, study PRJNA631951) | gut metagenome | biome: gut microbiome; feature: rumen; material: CR-attached | host: Bos | place: Iran: Karaj | collected 2018-10 | reverse complement strand
CAAGAGAACTTCAACTGATGAAGGGCAATGAAGCTATTGCCCGCGCAATGATTGCCAGCGGATGTGACGGATACTTCGGCTATCCCATCACTCCGCAGAGCGAAGTTATGGAAACCCTGATGGCTGAGAAACCGTGGGAGACCACCGGTATGACCGTGCTGCAGGCCGAGAGCGAGGTTGCCTCGATCAACATGGTCTATGGCGGCGCCGCCACCGGTAAGAAAGTCGCCACCTCGAGCTCCAGCCCCGGAATCTCGCTGATGCAGGAAGGTCTGACCTACCTCGCCGGCGCTGAAATCCCCTGCCTGGTGGTCAACGTCATGCGCGGCGGCCCCGGTCTGGGTACCATCCAGCCCTCGCAGAGCGACTATTTCCAGAGTGTGAAGGGCGGTGGTCACGGTGACTACCAGCTCTACACCCTCGCCCCCGCCTCGGTGCAGGAGATGTATGACTTCGTGTTTGACGCATGGGACATCGCCTTCAAGTATCGCAACCCCGTCCTCATCCTCTCCGACGGTGCTATCGGACAGTGCATGGAGAAACTCTACACCCGCGACAACGTGGCTCGTTGGACCGAGGAAGAGCGCCGCAAGAACGCCCCTTGGGGCACCTGGGGCAAGCCTGCCACCCGTAACCACAACATCATCACCTCCCTCGAACTCGAGAGCTCGCGTCAGGAAGTCTTCAACCTGAAGCTTCAGGCCAAATACGCCGAGATGAAAGAGAAAGAGGTCCGCTACGAGATGCTGAACTGCGAGGATGCCGACTACATCATCGTCGCCTACGGTTCGAGCAGCCGTATCGCCATGAAGGCCATGCAGATGGCCCGTGAGAAAGGCATCAAGGTGGGTCTGTTCCGCCTGATTACCCTCTTCCCCTTCCCGACCAAACAGCTGGCCGAGGTTGCCGCCCACGTGAAGGGTATCCTTTGCGTCGAGATGAGCGCCGGCCAGATGATCGAGGACGTGAAGCTGGCCACCAAGTGCGGTGTGAAGACCGAGCACTTCGGCCGCTTCGGCGGTATCATCCCCACTCCCGGCGAGGTCCTGGAGGCTCTTGAAAACAAGATTATCAAATAAAGAAAGGAACAACAATGAATCAAGATATTGAAGCTCGCAAGCAAGAGTTGCTGAAAGAGGGTTACGAGGAGGTTTACACCCGTACCAAGGTGCTGACCGACGCCGTCATGCACTACTGCCCCGGCTGCGGCCACGGCACCACCCACCGCCTTATCGCCGAGGTCATCGACGAGATGGGCATTCAGGACAACGTCGTCGGCGTCAGCCCCGTCGGATGCTCCGTTTTGGCCTACAACTACTTTGATGTCGACTTCCAGGAGGCCGCCCACGGCCGCGCTCCGGCAGTCGCCACAGCCATCAAGCGCCTCAACCCCGACACCTATGTGTTCACCTATCAGGGCGACGGCGACCTGGCCGCTATCGGTACCGCCGAGACCATCCATGCCGCCAACCGTGGCGAGAATATGACCATGATCTTCGTCAACAACGGTATCTACGGTATGACCGGTGGCCAGATGGCCCCCACCACGCTGGTCGGCATGCGCAGCGCCACGACCCCCTACGGCCGTCGCGTCGACCTCAACGGCTATCCCCTCCGCATGACGGAGCTCCTCTCCACCCTGCCCGGCACCTACTACGTGACCCGTCAGAGCGTGCAGAACCCCGCCGCCGTGCGCAAGGCCAAAGCCGCTATCCGCAAAGCCTTCGAGAACCAGAAACTGAAGAAAGGCCTCAGCTTCGTGGAGATCCTCTCCAACTGCAACAGCGGCTGGAAGATGACCCCTGTGGCCGCCAACAAGTGGATGGAAGACAACATGATGCCCAACTACCCCGTCGGCGACATCAAAGTCGACGGCAAGATTGTCGAGGGCATCGACGCCAACCGTCTCGTTCTGGATCACCCGCTGACCGTTATGCAATAATTAACAATCAAAAAACAAGAAACAATGACTGAAGAAATCATCATAGCCGGTTTCGGTGGACAGGGTGTCCTCTCGATGGGTAAGATTCTTGCCTACTCCGGTGTCATGCAGGACAAAGAGGTCAGCTGGATGCCCAGCTACGGCCCCGAGATGCGTGGTGGTACCGCCAACGTCTCCGTCATCATCAGCGACGAGCGCATCAGCTCGCCCATCATCAACCAGTTCGACACGGCCATCATCCTCAACCAGCAGTCGCTGGATAAGTTTGAGAGCAGCGTGAAGCCCGGCGGTTACCTCATCTATGACCCCAACGGCATCACCCACGAGCCCACCCGTAAGGACATCAACATCTACAAGATCGCTGCTACCGCCAAAGCTCAGGAGCTCGGTATCAGCAAGGTCTTCAACATGGTGGTTCTTGGTGGCTTCCTCAAGCTGAAACCAATTGTCGACAAGCAGTACATCCATGAGGGTCTGGAGCACTCGCTGCCCCAGCGCCACTGGAACCTCATTCCCCAGAACGAGGAGGCTATCGAGATCGGCAAGGGCATCATCGAAGCCGTCCAGGTGCTGTAATAAGCATTTTATGGCATAAAAGAAAGCCTCCCAAACGGGAGGCTTTTCTTTTTATGTACTTGTGGTCAGTTTTTGGCTGCTTTGATCACCTGCTCGACGACGCCTATCTTGTAGCCGGTGCTGAGGTAGCGTATGTGGCCCTCTTTGTCTATCAACGCCACGAGCGGGTACTCCACCTTGTCAATCTTGGCAGCATTACAGATGCGTTGCTCAAGCAGCCCTTTCTGGTAGGCTAAGTCGGTGTTGGCGAGGCCCCACGACGGCATGCCGATGGAGGTGGGACCTACCATAAATGTCATGCCGCCCCAGGCCTTTACTTCTTTCTGTAGTTGCTTGAGCTCCACTATCAGGTGCTTCGACGGCTCGCTGTAGTCGCCGAGGTTGACGTACAGCATACCGGCATCGCCAGCGTAGTCCCACAGTTCTATGCCGTCAAAGAGTTCGAGACTTCTGTCAACGGTGCCCAGCTCGTCGGTGCGTGCCAGCAGCGGCAGGATTACAATCTCCTTGTTCACATTTTCGCCAGACTTTACCTCAAAAAACTCCATGCGCGAGCGCACCGCGCCATCGGGGTAGCGGTTGCCGGTAGAGAGGCAGTAGATGCCAGGTTCCAGCTCAATGGTGGCAGGGAAAGAAGCCATGCGTGTGTCATCCTCGAAGTCGAAGGTGCGTAGGTCGCCGTTCTCCAGCTTGGCAAGGGTGAAGTGCGGCCAGTAGACAGGCTTGGCGGGCTCTTTACCACGATAGGTAAGGGTGAGTTTTGCCTGTTTCTTATTGACATCTACACTATGGTTGTCATCGTTGAAATCCACTTTGCTGAACACCGTCTTTGATGCATCGGCGGCGTAGATAGTGTTCGTGGCATTGTCGAGGTAGGCAGGTATCCCGGCGGCACGGCAGGCGGCCACGAAGAAGATGTCGCGGCTGTGGCGGTCGGCACGGCGCAGCTTGTAGACACCCACGGGCGAGATGGGGCAGTTGTAGTAATTGGCAGTGTCGTCAACGATAATATTGCCACTCACCCACTGGAAGATATTCTCTGCATACTTCATTTCCTTGAACTCAGCCAACTCCTCGCGGTAAGGCCGCACCATCTCGTTGCTGATGCGGGCGGGCAGCAATCCCTTTTTAAACATATCATACCATGGATATGGCATAAAGGGGAAAGCCTCCAGCACATCAGCAGTAATATCGCGCAAATCCTTGTCGCTATAAGTGCAAAGGTAATCATACATGGGATTCCAGTTTACATACACATCCGCTGCACCGTTGATAGAGGTTACAACTGCATAGTTCTTTACACGATAATCCTCAGTGTGGTTGTCGAGGAACTTGATTATCTCGGCGTAGTTGCCTTCGCTCTTACGGATAATCTCCCAGGCCTGTTCGTCGGTAAGGTTGGGGTTGGGCTTCATGAGCTGCTTGAAGTTGTCTTTGGTGGGGAAGGTGGCGGTGTAGGCGTTGCGTAGCGAGTCTTCGTAGGCCAGACGCTTGGCATTGGCGGCGGTCTCCTCCTCGGCGGCAACCACTTTGGGTTCTCCAGCTACTGGAGGAACCATCTCGTAATTGAGAATTGGGAATTGGGAACTGAGGGTTGATGGAATTACCAATGCCAACGTACTATCCTGTCGGACGTCTATCTTGTCGAATGTATAATGCTCGCCATCAGTCGCCCAAATCAGCAGGTCGCCGAGGCCGGTGGTGAGGCTGGCGTGACCATCCTTGTCGGTGGTTTGGGTGCTGAGGGTGTAGTACTCGGCGTAGTTGTATAGCTTGAACTTCACTTGTGCGCCCTCCAGCGGCTTGCCGTCAGCGTCGAGCACCGTTATTGTCACGCGCCGCGTAGGAGCATAATGGCTCAGCAAGTTAAGCTCGCTGTACATGCTTGTGCGCTTCACCACCTCCTCGTCGCCCTTGTATTTTCCGAAGGCCTTGCTGTGCACCATCATGCAGCGCGTGCTGGGCACGGAGAACCAGCCCATATTCAGACTCGGGTCAGGCTCGCAGGCGCCGAGGAATTTCCACTCGCCGTCCACAAAGACCTCAACCCACGCGTGATTATCATCACAATGCGCCCAGCGTGGCGTGTAGCACTGGCGTGCGGGGATGCCGACGGCGCGCATGGCAGTGACGGTGAAGGTGCTCTCTTCGCCGCAGCGGCCGAGGCTGGTGCGCATGGTGGCCAAAGGCGACGAGGTGCGACTGTCGCTGGCGCGGTAGGCCACATGCTCGTGGCACCAGTGGTTCACCTCCAGTGCGGCCTCCTCGATGGTCATGCCTTTAACGCGCTCTTTCAGCTCACGGTAGAAAACCATGCGGGCGGTGTCGAGGTTCTCGTTGTTCACGCGGTAGACCAGCACAAAGTGGCGGAACACATCCTCCGGTATGTCTTTGCCCCACGGCATCTCCTCGCGTGCGCGGAAGGCATAGCGCACCTGCTGCAGGTAGAACGCCGGCTCATAGTCTGCCAGGTCGCTCAGCGGCATGTAGGCGTAGAGGAACTCCATAGCCTCGCGTTCGGCACGGCTGACGGTGTCGAGCTGCACCTGCAGCATCGGAAACTCCGCCAGGCGGGACTCGAAGTCGTTGTGCACCTCGTTGCGGTAGGCGTGGTCGGTGATGAAATGCGGGTCGCGGCTGCACGATACCGTCAGAAGTATCGCCAGGCAGAGTGCCGGCAGGCAGGCGGATATGGATAACAATCTCTTCATAATCATGATGCTATGTATCATGTGTTGAATGCAAAGGTACGAAGAAAAAACATACTGGCAAAATAAATATTATTCGCGCTTCCGAAAGGTCGTTTTTGGTACCCATCTTCGGCATTTCTTCAGTGGAAAGCCGTGGAAAGGCCGAGGAAACGCCGTGCCGGAGCCGAAGAGGGTTCGGTACGGATGCGTAACTACTATAGGCCCAATGTGTTAGCGATGAGCTGCCGCACCTGTGCGGCGTCGGTCTGGATGGTGCCGTCGGCGAGGGTGGTCTTGCAGGAGCCGTGGACCTCGGTGACGCCGGTGGCGTCGATGATCTGGCGGACGTTGGCGGGGGTGATGCCGGAGCCAGCGAGAATATGGAAATTTTGAATTGTGGATTTTGAACTTTGAATGGTTTCGACCATGCGTCGGATGACGGCGGCACCCTGTGGGGCGGTGGGGGCCTGGCCCGAGGTGAGCAGGCGGTGGCAGCCGCTGTCGATGACAGCCTGCAGGGCATCGAGGGGCTCCTGGCGAGCCTCGTCGAAGGCACGGTGGAAGGTGACCTCCATGGGGGCGGCGAGCTGGACTATGCGGCGTGTAAGCCCGAGGTCCACCTTGCCGTCGGGCGTGAGGAAGCCCACTACCACGGCTGCGGCGCCGAGGGTTTTGCATTGTATGACGGTGCGCTCAATCTCAGCCACTTCGGCCTCGCTGTAGCAGAAGTCGCCCGGGCGCGGCCGGATGAGCACATGGGTGCGCAGGCCGAGGGTGTGGACGCAGTATTCTATGTCTTCGAGGCTGGGTGTGAGGCCTCCCACCTCTAGGTTGCGGCACAGCTCAATGCGCTGTGCGCCACCGGCTTTGGCGGCCTCGGCCGATTGCCGCGATGGGGCGCATATCTCTACCTGAATCATGGTGCAAAGATACGAAAAAAAGGTTATTGGTTACAAGTTATTGATTATTGAGTGGTGTTTGTCATATAATAAAACGGAAGTTATTGCGTTATGACATTATATAACAGAACAGAACCATGAGATTTGACGAGCGTAAGAAAGTGCGCACGGTGGCTGGCGAGAACATCGTCATCATGCAGGCCGACGGCGAGGCCGATATGACCAAGGTGGTGGCCCTCAACGAGAGTGCCATGCTTGTGTATGAGCAGCTGAAAGGCAAGGAGTTTGCCGTGGCCGACGTGGCGCGCGTGCTGACCGATGAGTACGAGGTGGATGAGGCCACAGCGCTGGCCGACGCCGAGGCGCTGGTGGCAAGCATGCGCCACGAGCACATGATAATAGACTGAACAATGGAGAATGCCCGTTTGTCGATAGGCGGTATCGGAGTGACGCTGACCGGCGGCGCCAGTGTGGCGCTGGCCATGCGTCTGCCTGGCATGGCTGTGTTTGCGCAGCCTGGGGTCGACGGCATGGTGGTGCGCCTCGACGAGCAGGTGATGCTGCCACCTTGTCGCTGGCTTTACTCCTACGACCTCGAAGTCTCGGGTGCCAAGTGCCGCTTCGGGGTGGGGGAGGACGGCTGCCACTACCAGGTGTTCGGCGACGGCGTGGTGCTGCGCCATGACAGCCGTGAGCCCGACTCTGTGGTGTGTTCGGCTGTGGCCGATGCGTCGCTGCTGCGCTATGTGCTGTGGACAGCCTACGGCATGGCTGCGCTGCACCGTGGCGCTGTGCCGGTGCACACGTCGGCGGTAGTATGCGACGGCAAGGCGGTGCTTTGCCTCGGCGAGAGCGGTACCGGCAAGAGCACGCACACGCGGCTCTGGCGTGAGAACATCGCCGGCATTTCCCTCCTCAACGACGACAGCCCCATAGTGCGTGCCGAAGCCGACGGCATATATGCCTACGGCTCGCCGTGGAGTGGCAAGAGCCCATGTTTCCGTCAGGAACGCTACCCCGTAGCGGCCTTGCTGCGCATAGTGCAGCGTCCGGAGAACACAATAAAACGCCTCGGCGTTGTTGAGGCCTTCGCTGCCCTGCAGCCTTCGTGCCCTCCGGTGCTGGCACACGACGAAGGGTGCATGGACATGACGGTTGACTTCATCTCCAAGGTCGTGGGACAGGTGCCGGTATACCGTCTCGGCTGTCTGCCAGACGCCGCCGCGGCGCACCTGAGCCACGACACAATATTCCCTGCACAGCCATGAATATCAATAACAGCATATTCTTTGCCCTCGCCGAGGAACAGCTTGCCGAAGGGCGGCGCGTGAAGATGTCGCTGCGCGGCACAAGCATGTTGCCCACGCTGCGCGAGGAGGATGTGCTGACGCTCGAGCCTATGAACGACGAGCCTCGGGTGGGTGACGTGCTGCTTTTCCGCCACGGCGGCGGACATATCGTGCACCGGTTGGTGAGTCGTGAGGGTTACACCTGCATCATGCAGGGCGACAACTGCTACGGCACCGAGGCTGTGACGCGGCGGGACATCGTAGCCCGCGTGGTCGCGGTGACACGCCCCGATGGCCGTGTCGTGACGACCGACAGTCCCGAATGGCAGCGTACAAGCCGACGCTCGCTCTGCCGCAAACGGCTAAGGAATACTGTCATACGCTGCTTCGGCCGTCAGGGACGCAGGCAACTGCGCCCATGGTACTTCGCTGCACTGGCATTCCTTATGTGGGCCCCGCTCAACGGCATCGGCATACCGCTCGACAACTATATCTTCGGCCTACGTGCCGACCATCTGCTGCATGCCAGCGTCTTCATACCCTGTACGCTGTTCATCATGGACGTCATAGGGAAACGGTGGCTGGTGTGGTTCGCCGCCGTGGGCATAGGACTGCTCACCGAAGGGGTGCAATGGCTGCTGCCGTATCGTGGCTATGACGTCAACGACCTTATAGCCAACGCTCTCGGCGTCACCCTCGGGTGGGTGGTAATACTGGCGATAAAAAGAAAAGGCTCCCATTGAGAGAGCCTTTTTCCGTAAAGTAAACAATTGTCAGAAGTGCAGTGACAGCCCTGCGCCGAGGCCGAATGTGCGGTTGCCTGCTGCATCGGGTGCGCATACCAGTGTGGGCGCGAAGCCGATGGAGAGGTTGTCGCTGTAGGAAGAGCGGTTGGAGTTGTAGTCATCGACAAGCCAGTTGAGGCGGCTGGTGCCTACGCCTTTGAGTACATAGCCCAGTGGCAGCTCTATCTGGCTGGCAAAGATTAGAATGGAGCCAGGAATAGTAACATCTCCGTCCTCTACGATTGCGGCGAGGGTAAAGAACCCGACGCCAAGACCGAACTCTATCCAGCCGAGGGTTACAAGGGTCTTTCCGCTTCTGCGCTGTGCGCTGGCCGACTTGTAGGTCTCGTATCCTCTAATGCCAAGCACGTCTTTTATCTGTGCATCGTTCATCTTACGTCTGTTGAGAAGCAGGTCGCCATCAGAGTGCTCCATGTGGCCGTCGCCACTATAGTTGTATGTTCCGTTGTCGTAGCTTGTGTTGCCGGTTTGCGGAGCATTAACTGATGGTTGTTTAGTGTTGCCGTACACCTCGCGGTAGCCGCCCTTGTACTTCACCATGAAGATTTCGGAAACCCTCTTTGTGTACATCGGGCCGTCTTGGTTGTTCCACAGTTGGTACTTTAGCTCGGTGTCCGACACTTCTTTTACCTTGACCTTGAGTTCGTCACCATTGCGGAACACAATAGTATCCTGAGCGAAAACGGTCCCTGCTCCCATGAGGAGTGTTACTGTAATAAGATACAGTTTCTTCATCTTTGTAACCCTTGTTCGTGTCGGGCGCAACTGTTAGTTGATTAATAATGTTTTGCCGTGAACATAAAAAAAGCGCGGGTTGAAGTCATCACCTATCCCGTCGCTGAGGCTCTCGCATTGCCCATCTCCCGAGGATAAGCAACGCCGATGCCCACACTGAACGTATACACAAGACAATGTATTACGCTCCCCATGGACGTTGGCACTGCTTTATCGTGCGGGAGGTTAGTGAATTTGCGAGATTCAGCGACCGCAGATAAAACGTCTACAACGTCTTCTTAATATGTTCTGTCGCCCATCGTATTTGGTGGTTGACGGTGCAAAGATACGAAGAATAATCAATATAGCCGATAAAAAGTTACACGAGGCTGATTATTAGGCTTCGCCCCGCCCCGCCAGAAGGCCGCAGGCGGCGTCTATATCCTGACCTCGCGAGGCGCGGAGGGTGCAGATCACTCCGTGGCGGTTCAGGTAGTCCTGGAAGGCTTTTATCGCTGTCGGCATGGATGTCTTGTAGGGCGCTTCAGGCGACTCATGGAAGCGTATCAGGTTGACGCGGCAGTCGAGGCCTTTAAGTGCGTCAACAAGTTTCTGCGCATGCTGCTGGTCGTCGTTGAGGCCACGGAACATGGTGTATTCGAAGGAGAGGCGGCGCTGGCCGCTCCAGTCGTAGTGGCGTAGCAATGCCAGCACCTCGTTCAGTGGAAAGGCTTTCTGCACGGGCATCATCTGCAGGCGCTCCTGTGGCACGGCGTTGTGGAGGCTTACGGCGAGGTGGCACTGGCTCTCGTCAAGGAAGCGCTTGAGACTTGGCACTATGCCCACCGTTGAGACGGTGATGCGTTTGGGGCTCCAGCCGAGACCCCAGTCGGCGGTCATCGCCTGCGTGGCGGCAAGGATGGCGTCGAGGTTGTCCATCGGTTCGCCCATTCCCATGAAGACTACGTTTGTAAGCTCCTCGTATTCGGGGATGGAGAAGAGTTGGTTCAGAATGTCGCCGGCGCTGAGGTTGCCGTGGAAGCCCTGCTGACCGGTGACGCAGAAGTGGCAGCCCATCTTGCAACCCACTTGGCAGCTGACGCACAGCGTGGCGCGGTCCTCTTCGGGGATGTATACCGCCTCTATGAAATGCCCGGCGAGCACGTGGAACAGGTATTTCTTGGTGCCGTCGCGGCTCACCTGACAGCGTACCGGCGCCTCACGGCCTATATATGCTATCTCGTTGAGGCGTGCGCGCTGGGCAAGCGACAGGTTGGTCATGGCGTCGATGCTCTCTGCGCGCTTCTTGTATAGCCAGTCGCAGAGCTGCTTGGCCGTGAAACGTGGGAAGCCTTCAGCGGCGCAGAGTTCCTGCAGCTGTGGCAAGGTCTTGCCAAGCAGATTGACTTTAGAATCTTCACTCATAACTCATAACTATCAGAAGTCCCAGTCGAAGCCTTCGTTCTCTATCTCCTGCTGGAAGTTCGAACAATCCATCTCGATGGGTACTGCCGGGCGCTCGAAGTCTCCGCGGTAGAAGTTGAGCTGCCGGTCTTTGTAGATTTTCTCCATGTAGAGACCGAAGATGGGCAGGGCCATGGCTGCTCCCTGACCGTAGGTCATGTTGCGGAAGTGGATGCTGCGCAGCTCGCCGCCGGTCCATACGGCCGTGGCCAACTTGGGGGTGATGCCCACAAACCAGCAGTCTGAGTTGTTCTGTGTGGTGCCTGTCTTGCCGGCTATGCAGGTGGAGTATTGGTTCAGGTGGTACTTATAGTTGAGGCGCACACCGGTGCCGCTCTGCACGACGCCCTTCATGAGCTCAATCATCATGTAGGCTGTTGTCTCGTCCAGTGCCTCGCTGCGGTGAGGTGTGAAGCGCTCCAACACCATGCCCTTGCTGTCCTCGATGCGTGTGACAAATATCGGCTCCACATATTCGCCTTTGTTGGCGAAGGTCGCCATGGCGCCAGCCATCTCATAGACTGTTATCTCAGGAGTGCCCACGGCTATGGCGGGAACCGCGTCTATCGGGCTTCGAACGCCCATCTTGCGGGCAATGTCTATCACCTGTTCGGGAGAGCCCTGCTTCATGAGGTAGGCCGACACCCAGTTGACAGAGTGCGCCAACGCCCATTTGAGGGTGACCATCTCGTCCTCACGCTCGTGTGTGCTGTTCTTCGGGCACCAGTCCGGGGCGTTCCACACCTCGAAGCACACCTGCGAGTTTGGCACTTCGGTGCAGGGGAACATGCCGAGGTCTTGCAGCGCCATGGTGTAGACGAAGGGCTTGAACGTAGAGCCCACCTGACGGTGACTCTGTACGTTGTCATACTTAAAGTAGCGGTAGTTGATGCCACCTACATAGGCTTTTACGTAGCCCGTACCCGGCTCCACACTCATCAGGCCGGCGTTGAGGAATCGTTTGTAGTAGATAAGTGAATCCCACGGCGACATCACAGTGTCTATGTTGCCTTTCCAGCTGAATACACGCATCTTCACCTTCTCGTCGAAGTTGGCGCGTATCTCTTTATGGCTCAAGCCGTCGGCCTTCAGGTTGCGGTAGCGGTCGCTGTTCTTCATGGCTTGTTCGAGGAACTTCTGCTGCTGTTCCTTGGTGATGTCGCAGAAGGGGTTGCCTTTGCGGGCCTTCAGTTCGCGTTCGAAGGCAGGCTGTATCTCTTTGCTGAAGTGCTCGCGCACGGCTTGTTCGGCATAGCGTTGCATGCGGCTGTCTATTGTCGTGTATATCTTCAGGCCGTCCTTGTGCACGTCATAGTGTTCACCGTTGGGTTTGCGGTGGTTGCTGCACCAGTCTTTCATGTAGCTGCGAAGGTATTCGCGCAGGTATGTCGCCAAGCCGTCGTTGTGGCTCTGCGGCGTGTAGTGGCTCATGTCGAGGGGTTTTGCCTTGTATGCCTCGTAGTCCTCGTCGCTGAGATAGTCGTAGTGGTTCATCTGGTAGAGCACCGTGTTGCGGCGTGCCAGCGCGTTGTCGGGGTGCAGTATGGGGCTGTAGGTCGTCGGCGCCTTGAGCAGGCCCACCAGCATGGCGGCCTCGTCGACGTCCAGCTCGGCTGGTGTCTTGTCAAAGAATGTCTTGGAGGCTGTCTTCACGCCGAAGGCGTTGCTGCCGAAGTCAACGGTGTTGAAGTACATGGCAAGTATTTCCTGCTTGGAGTAGTTGTGTTCCAGCTTCACGGCCACCACCCACTCTTTGAACTTCACAAACGCCACACCTATCTTGCTCTTGTGTCCGCGGGGGAAGAGGTTCTTGGCCAGCTGCTGCGTGATGGTGCTGCCGCCGCCCGACGAGCCTTGGCGTCCGAGGACAGTCTTGAAGAGCACGCGCAGGAGGCTCTTGGGGTCAATGCCTGAGTGGTTGTAGAAGCGCACATCCTCGGTAGCCACAAGGGCGTTGATGAGGTTGGGCGAAATCTGGTCATAGGTGACGTTGGAACGGTTCTCCAGCCCGATGAAGCCGAGCACTTCGCCGTCGTCGGCCAGCACCTCCGATGCCTGCAGGCTGCGGGGGTTCTCCAGCTCCTCGAACGAGGGCATGAAGCCGAGCCACCCTATGGAGAGGAGGGTGAAGAACAGGAACACCGCCAGCCACAGCCCTCCGAAGATAAGCCAGAGGTTGCGTATGAGGTTGGGGTGTTTTGTATTCTTTTTAGCCATGATTATTGCTGTTTCGTTCTATTGTATTCCACGCGCAGCCCGATGTCCTTCAGGCCGCTGATGGCGCTGTCTCGCATGCCGTTGGCTACGGCGAAATGGTAGTGCCCCATCATCGGGAAGCGTGCGCTGCCGCCGCGCAGACGGTAGCGTGCATCCACATAGCGCCCTATGCGTTTGCCCAGCCACCGCCCCTCGGGGTCGGCCAGCGGGCATTCCAGGGTGTCGTGGGCCACACTCCCGTCGGGGAAGGTGGTGTTGATGAAGAGGAATGTGTTGCTGTAAGGGTAGGTCACGCTGTTGCGCACCTCCACGAAGAAGTTGAACAGGTGTGTGGTATCGTCCACCTCCACGTCGAAGCAGACGCTGTCCTGCGGTGCCCAGCCGTGCTCGTCGACGCTGCGTCTCTCGTCATAGTAGATGCTGCCGTCGCAGGCCGCCATGGCCATCGCTGCCAGGATGCAGGCAATGTATGTGCAAATCTTTCTCATCTGCGGTCGCGGTTATTGTTGTTGCCGCTGCGGCGCGGCGCGTTGTTGTCGCCATCGCGGCGCGGCTTGCCTTCGGGCTTGTTCTGTTGGCTTTGCTGCCTTATCTTGTTGGTGTTGTGGCGTTCTTCGCGGGCACGGTTGTCGCGGTCGCGACGTTCGCCGCGGTCGCCACGCTGGTCGCCGCGTGGTCCACGGCCCTTGCGGTCGCTGCCCTGGGGCCTGCGTTCGTTGTTCTCGCTGCCGCGGTTGTTGTCTTCGCCCACCACGCCGTTGCCGCCTTCGCTCAGACGCTCTATCTCGCGCTCCACCTCCTCGCTGTTGGCCTCCGAGGCCAGGGCGCTTGTTGACATGAGCTCCACCTGGTAGTCTTCGAGCTTCTCGGGGTACTGTTGGTTGCGGTTCATCTCCATTATGGCCTTCACGTCCTCGGCCTTGACGGCTATCAGCTCGTTCTCGCCCTCGTAGGCATACCACATGATGCCGCGGAAGACGTCGGTCTTCTTGTACAGCGCCAGGCCTTTCTGGAACCGTATGGCGTGGCCTGCCGGCGGGAACTTCTTGAGGGCGTCGGCATAGACCTCGTATTCGAAGTTGAGGCAGCACTTGAGCTTGCCGCACTGACCCGCAAGCTTCTGCGGGTTCGGCATTATCTGCTGTGTCTTTGCTGCGCCGGTGGTGACGCTCTTGAAGTTGGTCAGCCATGTGCTGCAGCACAGTTCGCGGCCGCAGGTGCCTATGCCGCCCACCTTGCCGGCCTCCTGGCGTACACCTATCTGCCGCATCTCGATGCGCACACGAAACTCCTCGGCCAGCACCTTGATGAGCTCGCGGAAGTCTACGCGTGCATCGGCGGTGTAGTAGAATATGGCCTTCGAGTGGTCGCCTTGGAACTCCACGTCGTTCACCTTCATGTCCAGTCCCATGTCGGCCACTATGCGGCGTGTGCGTATCAGGGCGTTGTGCTCCTCGCGCATTGAGGCGTCCCAGCGCTCTATGTCGGCGTCCTTGGCGCGGCGGAAGAGCTTGCGCACGTTCTCCGACTCAGGGCTGATGCGGTGTTTGCGCATCTGCAGGCGGCACAGCTCGCCGGTGAGGCACACTATGCCTACGTCGTGGCCGGGCTGGCCTTCCACGGCCACCACGTCGCCCTCGGTCACTTCAAGGCCGTCGGGCAAGCGATAGAAGTCCTTGTGGTTGTTCTTGAAGCGCACCTCCACGCAGTCGAAAGGCCGCATTGTGGGTTGGCGTATGCCGGCCAGCCAATTGGTGCTGGTGACCTTCGAGCAGCTCTGCCGCTCGCACTGGCTCACAGGCTGGTAGCTCTTGGGACAGTGGTTGCATCCGCGGCTCAGGTACACGGGCTCTGTGTACTTCACCCACGGTATGTCGGGGTCGGGCTCCATATAGGGGTCCAGGGCGCTCTCCTCCGAGCGGTATTCCTCCACCTCGGGGTTCTCTCGCTCCACAGTGTTGTGTTTCTCCTCGCGGGCCTTGCGCCTCTCGCGCATGAATGCCGCTATATCTTCGGCGCTCGCCACCTCCTCGACGTCGTCGGGAGTGGGGGCTACGGGTTTATTCTCCAGTTCTTTATCTTTGTTTTCTTCCATAAATTCTTGGTTGTTTCACTTTTTACTTCTCATCTCTTCTTCAGCGCCTTGCTCATGCTGAACGATAGCTGCATCAGCGCTATCTTGGCGTTGGCGTTGCGCTCCACTGCCATAATGGCCTCGTCGAGCGCCTTCTCTATCATCTCTATGTTGTTCACCGTCACCATGGTGGGGAACATGGCGTCGAATTTCTGGTCGCCCGAGCCGAGGTCTACGGGCAGTCCGGCGGCGCCGTGCAGGAAGCAGTCGCGCATCACGCCCAGTGTGTAGCCGAGGAACTGCTTCTGCTGTTCGCGGTTCAGGGTGGCCATCTTGTCCACCTGCGCGCTCAGTTCCTTCATCTTCAGCTTGAAGAGGAGTCTCAGCCACGACACCAGCAGTCCGGCGAACTCTGTGTCAGCCGTCGTTCTCCGCTCTCTGCTCCCGGCTTTCAGCTTGATGGTCTGCACACGGCTGCGTATGGTGGGCAGCAGGCGCTCGTCGTTCTCGCACACCATCATAATGATTGTGCCGGGGTTGGGTTCCTCGAGGGTCTTCAGCAGCTCGTTGGCGGCGGCGGGGTTCATCTTCTCTGCCATCCACACCACCATCATCTTCCATCCGCCCTCGTAGCTCTTGAGGCCGAGATCGGACACGATGTGTGCCGCGTCGAGCTCGCGTATCATGCCCTGCTTGTTCTCGATGCCGAGGTGGGCGTACCACTCGTCGAGGGTGCCGTGTGCGTTGTTCTGCAGCATGAACTCGCGGAATTCAGGCATGAAGTCGCCGCTCCAGTAGTTCTTGTCAACCTTCGCCGTGGCGGCGTTTGGGAAGACGAAGTGCAGGTCGGGGTGCATCAGGCTGGCCATCTTCTTGCAGCTCGGGCACTCGCCGCACGAGTCGTGGTCGTGGCGGTTCTCGCAGCAGAGGTATTGAAGGTAGGCCAGGGCCAGCTGCAGCGCCCCGTCGGCCGTGGCGCCGAGCACCATCTGGGCGTGGCTCACGCGTCCGCTGTCGATGATTTCTGTCAGCCTGGTTATTGTAGCTTGCTGTCCTTCAATGTCTTTGAACTGCATGGCACATGTATTTAGCCATGCAAAGATACACAATTTTATGATAATAAGGAAAAATAATTTACCGCCGCACCTCGCAGCCGCCTCGGTATCGGTACGACACAGGTGCGTAGTTGCGACTCAGTTCCTTCGACTCCTCTACGGCAGTTCTTCAGTAGTTCTTCAGTGGGTCACTGAAATACTACTGAAGAACTATCGTTGAAATGCCGAAGGGACTCCGTGCCGCCTCCATAGGGGCGGCGACTTTTTTTCAACAGATGCAATATTCGTGCGCGACGTGCGTTATTAGGAGTATTCTGTATTGATTTGACGCGATGAAGCATATTTTTGTGGTGAACCCCTGTGCCGGCGGGCGCGACAGGAGCGGCGACATCAGGGCGGCTCTGTGGACGCTCGGTGCCGATGCTGAGATATACTGCACCGCCGGTCCGCGCGACGCCACGCGATTTGTGGCCTCCCGCTGTGCCGAAGGCGGCGACGAGACGTTGCGCTTCTATTCTTGTGGCGGTGACGGCACGCTGAACGAGGTTGTCAGCGGCGTTATGGAGGCATGTGGTGGCGAGCGCAAAGCCGAGGTGGCCTGCTACCCCTGCGGTAGCGGCGACGACTTCGTGCGCTACTGGCAGGGGCGCGACTTCACTGACATCGGCGCCCTGATGCGGGGCTCCGCAGTGCCGGTGGACGTGATGCGCCTCGGCGACCGCTACTGCGTCAACACGCTGAACTACGGCTTCGAGGCCGCTGTGTGCCACACGATGGCCACCGTGCGTCGCAAACCTCTGATTGGCGGCCGTATGTCCTACACCACAGGTATTGTTGTGAGCCTGGCCATGGGGCGCCGCAACCGCTGCCGCGTGATGGTGGACGGCGAGGTGTGGCTCGACGGCGTGGTGCTGCTCCTCTCGGTGGCCAACGGCCAGTATGCCGGCGGCGGCTACCATTGTGCGCCGCGCGCCAAGAACGACGACGGTTTGCTGGAGGTTATGGCCGTGAAGCCCATGTCTGTGGCGCGCTTTGCGGCGCTTATCAAATACTACAAGAACGGCGAGCTGCTCGACCGCGAGGAACTGCGGCGATGGGTGAGCTACCGTCGCGGCCGCCACGTTGTCATAGACCCCTTGCGCGACTCCTACGTGGCTACCGACGGCGAGATTGTGCCCGGCGCGCGCTTCGATGTGGAGTGCCTGCCGAAGGCAGTCAACTTTGTGCTACCAGCAGAACACTGAACACTAAACTTTGAACACTGACTATGGAAAGTTTACCTGCAATATTCATGGACCTGGCACTGATTTTGGTCACCGCCGGTGTCATCACTGTCATCTTCAAATGGCTTAAACAGCCCCTCGTGCTGGGCTACATCCTGGCCGGTTTCTTCATAGGGCCCTACTTCCCATGGTTCCCTGTGGTGGGCGACGCCACGAGCGTGCGTGTGTGGAGCGACATCGGCATAGTGTTCCTGATGTTTGCCCTGGGCCTTGAATTCAGCATCAAGAAGCTTAAGAAGGTGGGCGGCACGGGAGCCATCACGGCTCTCACCGAGCTGTTCATCATGTTTCTCATAGGCAACGTAGTGGGCCACATACTGGGTTTCAAGAGTATGGACTGCGTCTTCTTGGGCTGCATGCTCAGCATCTCGTCCACGGCCATCATCATCAAGAGCTTCGACGATCTGAAGCTGAAGCAGCAGAAGTACACCTCGACGGTGACGGCGGTGCTGGTGGTGGAGGACATCATAGCGGTACTGCTGCTGGTGGTGCTGAGCACCATCAGTGTCAGCAAGACCTTCGACGGGGGACAGCTGGTGTGGAGTATGGTGAAGCTGGTCTTCTTCCTCATCGTTTGGTTCGTCTTCGGCATATACCTGATACCTACATTCCTGCGCTGGATGCGTAAGTACATGACCGAGGAGACGCTGCTGCTGGTGGCTGTGGGCCTGTGCTTCGGCATGGTGGTGCTCGCCGCGCAGGCGGGTTTCAGCACGGCCCTCGGCGCCTTCGTCATGGGTGCCATCCTGGCCGAGACCATAGAGGCCGACGTGATACACCGCTTGGTGACGCCGTTGAAGAACCTCTTCAGCGCTGTCTTCTTCGTCTCCGTTGGCATGCTCGTGCAGCCTGCAGTCCTTGGGCAGAACTGGCTGACGGTTGTGGTCATCGCTGCCTGCATTATCATCTTCAAGAGCCTGGCTGCGACGACGGGCGTGCTGCTCAGCGGTAAACCCCTGAAGACTGCCGTACAGAGCGGCTTCTGCTTCTGCCAGATAGGTGAGTTCTCATTCATCATAGCCGGCCTTGGTCTGAGCTACGGCGTCATCGACGAGAACCTCTACCCGATAATCGTGTCGGTGTCGATACTCACAACCTTCGTCACGCCCTACATGATAAAGGGTGCGTTGCCGTTCTACAACTGGGTGGAGCCCAAGCTGCCTGCCAAAATGAAGCAGCGCCTGGAGGAGTACAGCCAGCACAGCGCCGGCGACGACAGCAGCCGCGTGGGCATAGGTCTCTTCGTCCGCAAGCAGCTCTCGGGCATCGTGCTCCATGGCGTCATCCTGGCGGCCATAGCGCTGCTGTCGCTGGGCCTGCTGCGGCCTTTCCTCGACAAGATGTTCGCTGGCATGCAGATACCCCAGATATGGAGCCGCCTGATAGGTCTTGTTGGTACCATAGTCGTCATGTCGCCCTTCCTGTGGGCGGTGGCTGTGAAGAATGTGAGCCGCAAGAAGATAAAGGAGATGTTCGACACCTACCGTTTCAGCCAGGCTGTGGTCATACCGCTTCTGGTGCTGCGCTACTTCATAGCGCTGTTTGCCGTGGGTGCCGTCATAGCCGGCTATGTTGACCTGGCCGTGGGTTTCCTCATGGTGCTGGCCATCATCATCGTCGCCGTAGTGCTCTTCACGCGCCGGGCCGATGGCTTCTATAGCCGCATAGAGGAGAGTTTCAACAAGAACTTCAACCTCAGGCAGGCTCAAGCGTCGTTCCACATACCGGCAGGCATGGAGAATGAGTTCGCCATGGAGCGCCTGCGCCTGACGCCCAGCTCGCCGCTGGCAGGCAAGACGCTGCAACAAAACGACATACGCAAGCGCTATGGCGCAAATATCGTCACCATCGAGCGTGGCGACACGGTGATAGACCTGCCGGGCAAGGACGAGATACTGATGCCGTTCGACATGCTCACAGTTATAGGCACCGAGGAACAGGTCAGCGCCATACGCGGCGACATAGACAAGGAGGCCGACATGCTGGTGCATGACCATTCGGACCACGAGATGCACATGTACCGCTACCGTGTCGAGGCCGGCGGCCCCTTGTGCGGCATGCAGATAGGCACGTCGATACTCGCTACGAAGCACCACGTCATGGTGATAGCCATCGAACGTGGTGGCGACAGGATTGTCAACCCCAATCGTCACATAGTCTTCCAGCATGGAGACCTGCTCTGGTTCGTCTCGCCCGAAGAACTCACTGTCAGCGGCTTTGAAAAGAAAATGATAGAGATATGAAAAAGATAGCAATAGCAGTCATGTGCTGTCTGACTCTGGCGACAGCACAGGCCCAGGACGACCGCGGCTTCGAGATAGCCAAGAACCTGGAGATTTTCGCCAATGTGTACAAACAGCTTAACCTGAACTATGTGGACGATGTGGACCCTGGCAAGGCCATCAAGACAGCCATCGACGCGATGCTTTCGTCCATGGACCCGTACACCAACTACTTCCCTGAGAGCCAGATGGAGGATGTGAAGCTGCAGCTGCTGGGGCAGTATGGCGGCGTGGGAGCTCTCATCATGCAGCGTGGCGACTCGATATACATCAGCGAGCCCTACAAGGGGCTGCCGGCTGCTGAGGCAGGACTGAAGGCTGGCGACCGCATCGTGGCCGTCGACGGACAGAGCACCAAGGGCAAGAAGACACCGGACGTGAGCAGTGCCATGCGCGGTCAGGCCGGCACCGAGGTGGTGCTGACTGTGGAGAGGGCCAGCAAGGAGTTCGACTGCACGCTGAAACGCCGCGAGATCAAGCTGCCCAATGTGCCCTATTACGGCTTTGTGGGCAAGGATAAGGACTACGGCTACATAAAGCTCGACGAGTTCACCACTGACGCTGCCAAGCATGTGCGTGAGGCTTTCGTGGCATTGAAGAAAGAGAAACCCGACATGAAGGGCGTGGTGCTCGACCTGCGCGGCAACGGCGGCGGTCTGATGAACGAGGCTGTGGACATCGTGAACATCTGGGTGCCCAAAGGAACACTGGTGGTGGAGACCAAGGGTAAGGTGGCCAGCAAGAACACCAAGAGCTATACCCGCATGGCGCCGGAAGATACCGAGATACCGGTGGCGGTGCTGATTGACAACAGCTCGGCTTCGGCCAGCGAGATTGTCAGCGGAAGCCTACAAGACCTTGACCGTGCGGTCATTGTGGGCCAGCGCAGCTACGGCAAGGGCTTGGTTCAGAACATACTGCCGATGGCCTATAACAGCCAGATGAAGGTCACTGTGAGCAAATACTATATCCCCTCCGGGCGCTGCATACAGGCCATCGACTACAGCCACCGTGACGAGAACGGTCGCGCCGTTAAGGTGCCCGATTCGCTCAAGACGGCCTTCAAGACCAAAGGGGGTCGCACGGTATACGACGGCTTCGGCATTGAGCCTGACGTTGAGGTGGAACCCGAATATATGTCCAACCTCGGTGTGGCGCTGGCGCAGAAGTTCCTTATCTTCGACTATGCCACCGACTACTACCGTAGCCACACGGAGATTGCCCCGGCCGATGAGTTTGAGATCAGCGACGAGCTCTACGCCGATTTCTGCCGTTACCTTAAGGAGAAGAAGCTTACATACAGTACAGTCACCGAGCGTGTCATAAAGGAACTGCGTGATGTCGCCAAGGAAGAAAAGTACGACACGGCCATCGCAGGACAGCTGAAGGATATGGAGGCCGCCCTTGAGAGGGAGAAGGAGGGAGACCTGCAGAAACACCGCGAGGAGGTGTGCGAGATGCTGAAGGCTGAGTTGTTGAACCGATACTACTTTGACGAAGGACGTATCATGGGGGCCTTGAAAGCCGACAAGGTACTGTTGCGCGCCATTGACGAACTGAAGAAATAAGCATGCGGCCGGCAAAGGTACATAGGTCGATATACATTCTGCTGTTGGGTTTCCTTGGCGTCTCTATGGTGACGTCAGTGTTTCTGGCCAACATGGCATGGGTGTTCCTTGGAATCAACTGGATGCTTGAAGGCCGCTGGCGCGAGAAATGGCAGATGGCCAAGGAGAGTCGCCTGTTGCAGGCCTTCGTGGGCCTGTTCCTGCTGATGTTCGTCGGCATGCTGTGGACCGCCGATACCAGGGCAGGGTGGGGCACCATGCAGGTGCTGCTGCCGTTGCTCTGCGTGCCTATGGTGCTGCTTACCACCAAGCCACTTGTCGGCAATGCCCGCAAGGTTGTTCTGTTAATCTATACAACAGCAGTCTTTGTGGTGTCTGTCGTAGGCCTTGTGCGTTGGCTCACCATGCCGGGGCTGCCCCATCGTGACATTGTGCCTAATATTTCGCATATCCGCTTTGCGCTCAATTGCTGCGTGGTGGTGTACCTTTCTGTCGGCGTGATGCTCAAAGGAGCAACGTTGCAGCGGTGGATTGCCGTGGCGCTGATGCTGTGGATGCTTGCCTTCATGGTTATCATCCACTCGTACACAGGTATCATCGTGCTGGCCATCGTGTCGTTGGTGATGCTGCTGACGCGCTGGCGCCGGTGGCCGCTCATAGCGCTGTGGGTGATGCTTGTGGGTGGCGCCATAGGCGTGGTGGGCTACGAGGTGAAGAACTACTACCACATGGCGCCCCTGGCGGAGCGCCCGCTGCAAGAGGTCACCGTAAACGGCAGGCCCTACGAGCATGCGCAGGACGGCATCATTGAGAATGGCAACTATATAAACAACTATGTCTGTGACGAGGAACTTCGTGCCGAATGGAATTGTCGCAGCGCTCTGGATTATGACGGCCTGGCTAGTAGTGGCTACAGCGTCAAGTCTACGCTTATACGCTACCTCAACGGTCTCGGATTGACCAAGGACAGCGTTGGCGTGGCAGCCCTTACCAATGCGCAGGTGGTGGCTGTCGAGAATGGTGTGGCTAACCCGGTATATGAGGGAGGTAATGTGTTCCGCAAGATGGTGTACACGATGCTGATGGAACGTGAGTTCTACGTGCATACGCATGCCGTCGCAGGCTTCACAATGCTGCAGCGCTTCGAGATGTGGCGTGCTGCGACGCATGTTATAAGTGAGCATCCGTGGTTTGGCGTTGGCACTGGCGATGTCGTAGGTGCCATGGACGAGTATCTCACCGCCGGCGACAGCGAGCTTGCAGGTCACCGCATGAACTGTCACAGTCAATACCTCGGCATCATGGCGGCACTGGGCATAGTGGGCTTCGCGGTGGTGTTATTCCTCTTCCTTAGAGCCGTGTTCCCGTTGCGCAAGTTCCGCCATGCCATGTCCGGCACGCTCATGTTTCCGTGGCTTCTCACCGTCCTCATCTCCATGCTCACCGAAGACACCCTCGCCACCCTCGCCGGCATCCTCTTCTGTACCTTCTTCCTGGCGTTTAGAAACAAGGCGTGAAAAAAATATTTCGCCATATCACAAAAAGTGCGTATCTTTGCACTTGATTTTAAAACCGAATATTAATCCTAAAACATCAAGACAATTATGAGCAAAAAGTTTATCTGCCCCGTGTGCGGCTACGTCTATGAGGGCGACGAGATGCCCGAGAAATGCCCCATCTGCGGCAAACCCATGCAGGAAGTGAAAGAGGACATCAAGACCTGGGCTGCCGAGCATATCGTCGGCGTCGCCAAGGATGCCCCCGAAGATATCAAGATGGATCTCCGCGCCAACTTTGAGGGCGAGTGCAAGGAGGTGGGTATGTACCTGGCCATGGCCCGCGTGGCTCACCGCGAGGGCTATCCCGAGGTGGGTCTCTACTGGGAGAAAGCCGCCTTTGAGGAGGCAGAACATGCCGCCAAGTTTGCCGAGCTGCTGGGCGAAGTGCTGACCGACAGCACGAAGGAGAACCTGAAGATGCGCGTCGACGCCGAGTATGGTGCCACCGCCGGCAAGACCGACCTCGCCAAGCGCGCCAAGGCTCTCAACCTCGACGCCATCCACGACACCGTCCACGAGATGGCCCGCGACGAGGCCCGCCACGGCAAAGCCCTCGAAGGTTTGCTCAACCGTTACTTCAACAAATAATCCCCTTTATGTCGTTCCGCACCACCATATCATATGTGCTGTGGCCACTGACCATGTGGTATGCAGTAGTCGTGGTGGTGCGGAACTTCTTTTATGCCGTCGGCATCAAGCGGCAGGCGGCGCCCCACATCACCACCATCGGTGTCGGCAACCTCAGCACAGGAGGCAGCGGCAAGACCCCGCATGTGGAATACCTGCTGCGGCTGCTTGCCGACCATTACAGCACCGCTGTGCTCAGCCGTGGCTACAAGCGCAAGACCAAGGGTTTCCTTGCCGACGACGGCAGCCATGACGCCGCCCTCCTTGGCGACGAACCCGCCATGGTGGCCGCCAAGTTTCCGCATGTGCAGGTGGCTGTCTGCGAGAAACGTGTGGAAGGAGTGAGCAGGCTTATGGCGCAGGAACGCATTGAAATGCAAGGTGAAGAGGAAGTGCATATCTCCATGGCGCCCCAGCTCATCATCCTCGACGACGTCTTCCAACACCGCGCAATCAAGCCCAGTATCAATATCCTGCTGACCGAATACGGTCACCCGTTTTTCAAGGACCGTATCCTTCCCTACGGCAACCTGCGCGAGTTCAAGAGTGCACGCTACCGCGCCGGCATCGTCATTGTCACTAAATGCCCTGCCGTGCTCAACCCCGTTGACAGGCACAATATCATCCAAGACCTCAAGTTGCAGAATTTCCAGAAGGTTTTTTTCTCCTACCTCAAATATGGAGACCTGCTGAAACTCGACGGACAGTCCGCGGGCATCGACTTGCGCCGTGCCGACAATATCCTCTGTGTCACCGGCATTGCGCATTCGGAACCCATGGTGGCCGAACTTCGCCGCAGCACCAAGGTGCATCATCTGCCTTTCGGCGACCACCACGACTTCAGTGCGCGCGACATGGCACGCATCCGCGACACCTTCGCAGCCTTACCGGGCTCAAACAAAATCATCGTCACCACCGAGAAGGATGCCGTGCGTCTGCGCGGCCTCTCCGAAGGGCTGCCGGTCTACGTGCTCCCCGTCGAGGTGGCTTTCCACAAAAGCGCCGAGCGCGACTTTGACTATCTTATCGAGTCGTCGGTCCGCGAGAATATTTCTTTCCTCAGCAAGTTAAGTATCTGGAGCTGAGCTTTAGAAGCCCATGCCGAACATGTGCCAGTAGCTGGCCTCAAGGTCGGCCCATGCGGCACGCGTGTTGTCGTACACCTGCTGAGTGTAGGCGTTGAGCTGTTTGCCGGCCTTGGCGGGGTTCTTCATGCCTTTCACATTGTCCTCCAAGGTTTTCAGACCGCTGAAGGCTGCACCCTCATGTTGCATGACGGCGGCCATGTGTTGCTTCTTGGTGCGTTGCCATGCCACCGTGGCCAGCTTGTTGGCGCGGCGGTACTGCCACAGCCACGCGCCCTCGTCGTACTTCTTCTGGCCGCAGCGCGCGAAAGCTTCGGGCAACGCCGTGGTGCCGCAGAACACCGGTATGCGGGGACTTTGGGCAGGGTTGTCGACCGACACCCAGCAGATGCCGCCCACCTGGTCGGGCAGCCAGTCGCGCAGCTGCGCCACAAACGAGTATGAACACCACGCTACACTCACCGTGCGCTGGAACTCCACGGTGCCGGGAGCCAGCATGTTCAGCGTTTGCTGCATCGTGCTGCCCATCCACGGGTTGGCCACGGGGCTCACCACAGTGTCCTTGTATGTTGTGCCGTCGTCGCGCTTGCGGTTCACCACTACCTTCAGGTTCTTGCACATATCCTTCTCTGTGCCCTCGTAGGTGGAGCGCAGCAGGTTCATCACATCGGTCACGTCCACCTGCGCGTCGGGCTTCACCGAGAAGGGCAGCTCCTGCATGTCGTAGGTGAAGCCCTGCGAGGGGGCCAGGGCGTTGAAGATGAACCACTCGCGTTCGCGGAAATTGCGGCCGTTGGCCCACGATGTGTTGAAGGCTTTCCAGAACACGAACTCACCATCGCCATTCCACAGGCCGTATTTCTTCGCCACCTCTTCGATATTGTCCGAGCACATGAAGTACTCTGGGTTGTTGCGCTGCAGGCGTCCGATGCGCGGGATGTTGCAGCTCACGGCCACATGGTCGTCGGGCACGCGCTGTGCCGCCCACACGCCGCCTATCTTGTCGGGCCCTTCGCCCAGTATTTCCATCTGCCACACCTCATTGCGGTCAGCGATGGTAATGCATTCGCCACCGTCGCCGTAGCCGTATTTTGCCACCAACTGTGCAATGAGGCGTATGGCCTCCCTCGCCGTCGAGCAGCGCATCAAGGCTATGCGCTCCAGCTCCTCGATGAGGAACATGCCGTTCTCGTTCACCAGCGTGTCGGGGCCGCTGAAGGTGCTCTCGCCTATGGCCAGCTGCTTCTCATTGAGGCAGGGGTAGGCGGTGTTGAGGTAGGCGTATGTAGCCTCGTTCATGGCTATGGCGCCCACGTTGCGCACACCCGTTGTATCGTCGGGACTCTCGGTGTGCAGTGTGCCCTTGCGCACGGTGTGCTTTCGGCCCTTCTCGGCCTTCAGTGCGGGTTCCACGGTCATCCACGTGCGGTAGCGCCCGTCGCAGGTGTGTGACGTGATGACGCTGCCGTCGGTCGACGCTCGCTTGCCCACCATTATAGATGTGCAGCTCTCCTTGTGGTTCACCTGTGCCGCCGCCAGCATAGGCAGCACCGTAAGTAGCAGAATGACTATCTTTTTCATGATTTTCAGTGGATCTTTCCTGCTGCAAAGATACGAATAAAATGCCAATCGGCGGGTGTCAGGGCCGAAAAAAGATGCTTCCTCTATGCCTCCGGTACGGAGCCGAAGGGACTCCGTAGGGGCTCCGTTGCGGAGGGGTATTTTTAGCGGGGCGGCACAATAATATCGCGGGCGCGACGTTATAAGGTGAAAATAGCAGAGAATGATTACAATAGGCATAACAGGAACTTTGGGCGCCGGCAAAGGCACCATCGTCGACTATCTGGTCAAGAACCGCGGCTTCGTGCACTACAGCGTGCGCGCTTTCCTCACCGAGGAGGTCAAGCGGCGGGGTCTTGAGGTGAACCGCGACACTTTGACCGCCGTGGGCAACGACCTGAGGGCCAGGCATACGCCGTCCTACATCGTCGAGGAGCTCTACAAGCAGGCGTCGGCTTCAGGCTGCAACTGCATCATCGAGAGCGTGCGCACCCCCGGCGAGGTAGAGGCCTTGCGCGGCAAGCCCAGTTTCTATCTTTTCGCGGTCGACGCCGACCCCAAGGTGCGCTACGAGCGCGCCGTGCTGCGTGGCTCTGAGACAGACCATGTGTCGTATGAGACTTTCATCGCCAACGAGCTGCGCGAGATGGACAACGATGACCCCAACAAGCAGAACCTCAAGTATTGCATCGAGCACGCCGACTTCCGCTTCGACAACGGGGGTACGTTCGAGGACCTGAACAAGCAGGTGGAGGAGGTGCTGCAGCAGATTACATACCACCGCCCCAGCTGGGATGAATATTTCATGGAGCTGGCCAATGCCGCCTCCAAGCGTGCCACGTGCGACCGCGGCCGTTCGGGCTGTGTTATCGTGAAGGACAAGCAGCTGCTGGTCACCGGCTATGTGGGCTCGCCCAGCGGCTTGCCGCATTGCGACGAGGTGGGCCACCTGTTCCGCCAGACCATTGACGCCGACGGCCACATCAGCACCCACTGCGTGCGCACGGTGCATGCCGAGCAGAACGCCATCTGTCAGGCGGCGCGCCGCGGCATAGCCCTCGACGGTGCCACGCTCTACTGCCGCATGACGCCCTGCCGCACCTGCGCCATGCTCATCATCAACTGCGGCATCAAGCGCGTGGTGTGCGAGCGCAAATACCATGCCGGTGCCGAGAGCGAGGAACTCTTCCGCCAGGCGGGCATCAAGCTGGAGTTTTTCCACGACGAGGTGCAGCAGTACGAGAACCAGTGAGCCGGCATGTACGAGTACCATACACTGCCTAACGGCATCAAGATTATACTGAGCCACACGCCCTCGAAGGTTGTTTACTCGGGCGTGTACATCAACGTGGGCAGCCGCGACGAACATGGCGCCGACGAGGGCATGGCGCACTTCATCGAGCATTCGCTCTTCAAGGGCACCTCGCACCGGAAGGCTTATCACATTTTGAACCGCATCGACGGGGTGGGTGGGGAGCTCAACGCCTTCACCACCAAGGAGGAGACGTGCGTCTACGCCACCTCGCTGGCCGAGCACCTGCCGCGATGCCTGGAGCTTTTCGCCGACATCCTGTTCTGCTCCATTTTCCCCGAGGCGGAGATTGAGAAGGAGCGAGAGGTGGTGATTGAGGAGATCAACAGCTACAGCGACCTGCCTGCGGAGCTCATCTACGACCAGTTCGAGGAGCTGGCATACGAAGGGCATCCGCTTGCCCACAACATACTGGGCACGAAGCGCAACGTGCGTCGCTTCACTCCCGGGCGGCTGCGCGCCCACATGGAGCGCAACTACACTCCGTCGCGCATGGTTATCAGCGTGGTGGGCGATGTGGAGTTCGGCCGTCTGGTGCGCATGTGCGAGCGTTATTTCGGCAGTTTCGGCAACCATGAGTCGGCTGTGGACCGCAGCGTGAGGCCGGTCTTCCACCGCTTCGAGCGCACCGTGCACAAGCGTACGCACCAGGCCCACATACTCATCGGCTGCGAGGCTCCCGACATCTACAATGGCGATAAGACGGCCTTCACGCTGATAAACAACATACTCGGCGGCCCGGCGATGAACTCGCGTCTCAATGTGGCCGTCCGCGAGCGCTACGGCTTCTGCTACAGCGTGGAGTCACAGTATGTGCCGATGTCCGACACGGGCCTGTTCTACATCTACGCCGGCGTCGACCTCGATGCGCAGGAGCGTGCCATCGGCCTCATACGGCGTGAGCTGGAGTGTATGGCCACGGTCAAGCTCACCCCGCAGCAACTGCGGCAGGCACAGCGGCAGTTCATAGGGCAGATGGCCATCAACAACGACAACGGCAGCAATGAGATGCAGAGCATCGGCAAGGCCTGCCTCAACTTCGAGCATGTCGACACCCTTGAGGAGATGAATGCCGACATAATGAACCTCACGCCCGACGAGGTGCTGCGTGTGGCCCAGAGCCGCTTCGCCCCCGACGGCATCAGCATGTTAATCTATAATTAAACGATATGAAACCGATAGTAAGTATCATCATGGGCAGCACCAGCGACCTGCCGGTCATGGAGAAAGCCTGCCAGTTCTTAGAGGAGATGGAGATACCGTTCGAGGTCAACGCCCTCTCCGCCCACCGCACGCCCACCGAGGTGAGCGACTTCGCCTGCGGCGCTGCCGGACGCGGCATCAAGGTCATCATTGCCGGTGCCGGTATGGCTGCCGCCCTGCCGGGAGTCATCGCCGCTGAGACTCCGCTGCCGGTCATCGGCGTGCCCATCAAGGGCTCGTGCCTTGAAGGTCTCGACGCCACCTTCGCCATCATGCAGATGCCTCCAGGAATCCCTGTCGCTACGGTGGCCATAAACGGTGCCCAGAACGCCGCCATCCTCGCCATGCAGATGCTCGCCCTCGGCGACGACGCCCTGATGCAGAAACTCGTGGCTTACAAGTTAGGACTGAAGAAGAAGATTGTCAAAGCCAACGAAGAGCTTGCCAAGCTGGAGTACAAATTCAAGTGCTGAGCATCGCAGGCTGGTCATAAAACAAAAAGGCACCGTGAAAGGTGCCTTTTCTTTTGTACTCCCGCAGGGAATCGAACCCTGATCAAAGGTTTAGGAAACCTCTATTCTATCCATTGAACTACAGGAGCAGCCGCAAACCATTATAGTTTGCGTTTGATTTCTATGACTTCGTAGGCTTCGACGATGTCGCCAACCTTGATGTCGTTATAGTTCTCGATGTTCAGGCCGCAGTCCTGACCGCTGACAACCTCTTTGACGTCATCCTTGAAACGCTTGAGGGAGGCGAGTTTGCCGGTGTAGACCACGATGCCGTCGCGGATGATGCGGATGTTGCTCTGGCGGTTGATCTTGCCGTCGAGACACATACAGCCGGCGATGGTGCCGACCTTGCTGATCTTGAAGGTCTCGCGAATCTCAAGGTTGGCCACGATCTTCTCCTGCGTCTCGGGGGCGAGCATACCCTCGATGGCGTCCTTGAGCTCGTTGATGGCGTCGTAGATGATGCTGTAGAGGCGTATGTCTATCTTCTCGGTCTCGGCCATCTTGCGGGCACCCACGCTGGGACGCACCTGGAAGCCAATGATGATGGCGTCGGAGGCCATGGCCAGCGTGACGTCGTTCTCCGAAATTTGGCCCACGCCCTTGTGGATGACGTTGACCTGCACCTCGTCGGTACCGAGCTTGATGAGCGAGTCGCTGAGGGCCTCCACGGAACCGTCCACGTCACCTTTGACAATGATGTTGAGCTCCTTGAAGTTGCCGAGTGCACGGCGACGGCCAATCTCCTCGAGGGTGAGGTGGGTCTGGGTGCGTATACCCTGCTCGCGCTGCAGCTGGGTGCGCTTGGCGGCGATGTCCTTGGCTTCCTTCTCGTTCTCCATGACGTTGAAGGTGTCGCCAGCCTGACAGGCGCCGGTGAGACCGAGCAGCAGCACAGGCTGCGAAGGACCGGCGGACATGACCTCTTGGTTACGCTCGTTGTACATGGCGCGGACGCGTCCGGCCACAGCACCGGCCACGATGGGGTCGCCCTTGCGGATGGTGCCTTCCTGCACGAGCAGCTTGGCGATGTAGCCGCGGCCTTTGTCGAGGGCGCTCTCGATGACCACACCCTTGGCGCGCTTGTTGGGGTTGCCCTTCAGTTCCATGATGTCGGCCTGGAGGATGACCTTCTCAAGCAGTTCTTCAACACCGATACCCTTCTTGGCGCTGATGTCCTGACTCTGGTACTTGCCGCCCCATTCCTCGACGAGCAGGTTCATGTTGGCCAGCTCTGTCTTGATGCGGTCGGGGTCGGCACCGGGCTTGTCAATCTTGTTTATGGCGAAGACTATGGGCACACCGGCCGACTGTGCGTGGTTGATTGCCTCGACTGTCTGCGGCATTATCTTGTCGTCTGCCGCGATGACGATGATGGCTATGTCAGTCATCTTGGCACCACGGGCACGCATGGCGGTGAAAGCCTCGTGGCCAGGGGTGTCGAGGAAGGTTATCTTGCGGCCGTCGGCGGTCTGCACCTCGTAGGCACCGATGTGCTGGGTGATGCCGCCAGCCTCACCGGCTATGACGTTGGTCTTGCGGATATAGTCAAGCAACGAGGTCTTACCGTGGTCGACATGGCCCATGACGGTGATTATGGGGTTGCGCGGCACGAGGTCCTCGGGTTTGTCTTCCTCTTCAATCTTGTGGATGGTGTTGACCACATCCTCGTCGGCGAAGTTCACCTGGAAGCCGAACTCGTCGGTGATGAGCTTGATGGTCTCGGCGTCGAGGCGCTGGTTGATGCTCACGAAGATACCCACACTCATGCAGGTGGCGATAATCTTTGTCACCGGCACGTTCATCATGGTGGCCAGCTCGTTGGCGGTGACGAACTCCGTCACCTGCAGCACCTTCTGGTTCTCCATCTCATGCAGCATCTCCTCCTCCATCTGGGCGTGCACCTTCTGGCGTTTCTCGCGGTTGTGCTTGGAGGTCTTACTCTTGCCCATGGGGGAGAGGCGGGCGAGGGTGTCGCGAATCTGCTTCTCAATCTCGTTGTCGTCTATCTCTACAGGCTTCTTCTCATCCTTCTTTTTCTTCTTCTTGCCACTGGCGGCCTGCTGCTGCATGGCGGCGTTCTTCTGGCTCTCCTTTTTGGCTTTTTCCTTCTCCTTGCTCTCCTTCTTGGCCACTTCGGCGCCAATTTTCTTCACCTCCTGGGCGCTGACAGCCTCTTTCTTGGTGTGTTTGCGCTTGCGTTTGCTGCCGGGGGTGTCGGCACCGTCCTTGCTGAATTGGCTGAGGTCAATCTTGTCGAGCACCTTTGGGCCTTCGAGCTTCTGGTACTGGGTCTGGATGAACTCAGGCTCGGGCTTGGCTGGTTCGACGGGCTTGGTGGGCTCCACAGCGACAGGTTCGGGAGCGGGTTTGGGAGCCTCTGCCGGGGCCTCTGCCATTGCAGCCTTGGGTTTTGCTGCTGCATCGGGCGACACCGCGGGCTCACGTTTCTCGCCTTTCTTCTTTTTCTTCTTATCCGGGCGCATGCGCTGGTTGATGGCGCTGAGGTCGACGGTGCCAACCACCTTGAATGGACTGTCTGTCGCTGAGGTTGTCTCCTCGGAGTCATCCTCTTCGGTATCAGCGACGACGGGAGCGGCAGCCTCTTCCTGCTCCTCGTGGACGGGGGCCTTGGTGGCGACGGTCTCTGCTGCCTCAACTTCAACAGCCTTCACGGGCTCGGGTTCGGGCTGAGGTTCAGGCTCGGGCTGTGGCGCAGGGGTGGAGTCGGTCGCCACAGGCTTCTTCTCTACTTTGGCGGTAGCTTTCTTCTGGGTGGTGAACCCTTTGATTACCACCTCTTCGGGCTCGGCGTCGGCATCTGCCTTAGGGCTTGCTTCCACCACGCGGTTGCTGCCTGCCGACATGAGTTCTATCTTGTCGGCCTCTTCCTTCACTTTGCGTTCGCTGTCGAACGCTGTGGCCAGCAGTTCATACTGCTCCTCGCTAATCTTCGTGTTGGGGCTCTGCTCCACCTGGTGCCCCTTCTTGGCAAGGTATTCCACGAGGGTCTGTATACCCACGTTGAAGTCCTTTGCCACCTTGTTCAGTCTGAAACTTGCCATACTGTCGAGTCCTTTCTTGTTGAGGGTTGTTTATTCAAACTCTGCTTCGAGTACTTTAATCACGTGGTCGATGGTCTCCTCTTCGAGGTCGGTGCGGTTCATCAGCTCCTCCTTCGACAGAGCCAGCACGCTCTTGGCGGTGTCGCAGCCTATCTTGATGAGCTCGTCGATGACCCACTGCTCAATCTCGTCGTTAAACTCCTGCAGGGCCACATCGTCGTAGTCCTCGTCGCTGTCGCGGAACACCTCTATCTCGTAGCCCACGAGCTTGGAGGCCAGCTTGATGTTGTAACCGCCCTTGCCGATAGCCAGGCTCACCTGGTCAGGCTGCATGAACACCTCGGCCTTCTTCTCCTCCTCGTTGATCTTGATGCTGCTGATCTTGGCGGGGCTGAGGGCTCGCTGTATCATGAGGTCCACACGCGGAGTGTAGTTGAGCACATCGATGTTCTCGTTGCGCAGCTCGCGCACTATGCCGTGTATGCGGCCGCCCTTGACGCCGACGCAGCTTCCCACGGGGTCGATGCGGTCGTCGTAGCTCTCCACAGCCACCTTGGCGCGCTCACCGGGCTGGCGCACGATGTTCTTGATGGTGATGAGGCCGTCGTATATCTCGGGCACCTCGGCTTCGAGCAGGCGCTCCAGGAAGATGGGCGTGGTGCGGCTGAGGATGATTACGGGATTGTTGTTCTTCATCTCCACCTTCAGCACCACGGCGCGAACGGTGTCGCCCTTGCGGAAGCGGTCGCTCGGTATCTGCTCGGCTTTCGGCAGTATGAGCTCTATCTTCTCGTCGTCGAGCACCAACACCTCCTTGTTCCATGGTTGGTAGACCTCGCCCACGATGATCTCGCCCACCTTCTCCTTATACTTCTGGAAGATGAGGCTCTTCTCGTAGTCCTGTATCTTGCCCACGAGGTTCTGGCGGATGCTGAGAATCTCGCGGCGTCCGAACTCGGTCATCAGGATAGGCTCCGAGAGCTCCTCACCCACCTCGAAGTCGTCCTCGATTTTGAGGGCGTCGCTGATGGCTATCTCCCGCGTCGGGTCCTGCACGGCACCGTCTTCCACAATCATGCGGTTGCGGAATATTTCAAGGTCGCCCTTGTCAATGTTGACGATGATGTCGAAGTTGTCCTCCGAGCCGAAATGCTTGGCCAATGCCGAACGGAACACCTCTTCGAGGATGCGCATCAGGGTCTCGCGGTCGATGTTCTTAAATTCCTTGAACTCCTGGAAGGAGCTGATCAAGTCTTGGTTCTTTGCCATATTCTTGTTTTTTGCTTTGTTTCTTAAAACTTTATAGCTACACGTGCAGCCTTGATGTCGCGATAGGCGAAGCGCAGCGTCTCGGCGGGCTGTTTCTTCGTGCCCGGGGTGCGTATGACGATGCCCTCGTCCGAGGCGTCCTCCAGAGTACCTTCGGCGCGCTCGCCATCGGTGGTCACCACCTCCAGGTCGCGACCCACGTTCTTGCGGTACTGGCGTATTAGCTTCAGCGGCTGGTCGGCACCCGCCGAACTCACGTCAAGGGCGAAATCCTCCTCGTCGCGGTCCAACTGGCTCTCGATGGCGCGGCTCAGCTCGATGCAGTCGTCGATAGTCACACCGTTGTCGCCGTCGATGTCCACATAGATGCGGTTGTCCGGCGTGATTTTAAGGTTCACGAGGAACTTATCGCTGCCCTCGAGCGCGTTGTTTACCAGTTCTAATATCTTGATTTTCTCTATCATAACTAACAAAAAGAGAGGTTTTCGACCTCTCTCATTCCGCTGCAAAGATACAACCTTTTTCCAAACTGGCAAAATTTTTTTAGAATATCTCTCGTTTAGCAGCCTCATTCCGCCCTCCTTGCCGCCCCTGTGACGAAGAGTAGGCTCTCGCACGTCGCTCGGTCGCACCGCCTCCACACATCTAACCACCCTGAACCCCACCTAAACCCGTCCTAAACCCCATCTAAACCCTACCTAACCTTCCACCTATGGAGCCGGTACGGCAGTTCTTCAGTACTTCTTCAGTGGACTACTGAAATACTACTGAAGAAATGCTGAAGGGACTCCGTAGAGGGTTCGTAGGGGAAGGGTGCCGTGTGGGGTGCCGCCGTTGGGGTGTGAGGAGCTTTTTGCACGGCGGGTGATTTTTTCTTTGCAGGTAAGTGAAAAATGTGTATATTTGCAGTCACGGATTTCAACAAATAATAATAATAAAAAATTAAAAACAAGATGATTACGAAACTTGACGACCTCCTTGAACTGGTCAAATCGAAAGGTAAAAAACGTCTTGTCGCTGCTTATGCCAACGACAGCCACACCATCGCCGCTGTTAGCGCCGCCATCGACCGCGGTATCGTCGAGGCCACCCTCGTGGGCGACATCGAGACCATGAAGAAGGTCTGCGCCGAGGAAGGCATCGACCCCAACAAGTTCGAGATGGTCCAGGAAGCCAACGACAACAAGGCCGGCGCCCTGGCTGTGAAGCTCATCAACGAGGGCAAGGGCGACTTCCTGATGAAGGGCCTGCTCAGCACCGACAAGTACATGCGCGCCATCCTCAACAAGGAGAACGGCCTCATGCCCGGCAAGAAGAACGACATGCTGACCCACATGGCTGTCATGGAGGTGCCCGCCTACCACAAGCTGCTCTGCTGCTCCGACATGGCCATCATCCCCGCCCCCGACTTCAAGCAGAAGACCGCCATCATGAACTTCCTCATCCAGGTCTCCAAGAGCCTTGAGAACCCCAAACCCAAAGTGGCTGTCCTCGCTGCCACCGAGCAGGTATCCATCGGCATGCCCGCATGCGCCGAAGCAGCATGGCTCGGCATGCAGAGCCAGCGTGGCCAGATCCCCGGCGCCGTTGTCGACGGCCCCCTGAGCCTCGACTGCGCCATCGACAAGGAGAGCGCCCAGACCAAGAAGCTCACCAGCGAAGTCGCCGGTGACGCCGACTGCCTGCTGTTCCCCAACATCGAGGCCGGCAACATCTTCTACAAGGCTTGCACCAAGTTTGCCCACGCCGAACTCGCCTGCATGGTCATGGGTGCCCGCGTACCGTGCGTCCTCACCAGCCGCGGCGACAGCGCCAAGACCAAGCTCTACAGCATCGCCCTGGCCGCCCTGCAGTGCAAATAATTGAGGGTTGACAAGTCGATAGGTTGATAAGTTGATGCGAGGGCCACAACCCGTCAATTTATCAACCTATCCTTATGTCTCATACCCCGTATCACCGTCCCATTGTATCACCGTATCAACATATCAATAAGTCAACTTTCAATGGACCAGTATTTTGAACATCTGAACAATATAGCCATCACCGTGTGCGACGCCGAGGGCTACGTGCTCGACATGAACCAGCACAGCGCCGACGTCAACAGCCATGGCCACAAGATTATAGGCAACAACCTGATGGACTGCCACCCCGAGCCCGCCAAGACCAAGCTCAAAGGCCTGCTCGAGCACCAGCAGCTCAACGCCTACACCATCGAGAAGACCCTCGCCGACGGCAGCAAGGTGAAGAAACTCATCTACCAGACCCCCTGGTGGAAGGAGGACGGTCAGTTCGGCGGCCTCATCGAGTACTCGATAGAGATACCCTTCGAGATGCCCCACTTCGTGCGTCAGCCAAAACCGCAGCAATGAAAAGGCTGTTGATTGTGCTGCTCTGCGCCGTGGCCTTGGGCGCCGCGGCCCAGCAGGGCGTGGTCGTGGGCCGCGTGATTGATGCGCGGACGGGAGAATATATAGAGTATGCCAACGTGGCGCTGCTCAAGGCCAGCGACTCGACGCTGGTCAACGGCACGGTGAGCGAGGGTAACGGCAGCTTCGCCGTCACGGCGCCCAACGGGCGCTACCTGCTGCGTGTCACCTTCATGGGCTACGACACCTACTTCCACAGCCAGCCGCTGACTCTCGGCGACGGCCGCCACGAGGTGAACGTGGGCAAGGTGCAGCTCAAGGCGCACGCTAAGACTATGGAGGCTGTGGAAATCAGCGCCGAGCGCTCGATGGTTGAATACCAGCTCGACAAGCGTGTCATCAACGTCGACAAGAATCTCGTCACCGGCGGCGGCACGGCTACCGACGTGTTGGAGCAGGTGCCCAGCGTGGCTGTCGACAACGACGGCAACGTGACGCTGCGCGGCTCCACCAACGTCAAGGTGCTCGTCAACGGGCGTCCCAGCGAATTGCTGGCCAGCGACCTGGCCACCCTGCTGGAGCAGATACCCGCCTCGACGGTGGAGAACGTGGAGGTCATCACAAACCCCTCGGCCAAGTATGACCCCGAGGGCATGAGCGGCATCATCAACATAAAGCTCAAGGACAAGACCGCCGGAGCGCTGGGCCTCAACGGTGTGGTGAACCTCAACGCCGGTGCTCCGCTGCCGTTCATGATACCCAAGGACAAGCCTCAGTTCATCCCCACGGTGATGGGCAACGTGAGCCTCAACTACACGACGGAGAAGTACAACCTGTTCCTCAACATGGACGGCGGCATCCGTCAGCGCGGCAACAAGTCGCACACCGACATCGAATACCTCGACAATAACGGCAACCCCCGGTCGCACTACGACATCGACCAGTTCAGCATCAACCCCAACTACATGGGCAGCGTGAAGGTGGGCGGCGAATATTACTTTGACGACCAGAACAGCCTGCTGCTCAGCTACCAGCTGCGTGGCGGCAACCGCCGTCGCAACAGCGACATCACGGCTGTTGATGTGCTGCACAGCAACGACTCGCTGCACTACGACCAGAAGGGCACGGGCGACAACCGCAACGTCAACCACTCGTTCAACATGCTCTACACAAAGAAGTTCGACCGCAAGGACGAGGAGCTGACGGTGGACGCCACCTTCAGCACCCGCCGTGTGGTGGGCGAAAGCATGCAGGAGCAGACCTACCGCGACGCGCTGGCACAGGCCGCCAACTACTACCGTCGCGACAGCGAGACCAAGAACCGCCACCAGGCGTTGAACGTGAAGCTCAACTGGCTGCGGCCACTCGACTCGTTCTTCGGCAAAGAGGGATGGCGACTGGAGACCGGCTACGAGGGCCGCATGGATTGGCCCAACCAGAAGGCCGACTACTACCGCAGCACCAGCAGCACCGACCACGTGTACGACAGCACATCGTCGACACACTTCGACTACCGCCAGCATGTGCATGCCGTCTACGGCACGCTGGGCGGCAACCTCACCGAGCGTCTGTCGCTGCAGGGAGGCCTGCGCGGCGAATATGCCTCAATATACGGTCACGACATCAAACACCCCGACACCAAGCCTGTGGACAAGACCTACTGGCAGCTGTACCCGACGCTGCACCTGTCGTACAAGTTCAGCGAAATGCAGAGCATGCAGGTGAGCTATAGCCGCCGTGTGCGCCGCCCGCACATGTGGGACCTCAACCCCTACATGGATGTGCGCGAGGGCGACCAGATAAGCTTCGGCAACCCGAACCTCGACCCCGAGTATACCAATGCCTTCGAGGTGAGCTACAACCTCGGCATCAACAAGGTGAATATCTTCACCTCGGCCTACTACCGCCAGACCAACCACATGATCACGCGCTACGGTTTCACGTGGACCCCCGAGAATGTGGACAGCTACGCCTGGTGGGAGCCTTACAACAGCCAGTATTACGGCTACCGCGCGTCGACGAGTTTCAACCTGCACAAGGGCTATAACTATGGCTTGGAGTTCATCGTCGACTGGCAGCCGTTCCAGTGGTGGAAGCTCAACGTGAGCGTGAATGTCTACCAGAGCTACATCGAAGGCACCGCTCTGCTCGACAACCGCAGCACGCAGTCGTTCCAGGCAAGCGGCAAGTTCAGCTCGTTCATGACGCTGCCCAAGGACTGGACGGTGCAGCTCAGCGGACAGTACTGGGCGCCGTGGCTCGACTTGCAGACGAGGATGGACCCTGGCTACTGGGTTGACTTGGCGGTGAAGAAGGACGTGCTCAACAAGCGTGGCACCATAAACCTGCGTGTCAGCGACGTGCTGTGCACCGGCGGCTGGGGTCATGTCACCAACGACGCCGACATGAACCGCGTGGTCAAGGCCAAGCGTCTGTCGCCGACGGTGACGCTGGGCTTCTCCTACAAGATCAACAACGGCCTCAAGCAGCGGCAGCAACAACAGGAGGAAGAAGGTGCCGACGAAAGCACAATATACTGAGCCGCAGGTGCGGCAACTCGCCGATGGGCGTCGCGAAGTGCTTGACCCTGTGCGCAAGCGCTGGGTGGCGCTGACACCCGAAGAGGGGGTCAGGCAGTGGGTCATAGGCCTGCTACACGACCGCTACGGCTACCCGCTGGAACTGATGCAGGTGGAAGGTGCCATCACGCTCAACGGCATGACACGCCGTTGCGACATCGTGGTCTACGGCACCGACGGCGAGCCTCGGATGATAGTGGAATGCAAGAAGCCCGAGGTTGCTATCACGCAGAAGGTGTGCGACCAGGCCTGCCGCTACAACACCGTGCTGCATGTGCCGTACCTCCTGCTGACCAACGGTCGGCAGACCGTAACGGTGCATGTCGATTGGCAAAACGGAAGGCTCGAACAGATGCCCGAGCCAGACTTTTTTGCTAAAAAGAGTTAAAAAATGATACTTTTTCGGCACTTCCTCGTCATATATATATGAACAGGGCAGAAATACGTCAGCAACTTGTGGACCATTATCTGGACTACTACGCGTTGGCGTACGCCATGCTCGAGGACGGTGACGATGCCCGTGACGCTGTGCAGGAAGCCCTCGCCAGGACTATGGCGGCACCGCTCCTCAAAGACCCGTCGGGCTACTGCTACCAGACGGTGAGGCGGCTGGCGGTGGACACCCTGCGGCGCAGGAAGGTGACGATACCCATGAGCGAGGCTGACATCGAGGATGTGTCGATGGCTCAAGACACCTCTTATGCCGACCTGCTGGAGCGCGTGAGGCACCTCCGCAACGGATTGCCTCAGGCCCTGCGGTCGCTGGTGTCGCTGCGCTACGAGAAAGACCTCTCCATCGGCGAGCTGTCGAAGCTCACGGGGATGAGCATAATGACTGTGAAACGTAAGTTGCGTGAAGCAAAACAGATACTGAAAGAAAGACTGGAGGAACAGATATGAAACAAGACAGCATTCAAGAACTGCTGGCCAAACGGGCGGCAGGGACGCTGACGGACGAAGAGCTGGCCACGCTCAACATCCTCACCCATCGTGACGATGTTGTGGCCTGCGCCGAACAGCGTGCTGTGGCCATACGTCATCGCCGTCGTCGCGTGGCCGCCATGGCCGCCGGTGTGGTGGCCGTCATGGCCGTGGGCCTCACGTTGCTGATGCCTCGCCACGAGGAGCCGCTGATGGCCAAACAGGAGGTGCCGGTGCAGCAGATTGTCGACGACGAGGTGCTGACAGCGCCCGTGGAGGCGATGCCGTTGCAGACGGCGGCAGTAGATGCCGAGAAGACCGCCGCAGCGGTGGCCCAGACGCACAGGCCGCAGCACCACAAGGCCGCCAAAGCCGGCGACCCTGTCGTCACATGCAACAGCCAGTGTGACGCCGACTCAGTTATCAACGATATATGGAAATTCCTGACGGCATGAAGAAAGTGTTGGTGCGCCTGTCGCGCATGGCCCTTGTCTGTGCGGCGCTTCTGTCTGCGTTTGCCTCCCAGGCACAGACCGACCTCTATAACCGCTATGCACAGCAGGCAGGTGTCAAAGTGGCCTCCGTCGCCGGTTTCGCCATCGACAGCGTGTCGCGCGTCGACGTGACTGTGGTGGAGGCTCTTGACGATGAGGGATGGGCCTGGATGAAGCGTGAGTTCTATATCGGCGACCTGGCCCCCGAGCAGGAACTCGGCCTGCGCCAAGGTAGCGACGTGGTGCTCTTCGCACGCCGCAGCCGCGTCAACCCGGCAGAGAACGCCCCAGTGGTCGGCGAGACCGTCGATGTGGCAGCCAGCTGCTATATGGGCATCTCCTACCTGCAGCGCACCGTCTATATCTTCTGCGCCGACAGCGAAGCCCAGAGCGATGCCATAGCCACCCTGTTGGTGAAAAAGATAATGCATTCGTCGAGGTGAAAAACAGACTTCTCTGATGCTGCGGTGGCGCTTTTTTCAATCGTCATGGTTGAGGGGATGAAAAAATATTTGTCACTCGTTGTTGTTAGAATACAGTTACTTAGTATGTCTGGGCGTCGTGCGTGATAAAAAATATTTTGCCAGTTTGAAAAATGTTCGTACTTTTGCACCCGCTTTTGAGAGAAAAAGCACGTCTGAGCAAGACAGATATAATGGTCCGGTAGTTCAGTTTGGTTAGAATACATGCCTGTCACGCATGGGGTCGCGAGTTCGAGTCTCGTCCGGACCGCCAAACAAAAAGAAGTTCTCCTCGCAGAGAACTTTTTTTATCCTTACACCCGAAGGGGCGGGTTTGGTTTTCAATAACCCATAACCCATAACCTTTAACCTAAAATAGGGGCTGCTTGGTTTTGACAGCAGGGATAATGGGTTTGTAAGCATGCAGGCTGACGCGCCAGAAGCCTTGAACACAGACGCAAAACAATAATTGGCGAAAACAACTACGCTCTCGCTGCCTAACCGAAGCACAGTAAGTTCGGCTTAATTCCCGCGCAAGGCGCAGGAACGAGACATCTCCCAGCCGCCCCGACCGTCGGCTGCTGACCAGGAGGTGCAGGTAAAGACGGGATAGCCGGTGCGACACCTCTACACGCCGGTGAACTTTTCAGAGGTTAAGGGTGGCCTTGGGTGCCGATGTCCGGAGCCACCCCGACAACCAACCACCGGATAAGCATGTAGAAAGCACATCTGTTAACTGTTTGGACGGCGGTTCGACTCCGCCCAGCTCCACAAAGAGGCTCAATCGAGCCTCTTTTTCTTTTGATTACCAGCATATTGGACTAATAATTCACAAAAATTTGTTCCAAATATGTTTTTTTTCGTACATTTGCACTTTAAATACCATTATGAATAATATTCGAAATTTCTGTATAATAGCACATATCGACCATGGCAAAAGCACACTGGCCGACCGTATGCTTGAAGTGACCAACACCGTGGCAGCCCGCGATATGCAGGATCAGGTTCTCGACGACATGGAGCTGGAGAAGGAACGCGGCATCACCATCAAGAGCCACGCCATACAGATGAACTACAGGGACTATATCCTAAACCTCATTGACACTCCAGGGCATGTGGACTTCAGCTATGAAGTGTCGCGAGCCATTGCAGCATGCGAAGGGGCACTCCTGGTGGTCGACGCCACACAAGGCATTCAAGCGCAGACCATCTCCAACCTATATCTAGCTCTCGAGAACGACCTTGAGATAATACCGGTGATGAACAAGATAGACCTCGACAGCGCCATGCCCGAGGAGGTCGCCGACGAGATTGTGGACCTGTTGGGGTGTCAGCACGAGGACATACTTCGCTGCTCGGCTAAAACAGGAGAAGGGGTTCAGGATATTCTCGATGCAATAGTAGACCGCATACCTGCCCCAAAAGGCAACCCAACGGCACCGCTGCAGGCACTGGTATTCGACTCGGTATTCAACCCATTCCGCGGCATCATTAGCTACTTCCGCATTGTGAACGGCACATTGCGTACAGGCGACCATGTCAAATTCTTCTCGACCGGCAAAGAATATGACGCCGACGAGGTGGGCGTGCTGCGCCTAAACATGGAGCCTCGCAAAGAAATCAGCGCAGGAAATGTGGGCTATATAATCAGTGGCATCAAAAGCTCGAAAGAGGTACGAGTCGGCGACACCATCACCCATGTTGCAACACCTTGCGAGAAACCAATCGAAGGGTTTGAGTCTGTGAAACCAATGGTTTTTGCCGGAGTATATCCCGTCGACACAGACGACTACGAGGAGCTGCGCGCCTCGCTGGAAAAACTGCAACTAAACGATGCCAGCCTCACCTTTGAGCCAGAGAGTTCGTTGGCACTGGGCTTTGGATTCAGGTGCGGATTCCTCGGGCTGCTCCACATGGAGATTGTGCAGGAACGCCTCACGCGTGAATTCAACATGGATGTAATCACCACTGTGCCCAACGTGCAATACAAGGTCAAGCTAACCAACGGCAACGAGATAGACGTCTACAACCCGTCGGGCATGCCAGAGCCGAATAATATTGCCGAAGTATACGAACCTTATATCCACGCACAAATTATCACCAAAGCCGACTTCATTGGGCCGGTGATAAAGCTCTGTATGGACAAACGAGGACAGCTGAAGAACCAGAACTACCTTACAACCGACCGAATCGAGATAACATTCGACCTGCCGCTGGGCGAGGTAGTATTTGACTTCTACGACAAACTGAAAAGTATTTCAAAAGGCTACGCCTCGTTCGACTACTACATTAACGGCTACCAACCATCGAAACTGGTCAAATTGGAGATACTGCTCAACGGCGACCCCGTAGATGCCCTCAGCACCCTGACGTATGTTGACAATGCATATCCCATTGGACGCAAGATGTGCGAGAAACTCAAAGACCTTATCCCGCGCCAACAATTCGATGTAGCCATACAGGCTGCCATAGGCAGCAAGATTATAGCCCGCGAGACAGTACGGCAAGTACGCAAAGATGTCACAGCCAAGTGCTACGGAGGTGACATAACCCGCAAGCGGAAACTTCTCGAAAAGCAGAAAGAAGGCAAGAAGCGCATGCGTCAAGTGGGCAATGTGGAAGTGCCGCAGAGCGCATTCCTCGCAGTGCTGAAATTGGATTAACATTATAAAACAATATTACAATGAAAACCTTGTTCAAGTATTTCATGATGGCCACTTTGGCAATGACAACGGTAGCTCTTTCCGGTTGCACGAAAGATGATCCTAAGCCTGACCCAGAACCAGAACCTGCACCAGCCGAACCGACAATCAACCCCGACGACTACACTCCGTCTGGCACCTACACGGTAACATACGAAGGCGACGCCATTGATGCCGGCAATATACTCTCATACGCAGTAAGCGCAGCCGAACTTGAAGACAACTTTATCAAAGTTGATTTCAAAGTGAATAACAATAGTAGCGAAGCTCAGAACACCGCGGTATCGGCCGACTTGATTTATGGCCCCGAATCGTTCCGCGAGATTGGCATTTGCATCCTCACTTGCCAAAACGGGACTGCACCATTTACATGCGCTCCAGTAAACATTGCTGCCGGCGGAGAACAAAATGTAGATATCGAAGTATTCGCAGGGGCAACTGGCGTATATCACAGCGCCATCTACAAGATAACGGTTGGCAAAGGCCAACTTCTCTTAGACCCACAAGTATTCTTCCTGAAACTTACCTTCTAAGAGACACATCATACCTCTGCACTTGCCAGAGATACCACACAAGCAGGGACGCCGACACAAGCGCCCCTGCTGCTGCAAACAGACGTATGGCCAACAAGAAGCTGCCGGAATAAAGGCCAACAGCCAAGGCAACTATACGCAACACAAGCAGCACTACATAGAAACAGAATTCTGTTCTCTGGGTGGAAAACACATTGCTGACAAACATCAAAGACGTGGAACTGAGCATGACAAGCACCCAGGGAAGCAAAGCCTGCACATAGATGCCGCAGCCCGCCCATCGTCCGCCGAAACAGAAGGCAAATACCGGCTCTGCGACAAACCACGCAAGCACACACACCGGCACAGCCACCACATTGACAACGAGCAAAAGACGCCGTATCAATCGTCCTATCGGCTCTCCCTTATGCACACTCTCAGACGTACAGGCATAATAGACTTTCTCGATGGCATTGTTGAGCAGATTGACCGGGCGGAAAGTAAACGTAAGGGCAAGTGCAAAAAGTCCCACCTCGGTCTGCGAAAAGAAGGCTGCAAGCCAAAGGAAAGGCAGGTTGTTGGAGAAGCTGTTCAGAAAGTCCTTTGTGGCCACAAAAAGTGGGAAATTACCGTATTTTCGAGCAACGGTGCGCAACGGGATCCGTTCAACGGACTTGTCATTCCAGATCCTGCACCGTTTAAGCTTTAGACGGTAGATCATATTGGCCACAGCACGGCCTGCAACAGTACCGATTGGCATACCAGATTGCAGAAAGCCCAGCAATCCCAGTCCTATCTTTATGCAAATTCCCGACACCGCGTTGACCATATCGCTTAACGCTATTGGAGCATAATTGCGCATACGGTTGAATATAAACGTATACACCCTGGATGTGCCACAAAAGAATACCATGGGCGGTATCAACAGAACCATCCAGCCAAGCTGAGCAAAGTTGCCCGGGAGAGAGTCTGTAAGCCACAGTAACAAAGCGACAGAGAGGAGTACAACAGAAACTATAGTATTGAGTCGCAACGAAAGGCGCATCACCGCAGCCGCCTCGCCATCATTGTCAGCACACACTATAGCAAGTTCATACTTACATGTACTTGCTATAATAAGAACTTCAATATAGGAATAGAATATATTATAGAGACCATAGTCTTCGGGAGAAAAAATACGTGTAAGCACAAAGTAGGCCGCCAATGCAACCAATTGAGCAACCACGTTGCCAGTGAGCAGAGTTCCCACCTCTTTGACTATCGGAGTGCGCTTCATAATTCGCCGTTGTATTTTCGGAGTGCCCATTCCACAGCAAGCAATACAATTAGAAACAACAGAACCCACGGCAACCGCAGCAGTTCGCCATAGCGGACATGCGAATAAATAACAGGTTTTATCGAGGAAAGTTTTGACACAAGGTTTTGTAGTTGGTCTGGATAATATAATTCACCGCCAGTCACACTGCTCATCGTACGCAACAAACCATGGTCGGCTGTGAGGTTATGCAATTCTATTCCCTCCGCTTCCACAGCGAAACTACCATCAGCTGTAATATTGCCCTCTGCAGTGGCATGGTAACGATAAACGCCCTCTTGTAAGTCAGGGAATACCAGTCGATATCCGCCACCTTCATGCACAAAAGTATATTCAGCATTTCCCGAGTCACTTGTCAGCACAATTTTCACTTCCGCATCATGGACCGGTTCGTAACTTTCATTATACACCTGAGCCCGCAACATTATAGGTTCTCCCATAATATAACTACGCTGAGCGTCTATCTGAAGTCGATCGCGTCCCGCCTGCATGGCGGCGAAACTAGCCATTTGTGATACAAGGTGGTCAAAATGTTCATGCGACTTGTTATCCACATAATCGGCCAAACGCCAACGCCACAACCCTTCACCCCACACAAACACACTACGTTGTCCTCCTTTTGAGGTGGCGGCAACTAATGGCTGACGGCTGTCAACCGGACCTATTCGAGCAGTAAAAAGGCATTGTACATCGGGTGTGACACGAGCTTCTCCAAAAGGAGCGACGAGGGGTGGCATACCCTCTATTGCCAGAACGTCGTCATCATTAAGGGTGAAAAGCGTGAATCCTGATTGATGGACGGCAGTAACCTCGTTGGCTCGCGATGTTTTAGCTATTATTTCGAGCCCCTTTTGCAAGGCATTGAACCGTGCAAGATCTGTACCAAGTCCGATAATATATATATTCGGCAAACCTTCTGCATAATGGATATCGGGATGTAACTTTGAGGGAAGGTTGTGCAGAAATACCAGGCTATAGTTTGAATCTTGCAAATTACCCCTGTGCTGCAGTATTTCGTCGGCGAACAAAACATGCACTTCATAATTACGATTGCTCTCCACCGCGTATTTCAAGGCGGCAATATCGGGGTGCGGTGCATCTGCCACGATGGCCACCTTTTGTCGGGTGTCTACCACATCGACATAAAACGACAACACATTGTTTGACGTGTTCAACTCACCTTCCACGACAGATAGAATCACCGAATACTTTTGTAGGCCAGGATTATTGGCCATAACGTCGGCAACAACTGAGACGCTCACGACATCTTCTTCATACAAAAGTCTTTGTTGGAACAGAGTCTTACCTTGACCATCCAAGATAGATAGCGATGCTGTTTCCCCCTTAAGCAAAAACGCATTTACAGTAAATTCCATCGGGATGGAATTCCCCATCAAAGCAATACGGTTACACCGCAGATTGCCAATAGAGGCATCTCTCCGCCGGACAGTATCGCCCAAAGCTATAGAATATACCGGGAATGGCAAACTCTCAGCCAATGTGGCGGGATTTGAGCCTCTATTGTACAGACCGTCGCTGGCTATTACCATAGAAGACACATCTTCTTGGGCATAACGTGCCATTGCGGCACTGATGTCCGTTGCAGCGTTGCTGCCAAACTGTTCATAATTGACACGGAAATCCTCTTCCAACATGCCTTGTAACACAGACAACGAAAAGGTGGAATCTCCAGAGGATTTAACCGATAGAGATGCATCTTGAAGCAAAACAATATGCGGCTGCTGCCGTTCATGGGCGATACGGCGTGTCATCGGTGCCAATAACAGAAAAGCAATACTGCCCACACACAAAAAACGCACCATCGCCAAGCCCCACCTCAATATAGGCTTGAATGGATTATATCCAACCATATAAAGAACCGCGGCATATACCACGCCGACAAGCAAACATAGTGCTGTAAAATACCACGGAAAGTCAGTTATCATATCTATTTAACGCCAGTTAGAAAAAAAAATTGCAAATCATAATATTTTTTTGTACCTTTGCACTATCGAAAAAAACGCCAACACTACACATTCTACACAACTAACAATCTGATTGAACGCAAACAATAATAAGCATAATATGAACTACCACGAAAAAGAAGAGAAGTTGTTCTCGCGTTGGGCACAACGTGCACGCCGCTTTCACGACAGTGAAGATATTGCAAAAGATGGACTTTTATATCGCGGTGACATATGGTTCGACGGCTATTGTCAGGTCCATAAACGAGCCAATGAAGAACAACTGTGGGACGATGCCGGGATGCGCATGTTGGTTCTAACAAAAGAACTTTATGACGAGGACGGCTGGGACATACGTTCCGAAAGCGGACGCGTACCATCACCACGCCTCACCGTAAGGACAGCACAACGATTTTTCCCCAATCTGGAACTTTGGGTTTACGGCCTGATGAATATACCAGACCGCAAAGTGATGTCATATAGCCGCGCCGACAACCCCACCCGACTTCAAGGTTTTTATGAAAATGCCCCCATAGCGCGAGTGAACTGCAAGAAACAATGCGACAGAAAAGCGGTGAGTAATACTGTTCTTCAAAAATACCTCGACAACTATGCCGACTTGCTCAAAGAGCAGATTACCATGTATGATGCAGATATCATCCTTTGCCTTGGAGGCCAAGGCATAATGGTGAAATTTATTCGAGAGCATATCTTTGAAGACCTTCAGGACATCAATGAGCACTGCTATTACTCACCGTCAAGCGGTGTTTTGGTTGTAAAACAATATCATCCCAACTATAATGTCTATAGTCGCGAAGAGATGTATTCCAACATGATGTACGACTACCAAGCATTCATCAAAGCCACACCGAACTTCCCTCGCAGACAGAGATAGACTCACTGGGCCTTACACAGTGTAGCAACACTTATCTTAACATTATTCACCTTGCCTACAATGGCATCGACACATGCGGTAATTGTAGCGCCGGTAGTGAGCACGTCGTCAACAAGCAACACGTGTTTGCCTTCCAATAATTCCGGTTTCACCAACCGGAAAGCCCCATCTACATTGGACTGACGTCTCGTAGAATTCTGATTGCTTTGCTTTTTGGTATAGCGAATTCGTCTGATTGCATCAGAGATTATCGGACGTTGCATAACCTCTGCCATGCCACGACATAGGAGCTCACTCTGATTATATCCACGCCGCATGCGACGCCACCAATGCAAAGGCACCGGCACAAATAAGTCCACATCATCGAAGCGTCCACTATGCAACAGCCTCAAGCCCATTTGACGACCCATAATCACACAGAGTTCTGCATTGCCATGAAACTTCATTGCATGCACAACATTTCTTATAGTTCCACCCTTACGGTAATAAAAGACTGAAGTAGCTGCCTCAAATGGAATACGCAACATAAGATTTAACTCGGTCATATTATCTTGTACAAGAGAATACGATGTCTCGTCAAATTTGGAAATACAATTCACACACACCTGATGCTCTCCCTGCACCAAAACATTCCCGCAACAAGCACATGTAGCCGGCAATATGGCATCTAAAACATAAGATAGCAGAGACATACCATGTCTACTTCAGAAACAGACAACTATCACCATAGCTGAGGAAACGGAAGCCATTATTGAGCGCATACTGGTATACGTCACGCCAACGGTCACCAATAAGTGCAGACACCAACAGCAAAAGAGTGCTCTTTGGTTGATGGAAATTAGTAATTAGCCCTTGTATCACCCGATAACGATAACCCGGTGCAATCATCAGCTGTGTTTCTCCGTCGAGGTGGTCGGTATTATGCTGCTTCAACCATTGCAAGACATTATCAAACGAGTCTTGCAACGAAACACTCTCGGCCTGTCGTTCGAGCATGTAGGGATCCCACTGGTCGACATGCATCCGCTCCAACATCGGATTGTCATGCAATTGCACTCCAAACCAATATATTGACTCAAGAGTGCGGACACTGGTTGTACCCACAGCAATGACTCTACCATTATTGTGAGCCATGATATGCTGAATATTGTCGGCAGTTGCCTGAACTTTCTCCACATGCATGTCATGCTCACCAATGGTGGATGTGGAAACAGGTTTGAAAGTACCAGCACCAACATGGAGTGTGAGGTATTCCTCCTCGACACCCTTGGCCCTCAAAGCCTGCAGGACTCTGTCCGTAAAATGCAAACCTGCTGTCGGGGCTGCCACAGACCCCTCATAGTGCGCATATATTGTCTGATAACGCTCAGAATCGCTTTCTTCTGCATCACGGTCCAAATACGGCGGAAGAGGTATTACTCCCGCAAACTCTATTACCTCAGCAAAACTAATCCCGCCTGTCCAGTCGAAATCAACCACCCAACTGTTGCCAACTGATTCGCGACGAGTCGCCGACAGCAGTATTTCTTTCGTCTCAAACTGAAATGACAATGTTAATGGACCTTCCTTCCACTTTTTATTATTGCCCACAAAACACACCCACGAACAATGCTTCCTCTGCTCAAAAGACTGCGCCACAGGCATCCCATACGGTTCCAAACAGAACACCTCTATAATAGCCCCCGTAGGCTTTTGGAAAAACAGTCTGGCATGTATAACCTTCGTATCGTTGAAAACCAACAATGACGAGGACGGCAGCAAAGAAGGCAAATCATAAAAATGATGTTCGCTGATAGAGTCATCCCTCAGCATAAGCAACTTGGAATGGTCTCTCTCTGCCATAGGGAAACGTGCAATTCTATCATCTGGCAGAGCATAGTCGAAGTCGGCTATTGCAATATTCTTCAGATCTTCAAGCATTGCTGCACCTTGTGATAATAGAAAGAAGTATATACCACAATATGGCAAAGGCAATACCTAAAAAACCAAACAAGGCTATAAGCACTGCAGCACCTGCCAAAAGAATATATTTCGCCTTATTTTCACGCCAACCAAAAGATGTGAACTTGAGGCCCATCAGAGGCAGTTCGGAGACCATCAGCACGTCAGTCACCAAAGAAAGGACGGCCAAACATACAAGGAATGTGTTTGAGAGCAGGAGTGCACGTATTCCAGGGATGGGGATAACAGCGAACTGAGCCCAATCAGGATGAAACACACACATACCCAACGCAGCCCATATCATAGCATTTGAAGGCACTGGCAAGCCGAGAAAAGAGTGCCCCTGCCTGTCATCAAGGTTAAACTTGGCCAAACGATATGCAGCAAAGGCCGGCATAAGAAATGCCACAAATGCCCACAAGCGCCACCCATCAAAACACATGAGCATGCGGAAGAGTATAATTGCCGGAGCCACGCCAGAGGTCACAACATCTGCCAGCGAATCCAACTCCTTGCCCACAGGGGAGCTCACCTTGAGCATTCGTGCCGCAAACCCATCGAAGAAATCGAACAATATGCCGCAAAACATTAGCAAAGCAGCACGGTGCAGCCATCCCAGTGATGCCATATATGCAGCCAACGCTCCGCATGTTAGGTTGCAGAGCGTTAGCAGATTGGGTATTTGTTTCTTTATCATAAAGATAATCAGTTGTCGTAGAGCTTCACAATAGTCTTGAACTCCTCGTCGTTCCAGTATTCCTTAAACTCAACATCGACACGTGCTTTGCGCTTGTACTCATAGTCCTCGTCGATTGAAGCCTTGAGATTCTTTAGACAGTTGGTCTTATCTCCCAGACGTGCATAGCATACAGCACGCAGATAGTTGACATCCTTATTCTGGTCAAGGCAGCAATCCAATGTACGTATCGCCGTGCCTGTCTGGTCATTCATGAGCTGTGCAAAAGCAAGGTTGTAGGTGCAGGAGCTGCTCTTAAGGGTCTTCTGAGCTTCATCGTAGTTGCCACGCTTCAGGTTGAGAATGGGAATATTGGCATCCGCATCGTTACTACCCTGACGCTTAGCCTCCTCAAAATAGTATTTTGCAAGTGCATAGTCCTTCTTCGCGAGGAAAAGGAGACCCGTGTTGTTGAGGATATCGGGATTGTGGGGATTGAGATCGCGAGCCACATTCAGGTAGCGCTCACACTCATCATAGTCGTCAAGATAAAACGCCGCAGCACCTGCGTTGTTCCACGCCGCCCACTCCTGCGGGAAGTTCTCGGTAGCCCACTTGTAGTATTTCAACTTGGTTTCGTAATTATAGTTGATATAAGCGGTATACATCAACTCGTCAAACGAGAGCTTTTCGGGTTTCGTCTGAGCCAGTTTCAGCAGCTCCGCATCAGTACGACGTGCTTCGGAATAATATAGCGCAATCTGTGCACGACGCAGACTGGGGAAGATGTCATCGGTCAATTCATCGTACACTTCTGCCATATTGCGGATCATCTGCTCACGTTTCACAAGGTTTTGCTGAGTCTCCACAATATTGATTATAGCATGTTTGTCCTGTATCTCGGATGCTTCCACCATCACCACAAAGTGAACCCAATCTTCACCTGCCGCACGGGTGGTAATAACCAGTTTCTTCAACTGCTCATACTTGTATTAATCTACATCCTGAGGTTTCACCTTGTCGCGTCGTGCCAGGATTTGCAACACCTCATCGAGTATCTTGTTCAACTGTGCGGTGGCAATATCAGCACGATTCTTTGACACACCCACGTTCGATGTCTCCTCACCTTCAGGCGAAGCCCAACCAGTGATGCTTATCTGTTTGGGCAAACCCTGCTCCAACATTACACGTTTCAGGCGCTGGAGGCTACCCTGAGCGTCAAACTTCTGGTTCATCGAGAAGTTCCAATCGAGGTCCGACGTGCCATTGAGGAAATATATGTCGGCTGTCTCGACAATACCTTGCGTCTTGTTGTAGTTGATGGGCGAGATAGATATGTTACCCTTAATGTCGACCATCGAAGCAGTATTGTTTACACCTTGGGAAATAAGCACATCGCCAAACTCCACGCCGTTATTGTCGCGTTTGATATCATCAGCGAAACGGGCGTCCTCATTAGTGGTACTTGCCTTGTAGCCAACGGGATTCAGAACCACCTTACCTGTTTCCATGCCGGGTTTGAAGTCAAACTCATCGCTATAGGTAAAACGGCCACCATTGGCATAATTTATGACATTACCGTCACCGTCAACTTTCTCACCCTTGAGGGTCATGGGCTCGAGAGGAATGATATTGCCATCGCCCCACGAGAAGACCGGCTGAATAAACACGGCACAATCCTTCTTGAAATATTTTTGGGGTATCTGGCCGGTAAACTTCACCACAACCTTGTCATCCATTGTTTCGACAGGATTGGGATTGGCCTGATAACGCACCTTGTCGCTATTGGATTTCATTTTCTTAAGTCCGCTGCACCCTGTAAGGAGCACGGAAATGAGCGCGAATACAAAAAGTGTTCTTCTCATTGTATGTGTTATTCTATTGATTATCTATAACTATATCAGCAACATACAACCAACAAAACAAGTCAGATGCTGCTATTATTTAACTTGCAAATATATACTTTTTTTTTGAATTGGGAAAAAATATTTATCACCAACTGCAAGAGAACCTCCAAGATGGGCAAACCAGACTCGCCAAATCACGGTGCAACACTCGAACTTCAAACCACACCGACGCACCTCTTTTTTCACCATTATGGCACATTTACGGTATCATCGTTGACCGTCCACCGGCAACAAAAATATCATGGGTGCTGCAGGCAAAAGGCGTGTACCGGACAGAATCGGCACACCTGCTTGTCGTCACTCACCCGGAAGGCCCTGTCGGGCGAAAGCAGTTCGAGACAATACGCATCCAGCATCGCACGGAACCGTTCCAAATCTGCCAGCCCCAGCAGTTCACTGCCGTTCCATGTGGCATACTGCAATCCTTTCTGTGTATAGCGCAAAGGATAGATGGCGGAGACAACATTCTCTTCATTATTCCCGTGAACCCTGTTGTAGAGCAAAGCATAGCACATCAGCTGGAACCATTTGCCCGGCAGCTTGTTTTCTATACTGAACCCACCGTCGGGATCTGTATACGCAATCTCTTTACCGTCAAGCGAACCCGACTTATAGTCTATCACCCGCAACTGTCCGTTCAAGCGGTCAACACGGTCCACCCTCCCCTTCAGACAGTATGGATTTCCCGATGGATCATGGCCCACAACCACGGGTCCAAGCTCGTTTTCGAGCATTTCTATGCAGAGGTCGTTCTTCTCTGTTATAGATATTTCTTTGCGAAGCAGGTTCCGCAACTGCGCTTCTACCACCGAGCGGTAAAAATGGTTGCGGCCGTCGCTGCTACGACCATTCTTGAACAACTCTCTGAACTGACGGTCGATAATGTCGGGCAAACCGGCAAGAACCGACCTCAACCCCGCTGGGTCAACCGTATGGCCCACATATGGACCATATATCTCCTCCAGTGAGTTATGGATACATTCACCCAACTGCGACGAGTCTATATCATCTTCCAGACTATCGTTTTCCTTTACTCCAAGTATGTGTTTATAGTAATATTCCTGAGGGCAGCAGATATAATCCTCGAACGAGGTCGGGGAGAAACCTTCGGCAGCCTTGCGTCTTATTGACTCCATCACGGCTCTACTTTTCGCTGTCGGAACGGCGGCCGGTGCGGGCCGAGGAATGCCGTCGTTGTTCATAATGCGATGCTCCACATGTATGCCGAAGGCTGGAGCCAGCTCGTCTTCCACTTGTGTTATGAAACGGCTCTTCTCGCCCTTGCCCATCAATTCATTTTCCGTGGCATACATGAGGTACGCCGTGTCGGCACGCTGCAACAGGCGGTAGAAGTGATTGGCATATACGCAATCTTTCTCACGATACGTCGGCAGATGGAATTCATTCTTCAAATCATGGGGAATCAAGGTATTCCCACTACGTCCGGCAGGCAAGACACCCTCATTGGCCGACAGCAGGATTACACGCCGGAAGTCAAGGTTTCTTGCTTCGAGCATGCCCAATATCTGCAAACCCGAAAGGGGCTCGCCGACAAGGTCGACCGTGTGCTTCTGTGCCAAACGTACATATACCTTCTCAAGCGTCTTGAAATTGTCAATATAATGGTACTCGGCCTGCATGTCAGCCATAAAGACGAGTATCTCGGTCAGGCTTGCCGCCGCCTGACGCTCGGCAGTGCTCTTTTCTTTAAGCACACCGTTGCCAAGTGTCTCGGCGACATGCATCATCATAGCTATCCAGCC
>JAEEGG010002011.1_pt1 | contig 53555 bp, 60 predicted proteins | sample 9134161 | NCBI WGS metagenome assembly JAEEGG01 (sample SAMN16246543, study PRJNA631951) | gut metagenome | biome: gut microbiome; feature: rumen; material: CR-attached | host: Bos | place: Iran: Karaj | collected 2018-10 | reverse complement strand
AAGCGACAAGGTCGAGCGGCCGACTATTGGAAAACCAAGAAAGCAGACAGGCTTCATAAATAACAACGATATGGAAACAATAAAGGATATAGACGAAAAAGGAAGAAAAGTTGCAATAGACATCGTAAAGGCGAATATCTTTGCAGTAGCCATTATGATTGTGGCGGCAATAGTGCTGTTGGTGCCGTTCTTCCTTATTTGGGGAGGTCGCAAGCCGATGATGGAGATGCTTGGCAGCGGCACTCAATGGATTGTGGCTTTCGTGGCCATGATAATTGGAATTGTGGTACACGAGCTGATTCACGGCATTACGTGGGCCTGTTACGCACCAAGCGGATGGAAGAGCATCAGCTTCGGTGTTATGTGGAAGTTGCTCACCCCCTACTGCCACTGCGACGAGCCGATGCACATCCCCGGCTACATGATGGGAGCCATGATGCCATGCGTCATTTTGGGTATCATTCCATCGATAGTGGCCATGTTTATCGGCAACCTTCCCCTACTTGCATGGGGTATCTTCTTCATTGCAGCAGCTGCTGGTGACATTTGGATGACATGGCTTCTGACCAAGGAAAATCCGAAGAGTATGGTGCTCGATCATCCCTCAGAGGCAGGTTTTTACATTATAGATTAGAATTTATGTTTGAACATATCGAAGACTTTACGGCCTGGCCTATTCTGACAGGCATCTTGGTAGGCTACATTGCCAACCGCATTATGAGCGGCGAAGGTAAAGGGTGCTGCATGAACCTGATTATCGGTGTCATTGGCAGTTATGTTGGCACGTTCATCAGCCATCTGCTGAACATCGAGCTGCTTGGCAAAGGCTATCTAACAAACTTCGTGTTCTGCGTCGTTGGTGCCGTAACAGTATTATGGATTTGGAAGAAACTATTTGATTAAGCATGAAGATAATAGACGATAACTTAATGAACGGATTGGCCGAGGAAGCCAAGAAGTCGCCGAGACTGAGGATGAACTATAACTTTCATCAGAGTCTTCAGGACAAGTGCCACCGATTCCTCAATGCGTTGGAGCCTGGCACATTTATCCCAGTACATCACCATCCTGACAAGGACGAGACCTTTGTGATACTAAAGGGTAAAGTCCGGGTGACAACCTACAATGATGAGGGCGAGATAGTGGAGTCCTGCGTCATTAGCCGGGAGAGTGGCCGCTATGGCGTGGATATTCCCAAGAACGTCTGGCATGGGCTGGAGTGTCTGGAGCCGAGCGTCCTGTTGGAGTGCAAGGCAGGACCATTTGTAGAGCACGAAGTTGACGGGATTCTGGAAACAAAACCCACGAAGGATATCTATCTGGCTGGTGGCTGCTTCTGGGGAACGGAGCACTACTTCAAGCAGATTGAGGGTGTGGCCCTGACGGAAGTGGGGTTTGCCAACGGACATACCGAGAATCCGACGTACAAGGAAGTATATACCGACCAGACAGGCTTCGCAGAGACCGTCTTTGTGCGGTTCTATCCCGATTTGGTCAGTCTTGAATTCCTGTTACAGATGTTCTTCAAGGCCATCGACCCGACCAGTCTCAACAAGCAGGGACACGATGAAGGTACACGCTATCGCACAGGTGTGTATTATACTGACCCATCAGATTTGCCCGTTATCGAGAAGGTCTTTACCGAAGAGCAGAAGAACTACAGACAACCTTTGGCTGTAGAGAAACAACCTCTGCAGAACTTCTATACTGCGGAAGAGTATCATCAGGACTACCTCGATAAAAATCCTGACGGCTACTGCCACCTGCCCCTGTCGTTGTTTGAGTTTGCAAGGAAAACTAAGGAAAAGAAATGAGGAGGATCATCAGAGAAGCCCAACCGTCGGACATGGCTGACATTAGGCTGGTCATGGATGCCGCCAAGATAATCATGCGACAGTCTGGCAATATGCACCAATGGGGAGAAGGCTATCCGTCAGAGGCTGTCATTACGGCTGATATGGAACGGAATGGCGGCTTTGTCATTGAGGATGACGATAAGGTCGTCGGTTACTTTGCTTTCCTGCCATCCCCAGAACCTACCTATTATAATATATATAAAGGTAAATGGTTGAACGATGAAGAACCATATCACGTTGTCCATCGGATAGCCAGCTACCCTGATGCTCACGGTATATTCAGCAGCATCATGGAATACTGTTTCTCGCATGATCCCAACATCCGCATTGATACCCATCGTGACAACAAAATCATGCAGCACAACATCCTAAAGCATGGCTTCACCTATTGTGGAATAATCTATTTGGCCTCCGGCGATGAGAGGTTGGCATATCAGAAGTGTGGAAAAGATTAGCCACCGAGTTCGGGGTACCGGTTTATTGTAGACTGTACTGGGGCTTAAAAAAGTGGAAAGATGTTTGGTGGTGTGGAAATAATTTAGTATTTTTGTCGCCAGAATTGCTAAAACAATGAGTCTATGAAGAAACAAATACTTTTATTCCTCCTGATGTTGCCATTGGTAGAGAGTGCAGAAGCTGTTGAGATTGACGGCATATGCTACAATTTAAATACTAGTCCAAAGTATGCTCAAGTTACATATCGTACAGGTAAGTACTCTGGTATTATCGTTATTCCTAAATCGGTCTCCTATAAAGGAGAAGACTATAGTGTAACCAGTATTGGCTATAGTGCATTTAGTGGTTGCAGTGGGTTAACATCTATAGATATTCCTAACAGCGTAACGTCCATCGGCTACGGTGCATTCCGTGAATGCAGTGGGTTAACATCTATAGATATTCCTAACAGCGTAACGTCCATCGGCGGCGATGCATTCTACAAATGCAGTGGATTGAAACATTTAATTCTTGGAAATAGCGTAAAAACCATCGGCGACGGGGCTTTCAGTTATTGTAATGAGTTAACTTCAGTTGATATCCCCAACAGTGTGACCGAAATTGGAGGAAGTGCATTTGAAGAGTGTAACTGGATGACCTCAGTTACATTCGGTAATAGTTTGACGACTATTGGAAGCTATGCCTTCCGAAACTGTTACTGGCTAACCTCGGTGACTATCCCAAAGAGCGTAACAAAGATCAGTAATGGCACTTTCTCGGGGTGTAAAGAATTGACGTCTGTTTATATCTCAGATTTGGAGGCGTGGTGTAAAATCTCATTTTCTGGTTCAAAACCTTTCAATGTCGCATATCAGATGTATTTAAACGGGAGTAGAGTAAATGATTTAGTGATTCCCAATGGTATTACGAAAATAGAAGGCAACGCCTTTGCCTATTGTAACAGCTTGACCTCGGTGACCATCCCCAACAGTGTCATATCTATTGGTGGTAGTGCCTTCTCTCATTGCAACGAGTTAACTACCATAACCATCCCCAATAGCGTGATTTCCATAGGTGATTATTCTTTCGAGGGCTGTGAGAAGCTAACTTCAGTGGACCTTCCCAATAGCGTAACATCCATCGGTAACAGCGCTTTTAGTCAATGCAAAGCCATGACGTTCGTGAACATTTCAAATAACGTTACACGTATTGGGGATAGTACATTCTCTAGTTGTAGTGGGTTAACCTCTTTAACTATCCCTAACAGTGTGAAATCCATCGGCTCACATGCTTTCTGGGGTTGCAGTGGGTTAACATCACTATCTTTGGGTAACAGCGTGACAACAATTGGTGACTGGGCCTTCTACTATTGCTTCAAACTACCAACGGTAACCATCCCCAATAGCGTGACCACTATTGGTGGCAATGCTTTCTACCAATGTAACGGTTTAACATCGTTGACTATTGGCAATAGTGTTACGACAATCGGTTTTTCCGCTTTTGAGAATTGTAACAGGTTGAAATCGCTGACCATTCCCAACAGCGTGACATCTATCAATTCTGAAGCTTTCAGAGGATGTAGCGGATTAACATCACTGACTTTGGGCAACAACGTGACAACAATCGGCAGCAGCGCCTTTCGTGAGTGTAGCGGTTTGAAATCAGTCACCTTTCCAAACAGTGTGTTAACAATAGAATATGCTGCTTTCGATAAATGTAGTGAATTAACATTGATAAGCCTCGGAAATAATGTCAGAGAAATTGGCGGCAGTGTATTTGGAAATTGTAAAAAATTAAAGACCGTTTACTGCCTTAATGAACATGTACCACTAACAAGTAGTGGCGCTTTCGGTTCATACATTAATAATGCCACATTACATGTTCCTGATATTTCCATCGATAAATATAGAAATGAAGAACCTTGGAAAAATTTTGGAACTATTATAGGAATATCCACGGACACTAGAATATCTGAAGTACCTTCTAAGATACATCTGATTCAGAATGATGGCGGCATGCTTACTATTCAGGGTGCTTCTGATGGTACAAGGATTGGTGTCTATAACATCAACGGCACATTGGCTGGCGAGAGTACAAGTAGTAACGGTATTGCAACTGTCATCACTAATCTCCAGCCCGGCAGCGTGGCTATCATAAAGATAGGTGACCGGAGTGTCAAAGTCGCGATTAAATAATTCACACTTTAATGATGAATAGACAGAACCAGCCCAAGGGTGTCTATTTTATCAGCTCACAGAACAACAGTATCAAGGTCATAAATAAATAAAACGAATACTTATGAAAAAGACATTTATGTTACTGGCAATCCTCAGCCTGTGCCAGACGTTAGCTTTTGGCCAGAAGAAATACGAAATGGTGATAGAAAAGAAGGACGGTTCGGAGATAGCCGTCAACGTTGAAGACATAGTACGCACCTATTTCCGTGAGAGGAGTAATGGCACTTTGACACTATCTACATATTCTGTAGACCTTAAAGTCGGTGAGACCAAGATGGTGGAAATTCTCTCTGGAAGTGGATGGTATAACACCGAAACGTCAAATCCTAACATCGTCACTGCCGCAAGCAATGGAAGTGAAATATCATTGACAGGAAAAGGTGTTGGCACAGCAGTAGTTACAGTATCAGATGCCCAATATCAGGTAACAAAAAAGATTTCGGTAAATGTCACATCAAACGGCTCAGGAGATGAAACAAGTGGTTCGCTCGAAGGAACCTGGAGTGGCAACATGTACGTTTCCTCTTACTATGGAGGCCGCGACTACTATGCCACACATACCGAGATAACCTTCCTTCAAGACCCACTCCACTTCACAAAAGGTTCTGGCTACTGGGTTGACTACTACGACGGCACGGGCGCCCCCTGGGAATATGTGGCCGACCATATCGACTGGCGTGTGGACAACGGACGCCTCACCGTTTATTTCCGCGAAGAAGGCACCTCAGTGGTCATCTCCGACTTCCGTCTGTCAAACTCATACTTTATAGGCTGCATCTATGACGCCGGCAACACTGTGAACTTCAGCCTTACGAGCATCCCCTCACCTGACTGGAGCAGCTACAGCTATTGGGGCTATGACAGTTGGTATGGCTCCGGCTACAATCCCTACTATTCACCAGCAACCCGCGCCGCTGGCGACAGCACTACCATTGTAACCAACGAGAAGCCTATTCGTCGGTTCGGTAAGGGGCCACAATGATGAAGCTCAGGCTATTTCGAGCGTAAATCTGGATCCAGTGGCAAGAATTTGGAAATATTGTTGCGTTGACGAATAATGATCCTCATCCAACAAAAATAAAAGTAATATCAGGCGAAGATTGTAGAAGTAAAATAACGAATAATTACGACTTGAATGGACGGATCATCGAAAGGCCACGGAAAGGGCTTTATATCGTCAATGGTAATAAGGTCGTGGTTAAATAACTAAAACATTAATAGCACTATGAAGAAACAAATCCTTTTATTCCTCCTGGCACTACTACCGCTAGCAGCCAGCGCCGACGACGCCCAAATCGTTATCAAGCAGAAGAGCGGCAACGAGACCATCCTGAAACTGTCGACCAACCCCGTCATTACATTCGAAGGCGAGAATATGGTCGTTGCGAGTGACGTCATCCAGATATCTATCCCTTTGAACGACATAGACGACTATATTGTTAATGATGCTACGACAGCCATAGAGCCAGTCGCCACACAACCGCAATACACTCGTGGACACGTCATCTTCAGCAACATGGCCGCCGGTTCTCCTGTTTACATCCACACCCTCGACGGAAAGTTGGTCGCCAAACAAGCCGCTGATGCTTCCGGTAAGGCCGATGTCAACATGGAGAACCTGCCTAAGGGAGCATATATCATCAGTTCGCAAAACAGCAGTATCAAGGTCGTTAACAAATAAAGAAAGAAAGGAAAGAAACTATGAAAAGAACAATAGCAATTATTGCAGTTATCGCTTTGTGCCAGGTATTTGCTTTTGGCCAGAAGAAATACGAGATGGTAGTGGAAACTACCGACGGCAATAGCGTCACTTTCCCAACGGAATTCATCAAGCGCGTCTATTTCCGTGAGAGCAACATAAGTTATAAGACATGTCCCGACAACAACCATCCTCACCTGATAGACCTTGGTCTGCCAAGTGGTACGAAGTGGGCCTGTTGTAACGTAGGTGCATCCCAACCAGAAGACTATGGAAAATATTATGCCTGGGGAGAAACGCAGACGAAGGATGTGTACAGCTGGAGTACCTATATCCATAGTGACGGTACAGAAAGTACGTGTCATAATATAGGTTCTGACATTGCCGGAACAAGTTATGATGCAGCCACTGCAAACTGGGGCACTCCTTGGCAGATGCCGTCGTTAGAACAATGTAATGAATTGAATAACAAGTGTACCTCTGTCTGGACACAGCAGAATGGCGTTAACGGCCAGAAGTTCACCGGTCCGAACGGTGGCACTCTATTCCTTCCCGCAGCAGGCAGTCGCTGGGATGGTGGGGCTTTCGGCGCTGGTATGGGAGGCTACTACTGGTCGTCGGCGCTCAACGAGTTTAACCCGAGTTGCGTTTGGGTTCTCAACTTCCTTTCGGGAGGAGTGTACGTGACCGACGGCTACCGCAACTACGGTCTTTCCGTTCGCCCTGTGCGCCAGAACTGACCATGCATCCTTTCCCAACGCGAGATAAACCTCTTTGAACAATTACGAGATTATGAAACATTCATTATATAGACTATCCATAATGGCATTTCTGCTAGCAATAAAGACGGCAGTGTTTGCAGATGTTGGTGACGATTTCATCTATAATGGTATAAGATATGTTATCTTCGCCAATGGTGATTTGGAAGGTGACGGCATAAGTGCTTGCATCGAGCCGAGACGTGACAAGCTGTATTCTGGAAACATCACTATTCCAGAAACGATAAAGCACAATGGTAAGACATACGTCGTTTCTATGATTGACCAGTTTGCTTTTAAGGATTGTGTCGATTTACATTCTATAAGTCTTCCCAGTACCATAACGGAAATCAGAGATGATGCTTTCTCTGGCTGCTCTGGAATTAAAAGCATAGTCATCCCCAATAGCGTCCTCAATCTATGGAGCAGTGTTTTTGAGAATGCGACAAGTCTTGTATCTGTAACTATTGGCAATCAGGTCAAAGAAATAGAGTCTTATACTTTCGCTGGTTGTTCAAGTTTGAAATCCATAACATTTCCAGAAAACATTAAACGTATAGACAAGACGGCATTGGAAGGCTGTACAGGTCTTGAAGAAGCTACTTTCAAATGTTGCATCAAGATCAATGATGTACTAAAGAAAAACACATCGATAAAGAAGGTTATCTTTGCTGAAGGAATAAAAGAGATTGGCAACAGTGCCTTTGAGGGTTGCACCTCTTTAGAGTCTGTCACTTTCCCAACTACCATTGAAACAATTGGAGGTTCAGCATTTGCAAACACAGCCCTAACATTTATATCATTTCCTGGCGGTGCTGACGGAATCGGCATGCATGCATTTTCTGGCTGCAATAAATTGGAGTCTATTGATTTCGGTAAAGGAGTTAAATCTCTAGCCAGTGGCTCGTTTGAAAAGTGTAACAGTCTAACGAAAATAGTGATAAGTGAGGGGTGTGAGAAGCTTTCTGGTGGCGTATTCAGAGATTGTCAGAATCTGAGAGTGCTCTCTATTCCCAAAAGCGTAAAATTTATGATAAATAGTCTCTTTGACGGGTGCGACCTTGACACGCTTATTTTGGACGTGCCAACAATTGACATGTGGTTTCAAGGTTTATTGAACATCAAAAATGTCCGATTTGCACAAAATGTAGAAACTATTGGCAATAATTCCTTCTGGGGCTGCAAGAATTTGAAAACCTGCATTATTGGAGACGGAGTTAGGGTTGTAGGGGATAATGCTTTTACACATTGTGAAGGACTGAAAGAAATATCTTTTGGCAAAAACGTTGAAAAAATTGGAAGCTCTGCATTATGGTATTCTGATTTCGAAATAGTGACATCACTCAATCCTACCCCACCAGAATTTCCACAGAACACCACACCTTTCAATGAAGTTACTTACGAAACAGCCACCCTGTATGTACCAGAAGGGAGTATTGATCTTTATAAGCGTGCCCCTGGGTGGAAATGGTTTTATAAAATAAAAGGAACTACAGGTATTATTCTATGTAAACCAGATAGGCAGCAACTATCAGATAGTAGGATTTATACTATTAAAGGCGAACGTATTAACTCATCGAATGGCGCCTCCCGGAATAAGGGGCTTTATATCATGAATAGGAAAAAAGTAATTCTAAAATAAAATTGTAGTATGAAGAAACTGTATTCTGGCATTTTGCTGTTAGCCATGATGGTGACAGCGTTAAGTTTAACCGCTTGCGGTGGTGACGATGACGATGATGTTAGTGGAGGTGGCGGAAGTTCGCCTTCAGGTACACTAAAGATGGTGTCTTCTAAAGGAGGGGAATATTATGTTGAAAATGACAAGGAAGCCTATTCTATTGGTAGTAATAGGGGCAATTTATCAGATAGGGGACATATCTGGTGTTACCTAAGAGCTAGCAAACGTGATGAAGTTCACGGCATGACCAGTGGCTACTTTCGGATTACACCTGGAAACGGGAAATCTATAAGCGATTTCCCCCAAGGATATGATTTGGGAGAGGTAGATATGAATTTTGCTACACAAGGAGATTATAACCACAATAATAAGTTCAATTATGCCTCTGGCTCTATCAAGGTCATTGCAAATGACGGCAAGAGCTTCACGTTGAGATTTGACAACTATGTTGCAGAGCGTAGTAGTGGATGGACAATGACGGTCAATGGTACTTTGTATGTTGAAAACGAGAAGACTTACTAATCATAATAGGATTGTTTCAAAAGTTAACTATTGTAGGAAGTGAAAGTTCACAAATCGTCTGGAACCTCAATGTTTAAGAGACTTCCAGACGTTTTTCGTTGACTTTTGAGGACTATGGCGACTAAACAAAGGAGCCTGACCATTCAGATCAAGCTCCTGTTATGAGGGATGTTTCCGGATTCTGTTTAATTATTTGCATTATCACCCTATCCTTACGGTATAGGGCATCCCTCACGAATCAGCTTTGATATAACTGTGTCAATGATGTTAATCTTTTGTAAATAATGACGCAAAATTGTTCAAGTGAAGCAGAAATCTTATAACTTTGTTGCGTATAAACAATAAATTTGAACGTTTACAGAATACATAAAAATCTACCGTAATGAGCATAAGCGAATTTAACCGATTGAAGGAACAGTTGAACAATCAAGAAATAGAGAATCTTGAATGTGGCATCCCTATCACTCCAGGTTTATGGATGGACTATGAAAATAATCAAGGAGAAAGAAGACAATTCCGTGTAATAAACATATCCTCATCACCCTATAATGGATGCTTTGAAGCTGACTGCTTTAGTGATTTTCAATTTGAAAAACTTGAAGCAGCAGGGTATCAAGACGAGAACATGGCAACTACTAGTCATCGAACATTCAAGATAGCAAATATAATATCGGCAGAAATCCGCTAGACACTTTCATGTGTATTATCAATTTGTTCTGCCCCAATGCCATCAGTGGCATGACGAAAAACAACAGAATCTGTTTCATGCTTTCAAATGGTTCTTTATTGGGTCATTTTAATTTGATTATATCACTCCATCGTGTAGTAGATTCTTCGATTTGAAATCATGCTTAATGGCATTGGCAAACACATGGAAGTCAAAATCATTCATTAATAATTCCCCTAATTGAATCCATCACATTATTGTGCTTTTTCTCCAACTCACCATATTCTTTTGACAACTCGTCAATTTTAGAGCTTAATTCTTCTCGTTCTTTATTAAACTCTTCCTCTTTATGCTCTACTCTTCTCGTTGGTAAAAAGAACTCTTTTAGTCTCTCCAATACCTCATTGGTTTTTGGAATAAGTTTTGATGCTTTTCTCTCAAAAGCTTTTGCTCTATAAACCCTTTGGAAATAACGAAACGGTAAGGACATTGGGAATAATGGAACGTACCAAATGAATTTCACTATTCCACGAAATATCGCACTTGAATCCCAAAGTAGATACCATAACATATAACCTATGCCAATAGGGAAAGCCAATAGAATGAACAAGATAAACAACAAGTTCATAATATCACCTAATGGTGGAATACTTGATAATAATAGCGAGTCCATTAATATCATCTGTTACATGAAATTACCAATTCAATTCAAAGTATCATTATTGCTCATGGAGAAACGTCTAAGGGCTTCCACTTGCTCATGTTCCAATTCCTTTATCTTTTCCTCATTCTCCTTAATCTTCAACTTGATTTTGTCACGCTCTTCTTGAATCATTTGCATCTTCATGCCCTTTCCCATAGAAGCCTTTACTTCCATTACAGCTTTCGTGAAGTCCTCTTCAACATCAAGTACCTTGCCTTGTTCTTGGACTGCAAGCAGAACTATTGCCGTGAACTTCTCCAAGGCACACATTAAGGTGGGATAGTCTATTGTATCACCATCATCTTCACAGTACAGAGCCTTGAAAAGCCTATTCACAATTTTATCGGCTCTCTCTAAGACTTTCGATTCCTCTATATTCATTCCGTCCATACTCGTTAATTTAATCAGTCAAAATCAAAGAAGAAAAACACAGCTGCATACACGGTATCACAGCCCCTTGCATGTCCTAATGTGTGTCCGTTTCTATCTCTCACAGTTCCCCATGAATCCACTGAACCTAGCTTATGATTGTTGGAATCAAGAACGTCACCATTGCTTGACACACTACCAAGTTTGCTATACCATCTGTTTCTAACCTCACCGCTGCTGCTTATATGTCCCATGGTGTGATTATTGGCATCTTGAACATCGCCACTCCATGTAATCTTGCCTATAACGTGGTTATTACGGTCATATAGCTTGCCACCATCAATCTTTGCTAAGACGTGATTGTTATTATCTAAAAAGTCGAAGAATCCCATAATTTCTTAAGTTTTGTTGCAAAGGTAGCAAAAACAAAGAGATTATTATTCAATTTTCAATAGAAATTCACTTTTATCTTCAATTTCTCACATTTTCATAATCCCATACGCCCATTACTATATTCTCCCGAACTCCTTAGAGAATCATGAATCCCGAGGCGAAACAACATCGTTCTCGGGATTTCTTTTCGTCAGACAGGCTATAACAAAATGGTACTCATCATTATCTTGTCAGCCATAGACTATAATACAAACCGTTTCATTTCATGTCCTCCCCATTGGCTATCCCCCTCATACTGGAAGCCGACGTGGGTATAGAAAGCCTCGCCCTCTGGATTGTCCTTATCGACAAGCAGTCCAAGACGCAAACGCATCCTGTCTGCTCTCTTTTTGGCAGTCATCACCAGTTTCTTAGCAATCCCTAAGCGACGATATTCAGGGAGAACGGCCAGAGAGTCAAGATATAGCTCACCGGACTGTGTCTCATCGTCCATGCCTGTGTGATCCTTGCCAAGATATTCTTTGGCCGCTGCTATGAATGCCCGACGCAGTTTCCGCAATCGGCCACCATCATAGCTGACAGCGACACCAACCACCTTTTTGCCATCCATTGCAACCAGAGTGTTCTTGTAGCTGTACTGCGACACATCCGCTTCTACCAGGGAAATCATCATCTTCCTGAAATCATCCAGTCCGTAACCCTCACCACAGAAGTACAAGCAGCATTCGTCGGTCATGGCTATCATAATCAGGTCTGCTATCTCTGCTGCCTGGTTCTTTGTCGCTTCTCGTATCTCTGTCATTCTGTCACCACTGGCATCCCAGCTTCTTTCCATGCAATGATACCACCTTTAAGGTTGACACACTTATAGCCAATATCAGCCAATTTACCAGCAGCATTGGCAGACCGACGGCCACTTCTACAATATATGGCTATCTTCTTGTCAATGGGTAATGCAGACTTCGCCTTCTCCACGAAATCACTTTGTCCCTGGTCAATGAGGATTGCCCCCTTGATATGGCCTTCAGTAAATTCAGCAACGGTTCGCACATCAAGCACTACGACGCTTGTATCTGCCACGAGTTCTGCAAAACCTTGAACGTCGATGTTTTCAAAATTGTCCTGGCCACAAGCTGTTGTTAGCCCAAGTGCTGCCAGTAGGAGCGTTAGTATCTTCTTCATATATCTTTACGTTGTTATATTTATATCACTCTTTATCTTATCAAGAAAACCTTACGGTCATTCTTCTTTATTCTCTTGGCTACTTCTTCGGCAACCTTCTTGACGAACTCATTCGTAATCGTGAGATTCTGTAGAATAGACAGAGCTTCTTCCATCATTCCTATCTCACGATAATATTCTGCTTTTAGCACACCGTCGGTTATGACATGTTCTATTATCCAAAGAGCATTCTCCTTGAATATCGACCAATCGTCATCATTGACAGGTTTTCCGTCGGGGATATTACGATAATAGTAGTCGTTGAAGGTATGATGAAGCATCATCCTTGCACTTCTCTCTTCATTGGCATCTATAAACCCTTCCTCAGATAGCTGCATAAATGCCTCTTTCATTTCCGGGAATGTGAGGACGCCACTATCAGGCCCCCAGTCATCATCATCTGAAAAGACCGCTTCCTGTCTTGTCCTAAAGTAGTATTTACCACATTCAGGACATTTCTGTATCAACGATATTTCAGGTAGCATGGGAGCTATCTTCTTATTATCTGACCACAATTTCGCTCCGAATGTGTTGCCTGACAATAGTGACATGATCTTTTTCTTCTCGCCACAGTAAGGACAAGTAAGAATTTGTGCTGGGCCTGGCATCATAGTTTCTGAATTTTATAATTATTATAGCTGTTTTATATCTTCTCAAATGTCCTTATCATGTGTATGACAGTACCCCATATTTCGAAGTTCTCAGGATCCGTCACTTTGAATACGGGGAATTCATCATTGGCTGGGCGCAGCTCTATGTAGCCGTCCTTGCGGTGCGTCAGATCCAGGTACTTCGTCGTAAAACCACCGTCCCACCATGCGACTACTATTGAGCCGTCATGTGGTTCAACTGCCCGATCAATAATCACACGGTCGCCAGGCAGCAACCCGGCATCCTTCATGGAGAGACCAGTAATCTTTCCGTAGAATGTGGCTTCGGGATGCCTGATGTAGTCGCGGTTGAAGTCCAGCGTGTCATGTGAATAGTCGTCGGCTGGGCTAGGAAATCCTGCGACAACCGAAGCGTCCTTCAGTTCCAGTTGGGTTTCGAATGCCCCTTTTATTATTTCGATGTTGCTCATCTTCAACTTCCTTTTTTGTTTTTAGTATCGAGCACCATCCGTAGAATATCCTCCTCGCTGAGATTCATCTTTGCAAATTCTTCGCTACTTCCCTTTATTTGCTCTTTGACAGCCTGCGTATTGGCAGTGCCACCCATATCATCCATCATCTTCTTAACGAGGTTTGTATATTCGGTGCCGAGGTTCATATCATTACTGAATTTTTGAAGTGTTACTAGAATACCAGCCGTAAAGCGAGCGACACAAAACATCATAAATGTCGTGGAGCAGTTATCGTACTCCTCTTCCAATCAGCACTTTTGTCAACTTCAAGGCTACATCAATAGACTTGTCGTACATTTCTTTTGTAAATTCTTCCTTAGCCATAGTTTTTTTTTACTTTGTTTATTTTCAATGCCTCTTCCAGCCGTTTCTCCAGTTATCTCGTTTTTTCTTTCGCCACATTCAGAACTTTTGCGGCCTGTGTTCTGGGGTGTCAACTTCTGGAGCGACTTATTCAGTTCGCCATTGGTGTCCTGCATCTTCTTCAGGCTCTCCCCAAACTCCTTGGATTGCTTGGCATTAAAATCGGTCTGGGTCTTTAACTGAGCCTGAATCTTCACCTTCCATATTCACTAGTTTTAATTCTGGGTTTAAAGTTCGGAATAAAATCTGATATTACAATACGCACGTACATTATTATATATATTTTTAACAGGAAAACCGCTCTCTGAGGGAAAATCCCACTAGAATGAATATTATTATTTTGAAACAAATCAGCATAATTGTTTGGATGTATCAGACAAAATTAGTATCTTTGCACATAGATGTGTATTGTGACAATGAAAAGATTGCTACTGATAATGCTAACGATGCTGACAATGGCTGTCACGGCGATACCTAATGAGAAGGTGGCTGCTGCGACATGGCCTGACGGCACGGTGATGGACGCATGGTTCGGCGACACCACTAAGGTGGATGTAAAAACATTGGGCAAGCAATATGTCGTGACGGAATATGGTGTCATGCCTGGCTCTTCGGAGATACAGACTGCTGGGTTGCAGGCCGTCATCGACCGCTGTGCCAGCGAGGGCGGTGGCGTGGTTGTTATCCCACAGGGCACATTCGTGACGGGCGCCTTGTTTTTCCGTCAGGGCACGCATCTGCACCTGCAAGAGGGCGGTACCCTGAAAGGCTCCGACCGCATCAGGGATTACCCCGTCATGCTGACACGCATAGAAGGAGAGACATGTAAGTACTTCGCGGCACTCATCAATGCCGACGGTATCGATGGCTTCACCATAACAGGCAAGGGAACAATAGACGGCAACGGTCTCAGCTACTGGCAGGAGTTCTGGACACGCAGGCAATGGAATCCGCAGTGTACGAACAAAGATGCCCAGCGGCCACGCCTGACATATATCTCAAACTCTAAGAATGTCACAGTACAGGACGTTCACCTCATCAACTCTCCTTTCTGGACAAACCACGTATACAAGAGCCACCACGTGCGCTATATCGGGTGCTATATCTTCGCCCCGACGGAGAATATATGGCCAGAAGATCCAAAACGCGGTGCTCCGTCGAGTGATGCCATTGATGTAGATGCCTGTACAGACGTCATGGTGCACGGCTGCTATATGCATGTTAACGATGATGCCGTGGTGATGAAGGGCGGCAAGGGTACGTGGGCCGACAAGGACGAGACAAACGGTCCCTGCGAGCGCGTGCTGATACAAAACTGTCGCTACGGCAGGGTTCACGCCTGTCTGACATTAGGCAGCGAAGCAATACACTGCCGGAATATCATCCTGCGTGATTGTCATGCCACGAAGGCCGACCGCATATTGTGGCTGAAGATGCGCCCTGACACACCACAGCATTACGAATATATATTGGTGGAGAACGTCTCCGGACAATGCGGCTCACTGCTCTACATTCATCCTTGGACCCAGTTCTTTGCGCCCGGCAACCGTCAGTTGCCTGTCTCGCAATGTCACGATGTCACCTTGAACAATATCAGTGCCAGCAGTCTTACACCGATGAGCGTATGCACTTCTGACAAGTATGAGTTGCGTGACTTCACCATTGACGGCAAACCTATAGACTTCTCCCAATTCAAGACTGAAGAAAAGGAAACAGCCCCTGCATCACAAACGCCATGAGCAGCCTGATCTCGGCTGCTCATTACTGTTTTATTTCCCCATTTGGGTACAATAATCCCAAATCGGTCATAAGGTATAATCTTACGTGACCACATCAACCTTACAGATGAACAGGACTATCCATTCAAGCATAATAGCCTTTCTAACAGCATTCCAAAACATAATTATGGCTCGATACTTTTCTACTTGGTATCGAGCCATCATATTAAACTATCCCATATTCACGTTTTAACCAAAGCTCAAACAACGGATCCACGAATGAGAATGTATCTCTGGTTTTCTCAACCAAATCCTTTTCGACAAGAGTCTTTTTGTTCCTCGTGATTGTCTGAGACTGGCCAAGACGATATTTTTCCACCACACTTTTTGCATTAAAATGCGTTTCCCCAGACGCAATAGCCTTCAATAAAGCAATCTGTGAAGGAACCAGTTCCTCAAGTTCATTTTGAAATGTTTCCGCATTAGTATCGATAACCATATCCAACTGCCGATCAATATCCGCATCAGATACAACACCTTCTGTATGCGACCAGACAAAGAAACAGTATTGCTGGACATACCATGAATTATATTTCACCTTTTCGCACAACTTCTCTGCTTGATCTTCGGTAATATGTTTACCTGTAGCTTCAAAGTTGTTGACTATGTATGGCAACCAGTATTCTTTGGATATTCGCTTCAACTGCATCATCTGGCCGAACTTATAAAATGGACTACTGGAGTTATTGAAGATTTTCTTCATCATGTGCATCTTACTTCCATACAGACAATAGGTCGTATGGTGCTGCAACTGCCACTCTGAACGCAGCATAGATTCAAGTCTCTCCCAATGAGGAATATTGGCCAACTGCTGAAACTCGTCAATACATACTATGACGCGGATTCCCTTCTCGATAGCAATCTTCTCAGGGAGCTGAAGAATTGTTTCTGGATTCTCTTTCACAGGATTTATCTTCAAGTCTACCTCAATCGAGTTCATCGGATCACTTGCTATCGTTATGCTAGGTGTCAGACGATTCACAAACCGCAGGAAATCACCCCACTTCTGCTCCAATGTTGATGATACCCCTTGGATAATAACCGATGCGAATTTATTGTAGAACTCTTCCTCTGTATGTATTTTATAAGCATCCAGGAAACAAACTCTGATACTCTTGTCCTCTTCCACAAGTTCTTTCATGGATTCTTTCACTAACGACGATTTACCCCATCGTCTTGGGGATACCAATATAGTATTAATCCCATGACTCAGAAAATTCTTCAACTCCCGCCTGTCATCGATTCTATCAATGAAGCTTTCTGCTTCAGCTAATCTACCGTATTGAAAAGGAACTTCCATCTTTATACAAACTTAAAATTTATGCAAAGATACATAATTATACACACACGTATAATACAACTGCGTATAATTTATTCTTTTTTAAGAGAAATTACCTGATACAAAGGGAATCTCAGCAATGGGATTCTCTTTTTTTGCCGCCCTCCATACACGACACTGCCCCTGCATCACAAACACAATGAGCAGCCAGATCTTTGCTGCTCATTGTTCTTTATGTGTTGCTGTCCTCAAATTTGCTGATGGTCTGCGAAGCTTTCTGGCGTCCTATGGCGATGAGCTTCTCGGACTTGTCGTAGTCGAATCCCCCATAGCGGCTCATCTGAATGTCGATGAGCATGTCGGGGTTCATGAGCTTTGCCATCAGGATCGAGTTCTGGCGAATCATCAATGAGCTGGTACGCGAAAGCACCGTATAATAGTTGAACTCCAGGTTGTCGGGAATCAGCTTGTCCAGAATCTTCGATGTCAAAGACTTGTCTTTCTTCTGCCATTCCGTCAGGCGCCGCATCTTCTCCCACTGGCCCTTATAGTCATGGCCGCTGACATCAACACCTACCAGCAGGTCGCCGGGATGCCTCTTTACACGGTTCAGCGGGATAGGATTGATGACACCGCCGTCTATCAACACCATGTCATTACGCTGCACGGGTTCATAGAACGAAGGCAGCGAGATGCTGGCACGGATGGCCTTGAAAAGGCTTCCCTTCCTGAACACCGCCTCACGCCCTGTCATCAGGTCGGCGGCCACGGCACAGTATGGTATCGGCAGATCCTCGATGGCGATATCCGGCACAAAGGCCATGATAGCCTCGATGATACGCTTCCCTTTTACCAGATGGTTCAGCGACAGCGAGAAGTCCGTCAATTCCAGCATCTTCTTCCTATCGACGGTTTTCATCCACTCCCGGAACTCCTGCAGCTTTCCTGCGGCATAGACACCACCGATGAGCGCTCCCATCGAAGACCCCGCAACAGAGCTGATGTGATACCCCCTCGCCTCAAGCTCCTCGATGGCCCCGATATGCGCCAGCCCCCTGGCGCCACCACTCGACAGCGCCAAAGCCACCTCTTTTATTCTATTCTTGTTCTTGTCTTCCATCTTCTAATTGATTGACAAATACCAACCATGCCTATCAGCGATTCATATCAGAACCCTTCGTTCAGGAACTTCCTCAGTGAAAGATGTAAAATTCCGTTTTCATCGCGCTGGGTCAGGAGAGGAGTGGCACTGATGACATATTTGGGATGGTTGTCCCGAATCTTCTCCAACGGTCCAAACTCACGGTCGCGGGTGGACTGCTCTGAGACGATATAACTCGCTTGTACGTAAACGGTCTTGCCTAGTTTGGTGCAGACAAAGTCAACCTCACCGGCATTCAACACCCCTACCTTCACGTCATATCCCAAATAGCACAGATGCTTATATACGGCGTTCTCGATGACTTTCTCGATGTAGGAATCCATTGCCCCTTCTGCCTTCAGGTTGCGAAGTCCCAGGTCGTCCCAGTATATTTTCTCGTTAGACTGAAAAATCTTCTTCCCGTGGATGTCGTAACGCGAAACCACATCCAACAGGAAGGCCTCGGCATAGAACCCGCGATAGAGGAGGATGAGGTTCGAGGACACGTCCTCCTGCTGCGACTTCATGTATTTTGAGATACTGTTAGCTGAAGTGAGCTTGCCAGTGGTGTCGGCATAGAAGGCTATGAGGTTGTTAAGGAAAGGGATGTTGCGTATGTCGTGCCGTTCAATGATATCCTTAAGCATGATAGTGTTGAAGACGCTGGAGAGATAAGCCCATACCTGCTCGTCACTGTCCAAACCCACTTTTCTGAGGCCTGGAAGTCCGCCGTAGTTGAGGTAAGTCATCAGGCTCTCGTCACTATCCGCAAGGTTATGGAATTCCAAGAACTCTGAATAGGTGAGCGGATGGATGCGCACCTCCACGTGTCGACCGGAAATAAGGGTGGATAGCTCGCCTGAGAGCATCTTGGAGTTGCTGCCAGTGATGATTACGTCGGTATTTTCCTCCGTATACCAGTTACAGAGGCTTTCCTCAAAATGCTCAATCTCTTGTACCTCGTCGATGAGAATATAGTTATGCTTGCTCTCGACAAATCGCTCCTCAATCCAAGCATCGAGGTCATCCTTGGTCTTGATGTTCTTGAAGGCCTTCTTCTCCTTGTCGATGTAGATGATGTTGGCATCCGGGGAATCCTTGTGCCGTTGAATGAAATCCTTTACTACATAACTTTTGCCAACACGACGGGCTCCGACAATGGCAATGATATTGCCTTTCCCTATCCAAGAGTCTACAATATCAGCATAATACTTTCTTGTTATCACTTCCATATAATATCGATTTTAGGACGCAAAGATAATAAATTTATTGTTTACAAACAACAAAATTAACATTTTTCTTGATTTTATTGTTTACAGAGAGGAAAATCACAACACTTTCCCCATATTCACTTTATAGTTGGAATAAAAAGAACTCAATACTTTCAAACAACACATCTTTGCACTGCTCGTATGTCTTATCCCTCCTGTTATCTTGAAACTTCATATTAATCTTTTACACATCAACAGACATGCAAAGGCTCGACGAAGGTGCCGTCCGGTGCGACGATGCCCTCGAGGTAGTCGTCAGGCTCTACGCCGAAGTCGTCTTCGTCACCTCCGTTCTGGTTTATCAGCACGCTCAGATGTACGTAGTTGTCGTCTCCCAGCCATGCCTCTATCTCTAGATAGCCACGTTCCTGTGCCCTGACTATCCCGGACGCCCATGTTCCAGAATGGTCGAACAAGTCCGGCGTCAGCGCCAGCTTGATCCACATCGCCTTGCCGTTGCGCTGCATCACCTGATTCCATACCCCCATCCAGCTCCCATGTAATGGATACGCTGTATTTGGTTTGTATTCCTTATGTTTCATACTCATCATTTTCTGTTTATTACTTTTCAATTATTGCCTATTACAACTTATCACTTATTAATTCTTTGACCTATATGTGTAAAGTATGGCGTTGCATTCTTCATTCGCCAAAGGTGAACAACTCCTAATTCAAAATTCTTAATTCAGCTCTTCCAATATCCTACATAACCATAAAAACACCACACTGAGAACTAATTAATATGGCAAAAGAAATAATCATCAATCCATATTTACTCAAGGTAAAGAGGTGACACTGTTGCCACCTCTTTTTCAATTCAGATACTACTCCATCTCAACCACAATCCCAGTATAATTATCCCCTGCCCACTCCTTGCAGATAGCCCGGTATTTCTCTGCCACCTGCTCAACATCCTTGGTACATTGCAGAGTATGGAGCAATGTCTCGTCATCGATGGCATTATACAAGCCGTCCGTACAAATCAATATGCGGTCAAGAGGCTGGAGTGCCACGGCCTTGACTTCAGGCACGGCATCTTCTGGGTGGTGGGTGAAGAAGGCCCTATTGATATAGGGCAGGCTGATGGAACTGGAGGCGATATGGTCAATGGTGCGGTACTTGACATTACCTCTGATATCGATGACATAACAGCGGCTGTCGCCGGCATGGGCAACAAGGGCGATATCTCCTTCTATACTGGCCATCACAAGGGTAGTACCCATCTGGTAATAGCCTGACTTCTCATCAAGGGTCTGACTCGCTACCTTGGTAGCATTCTCGACTTTCTGAGCAGAGTCAGCAACATCAGGATGTTCCTGCCAATAGGCGGAGAATGCATCACATACCGTCTTGCTAGCAATCTCCCCACAGGAGTGTCCACCCATACCGTCACACACCACGAATAACGTCCGCTTGTCGGGAATCTCTACGACATTATAACAGTCCTCGTTCTTGATTCGAGGCCCTTTTTCAGTAAAACATGTGTATCTCATATCATTTTGTTTTTCTTCATTTCAATCTTTGTTTCCACCCACTCTTAATAAGTTTCTGCTTGCAATGTTCACAAAACGATGGCGTCTGTGAGAACTTGTTGCCATGCTCGGCATCCACCATGAAACAATGCTGATCCTTACAATGGTCCAGGCCAAAGGCATGTCCCAGCTCATGTAGCATCAGTTTGACGACATGGTCATCAGGATGTCTGCGTCCCGACGGTTTTCTGAGCGAGATGAGAGCGACATGGGAACCAACGGCGCTGATACCGAAGATGTCGAATGTCGGTGATTTCTCATTGGCCTGGTATATCACCTCATCAGTCACGCCAAGGACAACAGTGCCTTTCTTCAGACGTTTCAAGTCTGTCAGCAAGCCAGGAGCATTGTATCTGTTTCTTTCTCGGTGATAATACTTTTTCGGCAAGGGCAGGTGCTGTCTCATCAACTTAACAGACGTAGTATTTCCTCAGTTCTTTGGCCAAATAGTCTGTTCTGGAATCATGCACATCACCATAGCCATACATCACGACACAGGGCAGTTGTGGTTTCAGCTTATTTTTGTTAGCCAGAACTTCTTTATCGGCCTTATTTCCCTCCGGCGTTTTGTCATTACAGGAAAAGAAAAGTACAAAAGCCACCATCAACATCATTGCCACATTTCGAATCGTATCCATGCTACTATTTTACATCTCCTTCAAACTCCTTACCATTTCCGGAATAGCCTCCATAATCTCTTCAAGCAGGCCGTCATCCTGATTATCCAGGATATTGATGATCTTCTGGGTAGAGCCATAGCCTATCACCCTTTCACAGCCGTAGGGGTTAGGCATGTCCAGCACCGCGAGTATCAGGTAGCGTTTCTCTTCAGAGCCTACTACTTTTACTTCCGTCACTTTCAAAATAACATGGGTCGGAGCCTTCTGGCCCGTATTCTCATACTTTTCATATACCATGGGGAAGGTCCCCTTTTCAGGGACTTTCTCCTTCACCTGTTCCTGCAGGCTGGTAATCATCTTTCTAATGTTCTCTTCCATCGTCCATTTTTATTAATCGTTCACAAACGCACCAACATCACATCCCCATCGCCGACATAATACACCATGGGCAGCATCTCCACTGGGACATTTTCCGAGATTCGACACTCATTACACTGCCTGGGTAGCTCGGACAGTTTTTTCATATCTTCCTGGGTGATGGGACGGCGACGGAAGATAAAGTTCTGGTAGTCCCTATTCTCATTGGCAAAGTCTGACGAGTCGAAGCAGGGATAGGGCATCCACATCTCTCCGACATGCACTTCACATTTCTGTTTTGGCTCGCGAGCATTAGCTTCTCCACGGGAATATGATTTATACAGAGACATCTCAATATGAGCCTGAATGTCCTTCAGACCGTGGAAGACATGTCCCAGGATCTCGATATCATCGGTGATGGAACACCGTCTGATCTCATGGCTTCCACGCTCGCTGGTGTCGAAGGGCGGTAGCAGACGCTCGGCATTCTCCCAGCCAACGGCATAGATATTCTGCCGGTATAGGCACGGGCCGTATGCAGGAGCCTCTTCTGTGATGCCGTATGATATCACGTCTCCTGGTTCCACGCCAGCATTGGACTCAATGACCTTTGCTTCCCAATGCCAATAATGCGAATCTTCTCCCTGGACGAGGAGTTCAGGGTCGGTGATGAGTTCCGTCAGCGTAGCCTCATGATACCGGCACTCATAGATTCTGTCACCTTTCTTAAGTTTACATCGTTCCATAAACATACTCCTTTTTACTGTTATGTCTTACTCAATTCATTGATAATCTTCTTCCGTTCCTTGAACACCTCGACCGGCATCGGCTCTATGCCGTCCTGTTCCGTCTTATACTGATAGAAGGCATTGAGCACGCGCATGATCTTGTTCGTGTCATGGCCGTCCTCCCGGCGGTAGCCCCTGATAGGCGGCGGGGCGATGCCCTTGTCGGCGGCATAGAACAACCAGTAGGTACAGAGCGCGATGTCTGTCCGGTGGAGTCCCATGGCACAGGCGATATAGAAGTCGCCCTTGTCTATCTCCTCGCAGAACTGCGGGAAGAGTTCCACCATCCGGGCTATCGTCCGCGCATGGTTGTCCAGTGGGTAGTGGAAATACGCCAGACCATGGTACTGGCAGAGGTAAGGGAGCTTGTCCGACCTGTCCATCTCCCTGAGGTCAATGATGGTCTTCACGCCGGCCTCCTTGATGGCCGGCCAAGCATAAGCCTGATGTCGCGATGACATCGTCCTGCCCCTGACGCCACCGTAAACCGGTGCTATGTCAGGTATTCCTGTCTGTATGAGTCTTTCTATGTTAAGCATCTTTTCCTTCGTTTTGTTTGTGTTTAACTTTTCGTGAATACGTTTTCTTTGATTTATGAATGCTATGATGCGAATGAAAACCTGGACCAAGCAGCTCCATTTCTGCCTCACGGCCTCCACGCCGCATCGCCTTGATAGCATCCAAATTGGTTATCGCTTTTTTCCTCATCTCTCGTTTAGTATATTATCGTCGATTATATCGGCCACCTTATTATATAAATAGGTGTAGCGGCCAGGTTTTTAACTTGGGTTACTTTTTTGCCATGCCGTTGCTGTGATACGACCTGCACCTGTACCTTCTCCTCGGTGCGGCAGGGCAATGGAAAAATGCTGGGAAGGAAGAGAATGGGCGATACGCTACGACCGTTGTGTCGGAATGATTACAATTGTGCCAATATGGCTACCGTTTTGTCGGTATGACCTCCGTTTGCCAGTATGGCTACCCTTGTATCGGAATTGCCACCGTTGTGCCGGTATGGCTACCGTTGTGTCGGAATATACCGTCCGACCTCAGCCATGATGGCCGCCAACGCCTCACCTGATTTTCTCTTTGTTCTTACTTATTACATGATTCTGAATGAGTCTGCGAACTCGCTGTTAATTGTTTCGGGCTCCTGAATTGTTTGTCTGCTGACGGAAATGAGCCGAAACCCTTTAAACCCATTCCTCAGCTTCTTGCGACCAGCATGGGCCGCTCTAGTTTACTGATTTTAATCATGTTTATTTATTTGTTTAACTATGTCTTACTCCTTCTCGCTCGGCAGAACTCAAGTAAACCTGGTTTTGCTCTCGCTCGCGAGTCGTTTCAAAAGTTGTCTGCAAAATTACAAAGTTTCTTTCATAATCCCGCAATTTTTCTTCACTTTTTTCATTTCAAACTATCATTTTGTCGATTATTCCATCAAATTATACCGTTCCTGACATTATAGAGCCGTCATTTGCCCTATTTCTATCACCCTTTACTTACATTTCGTCTAAAAAAAACTCATCACTTACAATCCAATGATTTCTCTGGAATGGATTTTTATTGTTAAAAATGTCCTAAAACACAGCCCATTAACGTTTTTCTTCTAAAAAGCGACTAATATATCCCAGAATTTTTGTAATTTTGCAACGCAAAATCAGTGTACTCCGAGAGCAACGAGCGCAAAACGATGTATGCATCATCTCTGCTGAGTCGCGTCGGAGGTCGGCACAGCCGGGTTTCACAGCTGTTTGAGATTACAAAATTTATTATGACAGAGTCTAACAACATATCATCAGCACCCAATGAGGCCCTGCTCAGCAGTGCAGGAGGTTTCACAGCTTTCAGTTTCGGAGGCTATAACATCCGCTTCAGAGCACCATACAGTCTGGAGCGCTATGTTGATGTCATCAAATGGGACAATGGTTATCTGGTCGTCCTCGCCAAATACAGCCATAACGACCAGCCCGAGGAAGAGTACATCGACCTCAAGCCCATACTCCGTGATCTGTACATCGACTCTGCCACATTCCTCAAACCCATCAAAAACGTCCGAATAGCTTATGCCTGATATAAAGACCGTTGCCGACAAGGCCGATATCATCATCAATGGGTACGCTTTCACCCGCGAGCAAGACCAAATCCACGTGCTCAACCTGAACTGTCCCGACAAGGCTGCCGTGTTCAGCGCTGATGGCCAAGTGTTTGAAACCACAATGGACGATATAGAGCTCTCCATCGCCAGTCGCTACCTGCTACAGAACCTTAAATACATGGAGGACTGAACGATGCCAAAGTATTACGATTTCAAGGTAGCAGGCTATTACCTCTATTTCACATCCTTCTGCATTATCGAGTGCATGCACGTGCATGCCAGCGACAGCAAGCTCACCGAAGGCGGTTCTGCCAAGTTCTTTGTAAAAGAGAACGGAGATACAGTGCTTCAGAACCGCGGCATCCTCAACGACCGTGAAATAGCCAAGATTTCTGAGTTCATAAAAGATCACTATCAAGAGATGTACCTCCGCTGGTCACAGTATAGTGACAAAGGGTATTACAACAAATAAGAGTACATCAGACGGACAATTGCCCCTACTTTTGGTAATTTTACAGCATTTTTCGCCCCTACTTTTGGATAGATTTTTATCTTCAATATTGGTAGAATAGTATATCCCAAACGGATCTTTTGTAATTACAACAAAGTTCCGCGTGAAAAAACCTAACCTCAGACTTTTCCACGCGGAACTCACTTTATTTTGCAAGGCTATAAGGCCTCATCGGCATCCACTTCGTCGTCGTCTTCTGGATGAGCTTTTATGTCGAACTGGGATTCAGTCAGGATATGCTGCACATGCAGCTCTATGACCGTGGTTTGCGGCATGATGTATGCTTTCTTTTTCATGACTCAACCTTATTTGATGAACACCTTTTTGCCGTTGAGGATATAAAGTCCGTGCGTAGGCGTTGCAACGCGGCGCCCCTGCAGGTCGTAGAATGTTCCGTCATTCTCGCCGCAGACAATCTGCTCGATGCCGTCCGTTCCATTGTCGTCGAAAGAGAGGGCAATGCGCGATGTCGCGGTCGGCAGCTTGGCGGTAGGCAACGGCAGGTAGGCCTTGTGTGCGCCCAGCGTCGTACCGTCGGCTACAACGTAGAAGCCAAGGACGCCGTTCTTCTTTGCGAGGATGAAGTTGGTGTAGTCGCCGCTTACCTTGTTCAGTACGGTGCTTGTCGTTACGCCCGTCAGCATATTTGCCACTACTGTCTCTCCCTGACCGACAGGAACGTTATAGGTGTCTGCCGCACCCTTCACCACGATACCTGTATTGGCCGGTACGTCGGTGATACGTGTCAGCGTCACAGCGCCCGTGCTGGGTCTGAAGGCCGACACGATATAAGCCTTGATGTCGTCAGTGCCAGAAAAGTCAAGCGGTACATTGCTGTAATAGGTTCCCATGCCAGCAGCGCCGATGGTAATGTCCACGTTATTCAATTCCACAATCGAGCTAAAATCACTGCCACTCCAACCAGATGCATTCTGATAAGCTGTCAGACAGCCAGCTGGAACATAAAGCGTGGGGGTATTGCAATCAAGGAAAATACCTACATATTCCAAAGGTGTTTCTACTTTTATCGTAACAGTAGTCAGGCCAGAGCACCATGCAAAAACCCAATAGCCCAAATATGTCACGCTGCTGGGAATCGTTACCGTTGTCAGGCTGGTACATTTTGCGAACGCATAATTATCAATGTATGTCACACTTTGGGGTATAGTCACTGAAGTTAATCCACTGCATTCATAGAAAGCCCAATCTCCAATGGTTGTCACACCGTCGGGGATCACTGTGTTTTTACAGCCTAAAAGAAGTTTGTTCGGTTCTGTTTCTATAAGGGCATTACAATCTCCACGTGAGTCATAATTGTTGTTATCGTCTGATACGGTGATGGTCGTCAGGTTAGGATTACCAGAAAAAGCCAAATAACCGATGCTCTCTACACCGCTTCCAATCTCTAATGAGGTTAGGTTACATTCCTCGAAAGCTTTCTCACCGATGCTCTTCACGTTATTGGGAATTGCCAACGTCCCCAACCCAGTGCAGTAAGCGAATGCTTGTTTGCCGATGCTCGTCACACTGTTAATTCCCAACGTTGTCAAGCCACTGCATCCTGCAAAAGCCTGTTCGCCGATACTCGTCACATTGTTGAGTTCCAGCGATTCCAAACCACGACAGGCAAGGAATGCTTGCAAGCCAATAGTAGTCACGCTGCTGGGAATGGAAATCGATGTCATACTAGTACACAAATAGAACGCAGCGTAGCCGATACTCGTCACGTTGTAAGGCACATTCTCGTATGTGACTGTTGCGGGAATCGTGATGCTGCCACTTACATAACCGGTCGACGGATTATCAAAATCTGTGCTTGGGTTTACCACCTCGGCCTCGTGGGTACTCGTGTTCAGGTTGTAATAAATGCCGTCAATCAGCACAGGGTCGGCACTGGCCATAAGTGGCAGGAGCGCCAACAGGAACGAAAGGAATTGCTTTCTCATTGTTGTTAGGTTCATGTTTTTACGCCTATAAACACCCCCAGAGTCGGCCAAATTGTTAATCTGTTTATGATTGACATATACATGGAAAAGGCGTGAGGTGCTGTTTCTTTGCCTTTTGAAACCGTCTTCTTCATATATAAGATCGCCCGCCGCCCACAGGTTGGGCCAACAAGCGATGCTGCAAATGTACAAAGAAAAATCTAATCCTCCAAACAAAACGCCGAAAAAGTGTTCGCCGGACATGCCTGGGCTTTATCACCGCATTCCCCTCGACCTCTCCACAATCTCTTCATCACGTGCCATGGCAAGCTGACGCTCTGACTGTTCCTGACGCCAGAACATACCATCTGCCCCACCCTGTTCGTCGTATTTGAGCAACACACGGTTGGCGATGTTGTTCAATGGCAGGGAGCCTTTCTGGTAGGCATCGGCAACCATCGAAGAAAGGCTGACGGCCACGGGCCTGCCGTCGATGGTGACTTCCATTACATTTCCCTTGATAGCTGGATTCTGCAGACGACGGTTCAGTGGCTCCTCTGAAACCTGCTGGTAACGCCGCACGGGCTGCTGCTGCGGACCGTTGACAGCCTCACTGACCTTACTGAGGATTCCCAATCCTCCCAGCAATAGCAACATCAGCTTCAAGAGCGGATGCCTTCGCCTACTGATAAAGACACCCATCAGGATGGCTGCCAGGGGGAGAATATTCTCATCGAGTTTCATCTTGGGATTCCTGCCGGTGAACATGCCTATCAGCATGTCGGGCAGCATGGCAATGCTATAGCCAAGGTTCTTTCCCAGGCCACCGATACCAGAAAGCCCGCTGTTCTGGAACAGCCTACCCCATAAATCCTGCCCCCCACTTCCAAAAGGATTTTTGTAACCGCCATTTCCATAACCGCCATTATCAGCATATCCCCCATGTAGGCCTTGCTGCTGTTGTGAGGCCTGTTGCTGGCGATATTCCTCAGCACGCTGACGGACAGCGTCCTCGGCGGAACGCCGTTGTTCTTCCAGTTGCTTAGCTTCACGCAGACGGACAGCGTCCTCGGCGGAATGCCGTTGTTCTTCCTCACGCTCGTTTTCCCGCTCCCTGCGGTTTTCCACTATCTGCTCCCTGCTCTTACGCTCCATCGACTGCTCATAGGCAGCACGGCTGTAGTCGTAGGCTCGCTGGCTGACCTCCTGGAGGGTCATCATGTGACCACCGACGTTCTTGACCTGAAGACCAGTTTCTTTCATCTTACAGGCTATGGCGAGGAAACTGGCTCCCGAAGCGATATTGTCACGCTCGCTTCGCGACAGCATCCATGCTGGAGCCTGATGTTTCTCTACCTTCATGTCACCCTGTTTGAGTACAGCGACACACATGCGGGACATCTTCTGGCCATCGCCATTGGCATTCTCACGAATCTTCTGCTCGTAGTCTTTAAGTTCACCCTTGTTAAACGTTATATGGTAGAGTTTGCGCTGCAAGGACTTGTTGACTTCATGAACTATAACCGATTCTCTGACATCGTTCTCACTGTAATTCTTTGCCTGATTATACCATCGCGTCATCGCGGACTCATCGCCGAAGATCATCTTGCTCGTCTTTCGGGAAGCGTCCTCACTACCAGCAAAAGCCGTAGAGAGATGAGTACCGCTGTCAAGGAGGATGAAACCGGCACGTAGGATCTTCATACCTACAGTAGCGGCAGAGCCATAGCCGCCAAAGGTGGCGGCATCAAGACCAAAGGACGTTGCTGCAGCGGCGGTTTTCTCAATGGAACCAGGATTATATAGCTCCTTAATACGAGCGCGACGCCTTTCTTCAGTGGCAGAGCCTTCACCCTGGGCGGAAGAGAAGACATACTTTCCGGCAAAAGAATGGTTTATTCCCTCAGTCAAGATGAATTCTAGACTGTTCTTGGGGACGTCTTTCTTTGCCAGACGGTCAACGATAAAACCCTCCATGCGCGAGTTAAAGTAGAACCAGGCAAGGTCACCTCCCTCAACCTGCTTAGAAAGCTTGATGTACTGTTCTTCCCCGTAGGCCGCCATATAGGAGTTACGCCACCACTGGACGAGGTTTGCGGCGTCCTCGCCCATTGAAGCACTCTTTGCAACCTTGTCAAGAGTCTGGTTCAGGACATACTCGCTGTCCTTACGTCCCCACTCGCCAGAAGAAGCATAACGGTGTGCTGCAAGGGTGGCAGCGGCATTCTGGGAAGATGATGCCATGGCAGCGCCCTGGTTCTCCCAACGCTGTTGGTACTCCTTAACCTGTTTGTTACGCAGATATTTGTACTCCCCGTCAACAACCTTGCCGACGTTTTTCTCCATGTACTGCTGTATGGCATATTCCAACCCTACAAACAGCTCCTCACGACTCTTCTGCTTCTCCTCTACTCCCATCCCAGCGCTATTTAATTCTTAATTCCCCATTCTTCATTCGCCATCGGCGAACCAATCAACAATCAACACTCCTCATTCCACATTCCTAATTCTCAATTCGCCATCGGCGAACCACTCCTAATTCAACACTCCTCATTCCAGATTCTCATCACCGCGAGCGGTGATACCCCCTCTCCTCCTGGACCGTAATATCTCCAATACCATTGTCAATATCGCGCTGGCCAAGAAGTGGCATCTGCGCTGGCTGGCCATACAAGGGGCCATAGCCCTGTCGCATGCCCATCTGCGCATATTGCTCACGGGCCTGGTTCTGCTTCGCATTCTTCCAAGCAAAACTGCCAAGCATCACGGCGGCGAGCTTCGCCATCCAGCCGTAGTTGCCGAACATCAGCATCGCTGCAGGTATGGCAGCGGCAAGCGTCGTGCCATGGCCACCGCCGAACATATTTCCTATAAGGCTGGTGAACATGTTCACAGGACTCAACTGCTGCAAAGCACCCATGATGCCGCTGCCTGTCTGCTGCGGCTGCTGGAAATACTGCTGCGGCATGGGATAGACCTGACCGTCAGGACTGACGATGACATAACCATTGCCACCCTGGGGCATCTGTGAGGCAGGTTGACCGCCACCCATGATGCGCTCTTTGGCTTCACCAGCCATCTGACCGGCTTTGGCGATGCCGTCACGCGTCATGTCAACACCGGCACCAACAAAGTCTTTCCCTGATTCCAGACCCTTTTTGACGGTGTCTACGACTTTATCAGAAGCGCCTTTTCCGAAGGTAGCATCCGTCACCTCACGAGAAGCACCCTCTACAAGGTTCTTTTCCTGATTCTCAGGAGAGAGGAAAGCCCATTTGGCAAGACCGACAGTGTTGTCAAGAACGCCGGTACCTGTAGCCTTAGAATAGGCAAAGGTAGTACCGCCAATAGTGATACCTCCAGCAATAACAGGATGTCTCATAACGAAACTCCCTATCTGATGGACATCACCGTCTTTATTCTTCGCGCTATCCATAAAACGCCGCCAGACACTCGACTTACCAACAGCCTCAGTGGTGAACTCACCACTATCCTTCAGCAACTGACGGGCAGCATCTCTGGCAGCCTGCTCTGCAGCTTCCTCACCGCCTTCCTTGAAGGCCTTTTCTGCGGCCTCACGGATAGCTTTCTCAGCTGCCTCCGAAGTGAGCTTCTTACTGCCGAGTTTCATCACGGCTTCAACGCCCTCCGCTATGATCTTCTCTACAAATGCAACCATAACCTTATTTTTTATGTTAAACACTCAATTTCTCACACACCAACCAGCATCCTCCGCGTCTCGTTGATACAGTCCCGATATACCTTCATCTGCTCAGGATAGAACCTCGATAGCCAAGCGTCCAGAGTGATTTCGCCGTGTATGAACGCCACTGACAACTGTCGGGTGATTTCGATGCTCTTCTCACCCTTTTCGCGGCCATTGAACCAGGCCTTCGTCCACCATCGCTCTCCGACATTGTCACCATAGACGGACGCCTTGCGCTCGATGTCATAGCATTCTATCTGACAGTCGAAGTCCTTCAATGGATCGACGAGGACACCATCGGACGCCAGCTGGCTATCAAGCTTTTTTTTTGCTCTTCAGACCATGTAGGGACATAAACTTGATGCTGGCTGGCCATGTAGGCGAGGAAGTCGCTGACAAGCATGCCCTGCACCTTGCTCACCAAGGGTGCCGCACGCTGCGTCATGCCAAGGGGATTGGCTATCGTCGGCATCTCCTCGTAGAAATAATGGCTGTCAGCACTCTGGGCGAAGATGTTCCGTATGCCTTGCTGCATACGCTCCGACGGCACATAGCTGCCAGCCATCAAAGCCTGGAAATACTGGGGCAGGTAACGACTCATCATGTCGAGGATGACGTCCTGGTCTTTCTCATAGCCGTTGATGACGGGCATCTCACGACTCAAAAACGCTGCATCGCTGGCTGTCTGTACACCAAGGGCACGCAAGGTCTCCATGTTGACATACACCATCTGGAGGAACGCCATCGGGTCAATGCTCTTACCCTCCACGCTGACACCTAAATGCAAAAAGTCGCCACTCACAGCCACCTGCTCACCGGCTACGACACGCTGGCCGTAGCGCACGCGGGATGACGACAGGTGACCATACTTGACGTCATACTTGCCGTAGCGGATGATGACGTAGTCGTCATGAACGGCATCGTTGCCGGTTCCCGTCACCGTTCCAGATGCCAGGGCATACAACGGCAGACGGGGACAGACGAAATCGACACCGTCATGATTAAACTGTGCACCCGTAAAAGGATGCTTCTGCTCGCCGTAGCCCAGGCTGACCTCAGGCTGCTCGCCGACAGGCTCGAAAGGCATCGCAAAACCACTCGCCGACTCCAATAAATGCTCTTTACTGTAATTCATTTGTTTATCTTTCTTTAATTCTTAATTCTTCATTCTCAATTCTTAATTGCCATCTTCCACCCCGCCATGGCTCGCGCCGCACAGGTAAAGACATTGACCTTGCGTAGCATAGCAGTACTGTCATTGGCCAACGGGTTCCCTGACAATGACAGGGCTTTCAAGATCTTTGCCAGCTCCCTGTTATATTTCTCCAAATCCTGACCGATGGCCATATACTGCCGTTTGCGTATGCTGCTCGGCATATAGGCGTCACGGGAAGCCGTCAAGGCCGTCTGTACCATGTTATACCTGCTCAACCAGTCATCATAGAGGCTCCTGCTGCCACCATACGGGATAATCATCCCGATGTTGTTCATCATCGTCTCTAACTTCGGCTCAATAACCAAGCGCTCAGCCGCCCATACGGGATCCACCGTGGCCTGACGGTCAAGAACAGTGGCCGCCATAGCCTTCGACATACGTGTCAGTCCGTTGCGGACGCTGTCCGCGACGATGTTCTCAGCGTAGGTATAACCCTTCATCAAATCACGGTAATACTTCTTCGACTTCTTATAATCCGACTGGTAATACCCCCGATGGAAAGCCTGGTAGTAGTACTGTGGCGTCAGCATGCCTTTGCCATTCTCAGCAACCATATACTGTTGCATAATGCTCTCATCATGAATGGCAGACGCCTGCCCCATAACGCTTATTGTTGCACATAATAACAAACTCAATATCAATATACTCCGTTTCATCGTTCTTTTATTTCTTTATTATACATTCCAGATTCATAATTCCTAATTGCCGCAGGCAACAATTCAACATTCCACATTCAACATTCATCATTCAACATTCTTCATTCGCCAAAGGCGAACTCATCGACCTTGGTCGCTTTGCACCTTTAGGTCAAAGAATTCAACATTCAACACTCCTCGCATTGCAACGCCACACTCTTAAGGAGAGAACGCCACACTCTCAAAGAGAGAACATTCAACATTCCTCATTCAAAACGCTTCCCAGCCCCTGAGTGGTAATCCTCACAAATCTTTCGCCAACGGGCATGAGCCTCTTTATACACATCACCCAAACGTAACGACGACGGAACAAAGAGGCTCCGCTTCCAATATCCCGTGCGACACGAGATATAGCGGTACAGCACCATATACAGCATGTCTATCTCACGACGGATGTCCTCACAGCTGGTATTGATGCTGCTCAGCATACAGAGCCACGAGCTTAGCGTCGTGTTTCGCAGATGCGACACATACCAGGCAAGGTCTGCTGCAGAGACCACCAGATTATCAATATTCCCTGATATATGGTTCATGCAGCGATAGACGCTGCCGTATATCAGGGTGTCCGTCGGCTCGACATTGGCTGTCGATGCCACCGTCTCACGGTATCTCTGCAAGAGGGCACCAATGTCACCGATACGCTCACGGCAATGCGTGAAAGAATTCGTGACATTGACCACAGTTTTAAGAGAACCATAGACGGTATTAAGGAAATCAAAGGTCTTCTCGTATTTGTCAAGCTGTTTGTTGATATCATCGAGATTAGAATGTTGAAGACCTAACAGAGTATGCGTGACCGAACTCGCCTGTTCCAGACGAACACGCACCTCCATCTTTGAGTTCATGCCCCTATGGTCATTAATCAACGCCTCGATGCTAACAGGATCAATCTGGTCCAGCTGTGCAAAGGCACTGCCTCCGCACAACACCGTCAGTATGATTATCATCCAATGTCTCATATAACTACGTTATTAATTCTACATTCTTAATTCCTCATTGCCTCAAGGCAAACATTCCTCATTCAACATTCAACATTCTTAATTCCTATTTAAACATCGACGTCGTGCTGGCCTTGGTCTGCGAGGCGACACCCTCACCGAAGCTACGAGCGCTGAATGCCGTGTCACCCTCGGGAATCATCCAGGCAGCAAGGTCGGGAACGAAGTTCAGACATTTCAGGGACACGATGCTGGCAACCAGCAGATACCCTGCTGTCATAAAGGCACTCTGTACATAGGCGCCAAGGCTGTTCGTGCCGTCACTGACGATGGCCGCCAGCGACTCGCACTGTACATTCAGAACGATGTCATACAGCAGGAGGACGTAAAAACCTACAAAGTAGAGCATCGCTCCGTAGAAATGTACCGTCAGGTAGCGTGTCGTCCATTTCGCCCACGCCCCTTCCCATTTCGGGAGGATGCTGAATGCCCATTGTATGGGACCAAAGATGGTCAACATACCCAACAACAGCTGCTGGCAGAACATCGTTCCCCACCAGCCAACCTTCCAGAAGATCATCGAGAAGAACATCACTAACTTATCAACAGCGACAAGGATGCCTGCAAAAGTAACCTTGATATCCTTCAGATAAGTCTTCTTCGTTATTTCCGTCGTTGTCTCGGAAGAGGTGTTGGTACCACCAGTAGCGGGAATACTGGACAATGCCTCGTTGGTTTCTTTCTGGCTGTCTTTCTGCACAGCTACCTCGGAACGCAGGCTGTCGAGACGCTCATCGCGCTGTCTCAGTAGCTTTGTCATACGGTTAAAGGTGTCCTGGACATTCAGCGACTCCGCTGAATACAAGTCATGGGTATAGCTGCCAATAGCATTGGGGATATATGCCAGCACGCTACAGATGCTCGTGCTGTTGCCATACCACATCATCATCACCATGGAGATGCCGAGAATCCTCAGAATCTTCATCGGGTCGAAAGGGTCACCCTTTACCATCATCTTATAGGCCATACCGGCACCGACGATGATGCTAAACAGGGCACCCAGAGCCAGACACATCTCAAGAATCCACCAGAACGGACCGCCAGTACCCGTAAATGCCGTATCAGTGACAAAGTCATTCGTGGCAAAGATGACATTGTCAATATCCGTCTCAAACAGATCCATGCCGAAGCTGTTAAATACCGAATCAACCTCCATCCCCCCTGAAATATCATTCTTCATCATCTTAATTCTTAATTCTACATTCTTAATTGCCAAAGGCGAACAATTCAACACTCCTCGCATTGCAACGCCACACTCTCAAGGAGAGAACGCCACACTCTCAAAGAGAGAACATTCCTCATTCAAAATCAATAATACACGTTCCTCGACTTCTGGCTCAAATCCTTATTCAGGATAGTCCGCCAGTCGGTAATAAGGAACCCGTGAGGGTTATTCTCTGTACGCGGCACGCGCTTCAGGTTACCCTCGGTGATGAGCTGGCGCATCAGAATTGCCGTCTTTCGCTCGATTCGCTGGCGTCCATAGTAGCGGAACTGCATCTTCTTCATGTCTATATGGATGCTATCGCAGAAAATGGAAAAGATACTACTTGTACCCATCAGATTATTATAAAAACCCTTTTCACGAAGGGCATTGTATTGTGCCAGACCAGACTCATCAACAAGGTACATCGCCTTGTCGGTAGTATATTTGATATACTTATCGTCAGGCGCCAAGGTGAAGAACAGATGGTGGAACATCTCCACGTGGCTCTTCGCCTCCAGCTCGGAGGTTTCCTCCATCGTGCTACGCTCCACCAATACCGGAACGTTACCATCCAGCACATAGATACGCTGACTGGCGTCATATACCATGCCTCGGGCAGTAAAGATACTGCCAAGGCTGATGATGACACACCCTGCCGTCACCATGCCACAGACCAACAGCGACAGCTTGACTTTATTTTCCAGATTCTTGATAAATGCCATAATCGTATATCTTTCTGCTTAATTCAACATTCAACATTCCTAATTCTTAATTCTTCATTCTTAATTGCCCCAAGGGCAACAATTCCTAATTCGTCATTCAAAATTTCTAATTCTTAAATCGGCATTTTGATACCGAAGTTCGCACCCGTACGGAACAGGTCCCTGCCACCGAAGATGACATCTTCCTTAATAGTAAAGAACAGCTCCCAGCCATATATCAACGCATAGCTGTGCGTATAACCTATATGCAGACCACCAAGGACATCGTCCGTGTTGCTGCCAATGCTGCCGCCAAGACGCAGATTGCCGTGATGGTTCCTGCCACGGCTCACACAGGGCTTATAGGCAATACCGAGATGCCAGCTGTTATAGTTATTCCAGAAGGACTTATTCGTCACAAGCCCGACGTCAGGGTCTTTGGAATACTGCAAATAGCCCATGGCAAAATACTCCCAAGCATGATGGTACCTACTGCTATGCTCGTATGACAAGGTGACGTCAAAACCACGGGGATATAAGACACCAACGCCTAACAACAGATGATTGTTATTCTGCTGGGCATGACACTCCGCACTGATTGCGAAGCTCATCACCAATGCCATCAGTGCCATGACCCACATGCCACCGAAGGTTTTCCTATTCTTCAAATACCGTGCTTTCATAAACTTCAATTCTTCCATTATATATCACTTTTCCATCAACAACAAATCCGAGAAGCCGTCGGCATCCAACACATCCTCGTAATCGATGGTCAGCTGGATGTTACGACCGCTGATCTGCTTGTCGCTCAGCTCAATAGTGATGACTTTGTCATTGGGGAACGTCATCTTCTTGATGACGGCCACCTGGCGCCAGCCACGACGGAACGAGGTGCTCTTGTCAAGCAACAGTACAGGTTCCAGTTCCAGAATCTGGGCGTTGGTACTCTTATAGGTCTTCTTGTCGCACAGGGTAAAGCGCAGCATATCGATGTCAAAACCAATGTGAGTCCTGTTTTCCACGCTGAAGTCGATAAAGAAGTAGTCACCGACGGCATAGATGTTGTTCAGGCGCATCGTCAGGTGATGCGCATTGGTCTTGATATTCCTGTAATGCGCGGCGCTGTTCCATATCTTACGGGCATAAAATACCATCTCGTCGGTTGACATGCTCGTTGCAGGGTTATGGTACGGTGTGCGCTCACTGACGGCAATCTCCTTGTCAGCGACGGCCTCAGAGAGGCGCGTCGTGTACATCAAGCTGTACTGTACGCGGTAGCGCTCGGTGACGATGGTCACGATCGCCAGTACCTGGCCGTCCTCATAGCCACCTTCCTTGGGTTTCAGACGCAGGGTATTCTCGATGGGCTTGTCACCCACCACCCTATCGGTGCTGATATCCACGAGGCGGATAGGCTCGCTGGCCGTGATAACCGTGGTGACATTCTCGTTCACCGTCAAGGGGATAATCTCGTTGGGGGTCTGCTGACCGTAGGCCAGCGTACCGTAAAACATCGACATCACCATGATGCCAAACATCCGGAAAAGAAATTCAATCTGTCTCATATCCTTACTTCATTTCTAATTTATCACTCTTCATTCATCATTCGCCTTAAGCGAAACAATCCACATTCCACATTCAACATTCCTAATTCTTCTTGTTAACAAGATACACATGGGTACCGTATTTCAGGCGAACCTTATTCTTACGGATTGCCTTGCTAACGGCCTGCGTGGTACGCTGGTAGGCGTTCTGTATCGCCTGGCCGGCGACATTGCTCGCCATGTCCAAGACATTGGTGCTACCACCGTATGAGGTGCCGAAGTTCATGGAACCGCCGCTCAAAGCACTGGAGCCAATGTCCTTTGCCGTCTCACGGAAAGCACTTTCCGGGACATACAGACCTTCCATGCCGTCGCTGTCATATAGCGAGAGGCTGATTTTCATGAGCTGGTCACCGATGAGAAGGCTCTCTACGCGCCCCTTGACACGCTGCTTAGAAAAGCCGCTCATCATGGCATACAGGTGGGTGCCGCACTTCACGCTGACACCGTTGATCTCGATGTCGTCCAGCAGGCGCAGGCGTACCCTGCTGCCATCCACTGCCTTGACTTCCTCATCAATAATGGCATGGATCATGCTGGAGGTGGCGGTATTCTCGGAGAGGGTATTAAAGTATTTGGAGGACTCATCAAGCTTCTTGATAACAGTATGTATCACACTATTGTTATCCAGTGCCGTAACGGCACGAGAAGAAGTCTCACCATCTTTTTCCTTAAAACCATCTGGGGCATCCTGTGTCCCTTCTGCACCGCGTTTGGCGGTACTGTCGGCGGCGGCAAGGCGGTCATCGACGAAGCGGCGTCCACTGCGACGCATGTTACCCAACGAATGGTCTAGGTCATCCATAAATTCCTTTTTGCGACGCTCCTGGGCGGCGGCACGCTCTGCCTCGGTAGGCTGTGCGACGGCTTTCTGGCCGTCCTGCAATGCCTTGATACGCTCCTGGCTTTCCTTCAACGCTTTGCGAAGCTCTTCCAACTCCTGACGCTGGGCGTCAGCACGGGCAATGCTGTCAAGCTGTGCCTGGGTATAGGTGGAAGTAAACGCTTCCTTCCTTTTCAGCAAGCTGTCAGCATCCTCACCGCTGTTCTGCACTGCACTGGCATCGGAGATATACCCGAAGGCATCGGAGACATTACTACGCTTGTCGCCGATGTCGTTCTTTACGTTGGCATCGGGGATCTTACTGTTCAGATACTCCGTCGTCTCCATGCCGTCAGGCGTCTCAGGTCTCTCAATGTCGAAGAACTGACAGACAAAATAGGCGATAAACAGCAATGGCAGATAGGCTATCGCCGGTAACATATACTTTGGCTGCCGCCAGTTAATATCACGTATCGTCATCATTTAATCTTAAATTTTTAATTTATAATTTATCATTGCCCTTTTGGCAATAATTCAACACTCAACATTCCACATTCAACATTCAACATTCCTAATTCGAGCGAAGCTCTCTATGTATCATCGAGTCCACATGTTCCACACCGTCTTGCGGCGTAAAGCCATGCACGGCGGCCATCGTCATCCTGCCGACATGCAGGACGAAGAAGAACAGTACCGTGCCAAAGGAGATGACCAGGAAGGTCTTCCTGTTCTTATAGCCATAGACACGGATGCGACGCATGAGCCAGCAAAGCCCCGTGGCTTCTGCAAAACGCTGTCCGGCACGGAACATCGTCTCATGCAACTTCTGATACTTAGGGTCTTCCCTGTCAGGCATCGCCTCACCGATAAACAACTTCTTAAATCCCATTCTCAATTTTTTTTTAATATTATATCTTCAATCTAACAGCCTTGGATAACTCATTTCTACATTTCATCATTCCCATTTCTTTCATTTCATTCATTTCTTTCATTTCTTTCATTTCGCAGTTAGTTTCTTCGTCCTCTTCCTACCCTCATACGCTCCCGTAGCCACGGCGTATGCATTGTCCCTCCACCGCTGGCGAGCCTCGGCAGCATAGGAGTAAGGATTCACCTTACGCATCAGATGTCCCTTCAGAAAGTCAAAGAGACTCGCCTCCTCACTCATACGGAGGTATTTCTCCGTCAGGACGAGGATGCTGTAAATCTTCATCAGACGGGCCTCGATACGGCGTGCCATATCGATGCGGTCTCCCATGAACATCAGATGCGGAACAGGGAGAATGTCCGTGGTGTCACGGGACATGGACTCGGTGATCGTCGTATAGAAGGTACACTCAGGAGTGTCTTCTCCAAGCTCACTGAGCCTGTCGTTAATCATCTTCTCTTTCTCTTCGTCGGTCTCGTTGTCGAAATACATAATCTCCACAACTTCATCACTCTGGTATTCTGCTAACAGCGACCAGTCAATATCAAGGATAGCACGGTGATAACGACCTATCAGCCAGTTATGTGACTCATCACGGGTCTTGTAAAACTTCGCCTTGAAAGTCAGGTCGATATTCAGGTCGTATGCATGCCCCTTACGGGTGAACGTCCAGGTGTTATCCCCATTGTCCTTCCAGCTGCCAGGCTCCTTCCATTCAATGTTATAACTACTCTGAAGGTCTGCCATCAGCTTGGGAACACGGTAGAAATCATCCTGGGCCTCGGAATCCTCGGCACGGCTCTCGGCAAGAAGGTTCTCGGCTTCCGTCAGCTGAGCCTGCAGCTCATCACGCTCCGCCTCCTTCCTTCTCAGCTCGTCTTTCAGACGGTTCCACTCGGCACGGTACTGACCGATATCCTCCTGACTGGCATTGCTGATCAAGATGGAGAGCTGGTTAATCCTATTATTGATGGCTTCTATCTCAGTATTCTTCGCACGGATCACGGTACGCAGGCTGTCGATGGCACGCTGGCCGGAGGCGAGGTTGTTACTGTCATCGGGGAGCAGCGTGGTACGCATGGCATAGACGACACAGCTGGGGTCGTAGGTCAGTTTCTCACCCTGATCACCGTTCTCCTTCCAGTTGATATGACCGCTGCCAAGGTCGGTGGTCTCATCGCATTTCCTGTTGAAGCTGCAACTGCTGGCGCTACGCACTTCGCTGCGAGACACCTCGGTATAGGGTATTTTCTCGCCCTCCACCAACTCGTAACCGTCATCGGTGGCGAGGTATTCTGCCAGCTTTTCGTTCATAAGCTGACGGAACTCGTCCAAATCCATCGTCTTGCTGTCGTACATCTCCTCATAGACGTCACCGCCCGGACGGGCCTGGCGCTCACGCCAGACAACGATGGCGAAGGTCGCCTTCCATGCTTCGTATTCCCTGCCGCTGACCCATTCCGTTCTGTTAAAGGTATAGGTAACGGTATAGTCCCAATGGTAAACCCATTCGGACTGGTTCCTGTTCTCCGCATCCACCTTGGCCTTCGTCCATTTCATAGAACTGTTACGCTGGACATAGTACAGCATGTTCCATTCAAGGTCTGTAATATCAGCAAAGCACTGATATCCTGGCATAAAAGTATAATAACGGCAGGAAGAGGACTGCTTATCGATATAATAGGGATGAGATAACGTCTGCTCCTCCAATATCTCCTTGGCATACGCCCACCCTTCCCTACGGATAGTCCATGTCTGGCGGTAGTAGGTCTTACCTGAACCCGAGCTGTCACGGGCGCCGTTCATATATTCGTCGGGGTTATACTCCCCCAAGGTCAGCAGACGCGCTACGGCGGTACTGTCCGTACCTCCCAGCAGGCTCTCTACGGTATCAGCGAAGCCGTTATCGGCAAGTTCGTCGAACAGGGGGCCGTACTGTGTCAACATACTGGTAATGCCGGCACCCTTGCCGCCAAGCAGCTGACCGACATGGCTGTTCTTCACGAACATGCTGTCCAGACCAGCGGCAGCAATGTTATTGCCGCTACCGGCAAAATTGAGGAAGTCCTCTTCCAAGGCCTCCCTGCTCAATTCTCCATCAGGCATCGAGAACGAAGTAAAAACCTGCTCCCAGTCAATGCCGCCAAGCTTGCTGAAGTCAAAAATTCCTCGGAAAATGTCACTGATAACATAGAAGACGAGGACGTCTTTAAAGGTGCAGTTGCCGTTCGTCACAGCACTCTCGAACTCATAGCACAGCTGGCGTACCTCCTCGGTGGTCTTAAACAGGTACGGTCCCCAGTACATAGCACTTTCTGGACGTTTCACCAGCAGACAGGCGACGCTCCAGATCTTTGGCATGATGCCATTGCCGACGATGCTGCATATCCTGCGGAAATACCAGTTATCGTTCCGACGGCCCAAAACGCCGATGTCTCTATAGGCGTAATACTCGGCACGACGGGCAGCATACAGACCTGCCGTAGCGACCTCGGCAGCGGTATAGGCGGACATGCTGGTGCGCAGCTGGGCAAGAATCTCATTCTCCAAATCTAAGCTCTCCTGCAGCACGTCGGTCAGCGCATCGACGGTTTTAGCGTCATAGTTGACAGTGACGGCAGTGGCATGGCTACGCGCCACACCAACTGTCACCATCATGGCGACAACTGCCATACGACATATCACTACCGTCAACCGTCTCATTGCTAAAATATTAATCAAATTTATAATTCTTCATTCATAATTGCCATAAGGCAACAAATCTACATTCCTCATTCCACATTCAACATTCTTAATTGCCCCAAGGGCAAAAATTCCTCATTCAACATTCAACATTCTTAATTCGGGCAAAGCCCTAACGGCTTTCCTGCCTCCATAACCTTCCGGGCGAAGTCCAAGGGCTTGTTGATGCCACTGGCATTCCAGTCACGGACATAGCGCTCGATGGCCTCCTGGTGGCCACAACGCAGCACACGATTATACAGCTTCAGCGCCTCCTTCTCCATCTTCTCAGTGGTGAAGCTCATATAGCACTCACGGGGTTCCTCGATGCCATAGACCTCGCCCTTGGTGATGCGTTTGATAAATACTTCTTTGAAGGGACTACGCCCCTCCTTGTTATCTAGCCTATTGATCGTAAAGATTTTCTTGCAGTCTATGTCGTTGAGCGACAGGGTTTTCCTGATGTCATCGAACTTGTCCTTGAACTTGGCCTGATCCAGAAGCATAAAGACGTCGGAGTTGTTGATGATGGCATCCTTCACGATGGGGGAAGAGGTGATATCCTGAATCTCCTGCGTCACGACACCAACCATGGCCCAATGCTTTCGGGCGGTCTTATACAGGTACTTGATATACTCTGCCATCGTCGGCGTGGCAATGGCTTTCCAGGCCTCCTCGATGACGAGGCATTTCCGGCAGTTGCTCTTGATACGCATCTTCTGGGTGAAGACGTCCATGATAATCAGCACGACGATGGGGAACAGCACGGAGTCGCCCTTGATCTTATCTATCTCAAAGACGATGAAGCGCTCATCGAACAGGCTCTTGTCAAGGTTGTTATTCAGGGTGTATTCCAGCTCACCACCCCGATAAAATGGTTTAAGGATAGAGGCGAACTCATTAATATTAAAAGAGATATTCTCGTCGAACGTAATCTCTGGTATGCGCTGCACGGCATATTCATAGTAGCTATTAAAGGACAGCTCACGAACGCGGAGGCGGCGGCGCTGGTCTTCCATACGGGCAATGCGGCGCTCGATGCGGTGGCTGTATTTTGTCTCGACGATGTCCGTCATTCGCATCAGCTCAGCACGGGCTTCCTCCTGGCGCTTACGGGCAGCAGCCTTCTCGCCAAAGGTCGATGCCCTGTCATCCAAGACATGTTGCAACTTCTCCTCACGGATTTTCAGCTTCTCATAGCGATTGCGGTCTTCATCGGAGATTGAGTTCTCGCGACCCAACTTCTCTTCCATCTCCATCTCGAAGCGCTCATAGCTGCCGTCCTTCTTCGCCTGCAAGAGCAGGGTACGGCGCAGCTCCTCGCGATCGCTCTCGGAATAGCCCTGGAAGGGCGTAAAGTACTCGTTATAATACTCCACGATGGTCTTATTGATGATATAGTCCTCCAGCTTGGCTTTCAGCTTCTCGTCGTCACTCGAAGGCTCATGGCCACCACGGAACAGGAGGAGAATCAGGGACTTCAGGAAGTTCTTCTTCTCGTCAAAGTTCTGGGTGTACTCCTCAATACTGACGTTGAAGGGATTCATCGAGACGGGGTGTTCCTTGGAATAGGTGATATAGGTACCATTACAAATACCGCACAATTCTTCGTAGCTGTCACCGGTATCGACAATAACGACGTCAGTGTTCTGCTCATAATACTGGCGCAGCACGGTGTTCATAAAGAACGACTTGCCACTGCCGGAAGGTCCAAGGACGAAGAAATTGCTGTTATCGGTATATTTCACCTTTCCTTCCTTTCCCGTGGTGTCGATGGCCATGGGAACGCCCTGGCGGTCGGTGAACCAGCACTTGACAGGTGTGATGTCGCCCTTTGCCTGCCGCTCCTTGTACATCATACACAGGGCAGCATCGCTGAGCGTCAGGAACCTGTCATACTCTGGACTGAAACGATAACAGTTGCCTGGGAATGAGGCAACGAACAGCTCCAGCTGGTTAAAGCTCTGCTTGCTGATATGGATGCCCTGACGGGAGAAGAGGTTTTCCAGATGGTTCGTGACCTTCTGCATGTCCTTGTCCTTGCCGATGGTCACCATCAGGTTGTAATGGGCATATACCAGCTGCTTGCTGTCACGGGCAATGACGTCCATGACACGTCGGATATCCTCAGCGGCAAGCAAGTTGCCGGGATTGGGAATGCTGGCATGGCGGTTCTTCTTACGCTCAAGGGCGGAAAGCTCCCTGCGCTGGTTGGGCAGGAAGAGCACCTGGTTATACACCACGGTGTCGATGTCGGGAATCTTGTCGAGGTCGGTGAGCAGGTCAACGGGCATCACGGTATTGTTGACAGTCAGCTCCACATACGGGCGCAACACACCCGGCATCTGTATTTTATCAACATCCAGCAAAGAAAAGACCTTCATCTGGCGGTCGCCGATGGCGATACCGTCACCATCGACCTTGTAGTTATCCATAGAGACGATCCTGTCACGGAAGTTCATGGCAAAGAAGCGGTCAACATAGTCTTTCGCTGCCGTGACGTCCAACAGCTCGGCAGTGGTGATGCCACCGTCTTGCAGCTGGTCTACGACCTTATGAATCTTCACCAGGAAGTCACGCCACTTCGAGGCGTCATAGCTGAAGAGGCCGTTCTTCTTGTTTTCTTGGGTAATGGTCAGATAGGTTTCCTGAGCGATATACTGCCTGCCGTCCATGAAACGGTAATACGACGCGGTCAGGAAGCTGAGCTTCTTGCCCCGTTCCTCGGCAGGGATATGGAAGGCCTTCTTGATGAAGATATCCTGCTTATGCACAGCATAGCCCTCGCCGAGGGTTTGCAGCACCAGCTCCATCAGCGAGGTGAAGGCATAGTACATGTCGATGTCAGCGCTGTACTTCGTAACAGGGTTGTCCATCCTGACAATGGCGGAATACTCGCCGGTTTTGGTATAGACCACACCAACACCGTCAACATCCTCTATCGTGAAATAGATGTCCTGGAAAACCTTGCTGCGCTTACCGCCAGTACCGAACAGCCAGATGCTGAGTCCAATGCCACACGCCACACTGACAGATACCAATATCACACACAACGTCAACATATATTATATAATTCTTAAAGCAAAACTTTAAATTCAAAACTCAACAATCAACATTCTTAACTCTCAATTTATAATTCGCCAGCGACGAACAATTCAAAATTCAACATTCAACACTCCTAACTACAAAAACACCTATTTCCACCTTCTTCGAGTAAAGACCTTTCTGCTGGTAGAAGAAGATAAATCCACTACCAACGACAAGTGCCGTCAAGGCAAAGACAAAACCCCAGAGCACGCCAAGAACAGCGTAAAGGATGAAGAACCCAAGGAGGGAAGCACCGGCGGTTATCGCGACCCATACAATGTAGCGGCCACGAAACCCGAAGAATTCAAGGGGTCGTTGCAACCCCTTGAAAACCGGGTACTCAGGATAATCGGTCATCTCCGACATAACATTAGGGACGTTAAGGTGCGGCTGTGCCAGTAGTGTAACCGAAGAACAGAGGCAACGACTCGGCAGCTGCAATCAGGAAAATGCAGGCACCGACGACCATCATGATCTTCTTCTTGACATCCTGCTCCTCGTTGTTCATGGCGATGTACACAGAGATGGCACCAAGCAAAGCGACGACACCTGCAAGGGCGTAGCACAGCGTCTTCACATAGGGAATGTACGTACGGATCTGGTCGGCGGCATTACCCAAAGCCTGCTGGCCCGGGTCGCCTGTAATCACCGTACCGCCCTGTGCGAAGGCAGAAACACCAACGAACAGTACACAACAAAGCAGGGTGAGGAAGCGGCGGTCAGTCACGACGCCCTTAACCCCAAGGTAAGCCCTTGACAAGGCATTAACAATAAACATTTTCATAGAACTTTACATTTTAAATAAACACTAAAACAAACTATATCATTAAATACTCACATTCCTAATTTGGGCTACAGCCCTTTACCACAGCGGATTAAACACCGTCTTTCCCCTCTGCATATAGTCATAGCCGAAGAATGCAGGCAGCACCGTCATGGCGGTAGCCAGGAAGAGACAGGCGCCTACGAGCATCAGGCTGCTCTTCACCACCCCACCCTCGCCGGTCTGAAGCTTGATATAGATGGCGGTGGCATTATAGATGATGAAGATACCTGCGATGGCATACACCACCTCAACGGTGTAGGACATCAGACCTATCACCCACAGGGCAGCATCCTGCAAAGACTCATAGCCACCGTTGTAGTTCACGGCACTGCCGTTGTTCTCGGCAAAGAGTGCTGTGATGCTACATGCCAGCAGCACCATCACGGTAGAGACACGCAGCATACTCGGCGGCACGACACCTGGCCAGGTCTTTCTTCTTTTCACATCCTTCATAGCATCAATGGTCGCATCGCATTTATCAATTCCACCCCCCTGCTGGACTTTGGCTTTGGCTGTATAAGCAGCAGGGCAAAGTCTTCAGGTGTATATTCTTCCTCTATCTGGGGGATGATGGTATCGAGCTTCTTGCTCTCTTCCTGGACGACCTCAAAGCCATACATCTCCTCCAGCTCATCAATGACATAAGATGCCAAATTATCGGTGTCAACCTCAGCGCCCTCCTCGTTGAGATAGGCATCGAAGCCTTCCGGCGTAGAGATCTGCTCGTAAAACGCATCCTCCTCTTCATCATTTTCAAGTCCACAGTCGTAGCCTTTGTCAAGGTCACCTGCCGGCTCATAGCCCGCATAGCGGGCGTCATCACTAAAACCACCCTCGGGAGTCTCGTAGAATTCGTGGGGCTGCTCGGTGGTCACAACTACTCCGTCGCTAGCGACTTCGCCGTCATCCAGGATGCCGTCGGTAAGTATCAGCTCACCGCTATCGGCCTTCTTCGGCTTGCGGTGAAGGTCGATGGCAATGATAATCGTATAATAGATGGCATACACTACCGTCAGTATCAATGTAAAATACCAGAATGTCCTCATAACGTTTCTCTTTACTACAACTTCTTTTAAATCATGGCACAGGTGGTGCCGGAACACGCTGCAAAGAAAAACGTTATGATAGCAAAACAAGATTTTGGAACACGAAATCTCTTATATTAACACTTACAAGACCCGGAAAGTCTTGTAACCGTTCCTACGAGACTTTTCACCTGTAAAAACATGAAAAAGAGGGGGGGATCCTACTCTACTTTAATTAATATAATGTACGCGCGAGGGCTTGCCGTGTATGACGGCATCGGAGGACATGTCGCTCCTACCCTTTTTCGGTGCAAAGGTATGGCGGTGCTCGCTAATCATGACAAGGACAGGCGGCTAAGCCGATTCCACGACAATTTCCGTGGCAGCCTTCCACATCTTGTTACACCTGATGAACAGGTTCCACAACATGGGTATTCCACGGAAATTCTCGCGGAATTCCTTGCATGACGCTGTGCCTGCCATGTTACCATGCACAGAAAAAGGGCTATACACGACACGTCATACTCGATGACACAAGCAAGCGTTCTCACACATACTTACATCAATTCCACTCTCCGTCACCACGATTATTCACAATGTTTGCAGCGAAAAAGAAAGATGACATTGATACGCAGGGATGCGGATATTTTTCTTTTATACGTTAGTTTATCTTAAAAAACGCAGTGATGCGAATAAAGATTGCATTGAATTTTTAATTAAACCGGGTTGGAAGTGCACCCCCTGAAGCGTCAGGAAAAACTTCATTTTTTCCCCGAATAGATTGGCGATTAATTGTATGATACAGCCAAATTTCACATTCTATCGAAGAAAAATGTGTAAAATATCACACTTTTCGACGATAGAACGTGAAATCCTGACATATTGATGGTTCAAAAGTCCTTTACCGAATGATCCGTTAACTCCTTTGGGTAGCACAAGACGAAACAAAACACTAATCACATCAGTTGAGGTAAGTTAAAGTCGATTTCTTTGGATTTTGTCAACTTTCAATGAATTATTTCTTTGGATTTTGTCAATTTTTGCCATTTTATTTGTTTGGATAATATCCTGAATGGAAAGCTCTATAAGCAGAAAGGCCAGACCGTGACGGCAAAGGAATGGGAGAAGTGGATTGCGGACATACACAGCCGAATGACAGGCAAGCTCGAAGCAATTATACCCTTCTACAATTATTAGGATTTATGGGAAATATCAAGATGTTTTTTGCTCATGCCAATCTAAAAACAAGGCAAAAGTAATCATTATTCTTGATTTTGTTGTATATTTGCACCCAATATTAGGATAGTTTATGAAAGTATCGATATGAAAAGAACCATTCTCACAGCCATCACGCTGTTGTTGGCCGTCACATTGCAAGCGCAAAAGCGCGTGAACAACCATCTGTACAACCCCGACCCAGCTCCAGTGGTATCGGGCGACCGCCTCTATGTGTTCACAGGTCACGACCTGGACACGGCAACGTATTTCCGCATGCCCGACTGGCAGCTGTTTTCCACTACCGACATGGAACACTGGACGGATCACGGCATCGTATTGACCACCGCCAACTTCAAGTGGGCCAAGCAGGGCGACAATGCCTGGGCCTCGCAGGCCATCGAGCGCAACGGCAAGTGGTATTGGTATGTGGCCGCAGAAGACACCACTAAGCATCTGCACGGCATTGGTGTAGCCGTAGCCGACCGTCCGGAAGGTCCTTGGGCTGACCCCATCGGAAAGCCGCTTATCCCTGGCGACTGGGGGTTCATCGACCCCACGGTGTTTATCGATGACGACGGGCAAGCATGGCTCTTCTGGGGCAACAACGGCTGTTGGTATGCCAAGTTGAACGAGGACATGATCAGCATCGACAAGAGCTTTGCCAACAACGGCATCTGCGACATGCGCGCTATGCTGGACGACGAGGCACAGTTCGGACCAAAATGCATGAAGATGGACTATCAGCTTCACAAGAAGGTGATGAAGACCGGCTTTGAGGAAGCTCCGTGGATATATAAGATTGGTGATACCTACTTCCTGGAGTATGCCGCTGGTGGCGTGCCTGAGCATTGGGCATACTCGACGGCCAAGAGCATCCACGGTCCGTGGCATTACGAAGGCCGTATCACCGACGAGTCTCCAGGCTCTTTTACCATCCACGGCGGCACCATCGACTTCAAGGGCAAGTCATACCTGTTCTATCACGACGGCATCCCCTCTGGTGGCAACGGTTTCCGTCGCACTACCGCCTTCCGCGAATTCCAGCGTATGAAAGACGGCCGCATACCCAAGATTAACATCGAAGCGAAATAGGCTAAGAATTGGCGATACAAGTAACATACAGGCGGACGAGCCGTTTGTCGATGCGCATCGTAAAGAACGGCGATGTGCATGTGTCGGCACCCATCGGAATGCCTCGCCAGAAGGTGATGGCATTCATCGAGGAGCATCGTGAGTGGATTGGCCAAGCAAAGAAGAAGACGTATGAGCGTCAGAAGCAACGGGCAGAGTTCTTCAACAAACTGCCTTTGGCCACTCGCGCCCAGGCCGATGAAGCATTGAAGCGGTTGAAGGCTCTGGTGGAGCCAATGATGGAAAAACATACCAAAGAGATGGGCGTCCAGCCTAGCATCGTCTATTACAAGCCCACCATCTCACGCTGGGGCCAGTGCAATATCAAAGACCGCAGCATCTGCATATCAGCCTACGTCCTACTGTTGCCGGAATGGTGCGTCGAACATGTTGTGGTTCACGAACTATGCCACCTCTTGGAACCAAGTCACAACGCCCGCTTCCATGCCCTCATGGACCAGTATTTTCCTCGCTGGCGAGAGGCCCGTCGAGAAACTCACAGAACATGCCGGATGGAAGAGGATGAGGAAGATTAACAGGAGCAACACCACGATGGATGTTGCTCCTGCTATTTTATAAGTTTTCGGAAACGCTCTATTCTTCGTATAGACTATAGCATTTGCCATCAAGTCCATCACTCGGCTTTACCGCCAAACTCGTTATAGGATACATTTTCAGGCTTCCACTTGTCTTTTGGAGTAGGCTGTTCAGCGGGATGGCCAATGGCGATGACGCATAGAGGTACCTTAAAGTATGTTGCAAATTTACTCGTTTTCACTGAATTATGACTATCTTTGTGCCTGTTTTTGAGAATTATTAAGAATGATGGCACCCAGAAAAAGCAGAAAGAGTGGCAAGAAAAAAAACGCTCCTGCGAAGCATTTTGTCCGCAGAAATGCGTACCTTTGCAGGCAGATTGCGGCTGCCGCGCTTCTACCCACCCCTTTAGGGGCCGGGGGCCGGGTCAGTGACTGACAACAATTAAATGACATAACCATTATGGAGAGAACGTTTACGAGAACATTCCTTAGTCGGGCGGCCATGACCCTGCTGTTCGCAGTATTAACGACAGCTACGGCGTGGGCGCTGCAGCCCGCCGTCACCGTGCCTGATTTAACTGTCACCGATGTCACCGCCACCAACGCCGTTGCCTCGTGGACAGCCTGCGACGGTGTATCGTCGTACACCCTCCAGCTCGCCTCCGACGACCAGTTCACGACCGGTGGTGGCGGCGGCTCTGGCGAAACCTTGACCGAAACCTTCGCTAACATCAGCTTCACGCCTGGTGGCAACAATTATGTTGACCAAACCATATCGGGCGGCGACCTCGGCACGTGGACCGCGACATCCTGCCGCGGCGACCAAGGTTCCCCAGTCATCCGCTATGGCGGCACCCTCACCTCCCCCTCGATTGTCAATGGTGTCGCAGCCGTTGAATTCGACTACGACTGGCCATTCAGCGAAAGCGGCTCCTGCGACATCGAACTCTATGTCGGCGGTACCTCGATGGGCACTAAATCGGTAACTGGCGGCACTGCTGGCACCGCCACCTACACCCTCGACTCCCCCGTATCCGGACCGACCACCATCGAGTTCCTCAACAAGGCATCCAGCAACAAACGCATGCGCGTGACCCAAGTCCGCATCACCACTCCATCCTCCGGCTCCGGCAGCGGCTCCCTCATCGGCGAATACACCGTCACTGGCACAAGCTACACTTTCACCGGCCTGTCGCCCTACACCGTCTACTACGCCCGCGTGAAGGGTGATGCCGACTGGTCGAACGTCGAAGATTTCCTGACGGAAGAAGCCAGCATCGACCCTGCCATTGCTTACTACCAGAACGCTGACGGCAAGACGGGAGCGGCATTGAAGACGGCGATGTGCGGAATCATCTACAATCGTACGGAGCAGCAATATAAAGACCTGTGGGAGGCATTCAAGACCACTGACCTGCGCAACGACGGCAAGATTTGGGATATGTACTCGAACATCACAAACTATGAACCTGCCAGCAAAGGCGAAACCTATCATGGTGAGGGCGACTGCTACAACCGCGAACACTCGTTCCCGAAGAGCTGGTTCGGCGGAGAAGTAATGCCTATGTTCACCGACCTCCACCATATCTACCCCACCGACGGCTACATCAATGGCCGACGCTCCAACAACCCATACGGCGAGACAAGCAGCCCCACTTACTCTTCGAGCGGTGACTTTAGCAAACTCGGCCCATGCTCAGTCAGTGGCTATACTGGCACCGTCTTCGAACCTGCCGACGAGTACAAGGGCGACTTCGCACGTACCTATTTTTATATGGTGACCTGCTATGAGGAGAAACTGGCCGACTGGGTTACCAATTATGGTGCTACCACCGAAGTGGGCTATGTGCTCGACGGCACGACCTATCCCGCCTTCACCACCTGGCAGCTGAACATGCTGATGAAGTGGGCAAAGGACGACCCCGTCAGCGAGAAGGAGACCGCCCGCAACAATGCTGTCTATGCCATACAGAACAACCGCAACCCCTTTATAGACTATCCGGGGTTAGAGGAGTACATCTGGGGCACGATGACCACCACGGCGTTCGACTATGACGACTATGTGCAGCCTACCTATAAGCAGGATGTGACGATGAGCTTCAGCCAGTCTGAGGCTACGGCCAGTATTGGCGAGGACTTCACCGAGCCGACGCTCACCACCACGCCCGCCAATCTGATCGTCACTTACAGCAGCAGCAACACAAATGTCGCAACTGTAGATGCCAGCACTGGCGAGGTGACGCTCGTTGCAGCAGGCTCAACCACCATCACTGCCACCTTCGCCGGTAATGACGACTACAGCGGAGGAACGGCCTCGTACACGCTGACAGTTAGTAATCCTGCTTTGATTATGGGAGAGACGTTGCTTTACGAAGGATTGAGTAATTATTCAGGAAGTGAATCGTCTCAAGCCATTTCTACATCCTATCAATATCTTGATTATAAAAAGTGGAACGATATTACTTCCGTTTTCGCTGGCGCTAATAATGGTGCCTATGCAAAAGGAGGATGTCTGAAATTTGGATCAGGTAGCGCAAATGGTTCTATGACCACCAGCAACATCACGCTTACAGGCGGTGGCACACTGACGTTCTATCTCAAAAAATATGGCAGCGACACTGGCAAGTTGAATGTCACTGTTACTGGTGCCACAGCCGATGAAACATCATTCACCCCCACCAGCAACTGGACACTCTGCACCGTAAATCTCTCGAATGTCACAGGTAACGTAACCATCACGCTGGCGACCTCTTCGAAGCGGGCATACGTCGACGAAATCACCCTTACCAATAACGGAACGCTTGACCTTGCCAACAACGGTGACAATGCTACTATCATTGCCGCAGCTGCCAATAACGGTGGCAAGTTCAACGTGACGCTGAAAGGCCGCACCCTCTACAGGGACGGCAAATGGAACACGCTGTGCCTGCCGTTCGACTATGACCTGGGCGCAGACGATTCTCCGATAAGTGGGTACGGTATAACGGTGATGGCCTTCGACGAGACCTCCAGCACATTCGACAACGGCACGCTGACGCTGAACTTCACCACAGTCTTTGACAATGACACCTACAAAGGCAACCTCGTGGCCGGCACACCTTATCTTATTAAGTGGGACGAGGACACGACCAACCCAACCATCACCAATCCCGTGTTCACCGGCGTGACCATCGACGCGACCACGCGCTACAAGACCTGTGACCTGGGCGGCAACACAAGCATCACTTTCTGCGGCACCTTCTCCCCCGAGCCCATCTACGCCTCGCCCGCCACGAATCTCTACCTCGGCGAGAACAATACGCTTTATTGGCCCAGCATGGAGGGCTACACCATCGGCGCCTTCCGCGCCTACTTCCACCTCGACGGCCTCACCTGCGGAGAGCCCACGTCCCAGGTCCGCGCTTTCAGCCTCGGCTTCGACGACGGCTCTGATGAAACGACGGGAATTCTTTCAACAACGTATTTCACGAATTCCGCTGCCGCGTGGTACGACCTGCAGGGCCGCAAGCTCTCAGCCCAGCCCACGCAGAAGGGCCTCTATATCCACAATGGACACAAGATTGCGATTAAGTGAGTGCAATGATGCTTGCATCGATTGCCGAGCGTGAGCAAGCTCGAACAAAGTTCATTGCAGCGCCACACTTTGCACCTTTAGGTCAAAGAAGGTTGCGATTAAATGAGAGGACTGCCGAGCTCGCTCGGGCTGTCCCGAATGGGAGCAAGCTCGAGCGAAGCTCATGATTGCGATTAAGTGAGTGCAATGATGCTTGCATCGATTGCCGAGCTTGCTCCGAAGGTTTTAC
>JAEEGG010002010.1_pt1 | contig 53557 bp, 46 predicted proteins | sample 9134161 | NCBI WGS metagenome assembly JAEEGG01 (sample SAMN16246543, study PRJNA631951) | gut metagenome | biome: gut microbiome; feature: rumen; material: CR-attached | host: Bos | place: Iran: Karaj | collected 2018-10 | reverse complement strand
CCCTATGGTGTGCCGCCATTCGACAAGATTAAAACCGAGCATTATATGCCCGCCTTTATTGAAGGAATGCGGCAGGATTCGCTTGAAATAGAAGCAATTGCAAACAATCCCGAACCGCCGACTTTCGCCAACACCATCGAAGCGCTTGAGTATTCTGGCGCCATGCTCGACCGTGTGAGCAGCGTCTTTTTTAATCTCTATTCGGCTGATACAAATGATGATATGGATGCCATTGCTGAGAAGGTTTCGCCTTTGCTTTCCGACCATTCTGACAATATCACTCTGAACGCTGCGCTCTTCAAACGAATCAAGGCTGTTTACGACAAGCGTGATTCGCTCAATCTCAATCATGAACAGATGCGGTTGCTCGAAAAGAGATATCAGAGTTTCGTTCGCAGCGGCGCTAACCTTTCCGATGAGCAGAAAGCCCGCCTGCGCGAGATTAACAAAGAGTTAGGCTTGCTCGATATCAAATTCGGCGGCAATGTTTTGGCTGAAACCAATGCCTATCAGAAATGGATTGACAATGAGCAAGAACTGGACGGCCTGCCGCAAGATGTTAAGAACGCTGCCGCCGAAGAAGCCGCTGCCGCTGGGCAGCCTGGCAAATGGCTCTTCACAACGCAGAAATCGAGTTTTATCCCTGTGCTTCAATATTGTACGAACCGCCAACTGCGCAAGGAACTGCTCATCGCCTACACAATGCGCGGCAACAACAATAACGAGTATGATAATAAATCGGTTATCAATCAAACGGTTAGGCTGCGTGTCGAAAAAGCGAAAATGTTCGGTTTTGACAATCCTGCCGACATGATTCTCGAGACATCGATGGCCAAAAACTCTAAAAATGTGATAGATTTCCTGCCTTCGGTTTGGGAGCCGTCGTTGGCGCAGGCTAAAAAGGAAGCCGCTGAACTTCAAAAACTTATGGATGCTGAAGGTCGCGGTGAGAAACTTGAGCCGTGGGACTGGTGGTTCTACGCCGAGAAACTGCGCCGCGAGAAATACAATCTCGACGAAGAGGCCTTAAAACCATATTTCAAACTTGAGAACGTGCGCCAGGGAGTGTTCGACTTGGCAACAAAACTCTATGGTTTAAAGTTCGAAAAACTTTCGGGAATGCCAGTTTATAATCCTGACGTTGAAGTGTTTAAGGTTATGGATGCCGACGGCTCGCTGCTGGGCATTTTCTACGGCGATTACTTCCCACGTGCAGGAAAACGCGGCGGCGCGTGGATGAACAACATCAGCGAGCAATATGTGAAGGACGGTGTTGACCATAGGCCAGTGATTTGCAATGTCTGCAACTTCACCAAACCCACTGCCGACAAGCCTTCGCTGCTGACGATGGACGAAGTGGAGACGCTTTTCCACGAGTTTGGCCACGCTCTGCACGGATTCCTCTCGAAATGCACCTACGAAAGTCTGTCGGGCACAAGCGTGCCGCGCGATTTTGTTGAGATGCCGTCACAACTGATGGAAAACTGGTGCTACGAACCCGAGGTAATGCGCTCATACGCAAAGCATTACCTGACTGGCGAAACAATTCCCGACTCGCTGATTGAAAGCCTTCAGCGCGCATCGACCTTCAATCAGGGTTTTGTGATGACAGAACTGCTGTCGGCCACAATACTTGATATGGACTATCATATGGTCACAACCACCGATTCGATTGATGTAGAGGCATTTGAGAAGGCCTCGATGGAGCGTATGGGAATGATTCCTCAGATAATCGTCCGCTACCGAAGCACCAACTTCAGCCACATCTTCACAACTGGCTATGAGGCAGGCTATTACAGTTATACTTGGTCGGCTGTTCTGGATGCCGATGTGTTTGCCGCCTTCAAGGAGACGGGCGACGTCTTCAACCGCGAAGTGGCTACCAGCCTTCGCCGCAACATTCTGGAGCGCGGCTTCACCGACGACCCGATGACTCTCTACGTTAACTTCCGCGGCCGCCAACCCGACCCGAAGAATCTGCTGCGTCGGAAGGGGTTTATTGAGTGATTTTTGCAGCACAATTCGTTCAATCTGCGTCAAAAAAGGTCATCTCGAAAAACCGCATAAAACGTATGGCATTTAATGCGCATTTTCACTTTATTTGCGCCAACAAAACAGCAATTTATTTGTAAAACTTATGATTAGACAACTATCGGCATTAGCCATTTTTAGCACTCTGGCAGTCGCTGCCGCGGCTCAGGACGCACCAAAAACCGATGTTTCGGAACCACAATGGACCTACAAAATGAGCGGATTCATCGACCCGCAGTTCTATATGGACACCCGCGAGGTGGTGAGTGCGCGCGAGGAGCAGATGCTCTTCTATCCCGCACCGAAAAAACTCGACGATGAAGGCAATGATATCAACGCTCAGCCTAGTAATAATGCTCTTGCCATCACTGCACGTATTGGTATGAAAATCAGTGCGCCCGATGCGCTCAACGCCAAGATTTCGGGCTATCTGGAAGGCGATTTCACTGGTGCCACCGACGGCGGAATCAATATGTTGCGCCTGCGCCACGCTTATTTAAATATGCGTTGGCAGAAATCGAACTTGCTGCTGGGACAATACTGGCATCCGATGGTGGCTCACGAGGTGATGCCTGGCACTCGCCCGCTCAATATGGGCATTCCGTTCCACCCCTACTCTCGCTACGTGCAAGCACGTTATACTCAATACTTTGGCGGACTTGAGTTGAGCGAAATAGCCGCTTTCCAACTCGACAACAAAGCCACTGGCCCCGAAGGCGGAAGCACCAAATACTTGCGCAACAGTTGTGTGCCAGAACTCAATGCGCAACTCTGCTACCGCACTGACAATCTGCTGCTTGGCGCGATGGTGAACTACGTTCTGCTTCAGCCGAGAACCGAAGTTACCGTTACCAACGAATACAAAACTTACAAGACCGATACAAAAATTGGCTCAACATCAGTTTCTGTTTTCGGCAAGGTTAATGTTAGCGAGTTAAGCATTCGTTTCCAAGGTATTTATGGCGATAACCTGTTTGAGCAGGGATTGATGGGCGGCTACATTGAGAGCAGCCTGCAAACTGATAACAAATATAAATACAGCAACTTGGGCACCACAACCATTTGGGCCGATTTGGGCCGCACAAAAGGTGTCTGCCGCCCTGGTTTGTTTGTGGGCTATGGCCGCAACAACAATTTTGGCGATGATGTTGACGCAAACGCCACCGTCTTTGGCCGTGGATTCGACATTGAATATGTATGGCGCGTGCAGCCGCGTGTTGGATTCTACCCGACTGATTATCTGAACTTTTTCGGCGAAGTTGAGTACACCAACGCCGCCTACGGCAAACGTGTCGACGATGGAGAAAAATACCACTACGAGTCGGACTATAACGTTGGAAACTACCGCTTCATAGTTGCGGCTGTGTTCAATTTCTAATCGGTACAAAACTGATAATGAACAAAATACTCGGAGAAAGCGACAAGTCGAAAATTGAGGAACTGAAGAGAATCCGCCAGCGCAACAACGATTACGCGTGGATGCTCTGCGACTATTTGGACCAAAATCCGCGCCTGATAACCAAGGAGTTGATGGAGGAATCGAACCCTGGCGGACTGCTGCCCGACGAGGCCATCTACACCGCACTGCTCAGCGGTTTCTGCGGGCTCAATCCCGATGAAAACCCCGACGACCGCATCCTGCTCGACGAATATTTCCGCCGTTCGGTTGTCAAACTCGATGCCAAAGCCTACGCCGAGGACCCGTACTACAAAAACATCCGCATTCCGAACGTGAAATTTGGCCGCTGGGAGTTGAAATATGAGCACTACAAAGCCTACGAGGCGTTTGTCTGCGACGAGATGATTCTCGACACCGACTTCAAGGAGATTCAGCGCATAGGCTTCTTCGACAGCGATTTCAGTTATCCTGCCGTTCACGAGGACGGCCACGAGTGGATGGCTATAAAGCCCAACGAGACGGCCACCATCCGCTTTGCTGTTGAGGCGGCACACGGCAAGGTTGCTACGTTTGGTCTGGGAATGGGCTACTACCCATATCTTGTTCATTTAAAGCCGAATGTGGAGAGCATAACCATTATTGAGCGCTCAAAAGATGTGATTGAACTATTCAAGACTCACATTTTGCCGCAATTTGTTCATCCTGAAAAGGTTAGAATAGTCTGTGCCGACGCTTTTGAGTACGCCGAAAAGCAAATGCCCGCCGAAAAATTCGACTACGCCTTTGCCGACACCTGGCGCGACGTTTCTGACGGACTGCCGATGTATTTGAGAATGAAGAAGTTGGAATACTTGAATCCGCATACCGAATTTTCGTATTGGGTTGAGGAGTCGCTGCTGTCGGGCTACCGCTGGCAGTTGTTCGACACCATTGTTGACAACGCCGCCAGTTATGAGGAGGCCTGCAAATGCTTGAGCGATGATGGATTGCGGCGTTTTGCAGCGGTGAGAATCAAGATTGAAGATTGATAGATTTCGAGAAAATCAACTGATAATGAAAATTGTTGTTGAAGCTGGCGGCACAAAATGCAAATGGGGGCTAATTGACAGTCAGTTGCTCACAATTGAAACGAGCGGATTCAACCCAAACAGTTCTCTAGCCACTACCCTTTCCGCGCTATGCACCACAATATTATCTCAAACATCAAAGCCTGTTGACAGCATTTTATGGTTTGGTGCAGGGTGTGCCGCCAAAGCCAACAAGGAAATTGTTGGCGACACTCTGCGCTCGGTTTTCAATTGCAACAACGTTCAGGTTTTCAGCGATTTGGAAGGGGCTGCCATTGCCTTGTTTGGCAACAAACCTGGCATTGCCGCTATTTTAGGAACTGGCGCGGCTGCCGGCTATTACAATGGCCAACTAATTGAACATCAGACACCATCATTGGGCTATCTGCTTGGTGACGAAGGTAGCGGTGCTTATATTGGGAAAGAACTGATTTCCAAAGCCATTCGTGGCGAATTTTCAGCAAACTTATGCAAGCGATTCTTCGAGTATGCCGGACAAACGCCTGCCGAACTTATAAAAAGCATCTACTCCGCCAATCCCATAAACAGTTATCTGGCTGGTTTTGTATCATTTGCAAGCACAAATATTGCTGAACCAGAAATCAATCATTTAGTCTCAAAGGCATTCGAACAATTCATCGAAAAGCATATAGAACCCCTAAATATCAATAATTTACCAATCGGATTTGTAGGTGGTGTGGCATGGCAATTTGCCGACATTCTACGAGTACAATTTGAAAAACGTGGTCAACAGATTACCATCATGAAAGATGCCTTTGAGCGTCTTTGTGAGTGCTTGTAGAAAAAGTCTCTTTACGCTTTTCCATCACTGTTCATATCATCCACAACCTTCTTTGTATCAGATAGTTTCTGCTTGCATTTTTTCAGCAAATCCGATACGCGAACAACGGCATCGGCTAGTTGGTCGATGTCCAAGCGGTTGTTTTCGATGTCGTCAACTATCGATTCAATTTCCTCGATAGTCTTTTCGTAAGAGAACTTTGTTGCCATAACTATTTGATTTTATTTTGTTTGCATTTAATAACCATAGCGTTTTTCAACTCTGACTTTACCACTCTTTTGACATTCCAACTCCTCCGCCTTTCGCTCGGCGGCTTTCCTCTCAAGATACCAATTTAGAACTTCGGGCGTGGTTTTCCAACGTTCCTGCATCCAAACCCACTGCTGTGGATATTTTCTTACAATCGATTCAATCAAATCGTTGTAAATCTGCGTATTGTATCTAATAGTTTCAGTTGCGTCGGGCTTCATGACAAATGGTATTTCTGGCAGAATCTCGAACGTGTATGTGTTGGTCTTGCTGTCGCGAATGGTGTACATCGGCACCACAGCGGCGCCAGTGTCAACAACTAACCGAGCGCAACCAATCGGCGTATATGCTTGATGGCCAAAGAATTGCAAGAATTCACCTTTAATGCTCTTACTGTCGTGGTCAATCATCATTATCAGACATCCGCCATCTTTCAGCCTGTCAACCAATGTGTTATAACAATGATAACGCTCCACATCACGCATTCCGCGCGACTCGCGCAAGCGCACCATCAATCGGTCGAGAGCACGACTTTTGATGCGGCTGCTCACACCTGTTGTCTTGTACCCCATAATAGGCGGCAAAATGGCCGAAAACTCCCAACCATGGGTATGCGGCACAAGGCAAATGACGCCCTTGCCCGAGTTATAGGCTTTTTGCAGATTATCTTCGCCGTTGATTTTGAAATATTTGGAGAACTGCTCGCGAGTTTTTTTCTTGCTGAAAATGGCGTAATCAGTAAAGGTTTTGGCTATCGACACAAACACCTGCCGACCAAATTCGCGATATTCACCTGTCTGTTTTTCAGGCCCGTATGCAAGTTCGAGATTCTTCTCAATTATTCGGCGCGTACGCCCCATGAACAGATAAAAAATACGGGATGCGAATCCGTGCCAAGCCAGCAGAAACTTGCGCGGCAAGAAGCGACTCATAAAAATTATGGAACGCAGCAACCAGTACACAATGATATCGCGCACAGGTCTGATTACATATATTTTGAATTTCGTCGCCATCTACAAAATCATCGTATTGCCATATCACTCAACCATTTACCCTCCTACCCGACTCCTTCAACATTTCACCGATAGCGCCATTGAATTTCCGCGCTTTCAGTAGTGTTTCAATGCCGATGTGCATCCTGTATTTCCAATAGTTGCGCGGATTGGCTGGCACGTTAATGCGCTCTTGTTCAGGATTTTCCACACGGAAATCGGGATTCAGCGCGAAGAAATCCTGAATTGGTATCATCACGCACATTGCTGGCGATTGCAAATGATTGTCAATTATCATTTTGCAAATATCGACAGTCGCCTTTTTCGGTGCTTTTCCTTTCTGTTTCAGCCAGTTATTATAGTAGCGCTGCGTCGATTCGGCATTCTCTTCCCACCAGCCCCTGATGGTTGAGATGTCGTGGGTTGATGTGGCGCATACCGATGTGTACGGAATCTCTTGCAAATCAGCAAATTCAGTAAACGTTTTCGGCATCCGCTGGATTTCAAGGCTCAAGATGCCCAACTCGTCCATCACGGGTTTCACGCAGTTAGGAATCATTCCCAAATCTTCGCCGCAAACCAACATATCGCTCGCCTTGAGCAGCGCCGACAGTTTCACTTCGGCCTCGTGACGCCAGAACGCATCGTGACGGTGATAGAAATAATCCTCGTAAACAGCGTCTAACAACTGTTGGGTAGGCTTCGGCAGACGCGCGTATGACGATGTTTTCTGCAAATCGATGCGCGGATGGTAGCCGCCTGTGGCCTCGTCTTTTAGCAGCAGCACGTCGGCGGCCACAGTGAGCAGTCCGTGAAGCAGTTGCTTCTTCTGCCGCGACAGTGAATCGGGGTCACTTGTACCGACTATCTTATTGTAAATCATCCGTTGTGTAGCATATTCTGGTTTCAGTCTGAAAAGTCCGTCAGGTTGACGGTCGAGATAGGTTTTCTTCACTTTTTCAGCCTGATTTCCAAACAGTTTGGCAATTGTTTCGGCATCGGTTGTCGGAATGCAGGCATCAGCATAATCGATGACAATGCCGTGCTCAAACAGTTCGGCCTCCGACAGCGGCAGCGATGGGCTGAAATGGCCCAGAATGCCGTGCACAGCGGTTGTCGGGATTTCCCATATGCGGAAAAATCCCAAAATATGGTCGATGCGGTAGGCGTCGAAATAACTGTTCATCTTCGCCAAACGGTTGCGCCACCAAGCGTAGCCGTCCTGCGCCATCCGCTCCCAGTTGTAGGTCGGGAAACCCCAATTCTGACCATAGTCAGAGAAGAAATCGGGCGGTGCACCTGCCTGACCGTCAAAGTTATAGAGTTCGGGCGCACACCACGCGTCAACACTGCAGCGGCTGATACCGATTGGAATATCGCCCTTCAAAATTATGCCACAACGGCGTGCGTGGGCTGCGGCCTCACGCAACTGGCGGTCGATTTCGTATTGCACATAACACCAAAAAGTTACGCTGGCATAATCGGGTGAATCGGGCTTGAACATCTTGCGCACCTCGCGCTCTGAATACTTTGCATATTTACCCCAACTATTGAAATCGCCAGTATGGTGCTTGTCACGCAATACACTAAACGCTGCATAAGGCTCAAGCCACGATGCGTTTTGCTTCATAAAGCGCACAAAATCATCGCTTTCAACAATTGCCGACATATTCTGAGTGAACACGGCTCGGCAATAATCGAGTTTCAAGCGGATAACTTTTTCGTAATCAACATCGGGCGCTTCATTTAGTTCCCGTGCCGCGTTTTCATATTTCTTTTGCGCCTGACTATCAGTCAGTTTACCTATTTTAAAAATGTCGATAAAAAGCGGATTGAGCGCGAATACCGAAATGGCATTATAGGGATACGAATCTAGGAACGAATATGTTGATATTGTGTCGTTTATAGGCAAAATCTGAATCATCTTCAGTCCTACCCGAGCCGCCCAATCGATGAGTTTTTTCAAGTCGCTGAAATCGCCCACACCGCAACTGTCGGCAGTGCGCAGTGAGAAAACTGGTACGTTGACACCAGCAAAACGAACCTTTTCGCTGGCAAGTTGAAGCACCCCGTCATCGATGCGAAAAACCGCTGGTGACTGCGGATAAGTATCTGCAAATCTGTGGTTTGCCCCTGGCTGCCAATAGACGAACGATTCATCAGCAGTATCTTTGACAACATATTTATACTCAAATTCCGACGGTAAGTCATTCAATGACAGTCTGATATGCCACATTGCATATTTCCCGACCGACATCGGCAACATCTCGAACCAATTGCCTAACTGGGCGCAATTGCCTGTCAAGCAGACAAATTGCGTTGGTTTGAGCATCGGCACGCAGCATGTCAGTTCGAGTTGGCGGCCCGAAAGGCGCTTGCGTTGCGGTTTGTCAGCAAAACTGCTGTTGGCTGGGAAAAGCACGTTCGTAAAAGCAGAACTGAGATAGGCGGCTTGCTCCTTCGGCAACTCCTGCCAAGTATCGATGCAGCGGCAAACGGACGCGCCCTGCGGCACGTTTGGCAAAACACGCACACGGCCCACCTCCATTGTATGTTGTTTATTCTGCTCATCCACAACAACATACTTATAATAAACCATTTCCGCACACTCACATTCAATGGTTGCCCGCCAGCGATTCAAATCGCAGCACTCAAGCGGCAACACATTGTCCAAATCCCACATCCCCAACTCTTTAGACGAGCCAGTAACAACCAACTTCTGTCCCCATTGGGTTGGGCAATAACAATCGAAATGGTATACCATAAGTTAGTTATAAGTTGTAAGTTAATAAGTTATAAGTTTTTGTTTAGAAGTTTAAACGCTTCGCTGTTGAGAAGGTTTAGATGGTTTAGAAGATTCATCACTGATTATCAACAACATTGCTCTTTACTCTTTACTCTTTACTCTCTCCACTTTACTCACTTACTCAACAAATAACGTTCAGCATCGAGAGCAGCCTTGCAGCCCGAACCCGCAGCCACAATAGCCTGACGGTAGGTGCGGTCCATCACATCGCCACAAGCAAAAACTCCTGGCACATTAGTGCGCGACGAGTTTGGCTCAGTGATGATGTATCCGTCCTCATCGGTCTTCACAAACGGCTGAAAAACAGCACTATTCGGGTGGTGACCAATGGCAAGGAAGAATCCGTCAATCTTAATCTGACGGCGCTGCTCATCGGGCGTTCCCTGACGATAAACCAGGTTGGCACCCTCAACCACACCATCGCCAAACAAGTCTAAAGTATTGTGTTCGAACAAGATTTCGATATTCGGGGTGTTCATCACGCGCTCCTGCATCGCCTTCGACGCACGCAGAAAGTTTTTGCGCACAATCATATACACCTTGTTGCAAAGGTGAGCCAGATAAGTGGCCTCTTCGCAGGCGGTGTCGCCGCCGCCAACCACCGCAACATCTTTTTTGCGGTAGAAAAATCCGTCGCACGTGGCACAAGCCGAAACACCGCTTCCGCGATATTTCTCCTCCGACGGCAGTCCAAGATATTTGGCCGTTGCACCCGTGGCAATTATAACAGCCTCGGCATCAATCAGTTTCTCATCATCGACTGTGACCAAATGACGGCCATCGGCAAAATCCACCTTTGTGACCGTGCCAAAACGAATGTCGGTTCCCAAACGCTCGGCCTGCTGGCGGAACTCCTCCATCATCTGATTTCCGTCAACACCATTCGGATAGCCTGGAAAATTCTCAATTTCAGTTGTTTGCGTCAGTTGACCGCCTGCCTGCAATCCTGTCACCAAAACAGGTGAGAGATTAGCGCGCGAAGCGTAGATTGCCGTCGTATAACCTGCTGGTCCTGAACCAATTATCAAGACTTTTACTTTTTCTGTTTCCATAATCGAAATAATTTGCAGACAAACTTATAAAGAGATTCCGTTTTTGTGGCGGACACGGCGGCGGTAGTGCTAACAGAAAATTAACAGAATAATTCTGTAAAAAAAGTTTTGCAAGATGTCTGCCTATTGATACATTTGCACCAACAAAAACCACGGGGTGTGGCGCAGTTGGCTAGCGTACTTGCATGGGGTGCAAGTGGTCGTCCGTTCGAGTCGGATCACCCCGACAAAAGCCTTGTTAATCAAGGCTTTTTCTATTTATAGGAAGCATTATTCTTGAATCGGCAATCAAACATCACCTGTCATCACAAACTCTGCAAACAATGAATCTCAAATACGCAATTGTCGGCACTGGCGCCATTGGCGGATACTATGGCGGACGGCTTGCCAACTCGGGCAAAGACGTTCACTTTCTGTTCAACACTGAATATGAACACGTTGCCGCACGCGGATTACAAGTTGACTCGGTGAACGGCGATTTTGTCATCAATCCGATAAATGCCTACAAATCAACGGCCGATATGCCAAAATGCAATGTCGTGCTGGTTGGTTTGAAATCGACACAAAACCACCTTCTGCCGCAATTGCTGCCGCCGCTGCTCTTGAGCGACACCATTATTATATTGGTGCAGAACGGACTCAGACTTGAGCAGAAACTGGCATCCGCCCTGCCCGATCAACCCATTGCGGGCGCGGCCGCGTTCATCTGCTCGTCGAGAGTTGGCAAGGGCCACATCCGCCACGCCGATTATGGCGCCATCACCATTGGCGAATACCAAAAGTGCGCGCCCGACGTGCTGTCGCAAATAAAAACCGACTTCGACGAAGCCCAAATCCCGTGCACCATCACACAGAACCTGCAAGAGATGCGCTGGCGCAAACTCGTCTGGAACATCCCCTACAACGGCCTGACCGTGGCGCTGAACACATCAACCGACCGCCTGATGGCCTTTGCCGCAACACGCCAACTCGTAACCGACCTGATGAACGAAGTGGTTGACGCCGCTGCCGCCTGCGGTGCCCCATTTGAGCGTGAGTTTGTTGACAAAATGCTTGCAATGACCGACCGAATGACGCCCTACAGCCCAAGTATGAAACTCGATTTCGACAACCGCCGCACGATGGAAATCGACGCCATCTACACGAACCCCATAAAGACGGCTCTAGCCGCGGGCTACCATATGCGCAAAACCGAAATGCTAGAGCAGGAACTGCGGTTTATACAAAATAACATCTGATGTCAACAGATAGCAGCATGACAAACAACTTTTGCTACTTTTGCCCAACAAAAACATTAAAAACAGATAACTATGACATTTACAGAATCATCTTGGAAAATTTTCGAGCAGTCGATTGCCGATTATCATAAACACGACGATGTGGACACCCCAATCGCTAATCCGTTTGAAATCAAAACCATAGAGTATTACCTCTACCTCAAAAACTGGATTGACACCGTTCAATGGCACTTGGAGGACATTATCCGCAATCCCGAAATCGACCCTGTGGAGGCGCTCAAAATCAAACGCCGCATCGACAAGAGCAACCAGGACCGTACTGACCTTGTGGAACTTATCGACAGTTATTTCCTTGACAAATACAAAGATGTGAAAGTGGCTGGCAACGCCGTAATCAACACTGAATCACCTGCTTGGGCCGTTGACCGCTTCAGCATTCTGGCTCTGAAAATCTACCACATGCAGGAGCAGGTTATGCGCACCGATGTCTCGACAGAGCATAAAGCACAGTGCCAAAACAAGTTGAACGTTCTTTTGGAGCAGAAAAAAGACCTCGGCACCGCCATCGACCAACTTCTGGACGATATTGCTTCGGGCAAAAAATACATGAAAGTCTACAAACAGATGAAGATGTATAACGACCCGAATCTGAACCCCGTTCTCTACGGCGCAAAATAATGGAAATCAAGCGATTGCTGATAACTCGGTTTTCCGCCATGGGCGACGTGGCTATGTGTGTGCCCGTGGTTTGGTCGCTGGCGCAGAAATACAAAGATTTGGAAATTGTTTTTTTGAGCCGCAAGAATTTTGAGCCGATTTTCTCACAACTTCCTGAAAACGTGAAGTTTTGGGGCATCGACTTAAAAAAGGACTATGATGGTTTTTCTGGTCTTAACCGACTCTTCTGCGAAATAAAGCAAAAAGATTTTGACGCCTACGCTGATTTTCACGATGTTTTGAGGACTAAATATCTGAAATTCAGAGCATCTTTGGCTGGAATAAAGACTGTTAGGATTGACAAAGGCCGCAGCGACAAGAAACGCCTCACGACAAAAGGAGCCGAAAACTGCAAACCTCTGAAAACTACCTTTGTACGTTATCAGGATGTGCTGGAAAAACTCGGTTTCGATTTTGAATTGAACTTTCCGAAAACCTCAAAATCTGGGAAAAGCGGAAAAATAGGCGTTGCACCTTTTGCCGCACACAAAGGCAAAATTCTGCCGCTCGAAACAACCGAAAAAGTTGTTAAATTATTGTCGGAAAAAGGTTTGCAGGTTTTCCTGTTCGGATTTGGCGAGAAAGAAAAAGCAGTTTTGGAGCAGTGGCAGGACAAATATCAAAACGTTGTCAGCCTTGTCGGAAAGTCGGGCGGCTTGAAAAACGAACTGACTTTGATTGCGGAACTCGACTGCATGCTGTCGATGGACAGCGCGAACATGCATCTGGCCTCGCTCGTCGGCACAAGAGCCGTTTCGGTTTGGGGCGCGACACATCCCGCAGCGGGATTCTTCGGTTTTAATCAGGACGAAACCGATGCCGTGCAGATTCCTCTCCCCTGTCGCCCATGCTCAATTTACGGCAACAAGGAGTGTCGGTTGAACGACAAATATCAATGTCTCAACAAGATAACGGCAGAAATGATTGTAGAAAAGATACTGAAATAAAAAACGGGGCAAAAGCCCCGTTTTTTATGCTTTTTTCACTTGCCGTCCAACGTACCTTGCGTAAATCAGCACCACCACAAAGCAAACCATCGGCACCAGATACGAGATGTTGATGTTTGTTGCATCGGAAATGACTCCCTGAAGCGGCGGAAGAAGCGCACCACCTAAAATGGCCATTATCAAGCCTGAAGCACCAATTTTCGCGTCGGCACCCACATTCTCGAGCGCGATGCCGTAGATGGTTGGGAACATCAGCGACATAAAGAAACTAACGCCGATGAGCGCCGCAATGCAGACTGCACCAGTACCGCTGCACAACGCAACTATCAGACACAGAACAATATCGGCGGCCGACGCCCACAGTAGCAGTTTCGACGGTTGAATCCATTTCATCAGCCAGGTGAAGATGAACCGTGCTGCGCTAAAGCAAATAATACTAATAAGATAGATGGTGGCAGCATCGGCTTCGAGCAAGCCAAGTTCCTGCATCACAATGCGGATGGTGAACGACCAAACACAGATTTGTGCGCCCACATAGAAGAACTGCGCCACAACGCCAAACACGTATTTCTTATTCTTAATCAATCGTTTAAACGATTCCTTCACGCTGTCGCGACTGTCATCGCCGCCTTCGGGCATACGCACCAGAAGCATCACAACCATAATGGCCAAAAGCACAAAACCAAGCGTCATATAGGTACCTGTGATGGCATTCAACTCGTGCGCCTGCATCGATGTCAGGTCGCTCTGCGTCATTGCGGCGCGGTCGGATGCTGTGGCGCTCGAGAGTTGCGAAAGAATGAAAAACTGACTCATAAGAATGCCAGTTATCGAGCCTAACGGATTGAACGCCTGTGCGATATTAAGCCTTCGAGTGGCCGTTTCTGGCGAACCCATCGATAGAATATACGGGTTGGCCGTGGTTTCCAAAATTGAGCATCCGCCAGCCAATATGTATATGGCTATCAAGTAGAAAGCATATGATGCAGCCTTCGACGCGGGGAAAAACAGAATGGCGCCCGCGGCGTAGAGCACAAGGCCCAAAATGACACCGCTTTTGTAACTGTACTTACGGATGAAAAGCGCAGCGGGCAGCGCAAAACAGAAGTACGACCCGTAGAACGCAAACTGAATGAGCGATGTCTGCGTGTCGGTCATCGACATTATGCGCTTGAAGGCACTTAACAGAGTGTCAGTCATATTGTTAGCCATTCCCCAAAGCAGAAACAAAACCGTCACAAGGCAGAATGGCAGAAGGTGTTTTTTCTCGATTGTCTTCATTTTTATTGTTGTGTTTAGTGGTTATAAATGTGGTGTTTACGAGTTTTTCCAACTTACGCGGAACTGATTGCCAATGATTTCGCGAACTTTTGCAACTACTTCAGCATCAGCAGGTTCTTTTACAAAATCAATATTTTTCAGAACATTCTGCGGATTGGTTGTCGAGAACAGGTTCGAAGCAATGCGGCTGTTGCCAAGGCTATACTGCATTGCGAGTTTTTCTATCGGGTAACCAATTGAATCACAATAACGTGCCGCTTCGGCGCAAGCGTCGCGCAGGGCCTTCGGTGCAGGGTGCCAATCGGGTGCGCCGCGCATTGTGAGCAGCCCCATCGACAGCGGACTAGCATTTATCACACCAATGCCACGACTCTCGAAAAAGTCCAGAAAATCAATAAGTTTGTCATCGCAAAGACAGTAGTGGCAGAAGTTCAGAACGCTCTCAACAGTGCCTTCGGGCGAGTGCTCGACAACCCATTTCAGGTTCTCGAGTTGCAAATCGGTTATGCCGACGTGCCCCACAACGCCCTTTTCGCGAAGTTCGACAAGAGCAGGAAGTGTCTCATCTACAATCTTTTGCAGACCGCCAGGCATCGCAGCCTGAAACTCAATATCGTGCACGTTGATAATGTCGATATAATCAACATTGAGCCGTTCCATACTTTCAAAAACGCTGTCGTGGGCGCGGCGGGCGGAATAATCCCACGTGTTCACGCCGTCTTTGCCGTAGCGCCCAACCTTTGTCGAAAGAATGAATTTGTCGCGCGGAATCTCTTTAAGCGCCTTTCCCAGAACCATTTCCGCCTTCAGGTGGCCGTAATACGGCGACACGTCGATAAAGTTGATTCCGTTCTCAACCGCAGTGTGCACCGCGCGAATGCCGTCGGCCTCGTTCAACGAGTGGAAAACGCCACCCAGACTCGACGCGCCAAAGCCCAAAGCCGACAACTTCAAGCCCGTTTTTCCAAGATTTCTCTGTTTCATTGTATCGATATAACTAATTTATAATCAATCCCATTTTACAAGGATTCTGAACACTTTTCCAGGTGCTTCGGCCCAGGTTTTCAGCGCTTCGTCGGCCTGTTGCGGCTCGATTATGCGGCTGATAAATTTCTCGACGGGCGCGCCCGAGTTTGTCAAATATTTAATAACCGCCTCAAAATCAGACGGATTGGCGTTACGCGAGCCCATAATGTCGAGTTCTTTCTTCACGAACAGACTGGTTGTCAGCTCAATATCGCTTTTTGCATAGCCAATGCAGACAATGCGCCCTGTGAACGCCACGCGATTGACGGCCAAATGATAGGTAGGCGCCGCACCAACGGCCTCAATCACAACATCAGGCGACGGCAGATTCCATTCGGTGGCGGTGTTGTAGGTGAATTTCGCACCAAGCGAACGGGCAATGGCGAGTTTCTCATCGTCGAGGTCGGCGGCAATGACGGTTGCGCCGCGCATCACGGCACGCACCACTGCACCCAAACCAACCATTCCGCAGCCGATTACCATAACTATGTCAGTATCAGTTACTCTGCCACGGTCGACAGCGTGAAAACCGACGCTCATCGGCTCAATCAAAGCCGCATCGCGCAGCGAAACCGAGCCGCACGGAATGATTTTCTGCCACGGCAGGGCAATGTATTCCTGCATCGCGCCATTGCGTTGAACGCCAAGCGTTTCGTTGTTCTCGCAAGCATTCACGCGCCCGCGGCGGCACGACGCACAATGGCCGCAGTTGGTGTAAGGATTCACCGTAACCACCTGGCCCGCTTTTAGTTGCGACGGCACATCGGCGGCAGTTTCGACAATGGTTGCGCCGATTTCGTGCCCAGGAATGCGTGGGAACGTCACCATTGCGTTTCCGCCGCGATAGGTGTTCAGGTCGGAACCGCAAAAGCCCACGTAGCCGAGTTTCAGCAGCACCTCGCCCGATTTCAGAACAGGCTTGTCACACTCAACAATCTCTGCCAAGCCTGGTTTTGTAATTTGAATTGCTTTCATTTGTTTGATATTTAATGTGTTACTCTGACATATTTTTAATGTACGGCAACTTTGGCAGATTCTTGAATCCGTAGAATCTGACAGCGTTTTCGCCAAGGAAGGCCGATTTTTGCGAGTCGGTCAACTCGTTGGTTTTCAGTACAAAATCATACGACATCCGATAGGTTATGGCGCAAATGGTGCGCGGATAGTCGCTGCCCCACATCAGTTTTTCAATGCCAACCAAATCGGCCGCCTCGCGAATGGCCTCGACTGCACCTTTGAACGGATAGAACTCGCTGTTATACAGCCAGGTAATGCCGCCCGACTCAATATAAACATTCTGATTCCGAGCCAAAAGAATCTGATTTTTCCAATTCGCACTGGTTGCCAGCCCAAAGTGTCCGATTGCGATTTTCAAGTTCGGACATTCTGTTATAAGTTGTTGAAATTCTGCAATCTGCCGTGCATCATCGGCAAGGCACATAGAGAAAATCATTTGGTTCGCTTCCATAAACTTCATTGCTGGCAGAAGGTCGGCCAACGGACGGCACACGCGGTGTCCAGGAATCGCAATTCCTTTAAAACCACGCGAATACAAGGTTTTGACATCGCTCAAAATATCGTCGGCGGTAATCAGTTTTTCGGCTTCGACCGATTCCAAACCAAGCCGCGGCATTCCGCAGACGAAGAAGCGTTCGGGGTATTTTTGCGCCACTTCGGCAAGGTAATCGTTTTGGCAACCGTCAATAACTTCCTGAACCACAACGGCCCCGCCCACCTGCGCATAGTCCATATTGGCAAGAAAAATTTCGGCGGTGTTGCGTCCGTCGGCCATAAACGGCGGTAGCATCTGGCGTTCGCCATCGAAAAACATTGAGCGACCGCGGGTTGTGGTGTAAATCCGCTGCCCGTCGACCACGGTGTCCTGTTTCAGCCAAAGGTGGCTATGTGCGTCTATAATGTTCATAATCACTTCTTTTTCTTCGGTTTCACTTCTGGAAGTTCGTCGTACATCTGCCTGACAAGATTGCAGAACGCATCGCTATTATCAACTATATCGGTGATAATCATTGGTTTAGCGCCTTCGTATGGTTCGGCATAGCGGACATCAGAAATGAGCCTCAACGCTGCAGGCACAGGCTTGATTAGCAAGCGATTATCGTAGATTCCGCCAAAAATGCGGCCATTGAAATACAGAATGTATTCACCCATCATTGCGCGGTAGGTCACGCCATCGAGTGCCGAAAGTTGGTCAAGCACGTAATCCAAAAAGTTCTTATCTGAAGCCATCGTTTTTGTTGCCGCCTTACGGCGGGAAATTTTTAAAAAATTAATTCAAATACTCTTATAAATACCTATCAATCAGTGCACACCGCTAAAGTGTCACCCCAGTTTTAAAAATCGCAAACTCGCGATACCCGTTCTTCTCGTTGTTGACCGCCTGGCCGCTGGCCACCGCAATCACAAAATCGATAAACCTTTCGGCCATCTTGTCCATCGGCTCGCCATCGGCAATCACACCCGCGTTGAAGTCAATCCAGTTCGGCTTTCCGCGATATAATGGCGTGTTGGTCGCGATTTTCAGCGTTGGCACGAACGTCCCGAACGGCGTTCCGCGGCCAGTAGTGAAAAGCACTAATTGACAGCCACTTGCGGCCAGCGCGGTGCTTGCTACAAGGTCGTTGCCTGGTGCCGAAAGTAAGTTAAGTCCTTTGCCCTCAATTATTTGTCCGTAGCGCAGCACATCGCGGACTGTGCTTGTGCCACATTTCTGCGTGCAGCCGAGCGATTTTTCTTCGAGTGTCGATATGCCGCCAGCCTTGTTTCCTGGCGACGGATTCTCGTAAACTGGCTGATTATTAGCGATAAAGTAGTTCTTGAAATCGTTGATTAAGGCGACGGTCTTGTCGAAAGTCGCGCGGTTTTGGCAGCGGTTCATCAGGAGTGTTTCGGCGCCGAACATTTCGGGCACTTCGGTCAGGACGGTCGTTCCACCTTGCGCCACAATCCAATCGCTGAACGTACCCAGAAGCGGATTGGCGGTTATGCCCGACAGCCCGTCGGAACCGCCGCATTTCAGCCCCACACGCAATTCGGCGGCGGGCACATCTTCGCGGACATCGGTTGAGCAAACAGCGAAAATCTCGCGCAGTAGCCCGAGTCCGTATTCCAATTCGTCGCCATCAACCTTCTGTGATTCAAACATTTTCACACGTTTGTCATCAACCTCACCAACGAGTTCGCGGAAAGCCGAAAGTTGGTTGTTCTCGCAGCCGAGACCGACAACCAGCACGCCGCCAGCGTTGGGGTGGCGAACCATATTGCGTAGTACAATCCGAGTATTTTGGTGGTCTTCACCAAGTTGCGAGCATCCATAGTTGTGCGGAAAAGCCACAACTGCGTCAACATAGCCTTCGCGCCCAGCGATTTCGGCACGGAAACGTTCGGCAAGTTTTTGCGCAATGCCGTTCACGCAGCCCACCGTCGGAATTATCCAAATCTGATTCCTTGTGCCCACTGTGCCATTTGCACGCTTAAAGCCTTTAAATGAGCGTTTTACTGCTGTGGACGCGACCTCTGCTAGTTTCGGCTCGTAGGTGTAATCCGACACACCTTCAAGATTGGTTTTCAGAATATTATGGTCGATATGCGAGCCCGCGGCAACACCATCGGTAAGGTGCCCGATTGGAAAACCGTACTTCACAACATTTTCGCCTTGAGCGAGATTGCAGAGCGCAAACTTGTGCCCCGCTGGAATGTCGTTTTTCAGGACGATTCCTCCGTTCAGGTCGATTCGGGTGCCAGCCTTGAGCGGTGCGAGCGCCACGGCCACGTTGTCGGCGGGATTTATTTGGATATACTGTGCCATCTTTACAAAATTGATTTCACTGCGGCCCTCATTCCGTCTTTTTGAATCATTTCCAAATCGCTGGTTAACAGGTCGGTAAGTCCTGGAATAAGATTCAAGTTCTCGCCCCAGATAAGGTCTTTGGCGCCCAGAACGCCTTTCGCCACTTCGGCGCAACTGCTTGTAGCCCAAAGTGTTTCGAGTAAATTCAAGATTTCGGGCGCGTCGTTGGGCACAATTTCATCGGTGCCGCGGAAGCCGCCTTTATAATAGGTGCAAATGGCCGCCAGACCAAACACAAGGCCCTTTGGAAGGCTGCCCTTGCGTTCCAGATAGATTTTCAAACCTGGTAAGTCGCGCGTCTTGAATTTCGGGAACGAGTTGAGCATAATGCTTGTCACATAATGTTTTACAAACGGATTATTGAAGCGGTCTTTCACGTCGAGCGCAAATTTTCGCAGTTCGTCTTCGGGAAGATTCAGTGTGGGCAGAAGTTCATCAAACATCACTTTATCAACAAATTGGCCCACAAGTTCATCGCTGCAGCATTCGCGCACAGTGTCGAGTCCGCTCAAATAACCCACAGGCGACAGCACCGTGTGCGGTCCGTTCAAGAGCGTCACTTTGCGCTCGTGGTACGGCGCCTCCGACGGCACAAAATGCACGTGCAGCCCCGCTTTGTCGGCAGGGAACTCTCGCGAAAGCGATTCAGGCGCTTCAATCACCCACAGGTGGAAAACTTCGCCCACAACCAACTGATTGTCATCAAAACCAATACGTTCCTTAATCGCGTCGGCGTTGTCTTTCGGATAGCCAGGCACAATGCGGTCGACAAGCGTACTGTAAACCGCGCACGCCGTCTCGAACCACGTTTTGAACCCGTTGCCAAGATTCCAATGGTCGATATATTGCAAAATGCACTCTTTCAGGTGTTTGCCGTTATGAAAGATAAGTTCGCACGGCAGAATAATGAAGCCCTTCGAGACATCGCCCTTGAAATGCTCGAAACGGTGGTAGAGCAACTGCACCAGTTTGCCAGGAAACGAGAGCGCGGGCTTGTCGGTGAACTTGCACGCGGGGTCGAAGGCAATGCCCGCTTCGGTGGTGTTCGAGATTATGAACCGCATCTCGGGCTGCTCGGCCAGGCGCAGGTAGGCGTCGAAATCTTTGTACGGGTCAATGCCGCGGCTTACAACGTCAATCAAATCAATGGTGTCAACCGTCTTTCCGTCATCAAGTCCTTGAAGGTTAAGGTGATAAAGGCCGTCTTGAGCGTTGAGCATCTCAACTTTTCCGCCCGCGCGCGGCTGTACCACCACCACCGACGCATTGAAATCAGTCACCTGGTTGGTCCGCCAGATAATCCAATCCGCGAAAGCGCGCAAAAAGTTGCCCTCGCCAAACTGAATCACCTTTTCGGTGTAGGTTTTGGCCTCGGCGGTGTGTCTATTAAGTTGTTTCATTTCGTTCCCGATTAAGTGTTTATCCAAAATTACACAAATATCGCTAACGAAAATGAGTTGAAAAAGTATTTTTTACTTTTTTTATTCTGATTTTATTCGCGAAACCCAACGATTATTTGCCAACTAAAGTTCACCTATTAATTAAACGAATTTTACCTTTGCCTTATGAATCGGCGCTTTAGCAATGCGATAATTAAAGCGTGAATTTTACATTGAAATGCCAGTAAAACAGATAATTAAGCATCCGATAATGCAATACGCGGTGAATTACGCTCTCGCGTTTGCAATCTTTTTCCTGTGCCGCGTGATTTTCGTTGCCGCCAACCAGACGTTCTACAGCGGAATCGAACTGTCTCATTATCTGACACTTTTCAGAGGTGGCATAAAATACGACTTCGCCGCCATTTTCTATCTCACGTTTCCGTGCCTGATTATGATGATTCTGCCGTTCAAATTCGTCTTTGGCGAGCGGTATCGGAAAGTGGTTAAATATCTGTTTATCATACCTGTATCGATAGGAGTTGCGGCTAATATTTTCGACTCGGCATTCTTCCCGTTCAACTCGCGCCGCACCAATTTTTCGTTCTTTCACGAATTTGCCAACGAGAACAATCTGGCGGGAATCTTCTTCGGCGGACTCATCGATTATTGGTATCTGACCATTGCCGCCGCCGCTCTGATTTTTGCCGTCATCAAGTTTTATTACAATCCGAAAGTTGCGGCAACTGACTTTACCTCAAAAAGATACAGTCTTAAGACACTGCCCGCGACACTGTTCTGCATCTACCTTTTTATGGCTGGAATCCGCGGCTCGTTCTTTATCGACAACGACCACCGACCGATGAACATGAACAACGCCAACGAGTACATCAAAAAAAGCAACGAGTCGGCCATCGTCCTCAACACGCCGTACTGCATCTTCCGCACAATCGGCAAAATATCGTTCACCAATCCAGAGTATTTTCCGCAAAGCGAATTGGAGGCAATCTACTCGCCAGTCCATAATCCGCAGCCCGAAGGCGAGTTCAAAAACATGAACGTGGTGATTCTGATTCTAGAGAGTTTCGGAAAGGAATATTCGGGATTTTTCAATGGCAACGAAGGCTACACTCCGTTTTTGGATTCGCTTTATAATGAAGGACTTACATTCACTCACTCGTTTGCCACAGGACGCAAGTCGATTGACGCGATGCCGTCGATTCTGGCGGGAATTCCTTACCTCACCGACCACTTTTTTATGGGGATGTACTCAAACAACAAGGTGAACAGCATTGCATCGCTCCTAAAGCAAAAAGGCTATTATTCAGCATTTTACCATGGCGCGCCCAACGGAAGCATGGGCTTTCTGCATTTCTCGCGCCTGGCTGGTTTTCAGGACTATTACGGCATGACTGAATATTGTAACGATTCGAGTTTCAATGCGATGGATGATTTCGACGGCCACTGGGCAATTTGGGACGAGGAGTTTTTGCAATACTACGCCAAAAGCATGGGCGAGATTCCGCAGCCATTTGTAACTGCTTGTTTTTCTGCCACATCTCATAGTCCGTTCCGCATTCCCGAAAGGTATAAGGAGCAATTCAAAGAAGGTCCGCATCCAATAACAAAGTGCATTCAATACACCGACAATGCCATTAGGCTGTTTTTCAACAAGATGAAGGAATATCCATGGTTCAAGAACACACTTTTTGTCATCACGGCTGACCACACCAACAAAAATTTAAGTCCCGAGTACGTCACTGACCGCAACGTTTTCAAAGTGCCGATTGTATTTTATCACGAAGGCGGCATAAAAAAAATCTCCGAAAAACTGTTCTGCCAAACCGACATCACGCCAACAATTTTGGACTATCTGAATTTTGACAAGCCGTACATCGCCTTTGGCAATTCCTATTTCGATGCCTCTGACACAACAGGTTACGTAGTGAATTTCAGCGAGCCGCTCTACCAAATCGAAATGGATGGATTGTTCCTCCAATTCGACGGACTGAAAGAGACCGGGCTTTTCAAACCTGCCGAAGATGTATTTTTGGAAAACAATCTTATTGGGCAGTTTCCACAACAAGAAGATAAGATGCTAAATCTGTTGAAGGCTGAAATTCAGCAATATCACGCACGAATGATTGATAATGATTTGACCGTGAAAGAATAAATCTTGACGGAATGGTTTCTGCAAAACCAGAAAAGGAAACGATGAAAGACAATCTTCGAATATCATTCACTAACTATCTTATAGCCACGCTGTTACTATGCGTGGCACTGATTTTGACAACCATCGCCAACTGCGGCGTTGAACTCTATTTTTTTGCGGTTCTATACATTATTTTATCGGCCATCTGCCACAGCGCGATTGTAATGCTCGTGCCCGGCATCATAAACTTTTTGCTGCGCATTCTTCTCAAAAAAGACACCATCGCCGACATTGTATTTGCCGTGATTGCCGCCATTTTGCAAATCGTTGTCATCATCGATTATTTTGTTTTCGCCTTCTACCGATTCCACATAAACGGCTTTGTATTAAGCCTTTTGACAGGTCCGGCGGCCGGTCAGATTTTTGTTTTCGACATCAGTTTGAAACTGAAATCGTTCGCCGCAGCCGCAGCCATCGTCGCCATAAACATCTTTCTGGTTCTCAAATCGTCAAAAATCTTCGGAAGGAAATACAAGGCATGGAAGCCGATAGTCGTGCTTTCGCTCTGCGTTATTTCTGCAAACGGCATTTACGCCTATTGCTCGGCATCGCTCAACAGCACAATAATTAAATGCACCGAAGCCATACCCTATTATTATCCGACAAGCGCGAACACGAATTTTGACAAATATGGATTTATCGACCTGAAGAAAATACAAGAGGAAAAGACTGACGACGGAACCCTCAACTACCCCAAAAAGGAACTTGTCTGGAACGACTCGATAACTCCTCCGAACATCTTTCTTATAGTCATCGACGCATGGAACCGGCGGACCTTCAACGCGGAGAACACGCCCAATATCATGGATTTCTCCAACAAATGCGTCAGATACACCAATCATGTCAGTTCGAGCAACGGCACAAAAGGAAGCATCTTTACGATTTTCACTTCGCTGTCGTCGTTCTATTGGCAAGATTTTGAGATGAATAACATCAGTCCCGTTTTTGTTGACAGGCTTAAAACTTTGGACTACGATGTGCAGACATTTCCAAGCGCCACACTGCGAAATCCGGCTTTCAACCGCGTTCTTTTCCATGTTTTTCCGGATATAACCACAGAAACCGAGGGCAAAACCGTTTACGACCGCGACTGCAACCTGACACAAAATTTTATCCGGTACATCGACAGCGCCGACACCGAAAAACCGCTTTTTGCCTGGCTTTTCTACGACCTTGCCCATTCGTACGAGATGCCGGAAGAGCGCCTATGGAAATTTCAGCCGTCGTGGAAATTCGCCGACTACACCAAACTCCTCAACAAAGAGATGGCTATTGAGCCGTTTTTCAACCTCTATCGAAACGCCGTCTATCAGGTGGATTCTCTTGTGGAAATGGTTATGCAAAAGATTGAAGACAAAGGACTTCTGAAGAATTCGATTATTATGATTTGCGGCGACCATGGGCAAGAATTCGATGATAATGGCAAGGGATTCTGGGGGCACAACGGCAACTTCTCCGATGCGCAAATCGGAACAAATCTTGTAATGTATTCGCCTGATTGCCAGCCTTCAACAATAAATTATCGCACATCACATTATGATATTTGCCCCACTTTGTTGAAACAGTATCTGGGCCTTGAAAATAATTGCGAAGATTTTGGCAGCGGCAAAATACTATCGGACAGCACCTTGCGCGATTGGATGCTGGTCGGCAGCCGCAAGAATTTCGCGTTTCTTCACCAAAATCACATCTACGAAAAGCGCCCGTCGGGTTATTTCTTCGCAACCGACGCTCACCTTAACGAGTTGCCACAAGACTCAATCGACTATGCCGCTCTGAATGAGAAAATTCACGAGATTGGTGATTTTTACAAGAGATGATTTACGCACGAATCCGCTAATATAAAGCAAGTTACAAAAGCAAGTCACATATCGTTTAATAATGTGCATATTGCTTTCCGGCATACCACAAATGTTTATCTTAGCGCCATGATTCAAGATTAAAACACAATGAAAACATCACTCGTAATCTCAACATACAACTCACCAAAATATCTTGAATTATGCTTAAAAAGTGCACTAAACCAGACTGTTGCGCCAGATGAGATTGTCATTGCCGATGATGGTTCCACTGCAGAAACTGCTGACTTGATAAAAAAAATCGCGGATAATTCGAATGTAAAAATCGTTCATGTCTGGCACGAGGACAATGGTTTCCAACTTTGCCAAATCCGCAACAAGGCTTTTGCCCGCTGCACTGGCGACTACATAATACAATCGGACGGCGACATCATTTTTGAAAAGCATTTTGTAGAAGACCACATCCGGCTTGCCGAAAAGGGTTATTTTGTATGCGGGAGCAGAGTATATCTCATGCCCGACGGAACGCAGAAAATGTTTGATAATCAGAGCATCAAACCAAAATTCAAATACATGCAGAGAAGCCACATTTTGAATTCTTTGCGCATTAAACCTCTGCAAAAAGTTTTCGCTCCGCGCTATGGAAAAAGAATCAACAAGTTGCGAGGCTGCAACATGGCGTTCTGGAAAGACGACATTATCAGAGTGAACGGCTACAACGAAGACCTGACATCGTGGGGACATGAGGACGGCGAACTAGCCTACCGCCTGCACTTTGCGGGGGTGAAGAAAAAATTCCTCAAAAACGGCGGCATCTGCTTCCACCTCTACCACAAAGAATCTTCGAAAGAGAACGAACTGACTCACAATGAGGCGATTAAAAAAGTGATTGAGAACAAACTCACTCGGTGCAAAAACGGCATTGATAAGTATTTGTAAGACAACCTATTTAGTATTGTTCATATACTTTTCGGCATTGTTGTGCTCCCAAATCTTAACCAGTGTGTAAAATTTGTAATTGGCCTCGTTAATCGACAGTACGAGCCCTGAAATACCCTGAAAAATACCGCCTTTGAAGATGTAACTCTTGATGAATCGGAATGTGCATTTCGCGAAAATTCCCAAAATTCCAACCTTCTCCCCTTTCCTCTTCTCAATTTCGTTTGAAGTGTAAAGGTTCATTTTGGCAATTTTGGTATGCAAAGTCATCGATTTGTGAATCATCGCCAATTCCTGGTTCGATGATGGAATTTTCTCTGTCGGACCATCAATTATCGGCCTTGAATGAACATAAGGCGGCCATGTAATCTTGTCTTTCTGGAAGAAACGCGACTGATAATCAGGATAAGAATTCTTCACGAAACAGTTCATGACAAAATTCTTCCTCGCAATGAACAAGCCTGCGGCTGGATTTTCGGTTTTAATATAATTGTATAGATAATCCTTTAATGCTGAAGGAATTATCTCGTCAGCATCGACAACAAGAACCCACGGATATTTAGCCGAATGGATGGCAAAATCGCGCGCTGGCTCGGCAATATTGTAGTTCCCCTTCGGAAAAGTCACCACGCGGCAACCAAACTCCTCGGCAATCTTGACGGTGTTGTCGGTACTCTCCATATCACAAACAAGAATCTCGTCGAAATCCTTCAGATATTCCAATATCTCGCCCAGCGAGTTTTCCTCGTTGTAGGTATTTATTACAACCGAAATCTTATTCTCGTCCATTGCTATTTCTTGATTTTTCCGAACGTCTTGATACTCGTGTATTTACGCCAAAGATTAAGTTTGCGCTTTTCGGGAACTCCGTGGCGCGCAATGAAGTCTTTGGCGCCCTCAAGCATTCTTTGAGCCACCTTGCCATCGGTGTACGGGTCGTAGTTTTTAATAACCCATTGGCGAAGTTCGGTCAGTTTCGGGTCGGTTTTAATCTCGTCGTAAGCCTTTGAAAGTTGCATCGGGTCAGTGATGTTTTTCCAGTAGATGTCTTTTGCAACGGCATCGAGAGTGATGACCGGCTTATCCAAAAGAAGGAACTCGTAAATTGTTGAACTTGTGTCGCTTATCATCGCATCAGCCATCAGCATATACTTTGTGACGGTATAATCTTCAATCCAAAGCATGTTTTTCTGCTCCGATGCGAGTTGCCTGTACTCGTCCATCCATTCTTTCTTGGTGAGCGGATGGAATTTCAGAATCAACAGAACATCCTGATTGTTAACAAAATCAACAAGTCCGTCCTTGAATTTTGGCAGCGATGTCAAGCTTGGCGAGAATGTCGGAGCGTAAAGCACAAGTTCTTTTTTGCCGTACTTTTTGAGAAGTTCCTGCTTCTGCTGCTCGAAATCGTTCTTGTGGTGAAAAATCCAGTCCTGACGGGGCCATCCAGTCTCCAACACTTCAAAATCCTTGTATTTTTTTGCAAGACGCTCGAATCCAGCGGTGAAAAACGGTCCTTGAGTGAAATAGGTGTCGAAATAGCGGCGAATAACCCAATGGTCCTTCTTCTCGGCGGCATAACCATGGAAAATCTGGATTTTCACACCCGAAAGGTAGTATGGCACTATGTTTCCAGGAACGAAAACGGCTTCAGGTTTGAAATCGTAGATTTCCTGAATTGAATTGGTGTATTTCACTTCGTCTTTCAACGGAAAGTCGGGGATTCGCTTTTTGTGAACGTACCAAAGAATCTGATTTTCAGAATCTTTTTGTGCTTCTTCCTGAATCGGGTTCAGAATGTCTATCGCGTATTTGTTCTCGCAAAAAAGTACTATTTTCATTATAGTTTAACTTTCAAATTTTCAAATCTTTAACTCGCTCGTAATCTTCCACTGTGTCGATTTCCATCGAGAAGAAGTTTGTGGTGTCGAGATATTTAAAAATGTGCCCGTGCGGAATCAGACGCTCAAAAGCCTTCTCGTAGAAAACGTTTGAAAGTCCTTCATGGTCAATCATTTGGTGCAGTTCTTTGTACAAAGCGGCTGAATAGTTGACCGACATTTTTTCAAGTCCAACCGATTCGCCCACAGCGTTTTCGATTGAGCATACTTTGCTGATTTCAAGCACATTGCGGTCGGCATCGGAAATGATTTTTATTTCTTCTTCGCCCAACTCGTGACGATTCATTGCAAGCACATCGGGATTTTTGTCGGCAAGAAGCGCTGCAATTATGTCCTTTGAGAAGAGTATGTCGCTGTCGGACAGGATGAAATCGTTGCCGCATGCAAACTCTTCGGCTAGAAAGAGCGAATAAATATTGTTGGTTGTGGCGTAGTCCTTGTTGTAGAGAAACTTCACGTTCAAATCGGGATAATTCTTCTTAACAAAGTCTATAATCATTTCCTGCAAATACCCAGTAACTATCAGGAAATCAGTTATTCCATTACTTATAAAATTGTACAAAGTACGCTCCAGAAGTGTCTTCCCGTTCACCTTCAAAAGGCATTTCGGGGTGCTGGCTGTGAGCGGACGAAGGCGCGACGCGGTGCCTGCGGCAAGGATTACGGCTTTCATTTCGTGGCCACTTTTTTAATGGTGTCGATAACGATTCGGTTCTGTTCGGGGCGGCCGAGCGTAATGCGCAGGTGCGTGTTAATGTCGGGCTCGTTCATGAACTTAATCTTGTAATCTTCTGCTTGTAAGGCTGTTTGCAGCGATTCTTTCAGTTCAATCGGGTACTTTATCAGAATGAAGTTGGCCTGCGACTTGTAAACCTTGAAGCCTGTGAGCGCGCCAATTTCCTGCTCATAGCGCTGGCGGTCGGCGTTCATGCTGTCGGCAATGTTGCGGTAGTAGTCGGTGGCTTTGAGCGCCGCAATGGCCAAGTCTTCCGAAATGCGGTTGTAGCCTAAATACTTGTTGCCGAAGCGGTTGAACTTGCCAAGTCCGTTGCCAGTGAATCCGAATCCCATCCGCAATCCCGGCAGACCATAGAATTTGCTCAACGTACGGACAATCAGCAGATTAGGGAACTCATCGACCAAACGTTTAATGTAACTGCTGTCGCGGTTCACGTATGAAGCATACGCTTCGTCGATAATTATATAAGTTGTTTTCGGGGCTTCCTGCAGAAGATTCTCGATTTGTTCGGGTGTGAGTGCGTTGCCTGTCGGGTTGTTGGGCGACGCCAGAAGCAGAATTTTCGGGTTCAACTCGTGCAGCATCTTCTTGAGCGCGTCAAGGTCGTAGCGGTAAGTGTCGCCGTCTTCGTAGAGCGGATACTGAACTGTCTGGCCGTCAACTTCGTCGGCAATCGACTTGTAGTACCACCACGAGAATTTCGGCACCAGCATCAGCCGATTGTGGTCGGGCAAGGTCAGGAAGTAGTGAACGGCTTCTTTCAGCAGGTCTTCGCCACCGTAGCCGAGCATAATCTGCTTCTCGTCAATCCCGTATTCCTCCGAAAGGAAAACTGAAAAAATACTCTTCTTGCCTTCATCGTAGATTCGAGTGTAGAAACCAAGTTTCTGTGTATCAAAATTTTTAAGCGCTTCCAGCACTTGAGGTGCTGGTGCGAAGTTGAATTCGTTTCTGTCTAAAAAGTTCATATCGTTGAATTTTTCTGCGAAAGTACTCTTTTATTTAGATGGTGCGACATTGAACCTCCGACTTTCTTTTCAACAATGCTTTAGATTGGCATTTTTAGTTAGTTGTTTGCTAGTCCCTAATTCATTACCCTGATTTTAACGTCAGCCGGAATCTCGAACACTTTCGGGTCAATGGTGGGGTTTTCCTGGACTTCGGTGGCGGTCTGGTTCTCAATCTCCTTGTCACCCGACTTCGTAACCGACTTCAGCGAAATGCCTTTCCATACCCACACCTCAACGTCGTTGGTCCGCAACATTAGTTTCATCTTCTCCGAATATCTCGTGCACTGACGGCCAGCCACAGTTCCGGTGCCCAGTTCCTGAATTTTGTTTTTCTTGATGACATCAGACGTAAGTTGCAGATAGTTAATGCTTTTTTCAGGTGAAACAATCTTCATGCCCATCTTATCAATGATTGTGTAAACGGTGTCCTCGAACTGTATTATTTTGACCTCTTTTTTCTCCGAGCCATGTTCCATCACGGTAACAACTGTTTGCTTCTTGCCATAATCGTCGAAATACTGCGTGACTTCCGCCTTCTTGCCTTGCGACACACCTTCGTACTTGATTATGCCCGACTTCAACTCATAACGGGCGTCGGCGGGCACCGAAGCATTCGCAAGCGGCAGATTCGATTTTGAACCACCTGGTTGAGCGTTCACACTTGTGGCCATCATTGTCGCAGCCACCATCAGAAAAAATCCTATTTTTTTCATAATTAGAAAAATAAGTTATTAATTAGTTTTTGTTATCAATCTTATAGACGCTTTGAAAATAGAATTGGTTGCGTAGACATAAATATGCTTGAGCGGTAAAAATAAACCGCCGCCAAAGCACGAAACTCTGACGGCGGAGGTTAGTTGTTTGTTAGTAAAGCTATGATTTTTACATCATTGTCACACCTTCTGGAATCTCGAACATTTCCGGGTCAATGGTGGGGTTTTCCTGAATTTCGGTGGCGGTCTGGCTCACAATCTCCGTGTCACCCAACTTCATAACCGTCTTCAGAGCAATGCCTTTCCACACCCACACCTCAACGTTGACGGTCTGCCCCATCTGCGATGTCTGCTCCGAATACCTTGTGCACTGACGGCCAGCCACAGTTTCGGTGCCCAGCTCTTGAATTTTGTATTTTTCGATAACATCAGGCGTAAGTTGCAGATAGTTAATTGGTTTTTCTGGCGAAACCACCTTCTGTCCCATCTTCATACCCACATTGATTTGATAAATTGTGTCCTCGAACTGCAGTGTTTTGGTTTCGGTTTGCACCAATCCCTGGTTCACCACGGCTACAGCGGCCTGCTTCTTGCCGTAGTCGTCGAAATACGATGTGGTTTCCACCTTAATACCCTGAGTCACTGCTTCGTACTTGATTATGCCCGACTTCAGTTCGCAGCGGGCATCGGCAGGAATACTTGCGTTTGCGAACAGCAAATTCGACTTTGAACCGCCCGGTTGAGCGTTCACACTTGTGGCCACCATTGCTACAGCCACCATCAGAAAAAATCTTAATCTTTTCATAATTATTTAATTTTTAAAAGTTTAATAGGTTTTTATTTTGACTTAAGACTACGGACATCAGACCACAGTCCTTTAAGTTTTCATTATTATTTATTTACATTTCACTTATTCCTTATCCCTTTTGCCTTATGCCTTTCAACTTTCAATTTTCAATCTCTCAACAATCTCCTCTGCCGAAATATTCAGCAACCTCGCCTGACGGGCAATGTGTGGCAAATCGTTGTTGAAGAATTCGTTGCGGCGTTTGGCCAGGATTATGTCGCGGGCCTCGGGCGCAACAAAGAACCCAATGCCGCGTTGGTTGCTCAAAATGCCGTCGCGCAGCAACTCGCTGTAGGTGCGCATAATGGTGTTTTGGTTCACACCAATGGATACCGCCAATTCGCGCACCGACTCCAGTTTGTCGCCCGCCTTCAACTCGCCCTGCAATATGCGGTCGCAAATGCGGTCGGCAATCTGCTGAAATATCCCTTTTTGCTCTTTAAATTCCATTTAAAAGTTTTGAAGTTTAGAGTTTAGATTTCCTTGTCCAAAGCATAATTCACTGATATATTGACCTTTATTCATCTTTATTGTAATCGACGTAGCGCTTATTGAAAAGGCGGTACGACAACACAAGCAGCACCGTGCCCACCACAAGCAGCACAATCTTTACCCAAAGTGAATACGGCATAGTTGCAACTAATGGGCGATACGAGTGACGCTCAAGAAATAACGACATATACGTGAAGCAATACAGACAAATCAAGACTCTTTGTATCTTATTTCTTGCCGATTCAGTGTTGATTGAACCATATTTTGGTGTCAGCAAGGCAGTTACGGCCCAGATCATAGCCCACAAAAGAATAAGATAATCAACTTCGAAACCGTCAGTGAAAAGTTGTTTGGCCAGCACTGCGTGGACTGCAAACGGAATTCCCACATAGACGATTTTGATAATTGTTTCGGTGACGAACTTCTCGACTACCGACGATTCGGCAACCAAATGACGCATTGAGCTGTCAGGCAGATTACTGCGACAAGCCACCGCTATCACGCCAAAAGCCAGCAGGAAACGCACACCGTCGGGCTCAGGGGTTGACAACACCGACAGCACTGTGGCCGGAACCATAAACAGCACTGCCATAATCAGCAGATACCACTTGTTTATCAGCAAATAACTGATTGCGTACCGTAAAAATCGTTTGATGTTAAATATCTGATTCATAACTCAAAAGTTTATTTTATGCGTGCTTGCGGCGATAAAACGCCAATGAAACTAAAATTGCTAATGCGCTAATTGATAGCAATATGAATGCAGGAATCATCCTGTAAAATGGGAGAACTTGCGCTGATAAAAACATCATAAAACCTATGTCTATTGCTATAAACCAATTGGTTTGAATTTGTTTTATTCCTAAAAGTGGGTTGTTGCGCCGCTTGCCAGAATCAAATGATAGACAGACCATAAAATAGGCCATCCAGAATATTATTTCAAGCAATCTTTCTTTTTCAAAACCATCGGCAAAATAGCCTGAAACGCTGTTAAGTCCAATGGCGTAGCCCGCTGCGTGCAATCCGAACGGAATCACTAACGGCCAAAACCTTACAGTGTACTCCAGCACAAGTTTTTCGAGCCACGAAGCGGGAATAATCAGCAACCGCGCACGACCACCAAACTTTGCCACATCAGCGAATGGGGCAACATTCATAGTACCAATTGACCAAGCAACCAATCCAGCCACCAGCCAATCAGCAACTCCGCAAAGCGACAGCACTGTGGCCGGGATTGTGAAGAACACCATCAGAATGCCGTAGTACCACCGGTTCATCGACAGGACAAACCGCGTGTAGCGAAGGAATCGTTTTATGTTAAAGATTTGATTCATAACTCAAAGGTTTATTTGGCTTTTTTTTTAGGATACGTAATTATGGCGGCCATAAAAAAGACTACGCTTAACAATAACGATATGCTGTTGGCTATTGGTGATTCTTTATAAAGGTGCACCCAGCTCAACATCAGGAAAAAACCAACAAACACACCCAAAGGTATTGTATATAAAGGTGTTGCGCTGATTATATTCCCTGTAATCGGATTTCTTTGCCTTCCTTTGTAAAACATATAAATCCAAAAATATAGCGTCGTACACACTAGCACTATGGCAAAGGTTTCGACAGAAAAACCATCGGCAAACACCGAACTGATTCCGTTAAATCCGAAAGCATAACCAATGGCGTGAATGCAAAACGGAACAATCAACACCCAATAGCGGGCGGCAATCTCAACAATCAGTTTCTCGAACCACGAAGCCGGAACGGTCAATTGCCGCTCCCAACCACTCAACTTGGTCAATTCGTAGGTTGGCACAATGCTCAAACAGAATGTTGCTGCGCCGACTAATCCAGCTACCAACCAATCCGTAACTCTACAAAGCGACAGCACCGTTGCCGGAATTGTGAAGAACACCAACCATACACCATAATACCATCGGTTTGCCGATATGATATATCGCGTGTAGCGAAGGAAGCGTCTTATGTTAAATATCTGATTCATAGACTTAATTTCCATTTCGTTTGCGGAAAAGAATCGCTGCCGTAACAAATAATACCAAAGCGACAACAAGCATAATAGCAATGGTTGTGGACGAATGAGGTGCGAAATGATTGAAAAAACTATATCCGTTAAATCCGAAGTTAAACGCAAAATTGAATATTATAGCCCCCCACCAAGTAAAAGCAAGTCTTGACTGACTTATTTGTCCCTTTCCTCGCCAGTTTTTTTCCGCGTAAAAACAATACATAATGAACATCCAAAGGCTCACGTAAAGCAAGAAGAACGCAATGTTTGCAAACTGAAATCCATCGGCAAAATAGCTCGTTGCCCTATTTGCGCCAAGTGCAACACAAACTGCGTGAACGCCAAATTCGATGAAAAATAGCCATAAGCGTGTGGCATAGTCGATAATGATTTTTTCTAGCCAGGATGCAGGAATTGAAATCTCGCGGCCGTGTTGTGATGCGAGTATCGGGGAATCAATAGTTGGCGCAATCGCCGCAACCAACGGAATGATATATAGTAATCCGACACTACCAGAAGCATAGAAACCCGGGAACAAAGCGGCCACTATACACAACACCAGCAATATTCCATAATACCACCGGTTTGCCGATATGATATATCGCGTGTAGCGAAGAAAGCGTTTTATGTTAAAGGTTTGATTCATAAAGCAGCATCATTCTTTTTGTATATGAAATAATCGATAATCAGAAGGGCAATTGCCACAGCAAAAAATATTGCAGACTTTGTAGCCGGATATTGGCTGACACTGTTATAGAGCGTCAGGAATAGGTAAATGAACAGAAAACTAACTAAGGAAAATACTTGTACATTCAATGTGTCGTGCAAAACGAATGTTGCCCCCCACGAAATTAATTTCCAAAACGCAGGAAACAGCCACACCATAAACAGTCCGTTGGCAATTGTTCCCAATTCAAAACCATCAGCAAAATAGCGAGTTATACCGTTAAAACCATAGGCGCAGGCCGCCGCGTGAATGCCAAACGGAATCAGAAGCATCAGAACCGCCAGAAGGTTTTTGGCCACATATTTTTCGAGCAGCGAAGCGGAAACAAGGAATTCTATCGTCTTACAGCCACTGAAGACGTTTATGTTTTTGGCATACATTGGTGCGAACATATATTCCAATACCATTATCATCGCCATATACACAAACACAACATATTTGTGTGCACCTGTCAATGAGCACAAAGTGGATATTGCCAAAATAATCACACACATAAGAATTAAACCCGAATTGTATGATAGGAAGAATCGCAAGTACTGCAAAAAACGTTTTATGCTGAATGTTTGATTCATAGTTTAAAAGTTGAATAGGTTGAACAAGTTGAACAGGTTGAATTTCTAATTCCTAATCCTAATTTCTAATTCCTAAATCCTAAATCCTAAATCCTAAATTAGCACACTTCCCGGCGGCAGTAGCTACGATAGGCCAAATACCACAGCACAAGCCCAACAACGGCTATAGCCAAAAGCATTCCAAGCGAGTTGAACCGCCAAGTCAGATAAAACAGTGCGACACCTACAAACATTGACGGTAGAATGGCAAGACCAGCTATCTGCGAGTTGACACGTCGCAGGTTGCCAGCCATTATGCCAAGCGGCATTACCATAATAACCACCATCAGCGCGTAACCAAATCTGATATTCAAAAAATCAGGGTTGCGCTGCATTCCTGTGGCCTCCAGCAGAAGTGTTGCTGAGCCAACAATTGCAAAAACAGCACCCATATAAATGAACATTGCAGTGCAGAAACTTGCGAATTTCTCAAATGCAGTGGCCGGTAGTAATGTTTCAAAATGCTTATTGTTTGCCAGCACCATACCGAATAGCGATATATATAAGCACGACATCAGCAGCGGAAAAGACGTTACGCCTGTGGCAAAAACCACGGCTATCATAGGCAGACAGCAAACCAACGCCAAAATGGAATAAAGAATCATAAATCGGTCGGTCAGCCGGTATTTCAGGCACTTGACAAAACGTTGCTTATCGAAATTAGTGTTCATAGTTGTAAATGTTTAGAGTTTAGTGGTAAGAGTTTAGAGTTTTAGTTGTCAATTTCTCAACAGCGAAGCCCCCGATGGCTATCGGGATAAACATCTCAACAAGCGAAGCGACTCAACTTTTATTTCAAATTCTTCCGCGCATTGAACAGCAGTTCAAGGTCGATTTCGGTTTGCTCGCCGTTGGCGGGAACCACAGCACGGAAGCCGCCAGGGGCTTCTTCGGCGTAGAGCGCGCCGTCGGCCGAGCCTGTTGTGACAAAGGCGTAGCGTTGGCTAATGTCCCAAGTGGTGCTGTTGAGCAGAACCTGTCCGCGGTCGATAATCAGCACGCGGTCAATCAGGCGGCTGATGTCGGCCACTTGGTGGGTTGAGATTAGCATCAGTTGGTCGTCGTGCAGCGAGCCAGCCGCCACCTTGCGGAAGACGTTTTTGGCGGGAATGTCCATTCCGTTTGTCGGCTCATCGAACACCAGCAGACGGCAGTTGGTTGCCAGCGCAAAGGCCACCATAAACTTCTTCTTCTGTCCGAGCGACGTTTTGTTGAGTTTCGCGTCGGTTTCCACCTCAAAATCGGTCAGCAGGCGGTCGAACTGCGCCGAGTCGAACCTCGGATAGAACGGTTTGTAGAGTTCGGCAAAACGCGAGCCTTTTATGGCGGGAATCATAAACTCGTCGGGCACATAGTAGAGTTCCTCAAGGAATCGCGGCAGGCGGTCGCCCGGCGTGTCGCCCATCACGCTGATGGTGCCCGCTTTGGGGAACATCAGTCCGGTCAAGAGTTTCAAGAGCGTGGTTTTTCCAGCGCCGTTGGGGCCCAGAATTCCGGTTATACCGCCCGTCGGAATGTCAAGGTTCAAGCCATTGAAGACTGTCTTTTTCTTCGAATAAGCGAAGTTCAGGTTTTCTACGTGTATCATACCTATTAATGTTTAGAGGTTTACTGTTTCAAATTTCGTTTTGTTGTTATACTGTTATAGTGTGATATAACAGTACAAAAGTAAATTCAAAAATGATATGTGCAAGAGGGAATGTGATTTTTTTTGAAAAAAAGTATGGGTTGAGGGGACAAGGGGCTGATTATGTAGGTGATTGGTGCAGGCACTAGGCATTGGGCACTAGGTATTGGGTGTCAGGTAATAGGTACTATAATATTAGGTGTTATTGGATACTTTCAATTCTCAATTGTCAATTTGCAACTGTCAATTGAATTAAAAATCAGAACAACTAATTACTGAATCCTTATTCCTAAATTTTATATATTTGCGAACCTTTTTTAGAAAGGCGGAAAATTGATTTTGTTAAAAAAATTATAGTTATGAGTAAAGTAACAGTAGTAGGAGCAGGCAATGTGGGTGCTACATGCGCCAATGTGCTTGCATTCAATGAGGTAGCCGATGAGGTTGTAATGCTCGACATCAAAGAGGGCATTTCGGAAGGCAAGGCAATGGATATGATGCAGACAGCACAACTGCTGGGTTTCGACACCCGTCTGGTTGGCTGCACCAACGATTACGCCAAAACTGCCAATTCTGATGTTTGCGTAATCACTTCGGGTATTCCACGTAAGCCGGGTATGACCCGTGAGGAACTTCTTGGTGTTAACGCCGGCATTGTTAAGGGCGTTGCCGAAAACCTTCTGAAGTACTCGCCAAACGCTATCATCGTCTGCATCTCGAACCCGATGGACACAATGACCTACCTTGCACTCAAGGCTCTCAAGTTGCCGAAAAACCGTGTGATTGGTATGGGTGGCGCACTCGATAGTTCGCGCTTCAAATACTTCCTGTCGCAGGCTCTTGGCTGCAACGCCAACGAGGTTGATGGTTTTGTTATCGGCGGCCACGGCGACACCACAATGATTCCTATGGCTCGTTTCGCAACCTACAAAGGAATGCCTGTAACCAACTTCTTGAGCGCTGAAAAACTCGACGAGGTTGTTAAATCGACAATGGTTGGCGGCGCAACGCTGACTGGCCTGCTTGGCACATCGGCTTGGTACGCACCAGGTGCAGCCGGAGCATTCGTTGTTGAGTCTATCATCCACGACCAGAAGAAGATGATTCCTTGCTCTGTTCTGCTCGAGGGCGAGTACGGCGAGAAGGATATTTGCATTGGCGTTCCGGTAATCTTGGGTAAGAATGGTATCGAGAAGATTGTTGAACTCGACCTGAATGCCGACGAGAAAGCCAAATTCAAAGCCAGCGCCGAGTCGGTTCGCGGCAACGTGAATGCACTGAAAGATTTGAAACTTGTTTAATACCGATAAGTTCAGATAGAAAAAGCACCCGATGAGGGTGCTTTTTTGTTTGCGATGGTTTGTCTTTCAACTAATGCGGACAAACTAATCCCCGCATAATTATCACACATAAATCTTACAATCCCAAATACTTGCGGAGCGCGTTCTCAATTTCCTCGCCGCGCAAGTCACGTTCAAGAATTGTTCCGTCTGGGCCGAAAAGAATGATGTGCGGAATGCCATTGATGCCATACAGGTCGGCGCAACTGTCGGGGGTGTTCAAGATTTGCGGATAGTTGACGCCCAAATCCTTCATGGCTTGCTCGCTATCCTCAGGACGATCACCTACCGTAACTCCCAAGACATTGACATTCTTATTTTTATAACTGTCATAAACTTTGACTAGATTTGGAATTTCGGCACGGCATGGTCCACACCAACTTGCCCAGAAATCGACCAACACATACTTGCCTTTGCCCACAAAATCAGACAGTTTGGTTGTCTTGCCATTGTATTCGGCGGCAAAATCCTTAAACATTGAGCCAACGGCAGTAGCCTTCTGCTTTTCAGCCAGTTGTGCCATATATTCTTTCATCTGTTTCTGATTCTCAACACACAAATCGACCAAAGTCTTAAACCGACCATTTTTAAATTCAGGTGCGGCCAAAGTGTCAAGCAGTTTATCTATCGAGAATCCACCACCTATTAATAATTCGTAAACAAATGGTGCTTCTTCATTGTTGTGTGCTGTAATATACTCTTCCGTGCTTTTACCAATATTTTCAACAGCATTCATATATGCATTTACCCAATTGGTATCTTTCTGCAACTCATTATTTTCGCGATATTGACTATATAGTTCATCACGCTCTTTTGTGTACTCATTCTCATTTTTAAATTTCGTGTAATTGCCCCACTGCTGGTAGAATCCGGAAGCACCATTGAGTTCATAGAATCCGTTGCACACTTTCAGTTTGGCTTTTTCGCCAGGAACAAGAACAAAATTAACAACCGCATTGCAAACCGATCCGTCTTTGAAAATGGCCTGCAGGTAAATCCATGTTGGGTAATCCCAATCGACTGAATAACTGAACTTCTTGTCTTTCACAATGATTGTATCGCAAAGTCTATCAAGACCAATATTGAAATTTGAATCACCGATGTAGACGAAATAGGCAGTGTCAGTGATTCCTTCGTCAACTGTACCTTCGATTGTGAATGTTTTTGAATTCTGATTGCACGATGCCAGAAAACCTACTGCCAACGCACCGCACAAAAGGTGCTTTAGATACTTGTTCATATTAAGTTTAGTTTTTAGTTAGAATTCTCAAATATAGGGAAAAAGAGTGATGGTTGGCACAAAAAAAACGCAAAGCGAATGGAAACCACGGCTTTGCGTTTGTGTTTTTGTTTACGTCGCGTTCTATTCTTTATGCCGCGCCTTAAGTTCGCGTGCAAGATCTTCAATACGAATGCCCTTTTCAGTGAGCAGGACAATCAGATGGTAAATCAGGTCGGCACTCTCATAAAGGAATTGTTCCTGAGTGCCGTTGGTGGCCTCAATGATTGTCTCAACAGCCTCTTCGCCAACCTTTTGCGATATTTTGTTGATACCTTTTGTGAACAGTTTTGTGGTGTAGGAGCCTTCGGGCATCTCACGTTTGCGACGTTCGATAAAGTCTTGAAGATAAGAGAGAAACGCAAGGTCGGCAATATTTTTCTCGCCCATAAACGAGTCGGCGCCAGTGGTTGAGCCATCGGGTGTGGCCTTGATTACAACAGCCGTGCCGTCGGCATTGGCAGTTAACGTACTGACTGCCACCGGTTTATTATACTCACCGCTTGTAAGCAGTTCTGGTTTTCCGCCATTGAGCAAGTAAACGTTCTGTTCGGTTTCCATCCGCGCAACGCAATCGGCATCGACAAAGCCCACGCGAAGAATCTTCAGAGTGCGGCTATCCTGCACAACTGCCTGAATCTGACCGTTATTTTTCGAAAATTCAATATTCATATCCTAAATTTTTGCGGCAAAGATAATTCTCTATCGGACAATTGGAAAGCGATTTGATTATTTGAATTACTGAATGATTTCTATTTGATTCCTATCAACAACTACCGCCCGAGCAGTTTTCTGACATCGTTAACCAACTCGACCGATGCCTCGATTTCCTCTTTCCTAATAGCCACACTTTCTATGTTAAAGCCCATAGGAATGTGTTTCTCGCGGCAGAAATCGATGATTTCGGCAGCCGTGCTGCGACACACGTCAACCGACTGACGGAGAATGTTTTCGGAATGCAAAAGGTCGTTGTGCAACCAATGCGGAACATCGATTCCGAGCCAGTCAAGGAACTCGAGCGATTTTATTGAGCCACAAGGCGTTAGAGTAAAAATCACAGGAACCAACGGACGGTTCAGTTCAATAGCAGTGTAATAGTAATCCGACAGAAAATCAAGCGTTTGGTTGACGCTGTAAACGCACTGCGACACAAAGAATCGGCAACCGCTATCGATTTTGCTGAATAGCCGCAGATGCTCGTCGCCTTTCAGATGATGACGCTCGGGAATGGTAACACCGCCGAGAACCATATTGGTATTTTGCTCGTTTTTAATCTGATAGGCATCGCGCAAAGTGAGACTGTCGGCTTGTGTTTTTGAAGGCGAGCCCACAAAAACCGACAAATCGTTGTCGGCCGTGCGCACCCAATTGGCAAACTCGCCTGCCGAGTATTTGCCGACACTTTTGTAGATTATCTTCGGCAACTGCAAATCAACCAAATAGTTACGGCTGTAAACGTCTGGTTTGAGCGTTTCGCTGAACGGGAACGGACGCGGATTAGCATTGCGCGACGACTCATCCTGCAAATCGTACAGAATAAGCGCATCAACGTTCAGACTGCGAACGCGAGCCATCTGCTTGTCGGCAATTTCACGCACCCTCTCCTCGCCTGTTGCGGCTTTCGGGGGCGTGAGACCGTAGAACAAGAATCCCGACTCGCAGTTTAAGACCCTCTGTTTCAGCGATATTGACATTCCTCTAGATTTAGAACGGAAGGTCGTCAACTGGCGCAATGTCGCCGTTTTGAGTAGGTTGCGACGGTGCTGCTGGTTGTGTCGGAGCAGCGGCAGGTTGTGCTGTTGGAGCAGCAGTAGGCTGTGTGGGTGCGGCTGCTTGAGCGTTCTCGGCAGACTCCAAACGCCACGCCGACAGCGTGTTGAATACACGCTGCGTACCATCCTGGCCCGTCCAGCGGCGGCCTTGAATATCGAACGTAACCTTAATCATCTGACCGATTGAGAAAGAGTCGAGCAAGCCGACATTGTTGTTCGAAACCTGAAACAAAATATGGTCGTTCCACTGCGCGTTACGCTGGTTCTCGACCTCAAGCACAAACTCTCTCACAGTGAAGGTTGCTGTGCGCTGAATGGCTGGGCGAACCTCCTCTAATTTTCCAATTAATTCCATATCAATATTTTATCTGATTCAAAAAGCAGTCTGCCTACGGTTATAATCTTATCGGCTCTGACCGCTGATTTATTTGCTAAAAGTAAATATTCTGCTCAAATTGCATCGCAATAAGGCGAGCCGCTTTGCTCACTTTTTAAACATTGTATAAACATGATTTTTGAAACCGAACGACTGATTCTGCGTCCGTGGCGCGACAACGACGCCGAAGACCTATATTTATATGCCCGCGACCCGCAGGTTGGGCCGATTGCTGGCTGGCCGACGCACACAAGCGTTGAAAACAGCCTTGAGATTATCCGCACTGTATTCTCAAAACCAGAGACTTACGCAATCGCGCTAAAATCTGATGACCGCCCGATTGGCAGCATCGGGTTGCTGTTCAATGGTGACGGCATTGCACCAATTGGCGATACGGAAGTTGAGTTGGGCTTTTGGGTTGGCGTTCCGCACTGGGGGCACGGTTATGCACCCGAAGCCTCTCTCCGACTGATTCGCCACGCTTTCGACGACCTCAACGCCACCGCCGTTTGGTGCGGCTACTACGATGGCAACCTCAAATCGAAACGCGTTCAAGAGAAAATCGGCTTCACCTATCACCATACACTTGAGAATGTTGAAGTTCCGCTTGTTAACGATGTCCGCACGGCACATATAAACAGAATGACGCGGGAAGAGTGGCAGAATTGTGAATTTTCGCAATCAAAGAACAATTAACACATTGAAAATGAAAAAGTTTTTCATCATTTTGTTTTCAGCAATATTTGCAGGACAGGCATTAGCTGAAGATTTTACTAGCGGCAATTTGCTATACACAGTGACTGATGCCGAAAAACACGAAGTTTCTGTGAGTCAGGCAGGAACACAGCCAGAAGGCGACCTTGTGATTCCTGAAACAGTTGAAAACAAAGGCATAACTTATACTGTTACAAATATTTGCGACTGGGCATTCTATTCCTGCGGCAGTCTGACTTCGATAATCATTCCAAATTCGGTTAAAAGCATTGGCATACAAGCGTTTATAAATTGTGTCAACATGACTTCAGTAACCATTTCCAATTCGGTTACTGACATTGGCGAACTCGCATTTTCGGCATGCTTTAAATTGGATTCTGTAACCATTCCTAATTCCGTCATAAACATTGGCGAAAACGCGTTCTGCGGCATAAAAAACATCTTCTATTCCGGCCATGCCGAAGGCAGCCCTTGGGGAGCTGAATATATTAACGGCAAAACCGATGAGAACCTGTTTGTTTTTGTCGACGACAAAAAGACCATCATAAGCCGATACACTGGCAATGCAAGTTGTGTAATAATTCCAGAATCAGTCACTTGCATCGGTGATTCAGCGTTCTATCAGTGCTCGTTTGATTCGATAATCATTCCAAATTCGGTTACTACAATCGGCGATTTTGCGTTTACTAATTGCCATAATCTGACATCAATAAACATTCCTAATTCAGTCACACACATAGGCAACTCCGCATTCCGTTATTGCTCTGCCCTTGAATCAATAACACTCCCCGATTCTCTCACAAATATCAGTGAACGAGTATTTTCCGAATGCAGTGAGCTAACTTCAATTACCATTCCCAGCACCGTCACAGACATTGGCAATTATGCGTTCATGCTGTGCAAAAGTCTGACTTCGATAACAATTCCCAATTCGGTTAAAAACATCGGCGACTACACGTTCGGCAATTGCTACGGGGTGATATCGATAATCATTCCTAATTCCGCAACAAACATCGGGAAAGGGGTATTCTCCGGCTGCCAAGCACTTACATCGGCAACCTTGCCTGAAACAATCACCACCATTGGCCAAGATATGTTTTCCCAATGCAACGCATTAACATCGATAAAAATTCCAGAAACAGTTACTGTGATTGACGACGGGGCATTCTTTGCTTGCAATGCACTTGAATCGATACGCATCCCGAATTCTGTTACGACCATTGGCAAATCAGCGTTCTCTTTTTGCGATTCGTTGAAATTTGCAATTATTCCCATTTCGGTAACAACTATCGGTTCCACGGCGTTCATGCGTTGCCCTAATGCGACAATTTACTGCGAAGCAAGTTCGATTCCCGATAATTGGCATTACGACTGGAACTACCTCACGGCAAAAGTTTTATGGAATCTGCAAATATCCGATAATGAGGAGTTTGAATTCAGCTTTAACACCGATGATCATGGAAATTCAGCCACTTTAATTAAGTATAAAGGCGAATCAGAATTGGTCAAAATTCCAAGCGCCATTCTTAAAGACAGCACGATTTTTCCCGTGACAGACATTGGCGACAATGCATTCAGCGGATGTGCCAAAGTGAAAACTCTCACAATTTTACAAACACTAAAGCATATCGGGAAAGGCGCTTTCGAACAGTCAGGATTGGATAATCTGCTGCTGCCAAACAGCATAGAACACATTGACAACCACGCATTTGCCAATTGCAAAAATCTCAAAACAATTTTCATACCCTATTCTGTAAAAATCATTGAGACCGACGCTTTTAATGGCAGCAATAACGCATTCATCTGCTGCGCCTCACCCGCCAAACCAAACACATGGAGCGAAATGTGGAACAACAATGGCGGAACGCAGGTTTGGGGCTGCACAACTGGTTCGGCAGACGTTTTCTCGTTTGAACTTCATGCCGACGGCACTGCGACAATTACAAGCTACGCAGGCAGCCGTGACTCAACAGAGGTTGTAATTCCATCAGTGGCGATAAACAACCTTTCAATCTTCCTTGTCGCAAGCATCGGCGAACGCGCGTTCTCGAATTTCGACAACCTGAATTCCGTAACACTCCCCTGCTCCATCAAAACAATTGGTTACGGCGCATTCGCATTTTGCAGTAATCTGAAATCGATAATCATTCCCGACGGGGTTACCAACCTTGGCAGCCGCGCATTCGGGTATTGCACAAACCTGACATCGGTAACCCTGCCGAAAACAGTCAAGAGCATCGAAGACGGAACGTTTTATGGCTGCAACAATCTGACCAAGATTGACATTCCCAACGGAACGACAAATATCGGCAACGAAGCGTTCTATGGCTGCAACCGACTGGCATCAGTGTCCATTCCAAACTCGGTCACCAGCATTGGGGACAGAGCATTCTGCCGATGCGACAGCCTCACATCGGCAACCATTCCCAACTCTGTCAGAACGATTGGCGACGGCGCGTTTGCTTTTTGCGGCAATCTAGAATCGATAATCATCCCCGACGAAGTCACAAGCATCGGAATCTACGCCTTTTGGAATTGTACTAACCTGACGTCAGTAACTATTCCGAAAAACGTCGCAAGCATTGAAAACGGTACGTTTCATGGCTGCCGCAGCCTAATATCTGTTACCATTCCAAACGGAGTAACAAGCATCGGCGACGAGGCATTCCATGGGTGCGCCAACCTCACTTCGGCAACGATTCCAAATACTGCGAAAGCCATTGGCTGGAAAGCTTTTGCCAAATGCGACCAACTATCGACAATAAACATTCCGAAAACGGTTTCGACCATTGGCAGCCTTGCATTCGTTAACTGTTACAATTTGACAATCCGATGCGAAGCAAGCTCACAACCTGACAGTTGGAACGACGATTGGAATTTTTCAAACTGCCACGTGGTTTGGGAACTTGCAACTGCAGTCAACGATCAATCAGCCGCGCAGTCAACCATCTACGCCACTGGCAAAACCATTGTAATTAAGAATGCTACGGATGAAATATTTGTTTACGATGCAATGGGTGCATTGGTTGGTAGATACGTGCCATGGTGCGTCTCTACGAGGACAACGGAAATAACCATCAACAACCCAGGCGTTTACATTGTAAAAACTGGCAGCACAGCGAAACGTGTTTTTGTGAATTAAAAAACAGATTAACCAATTGATAATATGCAAAATAGGGTTGTCACATCGTGGCAACCCTACTTTTTTATAATCGTCTGTGTAATTCGTAATTACCTGACAACCAATGCCTTATTTTTCCACCTTCAGCGTGTCGTACATTTTGCGAACCTTCTCTTTGGCTTCTTCAATTGAGTTGCCGCGAGCCAGCAGCACTGCCATACGGCGGTGTTCGTGAACTTCGGGTTTGCCGAAGATTCTCATCTGCGTGTCGGGCATTGCAAGCGTTTCCTCAAGGTTGCTGAACTTCACATTTTGGCTGTCGCCGAAGACCACCACGGCTTTCGAAGCCGACGGGCCGTGGAAGGCGATGTTCGGAATGGGCAGGCCCAGAATGGCGCGCACGTGCAGCGCAAATTCCGACAAATCCTGCGAAATCATTGTCACCATACCCGTGTCGTGCGGACGCGGTGATACCTCGCTGAAAATCACGTCGTCGCCCTTCACAAACATTTCCACGCCAAAGATTCCGCGGCCGCCGAGTGCGTCGGTAATCTTCTTTGCAATGTCCTGCGCCTTTGCCAGAGCGGCGTCGGTCATAGGCTGCGGTTGCCACGATTCCTGATAGTCGCCGTCCTTCTGCCAGTGGCCGATAGGTTTCAGGAAACTTGTGCCGTCCTTGTGGCGGATGGTCATAAGCGTAATCTCATAATCAAAATCGATGAAGCCTTCGACAATCACCTTGCCAGCGCCTGCACGGCCGCCAGCCTGCGATATTTCCCACGAGCGGTCGACGTCGGCTTCGCACTTAACCATACTTTGGCCGTGGCCCGACGAACTCATAATCGGCTTCACCACGCACGGAATGCCAATCTCTTTGATGGCGGCGCGGTACTCGTCGTAGTTTGCCGCAAACCGATAGGGCGATGTCTTCAGCCCCAGTTCTTCGGCTGCCAGACGGCGGATTCCCTCGCGGTTCATAGTCAGGAATGTGGCGCGTGCCGTCGGAATCACATTGAATCCTTCCTTCTCAAGTTCGACCAGCGTTGGCGTTGCAATTGCCTCAACTTCAGGGATAATGTAGTCGGGGCGTTCCTTGTAGATAATCTCGCGCAGTTTCTCGCCGTCGAGCATTGAGATTACATACGAGCGGTGCGCAATCTGCATTGCGGGCGCGTTTGCGTAGCGGTCAACAGCCACCACCTCAATGCCAAAACGCTGAAGTTCGATGGCCACTTCCTTGCCCAGTTCGCCCGAGCCGCACAGCAAGGCCTTCTTGCCGCCTTCCTTAAAGATTGTTCCAAATTTTTCCATATTACCGATGGTTTTGTAGTTAAGTGAAAGCCAAATGTATTCAACAGTTCAACCCGATTAGCAAAGTCGAAAATCAAGTTGTTGACAAATAGCGAACAATCCGCCAAATCGGTTTATCTTTGTGCGGTTGGCCCGATGTGGCCGACTGCCGATAAAATGATTTAACAAGCAATGCGTGAAGTAATTACATTGACCGATGCCTTGATTGTGCCGCTTTATCTGATGATATTGTGGTGGATAGCCTCGTCGGTTCGTCGTAACCATATCGACGCCGAGCCCTGCTACCGCTATTTCACTGTCGGCCTGATGCTCAAGATTTTCGCGGGCATTGCCTTTGCGCTAATCTACACCTATCACTACGGCGAAACCGACACCCACTATTACTATTGGGGCACGCAGTCGATTGAGCGGCTTGCGCACAAAGATTTCGGCGCTTTCGCGAAAGTGATGGCAGGTGTGCACACGCCCGAAGTCCATTCCGCCTTCGACCGCACAACAGGTTGGCCCACCTATTGGCGCGACCCCAACTCGTTTGCCGTCTGCCGCTTCAACGTGCCGCTCTACCTGTTGGGATTCAAAACATTTTTGGGCAATATTATCGTGCTCAACGCCTTGCTTTTCATTGGTTTTTGGAAGTTCTACAAACTGATGCTCAAACTCTTCCCCAACAACGACCGCAACTTCGCCATAGCCTTGCTCTTTGTGCCGTCGGTGGTGTTTTGGGGGTCGTCGCTGCTCAAAGACAGTTGGTGCCTTGTGGCGTCGATGTTCGTTTTCTGCGCCGTTCACAGCCTTTTCATATCGCGCAAGCGGATTTTTATCAACATTATCTTGCTGATAATCTGCAGTTACGTCTGTATGAGCATTCGTCCGTATTCGTTTTTCACAACAATGGGCGCGTGCCTTGTGTGGATAGGTTTTGTTTACGTCTATCGGATGCGCTCGCGGATGTTCCGAGTGTTGGTTTTTCCCATAATTGTGGCCGTGATGTGGCTTGTGGGCGTGGGGCTGTTCTCGCGTTTGGGCTCATTGGCCAATGAGCGCTATCAGTCGCTCGACGCGATAATCGAGACCGCCGTCATTATCCAGGACGACCTGAAAAAAGAGTACTACGGCGGCAACAGTTTCGATATTGGCGCGTTCGAGCCCACCATAGGCGGTCTTGTGTCGAAGGCACCCGCAGCCATTGTGGCAGGTGTCTTCCGTCCGTTTGTGTGGGAATCGCGCAACGTGCTGATGCTCATTTCGGGGCTCGAGACGTTGGGCCTTATGCTGCTAATCATTTATTTGCTTTTCAAGTTCGGTCTTCGCCGAATATTCAGCGTAGTGATGCGCAATCCGTTCCTAATTGCCGCGTTGGTTTTCGTGTTTACCTACGCTTTTTTTGTGGGACTTACCACTGCCAACTTCGGTGCATTGGTGCGCTACCGTATGCCCGTCATTGTCTTTTTGGCGCTCGTTTTGGCTGTCGTTTGGCGCTATATGCAGTTGTCCCGCCTGCTGACCGAAAGCGAAAAAGAACAGGATCGCCTTGCAATGCGCTGACATTCATTTTATTACAACTTGCGTTACGAATATCCGCAAAAAGTTGCGCATTTGTGGTTACACCATAAATAAAGTTGCTATATTTGCAGCGTTAAAAACCATTGTCGTGTAGTGTAATGGTAGCACCTCAGATTCTGGTTCTGCTTGTGAGGGTTCGAGTCCTTCCACGACAACAAAAAGCCTTGTAAGTGAATAACTTGCAGGGCTTTCTTGTTTTATGAGAATATGCCAATATGAAAGTTGCGTTACTTTTTTTGCATTTTTAGTAACGCAGAAAATCGAGAAGTTCTCTGCCTTATAATAGGAATAATATTTACTAATCTTTCTTTTCCAACCTCCACCCGTGTGTTACGGGAGCGGAAGCAATATTGGCGGTTTTGTTTTTTTTCGATAAAGTTGTACGTTTTGTAAAACGTACAGGCATTCAGACTTCGCGGAATTGAACTGCGAGCCGATGGGTGTCTTTATCTTTTTAGCCGAACTTGTTTCGGCTTTTTTGTTGCTTGCAGCATTAAGTTTGGAAATAGGGTTGCAATCGCAAAGAAACGCATCAGCGGATTGTCTTTAATTACAACCACTGAAAAAGGAAAAAAACAAGAAATTTGTTGTGTCGAATTGGCAATTTGTAAAGTCGAATGCCTAGATGCCGCAGATAGTGCAACCCCGAAGCCTAACGTCCGAAACGACTTCGACACTAAAAGTACGAAAAGAAATCGAAACAGCCAAACAATCATTAAAAACAAGTTCAAACCAGACAAACTGGCGTACACGCTTTCAATGTAACCAATGTGGATATATACAAGAAAACCGCCAACAGTTTGTCGGAGGCCAATAACTATGGTTCGAGATTGACTGCAAGCGGTAAACTTGATATAAAGATACCACAAAAATTTTGCTCGTTAAACAATTATTTGCACATTTGTAGTGCGGGGGGAGCGTTCTGCATTTATTGCAGACCCCCCCGTTCCTTTATGCGGGGGGTAGAGCGAGGAATCGCAGCCTCCCGCTCCCTTTTTATATAGGCCGTTAAAAAAGAAAATCACACCATTTTGTCATACAGTTCCAAAGTGTCTTTCAATTCTTTACGCATATGTTCGCGCACGTTTCGCGGGTAAATGATTTTAATGCCAGGTCCGTACGACATAAAGACAGAGTACATTTCGAAGTTGATTACCACGTCGATAGCGAAGACGCAACTGCCGTCGGGATTTTCGCGCACAAGACGCTGCGAGCGGTGCAAAGGCTTGGTTCTGACGTAGTGGCTCTGTTCGGGTGTTGCCCAAAACTTGATGGTGCGCGGCGTGCTGCCAATGTTCTTGGTCACGCCAATCACATTGTCGAAGAAATGCTCGGGGTCAAATTTCGGGTTATCACGGAAAGGCTCGTCCGAAGGCTCAATGCTCACAATACGGTCAAGAGCCAGGTTGTAAATGACCAGATTCTCGGCCTTTGCACCGAACACGAACCAGCGGTTGCGGAACTCTTTCAGCAGATAGGGGAAGAAAATGTACTCGGTTGGCCTTCGCGCATTAAACGACTGATACATAATGCGCAACGTTTGGCGGTTGGCAATGTAGTTGTAGAGCGGATTGAGCAAGCGCAGACCTTTCAGGTTAGGCACACTGTCGAAATTGACAATGGGCTTGCTGTTGCTGCGGCTTGTAGCCACCATATCGCGAAGGCGGCTGACAACATCGGCCATTTCGGAAAACTGTTCAAACCCTTCGAGTTCGCGCAGCATATCCACGGCTTCGCGCAGCATTTCGTAGTCGTTCTGCGAGAGCGGCATATTAGTGATTGAGAAGTCTTTGTCGGTGTAGCGGTAATATTTGTGGTCGTACACTTCGATTGGCGCGTTGTAGCCCAACTTGTCGGAACGCATCATCTGAATGTCGCCCTGAACCGTGCGCACCGACACGCCCTTGGTGATTCCTTCGGCATCGTACAAGGCCGCGCAGCAAGCATCGACAAGGTCGTCGAGCGTCCACTGGCGGAACCTGTTTCGCAGACAATTATCGATTGTCTTATAGCGGATTAGCGCGTTTTTGTTTGCTGGCATAACTCTCGATTTTTAAAATCCGTCACAAAGGTACGATACAACTACGCAGTCTTTTTGCGTAGTCGCGGAAAAATGCATTATTTTTTGAAAAATTATTTCAGTTACGCATCTTCTTGCGTGTCACAAATCCGTTCGTATTCGAAACTGAAGAGAAGAAAGGTTGTTGGACAATCTTCTTCCGCGCACAATTCGCGGATATATGTCCAACAACCAATCAACTATGCATTAAGCAACACTGACACATCGGCAGGGTTGAGCGCCCACTCGTAAGTGTAGGCTTCATCAGCGTTTTCGACACTTTCAACACGCATAAGTTTCTGCGCATCGGCTTTAATGTCAAGCAATTCGCCAATACTTACTTTCTTTTCCAATTTGTGCAGTAATGCTTCAATCGATTTGGCGTTGGCGCCGCGCATTGTCTGCGCTGTAAATGGCATTTCGAGCCAGATTATTTCGCGTTTTGCAATATCTAAAATGCCGAAAACCAGACCTTTCGACAGATTACCTTCGCTAATTCGCACCATATGCTGAACGCACGACGGGTCGTAAGCCACGCCAGTTTTTCCCGATATTTTCATCTGATTGGCTGAATCCATCCAACCGACTACAAGGTTTGGCGACAGCGTGCCTACCGAGTAAGCGTTGCACGTGAATGTGGCATACAGGGCACCTGCAGCCTCGAGTTCGGGCAACGACAATTCAATGTATTCGGCTGTACCAACCATTTCGGGAATTGAGCGAATATCGCCAGAGTGCTTTGCACCAACGCACGTCAAGTTATAATAGGCGCATTCGGATATCTTGTTGGCATACGATATGCGGCAACTCAAATCCATATCGAGGTGCTGGGCGTGCAGTCCCTTGCCCCATTGAAGGAAAAGGCGTACGGCGTCGCCTTCAATCGGGAATCTCGTACCCATAAGCGCGCACGACGCATCCTGAATGGTAGCCGAACGGTCGCCTACAGCCAAAGGAATGTTGTAGAGCGAAGGTTCGATATAAATTGTTTTTGCCTTTGTTGTATGTTCCGCGAAACGGCGAGCCATCGACTGTTTGTATATTTCGCGGACGGCTTCAACCATTGCTTCACGGGCGTTGTCATCGTATAGCGCGAGCATTTTGTTTGGCTCAATCTGGTGGGTTACACCTGTTATCGGGCGGGCAATCCGAGTCTCATTCGTGTTGAAATACAATTCGGCCGAATTGTCGAGCGACAAGAGCAGTCGTGCCGGAAGAGCATCAGCCACATCGCGGAAAGCGGCAAGCGCCTTGTCGCTGCCAAAACGCAACATCGAAGCAAAAAGACTACGGGCAAACAATCCAGGGCGCTCCTTGAGCAAAGCCAGAGTTTGGTCGGCATTGTTGGCGGCTCGAGCCTTGTCAACCTGTCCCTGCCACGTTGTGTAATCTTGCTTGTAGAATACATCAAGAATGTCAGCCAGGTGTTCGAAACCAACTTTACGTGAATACTCGCCCAAACGCAGGGCGCGAATCATACGCACCCACATTCCGCGCTTCGGGTTCATATTTTCGGCTGCTTGCTTTGCCGACATCGGAATGTCGTTCAGCCACATAGCCACGCGCTTGCACGCCCGACGGTCATATTTCAGCATCAGGTTGTTTTTCATTTCAACTGCGGCATCGGCACCACGGCTGAGCGGTTTCCACATATGCGAGTAGAGTCTCCGTGCGTGCGCCACGAGTGTTTTGGGCTCGATAATTTGCACATAACCAGTCTTTTCGAACCAAAGATAGCGAAGTACGTCGGTTGGCGTTTTCAGCAATTTCTGCGCTTCGTCGGCCTTGTTTTGAGCCACCAGCAGACGAATAACTAGCATTGCAGTCTCTTTCATACCGATATTCGGGTTTTCGGGCAACGGAAATTCCTGCAACAGAATGTTTAGCGAGTCGCGCTGTGAACCGTCGAGCGGAGTGGGGGACGACAGTAGTGTGCCGAAAACGCGCCGAAGGTCGTCGGCTGTGAAAATCCGCAGTTCCTTCAACTTGCTTGCCTGACCTTTATAGACGAAATCGGCCGTTTTGAACGGTGTGCCACAGAATGGGCAGCCATTGTAGCGCTCAAGCGGAAAAGTGCCTTCTGGAATTAGGTGACCGCAGGGCAAAGTTGTCCCTTTGAATCCGGCTTCCTTGCCGAAAACATTGGCAAACAGAGTTATAATATGGTCGATAGCAGACTCGCCAGTAGACACATTCCATCCTTTGACAAGCGGTGCCCAATTAAGGTTTGTGCCCATCACTTCGTTGACACACAGCGTAATTTCGGCCAGGCTGTCAACTGGTACGGCATTGAGCGCGTGCATCAGTTCCTCGCTGACGCAATAGCCGATTTCCTTCAGCCTAGCCACAAACGCCAATACTGGTGCCGTGGCAACCGACTGATTGTCAATTTCCTCGCGGTTAATGTCGAGAAAAATGGCGCGATAGCGCAACGCAACTTTTGTCAAATTCTTGTTATCCATAGCATTAAGTTTTGAAAGGTAATTGGCTGACAAATAGAACTACAATCCACTTTTGAAGTATGTCAGCCTTGAACCTTATTATTATTAAATGTTTATTGTTCAAACTGATATATTAAAAGGTAATTGGCCGACAGCGCAGGTTGCACGTCCTGCTCATATTCTGGAGCATAGGAGTATGCCGGCCTTGAACCTTTTAATATTCTATCTTCTAAAAAAAGTGTTTGGTTGGCAACGCGGGCGCTTTACAGGCAAACCTGGCTTATACGCTAACCTCACACCAATGGGGAAATTGAGAAACACGGGCCTAAAGCCATCTTCTTCGTGGGAAGTATGTCTCTCTTGACCCCACAAAACCAATATTATTCAGAACGTTATTAGGAGTGCGGGCAGGGTTCGAACCTGCGACACATAGTGCAGAAGTATATGATATTTAGTCCTTTGCAGATAATTATATCATAGTTTAAACTATTGCTCTACCAACTGCGCTACCGCACTCTTAAATTGTGGTAATTGAGAAACTATTTCAGTAGACGTGGCACGCAGCCACATAGTTCAGTCGAAGTAAGTCTCTCTTTGGCCACAATTGTTTTAAAGAACTTTAAAGAATGACGGAAATTGCGAATCTATTTTTCTGACCGCCCTTCGAACAAGGAACATTTCGCTTGCACGAAAATATCCTGCTCAAACGGCCTATTGAACACGAAGTAAGACTCGTTTAGTCCGTCATCCCATATTTATTAGCAACCGTTTTCTATCGAATTGCGCTGCAAAGGAAAATACCCACTATGCAGCCTTTTTGCGTAACTGAAAATATTTTCAATCTTTTTCGAAAAAAAAACGCATTTCCCTTCCAAAATCTACGCTTCCTTCTTCCTCCACGGCAGTTCGCCGCTGGCTTTGAAGTTGTAAATGGGCTTGATAATATCCACAACGTCGGCAGTGTCGCGGATAAGTTCCATAATCTCGTCCATCGGCTTGTAAACCATTGGCGATTCATCGATTGTGTCATCGCAGACCGACGTGGTGAAAATGCCGTCCATACTCTGGCGGAAAGCGTCGAGCGAGA
>JAEEGG010002009.1_pt1 | contig 53558 bp, 41 predicted proteins | sample 9134161 | NCBI WGS metagenome assembly JAEEGG01 (sample SAMN16246543, study PRJNA631951) | gut metagenome | biome: gut microbiome; feature: rumen; material: CR-attached | host: Bos | place: Iran: Karaj | collected 2018-10 | reverse complement strand
TCAATCCTGACGTGGAATACAGTCTGCATATCGAGGTAGACGGCGAAGTGTATGAGTCAGAGCCTCAGAAACCCTTGCGTACCGAGGAAATAGCAGAGGTAACAGGGGTACAGAATACGCCCTATAGCAATATTGACATACTCGTCACAACTGAAGCTCCCTCTTCGGCAGATGAGGCGAAATACTATTCGTGGACCTACGATGAGACTTGGGAAGTGGTTCCTGACCTCAAAACCGACAAGTATTTCAACCCCGATAGTATGAGAGTCGAATATTACTGCGATTCTATTCCCAATCCATATCCTGAGCGAGGATGGAAGGACGGCAGGAGTTCGATGACAATGATTGGTGCAAGTACCAATTACGAAGGGCAGCAAATCCGAGATCTCAAGATGTACGAAATCGCCAGTGACAATGAGCGTATAGCCAAGAGGTATAGCGGACTGATACACCAGCGTGCCATTTCAAAGGCAGAATACGAATATGAGCTTGCACGGCGTCAGGCCAATTCAGAGATGGGAGGCTTGTTCACCCCCCAGCCATCTGCCCTGCCTACAAACATCCATTGCCTCACCTCCAACAAGCGTGCCATCGGCTATATCGGCTGTTCGTTGAACACAAGCGACTACCGATTCTACCTCAATGCCTCTGATTTCTCCACACACGTACCACTAAGAAATGGTCTGGAATGGTATTATTTTGAAGGCTCTGACGAGAAAAAGTACAAGCTGTTCCTTATCGAATCCTGTAATAGGGTTTATCAAGGCAAGATTCTATGCGTATGGGAAGACTTGAGAATGGAAGTGGCTGGCGGTAAGTTGGAAACGGGATGGGCCTCGAGCGTCTATCAACTCGACGTCAGATATAAAGGTGCATATATCGAAAAACCTGATTTTTGGAAAGATGAATAATAGAATATTTTCACTGACAGCTGCGTTGGTGCTTGCCATGAACACCTTTGCTGCGAATATAGAGACCGACCGTTCATGGTATCTTGCCGGTGAGGCGATGCGGGTGAGCGTCACTGCTGACGATGCCGTGATAGCCTATGCCGAACTGTGCGACACGCATCGTCTGGCGGCTGGTGTCGTGATTGGTCTTAAAGAGAATAAGGGTACTGGTACCATCGAACTGCCTGCCGACCTCCATAGCGGCTATTATCAATTGTCGGTCTATACGCGCGGCAATGCCAACGTCACCCAGCGACTTGTCGCCATCGTCAATCCTCTTCGCAAGAGTGTGGATGATGACATTGAATGGGTGAAGGTTAATAATGGACAATTGACAATGGACAATGGAAAATTGCAGGAAGGCACAGCAGATAATTATCCATTATCCATTAACCATTATCAATTAACGGACGAAGTCCGTGAAACGGAGGGCCATATCATCCGGGCGCGTGTAAGTAACGTCGGTAAATTCAAAGCTGATCAAATTACGCCGTCTTTGAGTATCATTGGCAAGCAGATACATTATTTTGAGGGAAAGATGGTCAACGACACCACTGCCGTCTTCTACACCTATGGCGTCTATGGCCGTCAACCGCTCGTGCTCTCTGCTGTATCGGTCACAGGCGAGAGTTTGCCCATCGAGATGATGAGTCCGTTTGCCACTCTGCTTCCGAAGCAACTCCCACACCTCGTGTTCCATTATAACCGTAGTGAGGTGGAAGCCCGTTCTCTGGATATGCAGCGCCATCAGAGGGCGATTGTTGGGGGCTCAAATGTACCATTAGACTACGACGAGACGGCGTACGGTACCAAACCCGACCTGAGCTATAATCTCGACGAATACCGTCAGTTCCTTTCCATCAAGGAGGTGCTGCTGGAATATGTGAACTGCGTGAAAAATACCAAGATAAACGGTCGGGCTCAGTTGATTGTCCGCAGTCCGGAAGCCTATTTCAACAGTACACTGCCGACGTTGGTGCTCATCGACGGCATGCCGGTCATCGACACGGAGCGTCTGCTCAACTACGATGCCCGCCGCATTCACTATGTCAACATCTACGGTGGCCAATACATATTCGGCAGTGGCGTTTATAATGGCATTCTCTCGTTTGTCACCCGTTCAGGTCGCCTTACCAACTACCCCGTTGAGCCCAATATGCAATATCTGGACTACGATTTTCCCTCTCACTTCAGGAGTTCCTGCGTGCGTTGAACCTGTTCAATCAGTTTGTTGGTATAGGTTTTCTGCACCGAGTCTCTGTCGGCGAAGTCCTGCTCCCATTTGTTCCTTTCCTTGCGATAGGCCTGCAGCTCCTCGGCGGTGACATCCATCATCTGCTTGCATTGGGCAAACAGGTGCTGCATGTCGTACAGAAAACCACGACTGATCACCGCGTATTCGAAGAGCGAGAAATCAAGGGCGGCCTTGGCGGAGTTAAAGACTTTTTGATTTCTGGCCTCATTGGAAAGGCTGTCGCACACCTGCGTCTTGAAAATATGGCGGGTCTGATAGAATTTGGCCACATTCTCGGTGAAGAGCACGTTGCCCACGGTGTTGATGGTCTCGATGTTCGACGAGAAGATGCGTTCCGTGGTCTCGGTGTACTCCAATTGCGGCAATAGCACATACATCTGTAACTTCTTATCAAAGGTGTACTTTGTGGTGTCGGCAGCGATTTGCTCCTGCCGGTCGATGAGCCGGCAGATCTGGGAGTCGGCCTTTTCCACCAGCGCCAGCGAGTTGTACATGTCATACATCACCATCATCACGATCTCGCGCTTCTCACGCTGCTTCTTGTTGTTGTCGATGATGGCGGCCGTTCCGAAGGTGAGCGCGATGGAGACGGTGGTGGCGAAAAGCGAGAGCAGGAACTGTTTGAGCGACGACATGCCGCTGCCCGCTTTCAGACTCTTGGGGGTATGCAACTTGATGTTCATGACTATAAACCTTTGTTCTGGCTGCAAAGGTAATCCTTTTTTCACAATTGGCCAAGTTTGTGTAACAAATATTTAGCGTTTTGATTGATTTATGTCAAGTGAAATGGCGATTTTTGTTAAAAAGTGATGCGCAAATGTGATTTTTTTATAAAATTGTTCGTTTTTTAGAACTTTTGTATTATTTTTGCAGCTTGATAGTGCCGTGAAATAGCTAAAACGGTCTAGCGCGTATATAAAATAGGATATATTACTTTTTTTTAATAATTAACTAAATAGAGAGATTTTATGGAAAAAAGACTAACGATGTTTTTGGTCAGCCTCCTGCTCTGTGTGGGTAGTGCGCTGGCACAGACAAAAGTTTCCGGTACAGTGCTCTCACAGGAAGATGGTCAGCCGATTATCGGCGCTGCCGTCAAGGTGGTAGGCACAAGTACAGGTCTGCTCACAGACGTGAACGGTAAATTCACCGTCACTCTGCCTGCTGGCAAAGACCAGTTGGAAATCACCTATCTGGGCATGGAGCCTCAGACGGTAAAAGCCAAGAACGGTATGCGCGTGTTTATGAAGACCGATGCCAAGGTCGTTGACGAGGTGATCGTCGTGGCCTTCGGTACTGCCAAGAAGTCGGCCTTCACCGGTGCTGCCAAAGCAGTGGGTTCAGAGGATATCGCTCTGGCACAGACCACTAGTGTTACAGGCGCCCTGGCAGGTAATGTGGCCGGTGTGCAGTTGACACAGTCATCAGGTAGCCCTTCTGGCTCGCCCACCATCCGTATCCGTGGTTTCAGCTCGCTGAACGCCGGTAAGGACCCGCTGATCATCGTGGACGGTGCTCCCTACAGCGGTGACATGGCAAACATCAACCCGAACGATGTGGAGTCGATGACCGTTTTGAAGGATGCTGCTTCTAACGCCCTGTATGGTGCCCGTGGTGCCAACGGTGTGGTGATGATCACTACCAAGAAGGCTAAGAGCGGCGACGCTGTGGTGACTTTCGACGCCAAGTATGGTTGGAACTCAAAGGCTCTGCAGCAGTATGACATCATTACTGATCCTGCCGCCTACTACGAGAAGCACTACGATGCAGTGTACAACTACTACAGAGATCCCGCTGGCAAGAACATGGATGCCAACTCTGCATGGCAGGCTGCCAATGCCGGCCTGTTCGGTGAGCAGGCAGGCGGTGGTGTGGGCTACAACATCTGGAGCTATCCAGAGGGTCAGGTGCTCATCGGCCGCAATGGCAAGGTGAATCCTAACGCCACGATCGGTCGCATTGAGGGCGACTACCTGATTACTCCCGATGACTGGGAGGACGTAGGTATCCGCACTGGCAACCGTCAGGAGTACAACGTTTCGATTGCCGGTTCTACCGAGAAGTCGAACACCTACATCTCACTGGGTTACTTGAAGAATCAGGGTATCACCAGTAAGAGTGACATGCAGCGTTTCACCGCTCGTGTGAAGGCTGACTATCAGGCCAAGAAGTGGCTGAAGGTTGGTACCAACATGAACTACACCCGCTTCGATCACAACACGCTGGGTAACAACGGTAGCGAGACTTCTACCGGTAACATCTTTGCATTCACCCAGCAGATGGCTCCGATCTATCCCGCTTACGTCCGCAATGCTGACGGTAGCATCAAGATCGACTCTAACGGTATCGAAATGATGGACTACGGTAATGGTATGAACAACGGCCACGACCGTCCCTTCATCCAGGACGCTAACCCCATCCAGGATGTACGTCTGAACACCCGTAACTTCGAGGGTAACGCCTTCTCAGGTCACGCCTTCGCTGACTTTACATTCTATCCCGGTCTCGTGCTGACCCTGAACGGTACGGTCAACCTCGACGAGACTCGCGGAACATACGTTTACAACCCCTACTACGGACAGTTTGACTCAACCGGTGGTACTGTTGAGAAGTATCACAGCCGTAACTACGACTACAACTTGCAGCAGCTGTTGAACTACACCACTACCATCGCTGACCACCACAACCTGAACGTGATGGTCGGTCATGAGTACTATGACCAGCGTTACTATGAGGTAGGTGCCCAGAAGAACAAGATGTTCTCTCAGGAGAACAAGGAGTTGAGCGGTGCTGCCGTTGACGGTCAGGGTGCATGGTCACTGAAGGCCCGCTACAACAACGAGGGTTACTTCGGACGTGTACAGTATGACTACGACACCAAGTACTTCTTCTCTGGTTCTCTGCGTCGCGATGCTTCTTCACGCTTCCATCCCGATTATCGTTGGGGTACCTTCTGGTCAGTAGGTGCTGCCTGGCTGATGAACAAGGAGAAGTTCATGCAGAACATCAAGTGGATCGACGAGTTGAAACTGAAGTTCTCTATCGGTTCTCAGGGTAACGATAACATCGTGGCTTCTGACGATTACCTGAACTCATACCGCTATACCGACGTGTTCCGTATCATCAACTCTGGTGGTAACGTAAGTACCTCATTCAACCAGAAGGGTACCAAGGATATCACTTGGGAGACCAATACCAACATCAACGCCGGTTTCGAGTTCCAGCTGTTCAAGAAGTTGACCGGTAGCCTGGACTTCTTCTATCGTAAGACCACCGACATGCTTTACTCATTCGCAGTGGCTCCGTCAAACGGTTATGCAAGCTACTACGACAACATCGGTGACCTGTACAACACTGGTATCGAGTTGGAGTTGAACTACAACATCCTGCACACCAAGGACATCAACTGGGATGTTCGTCTGAACGTTTCTACACTGAAGAACCGCATCAGCAAGCTGGATGACGACAAGAAGACCAACGTGGTATACGGTACCGACGGTAAGGCCTACGAGGGTTACAACAGTGGTAGCTTCTATATCACAGAGGACTGCTCAATGTACTCTTGGTATTTGAAGGATTATGCCGGTGTTGATCCCGAGACAGGTAAGTCTCTCTGGTACAAGAACGTTTATGAGCAGCACCAGCAGGTGATTGACGGTGTGCCTCAGGTGGACGACGAGGGTAATCCCGTGATGGTGGACAGCTGGTATGACCGCAACGGTACTCTGCTGGAGAACCAGGGTGACGACGACTTCTCTCGCCGTAAGGTGATTGACCGTGATAAGACAGACGTGTTTGCCGATGCAGACTACTATGTAGTTGACAAGACCACCATTGCTCCGGTATTCGGTGGATTCGGCACCAGCGTGAAGGCCTTCGGCTTCGACTTCGCCATCAATTTCACCTATCAGATTGGTGGTAAGCAGTTCGACGGTACCTATCAGTCGTTCATGACGCCTCCTAATAGCAGTACTGCAGGCCGCAACTTCCACAAGGATGTTTACAGCGCATGGACTCCGACGAACACTGGTTCGGATATTCCTCGTTTCCAGTTCGACGATCTGTACACAGCCGCTTCCTCTACCCGCTTCCTGACAGACGCCAGCTATCTGAATATCCAGAACATCAACCTCGGCTATACCTTCCCCGCCAAGTGGACCAAGGCAGCTCTGATCAACAGCCTGCGCCTTTATGTATCAGCTGAGAATGTATTCTACTGGTCAAAGCGAAAGGGATTCGATCCACGTCAGACCTACTCTGATATGACGAACGCTACCCGCTATTCTCCCATCCGCACCATCTCTGGTGGAATCACGCTTACATTCTAAAAACGTAAAAGGATAGAAAGTTATGAAAACATTAAATAAAATATTTGCTGTGATGGCTCTGTCGGCTACTTTCATGCTGACAAGCTGTATTGAGGAAACCTTCCCCGAGGGTGGAACAGCTACTGCCGAGCAGGTGGGTGCTTCGTCTGCCGCTCTTGAAGGCTCTCTGAATGGTATCCCCGCTCAGATGACACTGGGATACTATGTATACGAAAGCCAGACTCACGAGACTGATATGGCTTATCCTCAGTTCATGATCGCTATGACCGAGCTGCTGGGTGATATGTATCCCCTGGGATCTAACTCTGGTTATGACTGGTATCGTAACTATAACACATTTGCTGCCAACGTAGGTGAGACGAGTTACTTCGCTTATCTGCCTTGGTTCACACTCTATCGTTTCGTCAAGGCTTGTAACGACGTGATTTCTGTGGTTGACATCGAGAGCGATGTTACCAGCACTGAGATCAAGGGTATGGCCGGTGCCGCTTATGCTATGCGTGCATTCGACTACTACATGCTGATGGTTTGCTTCGAGCCGGTAGAAAATATCTACACCGATATTTCGAAGGTGAAGGGTCTGACAGTGCCCATCGTGAGTGAGAAGACCACCAACGAGGAGGCTAAGTCTAATCCCCGTGTGACTCACAGAGAGATGGTTGACTTCATCCTCTCTGACCTTGACAAGGCTGAGCAGCTGCTGGCCAACTGGAGTCCGAAGGACGGTCACCTGCCCAACCTGGCTGTGGCACACGGTATCCGCGCAAAGGTGCTCCTTTGGGACGAGCAGTATGCTGAGGCTGCCAAGTATGCCCGTATGGCTATCAACGAGAGTAAGGCAAGCCCTGTTACCGCTGCTCAGTGGGAGGATCCTACCTCTGGTTTCTGCGTAGCTAACCAGGCTTGGATGTGGTATGTCAGCTATGACGCTGAGAACATGCGTAACCTGGCTAACTTCACTGGCTGGATCAGCGGTGAGGCCGACTGGGGTTATTCTTCACTCACACGTCCGTCTATCGACAAGTCGCTCTTCGACAAGATCAGCGATACCGACTTCCGTAAGACAACCTTCCTGCATCCCGACAAGTATGACTACTACGAGTACAAGACCTGCCGTGATCGTCAGTTCATCGAGGAAGCTCCTGCTTGCCTGAGCCTGAAGTTCCGTTGTAAGGGCGGTGACTGGGAGAACTATGCTACTGGTGGTGCCGTTGATTGCCCCATCATGCGTGTTGAGGAGCTGATGCTGATCGAGGCTGAGGCTACTGCTGCCGCAGGCAACCTGGCCGGTGGTGTACAGCTGCTGAACAGCTTCATGCAGAACTACCGTGACCCGAACTACAACTGTAAGGCTACTGAGGATCTCCGTAGCTTCCAGCTGGAGGTGCTCACTCAGATGCGAATCGAGTTCTGGGGTGAGGGTAATGCCTTCCCATCAGCTAAGCGTCTGAAGCCCGGTGTGATGCAGAACTACGAGGGAACCAATGCTCCTGCTAACATCTTCAAGATTAACTGCGAAGGCATCAAGCCTAACTGGAACTATGTGATTCCTATCTCTGAGCTGAACAACAACAAGGCTCTCCAGGGTTGGAACAATCCCGATCCGTCGCAGACTGTGACAGGTCCGTCACCTGTTGGTCAATATGCTCCTGGCAACAACTAATTCAGCAAGTAGTTTAACGAATAAACAGAAAAGAATATGAAATTAAATAAGTTATTCCTCGGACTCTTCGGACTGGCAGCCTTGACACTGGCTTCCTGCTCTGATGACGACAAGTACGAGTGGGCAACTGTTTCTGGACCTCAGGTGTACTTCAGCGACGATCTGCAAACACAGTTTGAGATCGATCCTGAGGGAACGAGCTTCAACGTGCCCATCAGCCGTGCAGATGCTTCCAGCGCTCTGACGGTCAATCTGACTTCTACTGTAGCCAATCCGATGTATTCTGTACCTGCAAGCGTCACATTCGATGCAGGTCAGAAGGAGGCTAATATTCCTGTAAGCTATGACCCCTCTAAGATTGAGTACGGCCGTTATGACAGTCTGACCGTTAAGATTGCTGACGATGCTCAGGCTACTTCATGGGGTACTCAGGAGTTTACTTTCACAGCTGGTGTGACCGACTGGGGTCCCTGGCAGAAGTGGAACTCTGCAGGTACAGCTTCATATATCTATGTGAACTTCTGGTCAGGTGAAGATCCTGGTCTGCCCTTCGTTTACCGTCACAACATGATCCAGCCCAACCTCTATCAGTTCAAGCTGAGCAACTGGGGTTATGGTGTGGATATCATCTTCGACTATGACGAGGAGACGGGTTACGTGACCTGCGCTAAGCAGTGGACCGGTTATGACCACTCAAGCTACGGCTTGGTATATGCTGAGGACTACAATGCCTATCGTGTTGAGAAGGATGCTGCACCTGTTGCTGCCGGTTACGGTACATTCGACAAGGAGCAGGGTATCATCACGATTCCTCTGGCTTACGTCGTAGATGCTGGTACATTCGGTTACGATCCTGAGTATATCTATATCGACGGTTACGTACGTGCTGACTATAGCCTCGCTATTGCTTATGCAGGTATCTTCACCGACGTGGCTGGCATGCCTTATGCCGTTGCTCAGGTAGCCGCTGGTCCTGATGTAGCAGAGCTCTCATCTATCGTTATTGAGGCTGATGCCGATGCTTCTGCCGTTGCTGACGCTATGGCAGCTGGTGACATCGAGCCGTACGTTTCTGCAGCTGGTGAGCAGTTATACGTTCCTATCGAAGAAGGTCAGACTGGTAAGCTCCAGATTGTATCTGCCGTGATCGTCAATGGTGAGGTGAAGAGCTTAGCCGCTGCTCCGTTCGAGTATTATGGCGGTGGCGCTAATCCTTGGCAGTTGCTCGGTACCGCTTACTACACAGACGACTTCATCTCTGGTCTGTATGGTGCTGAGCCTGTTACCTACGAGGTTCAGATTGAGGAGAACTCAGACTCTCCCGGTCTCTATCGTATGCTGAGTCCTTACGGTGCTATATACCCCTACAATGAGGATGGTGACTATGACACCAGCGCTCCTTACAATATTGAGGTGAATGCTGAGGATCCTGAGGGTGTATTTATCGAGACACAGGCAACTGGTGTTGACTGGGGCGATGGTCCTATGTTCATCCAGAGCTGGGGTGCACGCTATCTCGCTGCTTATGACCTTGAGACTGTTAAGGCCAATGGTCTGCTCGGTACAGTGGTTGACGGTGTGATTACTCTGCCTGTCTTGGAGCGTGAAGCTTCTGACGGTAGCACCGCCTACTATCAGGGTCTGGTATACCTTGGCGACAAGGGCTACTATGGTTGTCCTCGTGGTGCCTTCAAGCTGGTTCTCCCGGGTGCCAGTGCAGAGGTTAGAGCCAAGGCAAGAAGCGCTGCTAAGGCATCTCAGTTTGCCCGTCATCTCAACGAGGCCGACAAGGCCAAGCACAGAATGACGAAGTACATCCGTGCTCTGCAGCCTAAAGAATAAGGTACGCGCGAAGCTGCCTGATTCAGGCAGTGCAAACATATAGCCGACAGAGGCGTGGAACCACCCCAAAAAGTGGACACGCCTCTTCGGTTGTTAAAAACAAAGGTATTTACCGACAAACCATTTACACATGACATTAAAAAAATTACTTACTTTTGCAGTCTTGTTCTTCTGTACGCTGTCGACACAGGCTGTGCCGGCTAAACCCGGCGTGAAGAAGATGTTCCGCATGGCCGACGGCACGATGAAGGAACTGACACTCTGTGGTGATGAGCATTTCTCCTTCTATAAGGACGACAACGGTCAGGCTTATCGACTGAGCATGGGAGAGCAGCTGCTTCCGATGACGCTCCAGGAGGTGTCGGAAACATGGACTGCCCGCCGTAAGGCCCGTCTTGGCGATCAAGCCAAGCGCACGGCAGCAAGAGCACAGGCACTCCGCAGGGCCGGACAGCCTAATAATGCAACAACTGGTCAGCATCGCGGTCTGGTCATCTTGATAGAATTCAAGGATGAGAAGTTGGCCACGCCGGATCCTCAGAAGGCATGGGACCGCTACTTCAATGAACCGGGATACAACGAAAACGGCAATGCCGGCTCGGTGAGAGACTTTTTCCTCAAGCAGAGCTACGGCAAGCTGGAAATTAATTTCGATGTGGTAGGTCCCTACACCTGTAATGGTTCATTGGCACATTACGGCTCACCCGATGAAGATAGCCATGATGTCCGTCCCACCGAGATGGTGATGGAGGCCATTGATGCCGCAGCCAAGGAGATTGATTTCACACCCTATGACTGGGATGAAGATGGCGAAGTGGACCAGATCTTCCTCATCTGCGCAGGTTATGATGAAGCAGAAGGTGCTGACAGCAAATATATCTGGCCTCACGAGTGGGCGCTGGAAGCTCAGGGTATCTCCCGCACCTACAACGGCAAGAGACTGAATACCTACGGCGTTTCCACAGAATTGTGGGGTAGCGCGGGAAGCAATCCCGAGAAAACGATGGCCGGTATCGGTACTGCCTGTCACGAATTCAGCCACTGTCTGGGTCTGCCGGATATGTATGACACTTCTGGCAGCAACTACGGTATGGGACGTTGGGATGTGATGTGCCATGGAAACTACAACGATGACAGTCACACCCCCGCAGGCTATACCGCCTACGAGCGTTGGTTCTCAGGATGGCTGGAGCCCACGGAACTGAAAGCGATGACCCGCATCAACGGAATGAAACCGATTGCCACAGATCCGGAGTGCTACGTGCTTTATAATGATGCTAACCACGACGAGTTCTATGTGCTGGAGAACCGTCAGAAGGTTGACTTCGACAAAGCTGTTCCTGGCCATGGACTGTTGGTGGTGCATGTGGATTATAGCGCACCTGTCTGGAGAAGTAACGGAGTGAATACTGATCCTAAAAGAGAGCGCGTGACCATTATCCCTGCCGATGGAAAGAAATCGTACAGTAATGAGGCTGCTGACCCGTTCCCTGGAACGACGAATAAAAAGTCGTTGACCAATTACACGGATCCTGCTGCCACGCTTTACAGAGAGAATGTTGACGGCCGCCTGCTGATGAGCAAGCCCATCGACAATATCACAGAGAATGAGGGTCTGATTTCGTTCGTGGCCTGTCGTCCGGAACTGGCTGTTCCAGAACCCGACGGTGGCACGGAGGTTGAAGGACAGGCTGCGTTTACGATCACATGGCCTGCTGTCAGCGGCGCTACCTCATACGAGCTGGAGGTGACCGAGATCGGTACGGCTGCCAAGACGCCTGAGGAGGCGCTGGTAAGGAGCACCGATTTTGCCAAGTTCCAGAGCAAGTCGGTAGGTTTTACTGATGTATCTGGCAAGATGGCAGAATACGGACTCGCAAGCTGGGGTGGCAGTAAGTTGTTTACATCACCTGACGGATTACGCATCGGTACCTCCAAGGATGTCGGCTATGTGAAGACACCGAACTGGTATATGACACAATCATCGGAGCTGACGGTTGTCTTTGGCGGTAAACCCGTGAAGGATGGTACAACTGTCAAGGGAAAGGTGGTCTTCAATCCTTTCAATCAGGGTGATGCAACTTCAAGTATCGAACCAGAAGAAGTGTCGTTTGAGATGTCTGGAGAGACGAGGCTCGTGTACAATTTCAGCACCCGTAAAGAGGGTTTCTGGATTGAGTTCCGTCCGGAGGGACAGGTGGCACTCAACTACTTCGCCCTCTATGATGGCACCTGGACTGCTGAGCAGCTGTTTGTCACCGATGCACGTGCAAACGCTCCCCGCAGAGCTACGACCGTGACCAACTATACGACTGACACCAACAGCATCACGCTGAAGGATCTGAACAAGTCGAGCCGATACATCTATAAGGTGCGTGCGCTCGGCGAGGAGGACACCTTCTCACAGTGGAGTGCTGAGCGTGAATTCAGTTTCAGCAATACAGACGGTATCATCAACCTGATGTCTACACCGAAGGATGATGTCATCTACGACCTTCAAGGTCATCGCCGAAGCAGCGGCGATCTTCCAAAGGGAATCTATATTATCGGCGGAAAGAAAGTCGTGAAATAAAAAGAGAAAAGAGAGGTTTAAAAGCCTCTCTTTTTACTTTCTGTATATCGCGAATAGAGTTTAGAGCCTAATTCGTCGGATGTCCATTCGCGGAAGAAATTATAGGTTGTCATGGGAATCTCGATGCTCTTGATGCCAGATTTGAACATCTCAGCTTGCTCGGGAGTCAGTATAATCAGGGCTTTTGATGCAAGCTGTTCTTTATCGACTGTACCACCAATATCTTGAGACTGGATCTTTGTGGAGCTATTGTGGTTCTTGCCTGTAAGATTCAGTACAGAGTCGTTCATCAGTGTGATGGTCATTTTGGGGAACGACTTCATTCGGGCACGATCCGACCTTGTTTCAACTGTGAGAAGGGCTGAGTTCTCCTTCGCCTCTAAGTCCATGTTTAAGAAAATGTAAGGGTCTTCTGTGAAGATGACCTGTGCTGTAGCGGTCAGATGGCATGCTATCAGACCGATGAGTGAAATGATAAGTTTCTGTTTCATACTGATTTGGTTTAATATTGATTTTACGCTGCAAAGGTACGTATTCTGCTCAAGTCTTACAATGGAATATCCCTAAGATAAGGTGGGGAAATCCCTATTGTTGCTTTCTGAGTGCCGTGTTGATCCGTTCCTGAAGCATCAACTGCTGTGAAATCTGCTCTTCACTTATTTCGATGGTGGATTTCGTAAATTCAGGGGTGTTGAAAGAGTAGATATTCTCCAAATCGAATTCCCGCGGATTCTGCTGCGGCAGACGGAAAGGCTTGGAGGCTTTACCATCGGCATCGATGTGGGCCAGGTAGAGTTGGGTGTAGAGGCCGTCATCGCGACGACTGGTGAACAGGATCCAACGCGAGTTAAGACTCCAATTGTGGAAACTCTCTGAATCGTGACTGTTGACGGCAGTGAGGGGATAGTTCTCTCCGGATGTCAGGTCCATCATCCATAGATCAGCCTCCGGATGCCAGATGGGGAAACAGCCGTAATCGCTGAGGGTATAGAGCAGAAAGCGCCCATCGTAGGACAGACGGGGCATATTGGCACTTTTTCCCTGCTGTCGGGCATTGACGATGGTATCAACTTTTTGGCCAAGGCTGCCTGTCTCAGCATCGAAGTCAATGCGACAGATGTTATATTTGATGTCTTGATATTGAGTCCAGATACTGTCGATCGCGTCTGCCGCACAGAAGTAAAGCGACTTGCCATCAGGAGAGAAGACGGGATAGTTTTCAAGATAACCACTGGTTGCGACGATGCTGTCGAGTAAGATGGTGTGGGATGCTATATTATATATAATAATGTCTGACCGGTCGTCATAGACCTCTACCCTTCTGTCGCTCAGCTGGTGGAAGTTCTGATGGGTCTGGTTGGTGGAGTAAACGATGTATTGTCCTGAGGGATGCCAGAAAGGATAGACCATGCTGCCTCCCAATTCTTGATTGCGCGGCGCCAGCACCTCAAGATTCTGACCTTTTCTGATAACCGTAGCCCCGTGCTCACCTCGCACATGAAAGGTGAACTGACTGGGATCTGTGCGATTCGGTGTGTGACAGTTCATGCAATCGCCATCTACAAGCTTGTTCTCGATGATAGGTGTCTGTTCGAAGTTGCTGAGATTGCGCTGGTAGAGGCCCATCACGCCGTAGGTCTCGTAGCCGGGAGGAATCAGACGGTAGGTAACACCCCACTCGCCCAGGGAATCGCTACTAATGTAGATAGGGAAAGACTTGTATTCTGTCCATTGTCCGTCTTTTCTGGCGGTAACTGTGACTTCCAGACTGTCGCCGCGGTTCTGCTGGATCAGCGAGTGCCACTCATCGAGTTCGAAGTCTGCGAACGCACCGTTGGCATGAAGCGTTTCGCCGTGAGGACTCCTGATCACGACATCCAGCAGATCCACATCGTCGTCATCGATGTAGAAATTCAGCGGGGCGATATCCGAGGGGATGGTAACACCTGTATAATCGGGCGTGATCTGAGGCCATGAGTCGCTTTTTACGGGGTTCTCCGGTAGAGATGTGCAGCCGCAGAGGGCGAGTAGAAGGAAGGTAAGGAGAAGCGTCTGTTTCATGGCCGTTGCTGTTTTAGTTTTCCCATTGCCTGAGCGTGATAGTGCCAGTAGGACTGGTTATAAGGAGGCACATCGAGTGAGGGATCGAGCATGTTGCCCGATTGATTGATGATGGAGAGGTAGGATGCCGTGGTCTGGTAGATGCTCTTGCCAATGGGTATCGGCAGCGAATCGTTGGGATGCTTCATGATCCAATAGCCGGCAATGCTCTCCTGCACGGCCTTCGGCACATTGGGATATAGGTTGTCCTTGAGCCTCAGCGTGTGTTCCGTGACACTTTCCAAGTCAAGGCGCAACATGGTGTATGCCAACAGGTAGTCGGCAGCCAGCTTGTTCTTGGGATTCTCTGCGACAAGCTGTGCAAGGACCTGGTCTTGGGCATAGATCAACTGGTCGTTCGACTGTTGGCGTCGGGTTCGGAGTGCGCCATATCGGGCATCGTTGTTGATGGCCTGCTCGTCGCCTAAGATGGCCAGATAATGACGGGACCAACGGCCATAAAACAAGGAGGATTGCAGGACATGCATGTATTTGCGGGCAATCTTGTAATGGCCGTTGACGAGGTTGGTTTCCGCTAGCCGCTTATAGATTCGTCCGCTCTTATGGTTGTTGGGGAGTCGCTGCTTGACATCGAAGGCAAAACGTTCGGCGCTGTTGACCATGCCTATCTCAAAGGCAATATCGCTGATAGAATAAAGGGCCAGCGGTTGCATCCTCGTGGCGTCCATCAGCAGTCCGTCGGGGCCGTCTTGTTTGTAGAAAAACATATCATCCAGCAGCGTACCCCTCATGCCCAAAGCATAGTTGGTACACCAGATACCGTTCATGGTCTCTGGGGGATGGTTATAGGATTTGCCGAGTATCTTGTTCCATTTCTGGGCTCTGACAAGGTAATCGTAGGTTACGGCTTCGCGAAACAGACGGTCATCCTTGTACTCCTGAGGGATGAACGCATAGTAAAAGAGGAGGATGGAAGGAATGAAGGTAAGGGGATATAGCCAGGATCTGTGGATGCGGATAAGTTTCAGTATCGTCCAGATGGCCTGTTGTAAGGCAACTGCCAGAAGAGCCATCACGGCAGCACCTAACCATCCGATGTAGAAGAATTGAGCGATCCAAGAAACGAGATATTCGCAGAGTCCGTCAAGACTGGCGCATTGTTCCTGGAAATAATAGCTGTCCCATCTGAAAAGATGTCGTTGCTCGTGGTAATTCATCAAGGCTCTGTAGGGAAAGAGGCACAGGATAAAGATTGCTATGGCAAATGCCATAGTCAACAACCCTTTCCACATCGCTTTGAGCTTCTTCATCTTTCTAAAAAGAATGGTGCTCGAGTTCGAGCACCATTCTTATGTATTGAGTACTGTCTTACTTCACCTGAATCACCAGATATTTGCTGGTTGACCAGAAGAGGTTAGGATCAGTAATGCGGAGCACATACTGCTTGTTGGCATCGGGAGCCAGCGTGTAAGAGCTTGACGGGTGAGAGGTCAGCATCTTGGCATCCTTGCTGTAGAGCTTGATCTCCTTGTCGATGCGGATATCGATCTTCGTGAAGTAATCCTTGTTGAAGTTCTTCTCAAGAATCTTGGTCTTGCTGAACAGACCGTCCTTGGTCAGGATGTTCTGCTTCTTCAGCTCGTCCTTCGTACCAAATACGAACCAGGCAGTATGCAACTCCTTGTCCTGCTGGCTGATGGTCTGCGACTTCTGCGTGGTCTCCTCGGTGAGTTCGTTGACATTGGTGTTCAGATTAGCAACGGTCTCGTCGAGCTCGGCAATGTGGATGTCCTTCTTGTCGAGTTCCTCACGCAAAGCCTGCAACTGGATCTCTTTCTCCTCGAGCTGCTGCTGCATGTTGTCGATGAGCTTCTTCAGTTCCTCGCTCTTGAACGAGCTCTCGCGCAACTGCTGCTTCAACTTGTTGATGAGTTCCTTGTTCTGACGCATGGTCTGCTGGATGAACTGCATGTTCTCCTTGATACGCTTGGCAGAATTGGTGCCTTCACCCGACTTTGCGAGCGTGACACGGCTCTGGGCCTCGGTAATCTCGCGGAAACCTTCCTCGATGTCGCCGAAGGTAGCGATCATGTCGTTGATCTCATTGTCCTTCTGGGAAATGATCTGATTCAGAGAATCACGTAACTGAGTCATCATGAGGTCCTGCTTAGGTCCTTCATTTTTACAACTGATAATGGCCAGTGCACATACGGCCAGAATTACTAATTTCTTCATAATGCTTTTATTTAATTAGACAATTTTGTTTCACTTTTCACTTCTTTTTCACTTCTTCCCGCAAGGACGATCACGATTTCGCCTTTCGGTTCTTTCTCCTTGAAATGGGCAATCACCTCGTCGAGCGAGCCCCGCACACTCTCCTCATGCACCTTCGAGATCTCTCGGCAGACGCTCACCTGACGATCGCCGCCATAAGCCTCAGCAAACTGCTGCAGCGTCTTGACCAATCGGAATGGCGACTCGTAAAAGATCATCGTGCGCTCTTCGTCTTTTAAGGACTGGAGTTTGGTCTGACGACCTTTCTTCTGCGGCAGGAAGCCCTCGAAGGCAAAACGGTCGCAAGGCAGACCACTCGACACCAAAGCCGGCACAAAGGCTGTGGCGCCAGGCAGACACTGCACCTCTACCCCAGCCCTCACGGCCTCACGAACGAGGAAGAAACCTGGATCGCTGATGCCGGGCGTGCCAGCATCGCTGATGAGAGCGACATTCTCACCCGCCAGCAAGCGGTTGACAATACCGGCACTCGTACCATGCTCATTAAACTTGTGATGGGACATCAGGGCATTCTTGATTTCATAATGCTTCAATAAGATACCCGACGTGCGCGTATCTTCTGCCAACACCAAATCCACCTCTTTTAATATGCGGACGGCACGGAAAGTCATATCTTCCATATTCCCAACAGGCGTGGGAACAATATACAATATGCCCATAATCGGTCGCAAATTTAGTCCAAAATATCATAATAGACAAAAAAAACACTAAATTCTTTGCAATTTTTAAAACGTATTTGTATTTTTGCATCAAAATTAGGAAGAAAATGGCAGATTTTATCTCTGGCGAGTCTCATCGCCCTGGCAGAATAGAAGTAGTGTGCGGATCTATGTTCTCCGGAAAAACAGAAGAACTGATACGCAGATTAAGACGTGCGCAATTCGCCAAACAGCGGGTGGAAATCTTCAAACCCGCCATCGACGTCAGGTATTCTGAGGAGGATGTGGTCAGTCACGACCAGAAGCATATCCAATCAACGCCCATCGACTCTTCAGCGAGTATTCTGCTGCTGACATCGAACATTGATGTAGTGGGTATCGACGAGGCGCAGTTCTTTGACGAAGGATTGGTGGAGGTGTGCAACGAACTGGCAAATCGCGGGGTGCGTGTCATCATTGCCGGTCTCGATATGGACTATAAGGGCATTCCCTTCGGTCCGATGCCTGCCCTCTGCGCCATTGCCGACGATGTGACCAAGGTTCATGCCATCTGTGTGAAATGTGGGAACCTGGCATATGTCAGTCATCGTACCGTACAGAATGACAAGCGCGTACTGCTCGGAGAGACACAAGAATATGAACCGCTATGCCGTGAGTGCTACCAAAAAGCACTCCAAGAGGAGAAAGTAAAAGGCTAAAAGGGTAAAAAAGTAAAAAACATCCGAATAAATTTGGCTGTTTCGCTGAAAAGTTGTACCTTTGCAGCCGCTTTCGAATAAAAAGCAAAATGAGGTAGATCCGTTAGCTCAGTCGGTAGAGCACAACACTTTTAATGTTGGGGTCTTGGGTTCGAGCCCCAAACGGATCACTCCTTAACAACAAAAAAGGACACCGCAGTGTCCTTTTTTTGTTTTCTACCTACTCACCAAGAAACTTACGGATGGTTTTGATACATAGGTCGCTGCTGACAGGCTTTGATAGGAAATCCACGCATCCTGCCTGCATAGCCAACTGGCGGTCGCTGTCGAAAGCATTCGCCGTCAAGGCAACAATAGGGAGGTTAGGATGTTTCTCCTTGATGGCTTTCGTTGCCTCTAAACCATCCATAATAGGCATCTTGATATCCATCAACACCAAATCGAAGGTATTGTTGTCTACCAACTCTACTGCCTCCTGGCCATTCTTGGCACGCTCATAAGCATAATACTTTTTCAAGATGTAGGTCATCAGGATAAAGTTGCTGTCATTGTCTTCCGCTACTAAGATCTTCTTCATATCACTCTCTTTTCTTTTAATAGATAGTTTTTTGATTCATTTATTCTTAATAATTCACAAAATTACAACTTAAATTTGAAAAAACAAGGATTTCATCGTTTTTTTAACTAATTTTGCATCAGAAAAGTAAAAAACTAATCACTTATAATCAAAAAAAGCAATGAAATTAAGATTTTCAGTCAGTTTTCTGGCACTTGTTTCGACCTTCACTTTGACGGCTCAGACGCACATGATGGAGGTGAACACCAAGAAGCTCGGCGCACCTGTACAGCCGACTATGTATGGTATCTTCTTTGAAGACATTAACTACGCTGCCGACGGTGGCCTGTATGCAGAGATGGTGAAGAACCGCTCGTTTGAATTCCCCCAGCATCTGATGGGCTGGCGTGCCTTCGGAAAGTTTGAGGTACGCAACGACGGACCTTTCGAACGTAATCCCCACTACGTACGCCTGGCCTACTCCGGTCATCGCGACAAGTTCACAGGTCTGGAGAATGAAGGTTTCTTCGGCATCGCCGTGAAGAAAGACGCCACGTATCGTTTCTCCCTTTGGGCCCGTTGTCCCGAAGGAGGCAAGTCGACACTCGAGGTGAGTCTTGTAGATAACGACACGATGAATGAAGACCAGCGTTTTGCGACGGTCAAAGTAAATATCAGTGGGAAGGACTGGAAGAAGTATACCGCAGAACTGAAGGCTCCCCGCACAGAGGCTAAAGGAGGATTACGCATCTTCCTGGCTGGTGATAAGGCAACGACTGACGTAGAGCATATCTCCCTCTTCCCCACCGACACGTGGAAAGGTCGTGAGAACGGTATGCGCAAAGACTTGGCGCAGGCTTTGTTTGATATGCATCCCGGTGTATTCCGCTTCCCCGGCGGCTGTATCGTGGAGGGAACAGATCTGGAAACACGCTATCAGTGGAAGAACAGCGTAGGACCGGTAGAGAACCGTCCGTTGAATGAGAACCGTTGGCACTATACCTTCGGTCATCGTTTCTATCCTGACTATTTCCAGAGCTACGGTCTTGGTTTCTTCGAGTTCTTCCAACTCTGCGAGGATTTCGGTTGTGAGGCCCTGCCTGTCATCAGCTGCGGACTGAGCTGTCAGTTCCAGAACCCCGATCCCACGAAGCCCGGTGTACATGTAGCTGTCGACGATCTCGACAGTTATATCCAGGATGCCCTCGACCTCGTAGAATTCGCCAATGGACCCGTCGACTCGAAATGGGGAAAGGTACGTGCTGAGATGGGCCATCCCGAGCCCTTCAACCTGAAGTTCCTTGCTGTTGGTAATGAGCAGTGGGACTATGATGAGCAGCATGGCGGCTATGGTCCCGTGTTTACGGAACGTCTGAAGAAGTTCAATGCCGCTCTCCGCGCCAAATATCCCAATCTCAAACTCATCGGCACCACAGGTCCAAACTCCGAAGGCTGGGACTTTGACCTATTGCAGCCCCGCATGAAGGAACTGAAGGTAGACCTCTATGACGAGCACTACTACCGCAACGAGCAGTGGTTCCTCTCTCATGGCCTGCGTTATGACAGCTATGACCGCAAGGGTCCGAAGGTGTTTGCTGGCGAGTACGCCTGTCATGGCAGCAACAATCACAAGTGGAACCACTATTATACCTCTTTATTAGAGGCCGCCCACATGACAGGTATCGAGCGTAATGCCGATATCGTTCACATGGCTACCTATGCTCCGCTCTTTGCACACGTTGAAGGCTGGCAGTGGCGTCCGGATGCCATCTGGTTCGATAATCTCCGTATGTTCAAGTCGGTGAGCTACTATGTACAGCAGATGTATGCGATGAACAAGGGCACCAACGTTCTCCCGCTGACGATGGACAAAAAGCCTGTAGCAGGTCAGGATGGTCAGGACGGACTGTTCGCCTCTTCCGTTTTCGACAAACAGACAGGTGAAGTGATCATCAAAGTGGTCAACACCTCGAAGACTGCCCAGCCCATCAGCATCCAGTTGAATGGTATGAAGGGCGAGCGTACGGCGCAGACCATCACCCTCTCGCACAATGGTATGGACGACGAGAACACACTTGACAATCCCGAGAAGATCACGCCGCAGAACGGCACTTTGAAACTCGATGCCGGCAAGGGTTCAACCCTGTTGCTCGATGATGTGCCTGCCCTGTCGTTCAGACTTTATAAGGTGAAGAAATAGCGAATAGTGAAGAGAGAAGAGTGAATAATCCCCGAATTGCTTGGCAGTTCGGGGATTTTTGCTTAATTTTGCAGCGAAATATGAGTATACTGAACTTAGATAAAGACCGCAGACGATTTTCCTTCGAGGTGCTGCCCCCATTGAAAGGGACGGGCACCGATAAGCTTTTTGCCGATATCGACAAGCTGAAGGAGTTTGATCCTGCCTATATCAACATCACGACGCATCACTCGGAGTTTGTATATAAGGAACTGGAGAATGGACAGTTTGAACGGCAGAGGATTCGTCGTCGTCCTGGTACGATAGCCATCGCTGCCGCCATCCAACAACGTTACCACATTCCCGTTCAGCCACATGTCATCTGTAGTGGTGCCACCATCGCGGATATCGAATACGAACTGCTCGACCTGCAGTTCCTGGGTATCAGCGACCTGCTTCTACTCCGAGGTGATAAGGCCAAGGAGGATAGCAGGTTTGTGCCGACACCCGGCGGTCATGCCCATACAACGGAATTGATTCAGCAGGTGAAGCGTTTCAACGAGGGATTCTTTGCCGACGGTACACCTATCAAGCACCCGGGTAAACCTTTCGACTACGGTGTGGCCTGTTATCCGGAGAAGCATGAGGAATCGCCGAATCTGGAACGCGATATGGAGTATCTGAAACAGAAGCAGGATCTCGGTGCGCAATATGCGGTGACACAATTGTTCTTTGACAACGAGAAATATTTCTCTTTCGTGGAGAAGGCGCGGACGATGGGCATCACCATTCCCATTATCCCTGGTATCAAACCGCTGGCAAAGTTGACGCAACTGACGGTTGTGCCCAAGACCTTCCACTGCGACATCCCGGAGACATTGGCCAAGGAGATCGTGAAATGTAAGACCGACGACGACGCCCGACAATTAGGCATCGAATGGACGACGGAACAATGTCGCGACCTCTATGCACATGGCGTCAGCAACATTCATTTCTACACCGTATCGGCAGTAGACAGCGTGGCGGAAGTGGCGAAGAGACTCTTATGAATTATGCATTATAAATTATGCATTGGAATGAGGTGATAGGACAGAAGGAGGCGCAAGAACGCCTGTTGCAGATGGTGAGAGAAGACCGTCTGCCCCATGCCCTGATGCTCTGCGGTCCGATGGGTGCCGGAAAAATGGCGTTGGCAATGGCCTTCGGCTGCTATCTGCTTTCGAAGAAATCGGAGAACTCAGATTACTCGGAGTACTCGGATTATTCCGAGAGTCCTATGCTGAAAAAGATGGAGCATCCCGATCTCCACTTCACCTACCCTACCATCAAGCTGCCCTCGATGAGTGCAGATCACAAGCCTGTGAGCGACGACTTTGCCAAAGAGTGGCACGAGCTCATCATGGATGGTCCCTATTTCACGATGGAACAATGGATGCAAGAGATGGGAGGCGAGAACCAACAAGCTATCATCACAGCTGGCGAGAGCGACGATCTGGTACGCAAGCTGTCGCTTAAATCCAGTCAGGGAGGCTATAAGGTCAGCATCATCTGGCTGCCCGAGCGCATGAACATCGAATGTGCCAACAAACTGCTGAAACTCATCGAGGAGCCCCCGCAGCAGACAGTATTCATCATGGTCAGCGAAGAGCCTGACAAACTGTTGGAGACCATTCGCAGTCGCGTGCAGCGCATCGACATAAAAAAGATTGATGACGAGAGTCTTACCCAGGCACTCATCGAGAAGCGGGGAATCAGCGAAGAAGACGCACATCGTATCAGTCGTCTGGCAAACGGCAACTGGCTGAGTGCGCTCGAAGAGCTGCAGATAGGTTCTGAGAACGAACTCTTCCTCGACATGTATATCTCGCTGATGCGTCTGGCCTATCAGCGCAAGATTAAGGACCTGCGCAAATGGAGTGAGACGATGGCTGGCTACGGACGTGAGAAGCAGAAGCGATGGCTGGGCTATTTCCTGAGGATGACTCGTGAAAACTTCATGTACAATTTCCATCAGGAGGAGTTGACCTACATGACACAGAAGGAAGAGGACTTTGCCAAGAACTTCGCCCGCTTCATCAATGAGAACAATATCCTGGCCATTTCAGAACTGGCCAATCGAGATATCCGCGATATCGGACAGAATGCCAATGCGAAGATCGTATTCTTCGACCTGGCCCTGCAGATGATCGTGCTGCTGCTACAAAAATAGTGAATAGTGAATAATTATAATAGATATGACTGATAATAAGAAAGAAATACCTATCAAGGTGGGATGTGACAGAGGACTCTGCCATCAGGCTGTAGGTCGTCAGGACCGACAACTGAACACTTATGACTGGTTGGCTGACGTCCCGGGCAATGCCGAAGACACCGACCTGGTAGAGGTACAGTTCAAGCATACGCGCAAGGGTTACTATCATAATGTCAACAACCTGCCCTTGAAGAAAGGCGACATCGTAGCCGTAGAGGCCAGTCCTGGTCACGACATCGGTGTGGTGACGCTGACAGGTCGTCTGGTGAAGCTCCAGATCAAGAAGGCCAACCTCAAATCTGCCGACGACATCAAACGTGTCTACCGCATCGCCCGCGAGATCGACATGCAGAAGTTCCGTGAGGCAAAAGCCCGTGAGCATTCTACCATGATCGAGAGTCGTGTCATCGCCAAGGGATTGGGACTCGACATGAAGATCGGCGATGTGGAATATCAGGGCGATGGCAACAAGGCCATCTTCTACTACATCGCTGATGAACGTGTCGACTTCCGTCAACTCATCAAGGATCTGGCAGCAGCTTTCCATGTACGTATCGAGATGAAGCAGATCGGTGCCCGTCAGGAGGCAGGACGCATCGGCGGAACTGGCCCCTGTGGTCGTGAACTCTGCTGTGCCACCTGGATGAAGAACTTCGTATCAGTTTCCACCAATGCCGCCCGTTTTCAGGATATCTCCCTGAATCCCCAGAAACTCGCAGGTATGTGTGCCAAGCTAAAGTGCTGTCTGAACTACGAGGTCGACGATTACATGGAAGCCAGTAAGAAACTGCCAGGCAAAGATGTAGTCTTACAGACCCTCGATGCCGACTATTATCTCTTCAAGAGCGATATCCTCGCAGAGATTGTCACCTACTCTACCGATAAGAACATCGCTGCCAATCTGGAGACCATCTCCGCAGCACGCGCCAAGGAGATTATCGAGATGAACCGAAGGGGAGAAAAACCCGCTTCGCTGCAGGAAGACGGACACCAGAAGCCTGTCAAACAACATGTAGACCTGGCTGGTGGCGATATCAGTCGCTTCGACAAAGCCAAGAAAAAGAAGAAAAAGAAGAAGAGTGGTGGTAATGCCTCTCAAAAAGCAGACAACAAGAAAGACCATGCTTAAGACTTGCAGACAGGTCATCATCGGACTGGTGTTGACGGTTGCATGTGGCATCACCTCATGCGACCGTCTGCCTATCTACAGCCATTACGAACCGACCCCTACGACGGGCTGGGAGAAGAATGACACGATTACTTTTGGCATCCCTTCTGTTAAAGAGGCTGGCTATTACAAAGAGGAACTTGGTCTGCGCATCAATGAGGACTATCCGTTTCAACGCTTGTGTCTGATTGTACAACAGACCGTCCTGCCTTCAGGCTATCGCCATAACGACACCCTGAACTGTCATCTGATTGATAAGAAAGGAACCGTCAGAGGTACAGGCATCAACCATTACCAATATACTTTCCACGTGAATACCATCCGTCTGGCAGAAGGCGACTCGCTTCATATCTGCGTCAAGCACAATATGAAACGGGAAATCATGCCAGGTGTGACAGACATCGGCATCAGGGTCGACAAACATTTAATATATTAGGAACGCGCGAGATGCCTGCTGGCGTCAATACGCAGGAAGATAAACAGCAGGATGGTAAAGCCCCACAGCGAGGAGCCGCCATAGCTGAAGAACGGCAAGGGAATACCAATCACAGGGGTCAGTCCCAACACCATACCCACATTGATAAACACATGGAATAAGAAGATACTCAGCACCGAATAGCCATATACCCGTCCAAAACGGTAGGGTTGTCTTTCTGACAGGTATATCAGTCGCAGAATCAAGGCCAGGAAGAGCAACAACACACCTGCAGAACCTACGAAACCCTCCTCCTCACCTACCGTACAGAAGATAAAGTCGGTATCCTGTTCCGGCACATATTTCAACTTGGTCTGCGTACCATTCAGGAAGCCCTTGCCCTCGATGCCGCCAGAGCCAATGGCAATCTGACTCTGATGCACATTATAACCTGCACCCTTCAAGTCTTCTTCCAGTCCCAGCAACACATTGATACGTACCCGTTGGTGGCGCTCCAGCACATTGTTCAGCACATAGTCTGCTGCATTGAAGAAAGCCACAGAACCTATCGCAAAGAGGGCAATCCATAAATAGTTGCGCACTCGGGTAGCCACACTCTGCCACAACAAGTAACCGATCATCAGCGCCGTAGTAATCAGTTGTACATAGACGATATCAAAGGGTATCACATAGAGCGAAAATAACAGGAATACTACCGTGATTCCAAGACAGGCCAGAATCACCCGCACACCATCACGTTTGTTGCCACAATAGAAGTACACCATCAGGCCCGAGAACAACTGTATCAGCAACAATACCACGAACTTACCCACCGACGTCGGCGTATATAGCAGCATCGTATCAGCAAAACGGATGCCAATCACGAAATAGATGACCATTGCCACACCCGTAAAGAGCAGACTGCCCGACATGCCCTCGCGATAGAGCATCAGGAAGAAAGCCAGATAGACCAATGCCGAACCTGTCTCTCGCTGTAGCACAATACAGAGCATGGGCAACACAATAAAGACCAAAGCGATGGCGAAATCTTTCCATTTACGGATGTCAAAGCCGTAGGTACTCATCAGTTTCGCCAAGGCCAATGCCGTCGCGAACTTTGCAAATTCCGCTGGTTGCACACGCAAGGGTCCCAACACCAGCCACGATCGCGAGCCCTTGATAGTATGGGGATTGAAGATGGTGGCTATCAACAATAGCACCATGACAGCAAAGATCAGATAAGCGAAGGTGTCATAGACCCGGTTATCCATCAACAGAATGACCATTCCCAGCACGATGGAAGTACCGATCCAGACAATCTGCATACCCGAACGGCTGTCCAGACTGAAAATATCCGTCTCTCCATAGGTATAGCTGGCACCGCAAACGCTGACCCAGCCGAAAGTGAGCAATCCCAGATAAATCAGGATGGTCCACCAGTCAATGGAACGCAACACACTGGGTTGTTTATCTGTCTGCTGAGCCATACGCAATTCGTTTGTGCTGGAATTCCGTAGCCTTCTTCTCCGAGGCTTCGGACAGCTTTCCGTTGATAAACTTCTCCATAATCAGACCACCGATAGGCACGCCATAAGTAGCACCCCAGCCGCCATTCTCCACATACACCGCCACAGCAATCTTCGGATTCTCCATCGGAGCAAATCCCATGAACACCGAGTGGTCGTGACCTCTGTTCTGTGCCGTTCCCGTCTTTCCACAGGGCACAAAATCATAACGGGCCAGTGCCTTACAGGTACCACCCAGAGCCGAGGAACGCATGCCCTGCACCACATAGTCGTAGGCCTTACGGTCGGCCTTCGTGAAATGACGACGGGTGAAGGCCGTATCAAGGGGCTCTCCCTGAACCTTCCTGACCACATGAGGCACGTAATAGTACCCTCTGTTAGCAATTGTCGCACCGAGATTAGCAATCTGAAGCGGCGTCAGCAATACCTCACCCTGTCCGATGGAAATAGAGATGACAGTCAGACCATTCCAAGAACCCTTATACGCCTTATCATAGAACTGAGCATTGGGAATCAGACCACGTTTCTCTCCCGGGAGGTCAATACCCAACTTATAACCGAATCCCATGCTGACCATATAGTCACGCCAGACGTTCATCGCATTCTGCACCGTACCGTATTTCGAGATATTGGTATTGATCATGTGGTAGAGTCCCCAACAGAAGAAACCGTTACACGATGTACTCAGGGCGGGTACGATGGCCAATGGAGAAGCATGACCGTGACAGCCTACATGCAGACCTTTGAAGTTGAAGCCATGACCACAGGGGTAAGGTGTAGAGGGTGTGATAACACCTTCGGAAAGGAAAGTCAGGCCCTGCGAAGTCTTAAAAGTAGAACCCGGGGGATAGAGTCCCATGATACTACGGTTGAGCAGGGGTTTCCACTGATCCTGACTCAGGATACGGTGATTCTTACTACGTTCACGACCTACCATCATCCTCGGGTCATAAGAGGGTGAGGAGACCATACACAACACTTCGCCCGTAGAGGGTTCGATGGCCACGATACTACCTATCTTACCTTCCAACAACCGTTCACCCAGCGCCTGCAACTCATAATCGATGCTCAGCGTCAGGTTCTTACCCGGCACTGGCTTGCGGTCGAGGGCGCCATTCTGGTAACGTCCCTGGATACGTCCGTGGGCATCGCGCAACAGGATCTGTATACCCTTCTCACCACGCAACTGTTTCTCGTAGGAACGCTCCACACCCAACTTTCCGATATAGTCGCCGGGCTGGTAGTAGTCGTCTTCCTCGATATCTGCGGGAGACACCTCAGCCACATCACCCAGGACATGCGCCGCCAGATTATACTGATACTGACGGATGCTACGACGCTGGACATAAAAACCGGGGAACCGGAACATCTTCTCCTGGAAGATACTGAAGTCTTTGTCGCTCAACTGAGGCAGGAACAGCTGCTGCGTAAAGCGCGAATAGCCGGGATTCTTCGACTTATCCTTGATGGTTGCCATTCTGCGGTCGAACTCCTCCCGCGTGATATTCAGGGCTTTACACAAATCAAGGGTATCCAGATGATCCTTCGCCTCATTCATCACCACCATGATGTCGTAGGCAGGCTGGTTAAACACCAACAGCTTGCCGTTTCGGTCGGTGATATTACCACGCGACGGAAAGTCCACCTTCTTCAGAAAGGCATTCGAGTCGGCACTCTTCTTATAGTCGTCACTGGTAATCTGGAGGGTGAAGAGACGAATGATATAGACCACCACGATGATGACGGCCACCGAGGCAATGATAAACTTCCTCTCAGCAAGATCGTTTTTTTCCTTCACTTCGCACGAACACTTTCAATTGCCATCATCAGAGCAAATGTCAGAAGCGAGCTGGCACCTGCACATGCTAACCAATACTGCCAATTAAAGAAACTGAAGGCCTCCAAGGCAAAGAACGCCAGACAATAGACCACCAGCAGAACCGCACTAAAGATCATAAACTTGCCGATGCCCAAGGTAGAAATCGACACCTCCAGATTCTCTGCAGAATCACGGGGAACAAACAGTTCCAACAGATAGGGCTGGATGACAGCTATCAGCGTCAGTGAACCCGAAGCCAGTCCTGGCGTGTTAGAGAACACGTCGATGGCCAGACCCAATGCAAAGCTCCACAACAGAATCATCCATTTCGGCGTACCACGCTGGAAGGTGATGGTAAAATAGACATACAACAAGGGGATGGCAAGGTCAAACAGGTGGATATGATTCAAGATCAGAACCTGAACCAAGCAAAGGACGACAAACCATCCCAGACGTTTGAAAAACTCTACCGACACTCTTTTGTTGTTTTATATTCTACTTAATATCTCTATTCGTCAGCGCCATCGAGTCACGGGCTGCTTCCAGAAGCTTGGCCTGCTCGGCAACGCGCTTGTCACTGATCACACAGACGTCGCGCAGACAACTGAAATCAGTACTCAGACGTACCTGCAACTTATACGACAGACCATCTGCGGAATTAAACACCTTCTCGATTTGTCCCACCAGCACACCAGAGGGAAAGATCGTTGAGTAACCACTGGTTACCACCCACTCTCCTTTCTTGAAACGGGCATGACGGGGCACATCCTCCAGATAGGCAATGGCAGGATCTCCCCCACTCCAACGCAGATAACCGAAATAGTTGCTGTTACGGATGGAACAGCTGATGCGTGACATCGTCGCATTCAACGCAGGAATCACCACCGCGTAATGTTCGGATACGAGATACACCACACCAACGAGACCATTACCACTGGCTACACCCATGTTCACCTCAACACCATCGGCAGCACCCTTGTCAATCGTCATCAGATTGTCGGGCTTGTGAACGGTGTTGGATACCACCTTCGCTGGAATGAGCTTATACTGATTGAGAAACTGCATCTGCTGGCGCTCTGTCACCGTGGTGTCATGCGTAGCCTCCGTATAAAGACGACGCAACTGGTCCACCTGTCGCTCCAGATAGAAGTTGCGCAGCGTCAGTTCCTCATTAGCACGTGTCATACTGAAAAAAGAAGTAACATCACTCTCCAGTTCATACATCTTCCCCACGGCCACATTGGCAGTAGAAAGCCATACACTACCCTGATAACTGTTATATTTAAACAGCAACACGGCACTGACCACTTCCAGGAAGACGAAAAGGAGCCAATGATGATACTTCCTCAGGAAATCCAGCAGATTGCTCATTCCCTATGTATGTATTATCGCATCAGGAAGTTGAAACGATCGATATTCTTCAATGCGATACCGGCACCCTTAGCTACGCTGTGGAGGGGATCCTCAGGCACATGGAAAGGAATATTGATCTTCTCCTGCAAACGGAGGTCAAGACCTCTGAGCAGGGCACCGCCACCGGAGAGATAGATACCATTCTTCACGATATCAGCATACAACTCAGGGGGTGTATTCTCAAGTGCTGACAATACAGCCGATTCGATACGGGCAACGGTCTTGTCGATGCAATGGGCAATCTCCTGATAGCATACGGGCACCTCCATAGGCAGCGCGGTGATACGGTTAGGACCATGCACCACAAAATCCTCCGGTGCATCATCACCCAGATCGGTCAGGGCAGAACCCACGTTGATCTTGATACGCTCTGCCATACGCTCACTGACTCTCACATTATGCTGACGGCTCATATACTCCTGAATATCAGCATTCAGGTCGTCACCAGCCACCTTGATACTCGTGTTGGCCACAATACCACCGAGAGAGATCACGGCAATCTCAGTCGTACCACCACCGATATCTACAATCATATTACCCTCCGGAGCCTCTACATCGATACCAATACCGATGGCAGCGGCCATTGGCTCGAATATCAGATAGACGTCACGACCATCGGCATGCTCGGCAGAGTCGCGCACAGCACGCAGCTCCACTTCCGTAGAACCCGAGGGAACACCGATCACCATACGCAACGAAGGTGAGAACAGACGACTGCTCGAATGTACCATCTTGATCATACCGCGCATCATCTGCTCACAGGCAGAGAAGTCGGCAATCACACCATCACGGAGCGGACGGATGGTACGGATATTATCGTGTGTCTTCTCATACATCATCTTGGCCTGGGCACCTACGGCAATCATCTTGTCCGTACGACGGTCGAGTGCCACCACAGAAGGCTCGTCTACCACAATCTTATCATCACTGATAATGATGGTATTGGCCGTTCCCAGGTCCATTGCAATCTCCTGAACGAAACTAAAAAATCCCATTTTACTTTTTACCTTTTTACTTTTTTACCTTTTTACTTTTTTTCAAACCACTGATTGATGGCGGTATCATAGTGACTGCTCACGCCAAAGGCACGGGTGGCAAACATACGACGCTGGGCCTTCGTGGTCTCTGCGCCCTGCTGGTTCAGGATGTCAAGCAGCACACCATACTCAGCCTTGCTGGGCACGATCACCACATCGTTGAAGTTCTTAGCGCCGGCACGGATCAGCGAGATGCCGCCGATATCAATCTTCTCGATGATATCTTCCTCAGAAGCACCGCTGGCCACCGTCTGCTCAAAGGGATAAAGGTCAACAATCACCAGGTCGATCTCAGGAATCTCATACTGCTTCATCTGAGCCTGATCACCTTCATTGTCGCGACGACCGAGGATTCCTCCGAACACCTTCGGATGGAGTGTCTTCACTCGTCCGCCAAGGATAGAGGGATAAGTGGTCACATCCTCTACCTTCTGGCACTCATAACCGAGTGACTCAATAAATTTCTGCGTACCGCCTGTCGACAGGAACTTCACGCCCTCCTCATTCAGTTTTTTGAGCAGTTCATCCAGTCCGTCCTTGTGGAATACCGATACCAAGGCGGTCTTAATCTTCTTTGTTTCAGCCATATTTCCTTTTATAACGTTATAAATAAATGCAATGAGGGTGCAAAGTTACAAATTTCCCCGGATTAATCCCTCATTTTTCTCCCGAAAAAAAATTAATCCTTGTTAAAATTAAGATAGGTCAAGCGTCAGTCCAGATGAAACACCTCCTGGATGGGTACGGTGACGGGGGAGTTGTCGGGATTCACCTCCATGATGTCCGCCATCATATCCCACCATTTCTGGGTGATGGGGTCCACATTCTCGGTGTCCTGCGAGTTACCCTCTCCCTCACACTCCTGATAGCCGAAGAGGATGTTGGTATCCTTGTCCCAGTAGATGCTGTAGTTACTCACACCACCATCCTTAATCATCTTCACGAGTTCCGGCCAGATGGCAGCATGACGTCTCTCGTATTCTTTCTCGCACCCCGGTTTGAGGTACATCTTAAAGGCAAATCGTTTCATATCTATTTCAACTTGGGTTTCAGTTCGTCGGGCGATTCGTTGGTAAACATGTCCACCTTGGGTGCATCCTTCGTAAAGAGGTTGGTAATCACCTTCGGTTGCAGGGTCAGCGAGGGCTGGAAATCATCGCTCTCCATATAGGCGAGGATGGCCTGCCGCATCTGACGAGCCACCAGACGGTGTTCCAGATCAGAAGTGATATCCATCGTAGTCATCAACAGCCTGCCTTTCAGAACCTTAGCCTCCACCAGCATACCCAGTTTCCTACTGATATGCCAGGTATCGATGGGTTGTATCGGCGACTGATAGTCCTTGGGGAATTCCGCCAGATTCATCACCTGGGCACGGTTCAGCAATTCCCACCAGTTCAGGTTGCTCCAGTCGTCGGTAGGGAAGTCATATTTAAACAACGGATGTTGCTTGTCGATATAGGCGCCTGTAGTGTGCGGCGGACGCATCTTAAACCACGATGTATTCCAGAACACGGGCAGATAATGCTGCACCACATCGCGCCCGAAACGCACCTTCCCGGCTGCTGTCAACAACACCTTGCCGCCTTTCCTCAGCACGTCCAATGCCTTCGCATCCAGCGAATCCGCCATAAAAATCGGATTACTCTGAGTACTCGGAATACTCTGAATACTCGGAGTACTCTGATTACTCGGATAGACCCAAAAATCCCAATGATTCTTAAACACCCCACTCAAACTCACCGTCAGCGTCAGCTTTGTGGGTTTAGTGATTCTATCGAGCGGAAAGACGACCGTTCCCAGTTCCAGGTTCTTACCCACCGGCAACTGACCATAGGTCAGAGCTCCCCCTGCCAGCACCTGCTGCTGTTCGTCGCTGATATAATAGGCACTCCGCACGGAGTCGAGGGCAGTCATATAGGCATTATACACCTCTACGGGCACCTTCAGCGTGTCGCCGGCAGCATAGACAAACTTCGGGAACTTCGCCAGCGGCACAATCGGATTACAAAACTCCTGCCACTCCTTCTCGTCGGTATAGCCTTTCTCCTTCCAATGCACATTCAGCACGCCCTCCAAGGCCGTTCCCTGACCGCTGTAGTCGTTGAGGGCCAGCAGTTGGAAACCGGCATAGTCCTTCGTACGAAGGTTGCGCTCTATCTCATACTTATAACAGAGTGTCTGCAGTTTTCCACTCGCCATCAGAAATTTCTCCGCCTGCTGTTCCATACCGTTGTCGCGCAACAAGTCGCGGAAGATCTCAAAGTTCTTGGCCTTATAAACGCCGGTATACTGCGGGATCTCCTTGAAATCGGGGAAGGCGCACCACTGGCCCTGTTCGTGAGCGATGATGGGCGAATTGTTATCTGCCGTACCCTTATAGTTCCGCGGACGCACAATCTGGTCGTAGTAGTCATCATCGGAGTGTGGTGCATGCCGGTCCCAGTCCAGACCGCGGGCTCCACCCTTCACATGATATTCCGAGCCGTCGTCCCAGGCCCAGCCACCACCGACGGAAGCGCCGCAATACAACCGCGAAGGATCGTATTGCTTCATCTCCTTCACCCAGTCATTACAATAGCTCACCCAGTCGCCTGCAGGTTCATTACCCGCTGCCATCATCACAAACGAGGGGTGATGACCGTAGGTGTCGACAATACGTTTCGACTCCTCCAACAGATACTCGTCAATCTTCTGTCCGCGACGCAGTCTGACGCCATGATTAGGCCACGACGGGCCCTCGGGTTGCAGGTAGAAGCCCACCTTGTCGGCAGCAGCAAAGGCAGCCTCAGGCGGACAATAGCTGTGGAATCGCATGTGGTTCAGGCCATAGGCCTTACACTTCCGGAAGATCTTCAGCCACGACTCCTCATCCATCGGGGGATAACCCGTCTCGGGGAAGCAACAGTTCTCTACCGTTCCGCGCAGCCAGATGGGTCGGTCGTTGATATAGATCTGCCGTCCCTCCACACTGATATCCCGCATACCGAAGGTGGTCTCGTAATAGTCGCCGCCCACACTCATACCGATGCGGTAGACCTGCGGGAAAAATTCATTCCAGATAGCCACCTCATGTCCCAACGGCATCATGAAGGTCGTCTTGGGTTGAAGTACAGCTACCATGAGCTCTCTTACCACCGAATCAGGCTTATTGTCGGGCACCACCACGACATGCATATACGGATAATCCTGGTCTAAGAAAATCGCATCCGTACCATCCAGTTCCACCTGCACGCGCAACTGTCCGGTCTCCATGACCGGTGTCAACTTCACCTGCTTGAAGAACAGGTCTCTCGGCGTAGCGCGCAGTTCCATCTTTCCGGCGATGCCGTTCCAGTTGCCTTGTGTCTGGTCGGTCACCGAATGGGAGTCCTGCCCCACACACACGTTCTCGATGCCGTTGTACACACAGATGGCGATGGTGTTGCGCTGTCCGGGCACGATCCATCGGGTGATGTCACACTCATGGGGTGTGGAGAGCGACATCTGGTGCCTCACCTTCACGCCGTTTACGAAGACTGTGGTTTCGATATGCGGTCGCTCCAGAAACAGCACCACCCTACCACGACGCCACAACGAAGGCACATACACGCTCTTCTTATACCACGCATGACCCACGTAGTGCGTCTCGGGTGTCAGGAAGAAGGGGAACTTCATGTTACCCTCCACCCGATACTTCTCCATATAGGGATTGAAGTAATACGATGAGTCGTAGAGCGAGCCCGTCCACTTGGTCTTTACCGACACGGGATCACCCTTGCCGTTGGTCAGCAGCGACCCTGGCAACATCACGTAGTCGTCATAATGCAACGAATCGCCCAACGACAGTTCCCAGTCACCTGCCAGATTGATGACATCTTGTGCCCCCACGGCGCACCATCCCATCAACAGACCAAGCAAAAACGCAACCCTCCGTCTCATCTTTCAATTTTTCAATTCTTCAATTTTTCAATTCTTCAATTCTACAATTCTTCAAAAGTGTACCAGTATTCTGAACACTTTTCCCGGATTCTCCGCCCACTGCTGCATCGCCTCGAGAGCCTGCTCCGGCGCCACATCGCCACTGATCAGTCTATCCACTACTGACTCCTGACTCCTGTCTCCTGACTCCTTCAGTTTCTGCAGATAATGGATCACCGCACGGAAGTCCGAAGGCTGGGCATTGCGCGAACCACGGATATCGAGCTCCTTCTGCACGAAATACTTCGTCTGGAACGACACCTCACTCTTCGCATAACCGATGCAGACCACGCGTCCTGTAAAGGCCACCTCGTTGATGGCCATCTGATAGGTAGGCACACTACCCACGGCCTCAATCACCACATCAGGTCCGAAACCACCGGTCAGCTCCTGCAGACGGGCATGTACATCCTCCTGAAGCGTATTCACGGCATAGGTGGCTCCCATCTCCTTGGCCAGCGCCAGTTTCTCGTCGTCGATGTCGGCAGCGATGACGGTAGCGCCACGCAGGGCAGCTCGCACCACGGCGCCCATACCCACCATACCACAACCGATGACCATCACCACGTCGATATCCGTCACTTGCGCACGGTTCACGGCATGGAAGCCCACACTCATCGGCTCTATCAGCGCACACGTACGGGGATCCAGGCCCTCGGCGGGAATCACCTTCTCCCAAGGCAGCACCAGCAGTTCGCGCATGGCACCCCAACGCTGCACACCCAGTGTTTCGTTGTGTTCGCAAGCGTTCACCCTGCCGTTACGACACGAGGCGCACTTGCCACAGTTGGTATAGGGATTCACGGTCACAATCATACCGGGCTTCAGCATCTCGGGCACATTTTTACCCACGCTGACAATCTCTGCACCCACCTCATGACCGGGCACTACGGGCATCTTCACCATCGGGTTACCACCGCGGAAGGTGTTCAGGTCGCTACCGCAGAAACCCACATATCTCATTTTCAACAACACTTCACCGTCGCCCATCTGGGGCTCGGCCATCTCAATCACCTTCATCACCGAAGGCTCACTAATCTGAATTGCTTTCATCGAATGATTTTACAATTTGACAATTTACTATTTACTCCTTCTCTCCTTACTCCTTTACTCCTGACTCCTGGCTCCTTTCGCGTACGCTCTGTAGCCATAGCAGATGATGATCAGGAAACAGATCAACGGCAGCACGAACGACACGTTCACAGCGGGATGACCCATAATCTCCTTCTGGTCAATCACCCAACCTTGCAGCGGCGGCATCAGCGCACCACCCACGATGGCCATCACCAGGAAGGCAGCACCCAGGTGGGTATCCTTCGCATCCACATCCTCCAGCGCAATACCATAGATGCTGGGGAACATGATACTCATAAACAGGCTAATGGCCACCAGCGAATACAGGCCCCACATGCCCTCGATGCAGATAGCGCCGAGCGTACAGATGCTGGCACAGACGCCAAAGATGGTCAACAGCTTACGCGTGTTCACCCACTTCATGCAATACGTGCCCAGGAATCGTCCCGTCAGGTTCAGCGACATAGCGCAGATATTAAACATCTGGGCCTTGGCCTTGTTGATGCCCAGGTGGTCGGCATACTGGATGATAAACGTCCACACCATGATCTGTGCGGCCACGTAACACATCTGGGCAAACACACCCTCGCGGTAGATATTATTGTGCCAGAGGTTCGAGAGCGTCGTTCCCACGCTATTGGTCTTTCCCTCGGCCTTCTCCTCCTCACTCTGCGTCTTCGGCATCTTCGTGACGGCAATCACCGCCAACACGATGAGCACCACCAGTCCGATGGCCACATAGGGGTCGCGGATCACGGCCAGGTCGTGCAGACGGATATCGGCCTTCTCCGCCTCGCTCAGGAAGGGGAAGATGATCTGTCCGGCCTCGTCGCGCTTGTCGGAAAGCAACTGAGGCAGCACGATAAACGATGCCACCGCCATACCACAAAGCGAACCCACGGGATTGAAGGCCTGCGCCATGTTCAAGCGTCGGGTAGAAGTCTCCTTATCGCCCAGCGAGAGGATAAACGGGTTGGCCGTGGTCTCCAAAAAAGCCAGACCAAAAGTCAGGATATACAACGAGATACAGAAGAAGGAGAACTGCTGGTAGTTGGCGGCGGGGATAAACAGGAATGCGCCGACGGCATAGAGCGCCAGTCCCAGCAGGATACCGCTCTTATACGAATAGCGTCTGATAAACAACGCTGCAGGAATGGCCATCGTGGCATAGCCGCCGTAGAAGGCAAACTGAATCAGCGAGGCTTTGGCGGCCGACAGTTCCATCACAGTCTGGAAGGCTGCCACCATCGGGTTGGTGATGTCGTTGGCAAAGCCCCAGAGTGCGAATAACGAGGTGACGAGAATAAACGTCAGCAGATACTTTTTCGGAATTAATTTCTTCTTCTGCTCCATATAATATATAAATAGGTGTATTCAGCGTGCAAAAGTACAAAAAATATCCCGTACTGCCAAGCGATACGGGAAATTTTTACTAAACGAAGATCAAGGGGACATCGTTCACGATGTGATGCGTCTTTCGGTCATGCAGGGTCTTTCACCTAGAGCCAATCTGTAGTTTTACTTGTAGTAGCCGAGGCGGATGTAGTGGCGGGGCTGGGCGAAGGGGTTCCAGGAGATGTGGAGCCAGGTGGAGCCGGTGAGGAGCTGGTCTGTGAGGGCATTGGCTTTGAGGAAGTCGACGAGACGCTGGAATTGCGCTGGATCTTTCGGGCGGATGTCGGCAGCCTGACCTATGAGGTGCTGCGAGTTCTTAACGCCCCCTACCCTGCGATTGACGGCCTCATTTCTAAATCCCGAATTAATGATGATCGGCCCAACGATCAATCTGGCCGGCTCCAACAGCTGATGACAGCCGTAAGTCAGATTCGCCACGACCTGCATCGAGGGAACATTCTCCGGATATTTCTTCAGATTCAAAAACTCGCCCAGCTTAAAGTGCGGAGAGAGTCGCGTTTCATTTTTACACATTAGGGACGGTTCTTACTGTGTAATTTTTGATTGATGATTCTAACATATTGGTCGAGTCCGAAGATCGAGCCGGCGAGCAAAAACGACTGCGCCACATAATACAGCAACCCGCCCGCCACATCGTCGATCTCGACCACCTGATACGCCACCAATGCGATACTGCTCACGATGAGCAGCACCGCACAGGCGTACTGAGAGATTTTGAAGCCTTTCTGGTTTTCCATGGCCTCTGTTAGATTTCTCACAATGGGGACGGTCCCTATTGTGCGATTGCTCCACCTGCAGCCCCACCCAGAAGCAGAGTGATGATGTAACTGATCACTTGAAGGATCGTTCTAAAAGTTTTGTTCATAATTTTAATGTTTTAAATGGTGAATTACTAGGGTTATCTCGTGGTCAAAACCACCTCTCTTTTACCCTACAAAGTTACAAAAAAATATCGATATCACCAAATATTATCAAAGAAAAATTACACAGTAGGGACGGTTCCTACTGTGTAATTTTTATATTTCTGATGATGCCCTCGCTGATGCCTGTCAGACGGTTAAGCTGACGGATACTGGATCCATATTGCCTGGCCATCTGGATGATTCTATTCCTTTCTTTCTTAGGCAATTGCTGAATGGCAAGTAGATTCTGTGTACCCATTACCGATGCTAAAAACTCACGTACTTTTTCGTCAGTGAGCCTAATGTTAGTTTCATTGTCGAAATCAAGTATTTTAAGCGTCTTCGAGAGCGGTTCGTTCACAAGAGCTGTGAGATCCTCCCGGGAGATTCGGCTAAAAACATGCTCTGTATTGCAGACGGGCATCTGGCAGATTATGCCCTCTTCATACTCACGCCAACTGCTCCATGTATAGTCGCCCACATTCCTCACTATTCCTCCCGCAACAGGATTTTGGTGGATATAACGCAGAAGCGTGATGAAGTATGCCATATCGTTGACAGGCTCACTCTTAAATCTGTCCTGGAACAGGTGTCCAGAGTGCTCATGTCTATAGTTGTAATACTGCGCATAGGCGATGGCGATTCTCCTGATCGGCTCCGTGATACTCTCTTCACATTCACGAATCAGCAGATGTACATGATTGGTCATCAGACAGTAAGCATAGATAATGCACTTTGGCGGTAGCGGATTCTTCAATTCGTCCGTTGGATGCACCTGTTGATCTAGTAGTTGTAGGAACTTCCAGAAATCCTTTGAGTCTTCAAAGATATCCTGATGATTTATACCGCGCATCATCACATGATAAATGCCCGTTCCACTGGTTTGTCTTGTTTGTCTCGGCATAGTGTTTTCGTATTAAAATTTAACTTAACTGCGGCAAAATTACGCATTTTTCTTCAATCCACCAAACATTTCACTAAAAAATTACACAGTAGGAACCGTCCCTACTGTGTAATTTTTGGTTGAAAAGTTTTGTGATGTCGCTGATTATTAGTAACTTTGCGGGCAAAACAAACAGTCTATGCCGTATTCATCACATATCGATGCAAGCGAAGAGACGCTGAGGATGCTGGATGAGAAATTCACTCCAGTACAGGATGACCGTTTCCTTTACAGTCTTCAGCAGAAGAAACGTGACCTTGAAGGACTTCTCACTTTCAATGCGCGACTGCAATTAAGCTATGATTACACTCTTCAAGAATACAACCGTCTTCAGGAACTGAGGAAGACGTATAATCAAGAGTATCCTACTGAGCATAAGAAATATTTCTCCACGGCGGTTAAATTAATGAGCAAGATGCGCAGCACGTTGTCAGCCTTTAAGAAGATCGTGGATGAATTCCATCCGAAGAAGAAACGTGGTGCCAAGTATAAAGAAGGTGTTACGGCTTATGAACGGACACCGTTGTATAACGGGCCCTATTCCCAGGATTTGTTTGGTTGGGAGGTATATCCCGAGAGGTCGGTAAAGGACTTGTTTAATAATCTGAATGACTATCTGAAATTAGCCAAGAGCTGTCTAAAATTATGTCTTGAGGTGATTGATGAAGAAAAGGCCATCCGCAATGATCCCGAAAGGGCCTATGAGTTGTACAAGGACAGTTTCAACCGCTCTGTAAGTGGCAACAGGAGATTGATTGACGACATGATAAAAAATAAAGTATATCTTGACAACGACATTGTCAAGGTGATGGAAGAGGCAAAGGATGTGAAAGCACTTATTGCCAACCTGTATCATGAGTTCAACCATTCTGACTGGAATCATTTCTGTGCCTGCAAGACCATCAGCGATGGACGTAAGGTAGGACTGACAGAAGAGGAGTCGCTCCTGTTCGGCAAAGACAACACCGAAACAGTCATCCGAATACGCACATTATTGGATCATATCCTGGAACTTGCCGAACAGCGTGACGATGTCATCGGCTGGGAAGACATGCTCGACGGATGCTTTGTGATGCGTCTTCTCTTCTGGTGCGGATGGAACGGCAGCAAGAATGAAGCTCTGCTCAACTATATCACCAAGCGATGTGAAGGTAAGGTCAATGTTGTCAAGATGGGAGCCGTGATGAGACATAAGAGATTATTGGTTACTATCAATAATGATGATATCCGGCAGCAGCAAGATACTTTCAATGCTGAAATAGACGCCTTTGTGGATGCCATTATGGGAAATTTATCCGACGCCACCCATTGAGTTTTGACTTTTTCGGATACACTTATAGGCTGGCCTCCATGAGCGTCAGCCTTTGTTTTGACACCAGTTTTGCCAACTTAGGGTAAAAACCCGCGCTATAGTTTTAACCCTTAAACACCCATTTGGGGTCAAAACTACCCTACCACATCCACACCATCCTGCCACCTAGGGTCAAAACCCTTCTTTTGGGGTCAAAACAACCACAAAACATGCCCTTTCCGACGCTTCCTCAAAATCAAAACTATCCTCTTGACTATCATAAAAAAGTCGTATCTTCGCACCATCTTCTCAGGCACGAAGCTGCGTGCTCAGTATGAAGAGGTGGCAAAACAGGCATGACCGGCAGCAAGGTAAACCTGAGACCACATTGTTTCCTAAATAAAAAAGCATGATGGAAACAAATCTTTTACAACATGTCTACGACCAGACGAACGATGGTCTTGACATCATTGTCAGCGTTTGTCCCGAAGCGGGCGACGCAGTAGCTAACAAGCGTAACTTCAGGCTCCGTCCTGACGAGCGCACCCCGTCGGCGAAGATCTATCCGCCCGACCAGAAGCGGCCTTATTGGCATGTGAAGGACTTCGGCATGGGCGAAGGTGGCGGTTTCTTCAGTCCCATCGACCTCTACATGTGGTCGAAGGGTTACACACAGAGTCAGTTCGCCATGGCCGTGCAGGAACTGGCTGAGCAGTACGGCGTACAAGAGGAACTGAAACAAAGTATCAACAAACCCGAGGTAACCAAGCGCCAAGCTCTGCCCTGCGAAATCGGCAAGCCAGTAAAGATCACCTATCGCGACAATTTCACCGCCGACGACCTGAAGACCTGGGGTCCACGGGTCAAACCGGAGCATCTGAAAGAACTCGGTTGGCGTGCCGTGGCATCCATTACCCGTACCGACAACGGCACCACTACCATTAAGAAAGCCACCGACACCTATCCCATCTTCATCGAAGACTGTCCCTATCTGGATGCACAAGGTAACACTCAGCTGTTCCAGAAAGTCTACGAGCCGAAGAACTTCAACAAGGCCTACCGCTTCAGTATTCTCGGCGACAAACCGCAGCACTACATCTTCGGACTCTCGGCCCTGCGTCGCCAATTTGAGGAGCGTGGCGAGGAAAAGCTCGACCAAGTGGTGCTCGTCTCCGGTGGCAGCGATGCCGTCAACTGTCTTAGCATGGGTTTCCAACCCGTATGGCTCGGCAGTGAGACCGAAGACCTCTTAGAATCCGACTACTGGCTGCTGATGAAGTATGCCAAGCGTGTGATCAACATCCCCGACATCGACGACACGGGCCGTAAGGCAGGCCGACGGCTGGCCCTGCGACTGCCAGGCATCCATACCGCCTGGATGACCGACCGCGACATGCACCAGCTGCACGACAACCGGGGCCGACGGCGTAAGGACCTGAAGGACTTCATCCAACTGAATCCGCATAAGGAAGATATGCAACGGCTCATCGACCGCGCCCAGTGTGCCCTCTTCTGGTCGAAACGCGATGACAAGGATGGCAATGCATCCTATACGATCTCTGCAGCACGTCTGAACTACTACCTAGCCCTGAATGGCTACTATACCCTGAAGGATGATTCGGTGAAGGAACCCGTCTACATTCATATCGACGGCATCCGCGTGAGTCGTATCGTGGCCAAAAGCATCAGCAGTTTTCTCATCAGTCAGGCACAGTGTGAGGGTCTCGACGAGGGACTCCAGAACAAGCTACTGCGTTGCCGCGACCTGCCCTCGAACCAGGTGAGCCATCTTGAAGAGCGCGATGACCTCGACTTCACCCGCGCCACAGCCACTTCGCAACGGTTCTTCTTCCGCAACGGCTTTGTAGAGGTCACAGCCAACGGCATCACCCGACGTCCCTACTCCAGTCTCTGCGACAGCTATGTCTGGGAACATACCATCGTGGATCACGATTACCACGACATGGCACCGATGTTCGAGGTCAGTAGGTCTGATGAAGGTGAGCTGAGTCTTCAGATTGCCGACCAGCAGCCCAGCAAGCTCTTCCAGTTTATCATCAATGCCTCACGTCTCTATTGGCGCAAGGCCGACGAACAGGGCCTGCCGCTTACCGACCAGGAGCGCTTTGAGGAAAACCGCTGTCTGTTGGCCAAGCTGCTCAACATCGGTTATCTGCTCCACGGTTATAAGTCAGAGTCGGCTGCCTGGGCTACGTTCTGCATGGACTCCACCATGGGTGAGACCGAGGATGAGTGTAACGGCCGTAGCGGAAAGTCGTTCTATCTGAAGGCCTTGGGCCAGCTGTTGAACACCTTCTCCATCGAGGCCCGCGTGCAGTCGATCGTCGACAACCGGTTCCTGTTCGACGGTGTGACGGAAGAAACCGATCTCATCATCGTCGACGAGTGTCACAAGGCGCTCAACTTCGACTTCTTCTTCGGACGCATCACCGGCAGCTTCCGTGGCGAGGCCAAAGGCGACCATCCCTTCGAGATTCCCTTCAAGCAGAGTCCGAAGTTCGCCTTTGGAACCAACTACACCCTCCGCAAGAGCGACCCGAGCACGATGGGTCGCGTGTGGCCACAGATCTTCTCCGACTACTATCATGAGAAGACCAAGCAGAACGACTACCGCGAAACGCGCAAGATCAGCGACGACTTCGGCTGCAACCTCATGGGATCGGAATATCCCGAATACGACTGGCAGGCGGATATCGCCTTCCTGCTGCAGTGTGTCAGGCTGTATCTCTCGCTGCCCGCAGCAGAGCGTAAGGTCATGCCACCGATGGCACAGGTGGAGCGACGTGCCGAGCGTGCCGCCGTAGGTAAGGACTTTGAGGAATGGGCCGACATCTATTTCGCTCCGGAGAGCGGCAACCTCGACCGTGAGATCAAACAGGACGAGCTCTTCACGAATTTCAGCCGCGAGGTCAGCTATCGTGTCTCGAAGAACATCCTCACCAAGCGCCTCAAGGCCTACTGCGACTATGCCTCGCACATCCACTGTCTGAACCCTGCCTTTATCACTGGCAAGGAGAAAGACGGCGAGCGCATCATGCGCCGCGCTGAAGGGGTGATGACTTGCTTCTATTATATTCAGTCGGAGGAAGACCATCAGAAAAGGCTGACAGAAGACGCATCAGCCAGGCCAGAGCCAGAAGAACAGGTCATCATCTTCTGAATTATCACGCCCCCCTCTTTCCAAGGTCTGCCCCCAACGAGGCAGACCTTTATTTTGGGCGCTGATACAAATGCAACAGATACAAACCGCTATATTAATATTTTATAAGATTCTTCCCTTTATTTGATACCCTCAATTTTTCCAAAATAAATTGTATCTTTGTATCAATCAAAAATCGACATTATTGATGATTCTGATTCTCAGATAGTTAATCATCATCGCACCTGCTACAAACCGATGCTACAAAACTGCTACAAATCTGTTTCGACCTCATATTTGTAGCAGACAACCTCATGCCCTCTACCCTTACACTAAACACCCTCTAGTGTCATACTAAAGCCCCTATAGTGCCGGGGTAAAATTACACAGTAGGAACCGTCCCTACTGTGTAATTATTTAAAGATCCAAACGATAGCCAAGTGTCAGCTGAAGGGAGCGGCCAGAGAGGTCAGCAGAATGGCTAAATTCGCGCTGCTGGGTAAGTCGATTAAAGTAATGATACTCACCATTCGCAGTCTTGCTCAGTCCATGATGGTAACGGAGCGAAAGCACAAATCGCTGATATTCATAAGAACATCCTACGACAGCTCGCAGTTCAATATTATTTCTTATATCTTGCAAGTCTGATTCAAACCTCATAAAAATATTGCTTTCGTCTTCAAACCCTTTATAACTTCCTATTGATGATAGTTTAGTGTGCAAGTTGTATGCAATCTCCGGGCCAAGAGTTAATGAAAAACCTCGCCAAAGTTGGTAATGAACCAATAATGGCAGCGAGAGATAATCAACAGAAAAACGCCCTCGGACATCAAGACCAGTGAAATATATGGTTTCCTTGTCATTGGGTTCAATAATAGTCTGTTGTCCAAGGCCACATGACTGATGCTGATACCAAAGTCCTGCAGAAAGGCTTAACTGTCTCGTCAATTGATATCCTACATCGATACCACCTGTAAAACCAAGCCTGCTTTGGAGATCATAGTCAGCTTGTTTACGTTGAGGATTTCTCATCAGATAGATTTGTTCCCCATCAATGATAGTGGCATCAGGATTGAAATGTCCTAACACAAAACCCTCAATGATATGACCCGAGTAGTTGTTAACTCCGAGGCCCAAAGAGGGCTGGATATAAAATCGCCCTGCCTGCCTTCCATTAACCTCTGGATTGCTCGCATAAACCGCAATGCTCAAAAGCAGGTATTGCAATAATAATATATACTTTTTCATATTCTAAATACCGATATTTTATTGCTGCAACTTTACACAGTAGGAACCGTCCCTACTGTGTAATTGAAAGTTCATTTTGGCCATAGGAGAACTGCGCGATCACGCATGCCAGAAGAAAAACAAATAGTCTATTCATATTGTTATAGGTATATTCTAAATTGATTGATGACAAATTTGTTATTTTTTCTTGAATAGTTGGAGACCATAGTACCTGACATCTGTAATGACGGTGTCTTCAATGCAGATACCTCCAAGTACCAGCATCAGTGAGTCGTTGCGATAGGTGAGCAGTTGTTCAGGATGATGCAGGAGCATCGTGTCCTGACGGATGATCTTTTGAATAGGATATTCGAGAACGGTATCCTTATCCTGGGTGATAATTACCGTCTGGTTATTGAAGTTGTATTCGTATGCTTTTGAGGGTAGCAAGATGGTGTATTCTCCCAACTCGACAGGCTTCCTTCTTGTATACGTGATGTCACCACTATTGCGAGGCACTATGGATTTGCCGTTAGCTTTGTCGTAGCTGAAACTATACTCCGAATGCGCCCATTTACCGTATTTTGCATCAAACTCCTTGTCGCCAATTTCGTTACGAACATAGCTAATAACGCTGGTGACATCCTTATATCGTTCGCACATCAGACTGTCTTGCCTGATGCTTCTCATATCGAGGTCATCGTTCAGTTTGCCCGTCTTGGCATCGGTCAGTCTCAGTTCGTTGATGAGTTCTGTGAGCCGCTGCTTCTGGCAGGTTAATCCTATGCTCTTGGCAGAGATGCCGGGGATATAGGTAAAGAGGATAATGGCTGCACCGAAGATTAGTGCCATGAGCTGATAGCGACGGGTACGCTCGCGGAAGAGCATCAGCACAAAGAGCGTCATCAGCACACCTGCCACCATCAGGTAGAAACGGCTCTCGGTGAAACTGTAGAGACGGATGCGATAGATGGAACCGATCCAGTACATGATGAGCGGAGGAATGGCTATCAGCGTGAACCGTTTGTAGAACCAGTCATAATATCGCTGGCTGAGTATCGACTGGGCCACACGACCGACTAATGCAACGGTGATGAATCCCATGACCAACCAAGCCACGCCTCCCTTGGGCAGATTCCATTCGATGGCTATCTTTATGAAATAGGTATAGAGGATGACGGTGTAGATGATGACAGCTGGGGAGAGGATGAAGTTAAGGATAAGCCTAAGTATCTTGAAAGGCTCGGCCACCTCATCTTCGTTCTGACGGACAAGGGTGCAGCAAACCTGCGGTGCCAGCACAAAAAATATGAACTGCGCGATATGCTCGTAGAAATGCCTGGGTTCGTCGATGCCGAAGATATAGAAGAAGGAGGACATGATGGCCAATACTGCTATATAGAGGATGCCGGAAATAAGCAGTCCGAAAAACATCTGTGTGACCACGTGCAGGGCATGGGCTGCAAACGATCGGTTGTCCAACCGTCTGTTGCCGATGATGAGCAGAATCGCCGCTAGGACGTAGGTGAAAACGAAACCGTAAGTCCAAAGGAAGGGCTTCAGATTGAGTGCCATCAGTGGCAGGAAGAGGAAAAACGAGGCATAATAAGCCCAACGGTTGACCCGATGGAGCCAGAAGGTCAGGGCCATCAGCGGTACGAAGAACCATAAGATGTCACCATTGACTGCACTTACATACTCTGCCGTCTTCTCATTCCATACGTGAGTCTCACTATCCCAAACGGCAATAATAAAGAACACCACTCCCAAGGCCAGTTCAACAGGGAACCGCCGTGGACTCTGCAGCAACTGCAGCAATATCGTTTTCAGTTTATTATTCATTTCTTCCGAAGGGACACAAGAACCGTCCCTACTGTGTATGTTTTTAACAAACTTTGTGCAAAGATACGAACTATCTCTGACTCTCCCAAATTTTTCTAGATTATTTTTACACAGTAGGGACGGTTCCTACTGTGTACTCTTTCTCATAACCATTCGTTTCTCTTTATTAGTCGTAGGGACATCATTAGTCGCATTAGTCGTAAGAGGCATCTGGGTATACCCAAGTATCTGTCCCTATGGCTATTCCAAAGAAATCAAAGAACCGTCCCTTGACCCATGGACGGAGGAGGTGATGTAGAACCGCCCCGTGATCCATTATCGTGAACCCGCAAGCCTCTTCTGCCCTTGGAGAATATAAATGCCCTTTGTTGGCTTTGTTTCTTGTTTCCGGCCATGCAGGTCATAATACTCTGAAGATTTCTCTGTCGTTGGAGTGGTAAGGCTACGGATAATGTTAGGGTCATTCGCCCCGTTATCTGGAGAGGCAAAGTCAGGTGTTGATGAAGCAAAATCTCCGCTTTCAAATAATTCATTCGCGCATTCCAATGGACTTTTTTTACTCTCTGGAGTAGTGACCACGATATACCACACAGGCATTGTTGGCATATTCCAAACAATTTTGAGTTTATATTCCTCCGCATAAGAAGCCAGTAAGTCAAAGTCCTCTTCATTTTTGAGTCTTATATTTAGGTATGGAGTCTCAAAAACCTCTACGTTGTTCTCTGTAAAAAAACTTGAAGTAAGTATTACCGACCTAGCATCTTCCTCCCAGAAAACCTGTGAGGTCAACTTCTCAAAATCTGACCGAGGAATAATAATGATGTCAAGAGTCTCGTCTTTTATTGTAGACAGGACCTGAACATTTGTACGAATTCTTTCAATTATTTCATTACAATTTTTAGAAATACTGACAATAACCTTATTTTCATTCAGGGTTAAAGGAATCTTATTTCCCTTGTAGTAATAAAATGATGTTTGGGCAATTGCAGATATAGAATGTATGATGAACAACAGTATCAATAAATATTTTCCGCTCATAATTTGCAAAAGTGTTTAATAATTTAAAAAATAATATAACGGTTGTAAAAGTACAAATATAGTTTTGATCAAACAAATATAGTTAAGTATAGTCGTAGGCTATTAGTGTCCCCGTGACTATTGGGGCTTTTATTCCAGTTTCTGGAAAGTATAACCATCACCGTCGTAGGCTTCTTGAGAAAGGTAAAGAAATCCTTTATCAAAGGTAAAACTATATGGTGAAAGATAAGCTGTACAAAAGCCAAAAGACATACAAGTTCTTGGCTCTCCTGTAAAAATGGATTTTTCAATATCGACAAAATAGTACGCCATATTGCCCGTTGAAAAAGGATGCTGGTCATCTCTTTTATTGATAACTTGCATGTCTCCGTTTTTGGTGAATGTAACAGTAACCTCCCCAGCCTCGTAATCCTCTTTAATTCCCCAGCCTGTATAATAATGCAATAGATGCCAGGTTCCAATAAAGTTTTCTTTATTGTTGTTGTCACCGAATTCCTGTACATAGCTGTAGTCATCATCATCACTACTGCAGCTGCTCATGCAGATAGCCATCATAAGCGCAACGCCCATCCATAATAAAAAGTTCTTTCTCATACGCTTTCGTTTTTATTGGTTCTTTCTTATATAATACCCGAGCATCGCAAATCTTGCACGAGAGGGTGCTATTTTTAACAAACTTTGTGCAAAGATACGGATTTTTTCAATAGGTTGTATCAAATGGGGCGTTTCATTTTTGGATGTTTTTTTCGATTATTGACGCGAAACAAAGAGCCAACCTCTTGTAACACAAGTAATTGGTTTCAAATCAGTCCTTTTGAAAAATGAAACGCTTAGATGACTGATACTATAGATCAAAACTGGCTTTAAAGAGAATCTCACGAGGGCGTAAACGATTAATGGTGTAATTTGTGTAATATGTCGAGATATGATGTCGTTCATATTTGTTATTGCCGAAAAGGTTGTCCATCTGGATTCCGACTTCGAACTCTTTTGTGCGATAGGAAACCAGGAGGTCAGAGAAAAAGGTAAACGATACGGAGTGGTCATTGCTGTGGTACATCTCATTCGTCCACTCTATCTGCCAATGACCAGGCATATAATATGTTTTGAGCGTGTGGGTAAACGAGCGTAGAGCCCGGCTGTCTAACGAACGGTCGCTGGTAGAAATCTGGCAACTGTATTGATAATAGCTCTTCTCCTCAAACGAAAGAGTCTGGGATGGTCGTAGTGAGAAACTGATACCACAACGGTAACTATCATATCTAAATGGCAGCCGTCGTCCGTTCATCATTGTCGTTGTATGGTTACTTGTCAGCTGACCTTCAAGCGCTGCAATAAGCTTCATTGTCCCAAGTGATTTACTGAGCCTTCCTGAGAGCATCCACAGGGTGTTATTTACATATTCCTCTGATGGACTGCTATGATATATTAATCCTTCAAGCAGGCTATTTCTTAATGGTATATTGCTATTGTATAATAGGCTTCCATTAATATTTCCGAACAGGCCATTTATAGGATCTGTGTATTCTAATCTCAGCCTACCATTGTGACTGTTTTCTGCATAAAGCCTTCCCAAACCTGTGTTATAGCTACGATAACTATAAAAAATGGGAACAGCCGTCATATCTCCCAATGAGGCAGGCTGCCAATTATAGTTATAGTAGGTGCTGACAGATAACCGGCTCGTCAGTTGATATTTCAAACTGGTCATAGGCGTCATTATCAGTCGTGTGCTGCCTTCCTCTCCGAAATTCCTGTTAACAAGACTTATTGGCAGCGACGCTTGCCATTCCAGATCATTCCGTTTAATACTGAGTGAGGGCTGAAAATAACAATTGAGCATCTGATAGCTGTCATTTTGTGCCTGTTCCTGATATATTTTGAAGCGTTCGTCGTTGTAGTCGACACCCGCTTTATATGAAATGTAAAGCTTTCCGAACAACTTATGACGAAACGAGGCACTAACATGCAGTTGAGTGTCGTGCTGGTCAATATGCTGACTGGTACTGTCGACTAGTAGTAATGTACCAGGGAGATAATTGATGATACCGCTGACATTCAGCCGCAGGATGCGTTCATTGCCAATAGTCTTCACCAATTCAAAATTGTCACCAACCCATCGCTTTCTGGGGGTTGCTTCCTGACGTATGGATTGATTATTCGTCAGCGTTGAGGCCCAACCTTTATTAAAGTCTATGTATCCGCTCAATACATTGGTTATGAATTGTTGATTGCTATTATATTCATACTTCATTTCTCCTTTCCACTGACTGTTTCGTGTCTCGCCCTTGGCATCTTCTGTGATGGTAACACCGCCCATCGCATCGGAATAGAATGTCGTTGTACTGCGATTACCCTCGGTTTCATCAAGAAATCCGTTCAATTGCAGTCTTAGTGTGGCATCCTTCCCCGTCTTGTGGAGCCAGTTGGTAGCTATTAAGCGTGAGTCGTTCATGGTATACCGCTCTTGCATCAGTTCTGGTGCACCTAGCCAGATGTCGCTGGTCATATTTTCTGTGTTGCCAATGTCGTCGATGGTGTTTTGTATGTCACGTACTTCCTTTTGTATGTTTTTACCAGTATTGTTCCATTTATACATGGAAAGGCTCTGCATCTTCCCGCCAAACATCATGGCCATCAACCGTCCATCACGTAATAGACAATCTGCATCACTCTCTTGCAGTGTCATGCCAAGTCCCACTTCCAACAATCCTAACCATGTGTTCTTGGCATCTTCTTCCAAGACAAGGTTCAATGCTGCCTGATCAGAGAACTGCACTCCACGTAGCGCTTTCACCTTCTGATGGTTGGTAAGCACTTCCACGCTTTTCACTTTATTGGCATTGATGTTCTCACTTGCCTGTGAGTAGTTGTTTCCCATCAGGTTCAATCCCTCAATGTAGAAGTTGTTGATGGGTTTGCCCTGATAGTGAATCGAGCCGTCCTCTTTCACTTCCAGACCTGGCATCTTTGCAATGACATCGGCTATTGAGCGGTCTTGCTTGTGACGGAATCCCGCTACGCTGTATGTCAGCTTATCATCTTGTTGCTGCAATCGTTTTGAGGTGGCCTTCACCTCTTTCAATACCAACGCCTCCTCATGTAGCGCTATTGTCTGCCCGTTCTTGAAATCTGTCGTTGCAATGCTATATTTGGCATAACCAAGCAGAGAGAAAGAGAGGCAATAAACCTCCTTTCCTTCTGGCACCTTTAATTCGAAGGAGCCGTTTTCTTTCGTTTGTGTGAAAACCAAGGGCTTATGCTCTTTGTTCTCTGCCACAACGCTGGCCCATCCCAATCCTTTTTTGGTGTCGTCAGCGATAACGCGTCCAGAATAGACGGTCTGTGCATCCACTGCTATCGCCAACAGTCCTCCGAATATGGTCAATAAGATTTTCACTTATATGATTCTATGAATGTACAATTAACAGATGTAGCTTTGGTCACTCGCCCTTTCTGGTCTACTACTACTGTTTTGAACGAACCATTATATTTTGAATTCAGATATTGATCAAAGTCATTTTTAATCATCTCCATTGTCTGGTGAGCTTTAACTGGCGTTGTCTTCATGGTTCGTTCAGAGAGAATGGTTATTGGTTCGTTCACATGATTACTTATACCAATACAACAAAAGATATACTCTTCTTTGCTATCTCTTGCAGCCAATATTAACCCGGGTAGTCCGCAGAGCTTCCACGGTCCATCACATATCGGAATGTCTTGTGCATACCAGACAGTCCATGTTCTGTTGTGATATGTTGTCTGAGCTTTTCTGCATAAATGATCCATTATCAACGTGTCACCATCTAATAATTCCCAGTCTTGCCCCATTTTCTCATCATATTGGAGATTTTCTGCTGTACTCAAAATGACGGTCTGCTCATCAGGCTCAGGATAGTTCTTGTACACATAATAGTCAAAATGCGATACTTCAAGGCCTTGTTTTTGGTACTCATTGAGTATATCTTGATGATCTCCGCCAGAGGAACGAATACTGTCAGCAACAGCACGTCGTAATGCATGCCAATGACTATAATATTTACTTCCTCCGTTTTTCCCAATGTCCAACCAATGTTCATCTGGAAATAGCTGCTTGCTATTTTCATAAGTCTTAGCTTGGAAGTCGTATATAAAACGGTATGATACCGTATCAATGACTGTCTGAGTATGACAGGGGGTTATCAATAATAGCCCAATAATGATTAAAACATTTTTCTTCATAAATCTTTCTCAATTATCGCATCTTTATCTTTATTTGGAAGCAAAGTAACTAAAAGTTTTCGTTATATACAACTATATGTTATAGTTTTTAAACTAAATTAAGTAGTTTGCTTGAGATTTAACAGATATTTTTCTTTTAACAAGGTCGTGGGGACTGTTGTTTGGACTCATGGGACCTGTCCCTGTTTACACAGTAGGAACCGTCCCTACTGTGTATATTTTAGTCATTGGGACAGGTGGTTGGGACATCAAAATATACCCAGTCGCCTCTTACCTGTGGCTACCCTTATGGGAATTCACAAACTTTTTGGAGAAAAAAATCAAAGACCTCTTGATCCTTTAAGTTTTTGAATTTTTCTCATTTTTTTGATTTTTTAATTAGACAATAAATAATAGTATAAATAAATACTGAAATAGCAACCAACAAAAGCCACATTAGGAAATTTTTTGTTAAATAAGTAACAATCCAACTTACCAATGATATAAACAAGAATAATGGCAGTATATCCCAATACTTTTCTACAGGGTCCTTTAGTGGTTGAAAGAAATCTCTTAGCATAATAATTGTTTATATGTTATGATTATTTTTTTGAACTCACTCGGGACGGTTCTCAGAGAGTCCTCAATCCCATTTTTTATGTTGCAAAATACGAATTATATCCATCACACTATGCCTGTCACGCAGTGACGCAGTTTAAAAATAGAAGCGGAGGCCGCCCAGAAGATCTGTACGGTGGATGCCGTAGAATTCATTCTTGTCTACTTTATATCCATCGGGTTCTTTAAGTCCCATTGAGAAGGCGCCCATCTTGATACCGATACCGATGTTCTTAGAGCACATATATTCCAGGTTTATTCCTGACTTCGCCGCAAAGCCACCTTCACTATACGAGAATCCCCATTTCGACTCCTTATAGTTGCCATAGCCGAGACTCAGCGTAATGTCAAACCGAAATTTCTCACCAAGTTTTAGCCCAAAGCCAACATTCGGGCCGATAAATAGCAGATCTACATCGAAGCCTTCATCAAACGAGGTATGAAAGTAGTTGAAGTCGGCTCCTACACCAAACATATTCCAGAAATGCTGATAGCTAAGGTCGGCCGCAAAACCGCCTTTATTCTTGTATGTATGTCTGTCAGTGACAATCTCTGACGTGACGATGCCGTAGCCTAAATTAGCGTTAAAAACGTTCTTGGGATTGTTTGTTGCCCGTTCATAACGTGAAATATGTTCTCTCGTCATATTGGCTAGTTCGGTATCTTTATTCTGCTCCAGTTTCTGAATAACGCTCACCGCATCAATGTTAACCAATGAATCGGGCAACAGAAGCATGCTACCCCAGATACGATGGCAGGTTGAAGTCCAGACACTCGGTTCCTTGTGTCTGTCAATCCGCAAGGCATTACCTCCACTTTCTGCCGTCTTTTTCACTGCCAATGAGAGCATGTTGCCATAAAGACAATTGTAAGTTTTTGTCAAACCACCATCAGTCACTCTCACCGTGCCGATGACCTTAGCTTCTGCAGGCACCTGATCACCCGGTTCATACACCATCACGGAATCAGGCAGTCGTGCAGGATAATGATCTGTTAATTCGGCAATGACTTTTGGGGCTGTCTGACATCCCGTTATTACGAATATCACAGATGTCATCATCAGCAAAGCAAACACCCGAAAACGAAAATTCTTTCTCATTTCTATTTTATTATTATTCAGTCCTTTTATATAACACCCGGGCATCGCAAATCTTGCACGAGAGGGTGCTATTTTTAACAAAACTTGTGCAAAGATACGAC
>JAEEGG010002008.1_pt1 | contig 53561 bp, 51 predicted proteins | sample 9134161 | NCBI WGS metagenome assembly JAEEGG01 (sample SAMN16246543, study PRJNA631951) | gut metagenome | biome: gut microbiome; feature: rumen; material: CR-attached | host: Bos | place: Iran: Karaj | collected 2018-10 | reverse complement strand
ATGCTCACGATGTTAGTCATGTGGGCCGAGAAGGTGGACAGGCTCTGCTCGATGCTCTGCTCGTCGCCGATGTCCGCCAGGATGTGTCGGAAGACCGGCAGATTGCTGCCGTCGGCGGCGGGGATGTGCAGGCCGCACTGGTTCATGGCGGCCAGCAGCCCGATGGTTTTCAGCGAAACCGTCTTGCCGCCGGTGTTGGGGCCGGTGATGACCAAGGTGTCGAAGGCGTCCCCCAGCTCTACGTTGATGGGCACGGCCTTGGCCGGATCCAGCAGCGGATGCCTCGCCTTGCGCAGCACGATGCCCTCCCCCTCCAGGCCGGCCTCCTGGCAGTCCAGCTTATAGCTGAGCTTGGCCTTGGCGAAAATGAGATCCAGCCGCACCAGGAGATTGAAGTCCGAGTCGATGTCAGAGCGGTGCTCGGCGCAGTCGGCGGAGAGCTCGGCCAGGATGCGCTCGATCTCCAGCTTCTCCTTGGCGGCCAGCTCCCGCAGCTCGTTGTTGGCCTTCACCGCCGCCATAGGCTCCACAAAGAGAGTCTGCCCCGTGGCGGAGATGTCGTGCACCAGGCCCGGCACCGCGCCCTTGTGATCGGCCTTCACGGGCACCACATAGCGGTCGGAGCGCATGGTGATGATGGGCTCCTGCAGGGCCTTGGCGTAGCCGGGCGAGGAGAGGATCTTCTGTAGCGCCTCCCGGGCCCGGGCCGCCGCGGCCCGCATTTTCCGGCGGATGTCCGCCAGCTCGTTGGATGCCCCGTCGGCGATCTCGTCCTCCCCCACGATGGAGGTGGTGATCTTCTCCTCCAGGAACTTGTTGGCCCGCAGGGCGTTGAAAAGCGAGTCGATGCAGCTTGCGCCAAGCTTGTTATCGGCAATGTAGCCCCGCACCAGTCTCGCGCACTGGAGCACCCGGGCGATATCCAGCAGCTCTCGGGTATTCAGCGCGCCGCCCAGATCCGCCCGGGCCAGAGAGGCCCGCACATCCTTCACGCCGGAAAAGCTGGGGCTGCCCCGCACCACCATCATGGTCTTGGCGGCGCTGGTCTCGTCTAGCCGATGCTTGACCTCAAAGGGATCGGCGGAGGGCGTCAGCAGCAGGGCCCGCTCCTTGGCGGTCTCCCCCACGGCCTGAGCCGCCAGCATGCTCAGCACCGCCGGCAGTTCCAGAGTATTCAGGGATTTTTCAAAAAAGCTCATGGCAAATCTCCGTTATCGTTTGCAGGGGGAGGGGCATCCCCTCCCGATCCTCCGATCCGCGCTCCTGTCCGCGGGAGGGGCAAGCCCCTCCTGCGGGAAAAACCGCAGCGCTCAGATCAGAATTGCTTATAGTATTCCAGCGTGGGAAAGCGCCGCTCCGCGTGGGTCTGCACGTAGAGCTCAGCGGCACGGGAGAGCCTGGCCAGCGATTCGCCACCCAGAGAAAAGGAAAAGAGCCGTTTCGCCGGCGCCGCAACAATGTACCGCATGGCGGAAAGCGCCTCTCCATCCAACTGCACGCCGTCCCATGACGCCCTGCTGCAGTCCCGGCAGCAGAGAACGCCGTCCCCCAAGTTCAAAACCGGATCCGTCGGTTCGCTTTTCCCGCAGACCGAGCACCCGGACAAATCCGGCTGAAAGCCCGCTAGACACATGAGCCGCAATTCAAAGGCGGCCTTGATCTTTTCCGGCTCTCCCAGCTTTTCGCTCAGGGCGTAGAGGGAGTTCAGCGCAAGCTGCAGCAGCGCCGGATCCGGCTGATCCTCCACGGAAAAGGCCTCCAGGCACTCGGCAAGATAACTGCCCAGGGCCAGGCGCTCGATCTCCCCCCGCAAACCGCTGAAGCCCTCCAGGACGCTGCCCTCGTTCACCGTCCATTTGCCCCGGTTGCCGAAGAGCGTCAGCTCCGACCAGGTGAGCTGCTGGGTGGCGGCGGCCGTGCGGCTGCTTTTGCGCAGAGCGCCCCGGGCCTTGGCGGTGATCTTTCCCTCCGATTCCGTCAGGATGGTCAGGATCCGATCCGCTTCCTTGTATCGAACCTCCCGCAATATGAGGCCCTTTGTGGTCAGAAACACGTTATGTAAACCTCAATCCGAGGCGCGGGGACTTGAATCCTCCCCCGCGTCGCTTTCCTTCTTGGGCCGCCCGTTCTGAGCGGCCTTATACAGCATGTAGCAGACGGGGTCGCCGGTCTCGGCGAAGGTCTGCCAGATCGCGTCGAGTTCCAAGTTGACCACCTCTGCTTTTAGTGTGCGCAGCGGCGGCTTGAAAAACAGCGCCAGTTTTTGTTATTGCTCGCTGAAGCCGAAGTTGCGGAGCTGAGCCAGGGAATCCCGCCAGTTTTCCTTCACCTTCACCCAGGTCTGCAGATAGACCTTGGCGCCCATGAAGTCCTCGATCTCCTGCCGGGCCAGCTCCCCGATCTTTTTGAGCATGGCGCCCTTTTTGCCGATGATAATGCCCTTGTGGCTGTCCTTCTCACAGTAGATGGTGACCTCCAGGTCGATGATGCCGCTGTCCCGCTCGGAGAAGCGGGTGACCTCCACCGCCGTGCCGTGGGGAATCTCCTTGTCCAGGCACTGCAGCAGCTTTTCCCGCACCAGCTCCGCGCAGATCTGCCGCTCCGGCTGGTCGGTGATCATATCCTCCGGAAAGAGGTGGGGCCCCTCGGCGGCGTACTTTTCCAGCTCCGCCTGCAGCTCCTCCAGCCCGTCGCCGGTCTTGGCGGAGATGGGCAGGATGGCGTCGAAGTCGCAGGCCGCGGCGTAGAGCGCCATGACCTCCAGAAGCCTGGGCTTGTCCACGGTGTCGATCTTGTTGATGACCAGGATCGCCGGGGCGCCGGTCTGCTTCAGCCGCTCGATCAGGCTCTCCTCCTGGGGGCCGAGGGCGGCCACGGGCTCCACCAGCAGCAGAACGAGATCCACGTCCGCCACGCTCTCCTTCACCACGTTGACCATGTAGTCGCCCAGCCTGGTCCGGGGCTTGTGGAAGCCCGGCGTGTCCATCAGAACAAGCTGGGTCTCGCCCCGGTTCACGATGGCGATGATGCGGTTGCGGGTGGTCTGGGGCTTGTCGGACACGATGGCCACCTTCTCCCCCACCAGGGCGTTCACCAGGGTGGACTTGCCCACATTGGGCCGCCCGCACAGGGTTATCATTGCAGATTTCGTCATTTCCATATCCTCCGTACATCCTTATAGGCTCCCCTGCCTAAGGGGAGCTGTCAGCAGCCGTCTCACGCAAGGCTGCTGACTGAGGGGTTCTCCGTACATCCTTATAGGCTCCCCTGCCTAAGGGGAGCTGTCATCCGCCGATCTCCCACGAGGTGGATGACTGAGGGGTTCTCCGTTCTCATAAAACCTGAAACCTATTACCTAAAACCTACTCGTCCCCCATGATGGCCTTCTCCCGGGCGCGCATCCGTGCCTTCATGGGGCCCTCGTCCAGGTGGTCGTAGCCCAGCAGATGCAGCACGGAATGCACCGTCAAATACTGGATCTCCCGGTCAAAGCCGTGGCCGAACTCCTCGCCCTGGGCCTCGCAGCGGGGCAGGGAGATCATCATGTCCCCCAGCAGCACCGCGCCGGTATCCAAATCCCGCTCGCAGAGATCGGGGTCGAATTCCCCCGGCGTCAGCTCGTTCAGGGGAAAGGACAGCACGTCCGTCTCCCGATCCACGCCCCGGTAGTCCCGGTTCACTCGGCGGATGCCCTCATCGTCGGTTAACATAACTGAAATAATACAATTTACGTCAACCTTTTCCGCGTCCAGGGCCCGGACGGCGGCGGCCTTGATCAGCCGGGCAGCCTGGTTGCGGCCCAGGTTCTTGACTTCCCGGCTCACGTAGATCTCATGGTTCATGTTGTTCTCTCCCTTCGGAAAACGCCCAGGGCGCAAAACGATAACGCTCGATTCCGAACTGCGGATTGCCTTACAGCTTCCGGAACCGGGGCCGCTGCGCCGGGCTTTGGGGCTTCTTCGCCGCCTCGGGCGGGTTCTTCTTGTCGTAGACCTCATAGGCCTCGATGATCTTCTGCACCAAACGGTGGCGCACCACGTCCGCGCCGGTGAGGGTGCAGATGGCAATGTCGTCGATGCCCTCCAGCACCTTCATGGCCACCTTCAGGCCGCTGACCTTGTCCTCGGGCAGGTCGATCTGGGTAATGTCGCCGGTGATGACCACCTTGGAGCCGAAGCCGATGCGGGTCAGAAACATCTTCATCTGCTCCCGGGAGGTGTTCTGGGCCTCGTCCAGGATGATGAAGCTGTCGTCCAGGGTGCGGCCGCGCATGTAGGCCAGGGGCGCGACCTCGATGTTGCCCCGCTCCAGGTATTTCTGATAGGTGTCCGGGCCCAGGGTGTCAAACAGGGCGTCGTAGAGGGGGCGCAGGTAGGGATCCACCTTGCTCTGCAGGTCGCCGGGCAGGAAGCCCAGCCGTTCCCCCGCCTCCACCGCGGGCCGGGTGAGGATGATGCGGTTGACCTCCTCCGCCCGGAAGGCGGCCACGGCGGCGGCCACAGCCAGATAGGTCTTGCCGGTGCCCGCCGGGCCGATGCCAAGGGTGATGGTGTTGTCCTGGATGGCCTTGCAGTAGTCCCGCTGGCCCAGGGTCTTGGGCTTGATGGGCTTACCCTTGGCGGTGATGCAGATCACATCCCCCGCCAGCTCGTCGATCTGCTTCTCCTTGCCCTCGGAGACCAGCTTGAGGATGTAGCGCACGTTCTGGGCATCGATGTTCTCGCCCTTGGCCGCCAGGGTCAGCAGACCGTTGATGGCCTTCTCGGCCAGCAGCACGTCCTCCGCCTCGCCGCAGATATGGAGCTGATCGTCCCGATCCAGAACCTTCACGCCCAGCTCGCTTTCAATGATCCTCAGGTTCTGGTCAAAGGATCCGAAAACCTGGATCACGTGTTCCATCCGTTCCACTTCGATGGTTTTATCGATCATTTGTATCTTCCTTCCGCTATTGTTCCACGGTTTGCGCAATGTTCTCAAAGCAGTGGGCACGCAGGGTCACGATCAAAAGGTCGTCCGTCCTGCTGACGGAAAAACTGCTTTCCAGGATCTCTCCGTCGATCTGCCCCTCCAGACGCCGCAGCAGCGACGCGCGCATCTCCGCTGCGCGCTGCTCCTCCGACGCGCCGGGGTGCCGCTCCAGACCGCTCTCCCGGATCAAGCTCACCGGAAGCGCAAACAAGCCCTTTATGCCCAAGTTATATTCATGCACGATTTTACCACATTCGTCAAGGCCCTTTTTCCCGTTTCCCCATAAAATCCAACGTTTTTTTCCGATCTGGACGGCCAGACGGCCCCTTTCTTCCTCCTTTGTGCCGCATTTCAGTGCATCCAGCGGACAGGCGGCGCTGAGCTCATACCAGGTTTCGGCCCAGACCTCTCCCATGGCCCGCTGGGGCGGGATCGGGTCGGTCAGGCTCTCCATTTCCCCGCTGATCAAAAGCTCTCCGGCCAGCACCGCGTCTCCCGGCTGAACCAGGCACCGTCCGTTCAGAACGGTGACACGGCGGATCACGCCCGAGGCGGAGGCCCGAATCTCCGCAGGGCTGTCCTCCCGGTATATTTCCGGTCTCTCCTGCCGTTCCTGCACCAGCACCACAGCCCGGGAGCCGGAAAAATTCACCGTCATCCAGGCCAAGTCCGGAACCCGGGTCAGCATGCGGCTGCGCACCAGCTCCGGCGAGACGCCCGGCCAATACGTGCCGCGCTCCACCCCGCATTCCGCCAGCGCCCGCAGCACACGCCCCTCCGTCAGTTTCTCACAGCCGCGCACCTCGACCTCCCACACAAAAAGAGAGGAGCTCAGCAGCAGTCCCGCCGCAAGCAGCAGCGCCGCCAGCAAGACACGTCGTGCGCGCAGGCGCGCCCGACCGCTGCTTCCGCCCCGGAGCGAGAGCAGCCGCAGTTCCGCGCCGTTTTCCTCCGCAAGGGTTTGCAGCAGAGGGAAATCACGCTCCCACAGGCACAGGATGAGACTGCAGCCGTCGCGTCTGCGCACCTGCCAAACGGGGATCCCCGCCTCGCCGCAGCGCGTCAGCAGCTCTTCCGGTTCTCCCGAGGCCAGCTCCGCCTCGGCCACGCCCGCCAGGCGGGCCAGAAATCCGCGCACCACGTTCCTTTATTCCTCCCATTCCGCCCTGTTCAGGCGGCCGCAGAGCAAAAGCTCCCGCTCGTTCATGGCCTCGATGCAGAGCTGTTCCCCATAAAGGCTCAGGCTCCCCCGACTGCCCCGCAGCGTTACCCGCTCCTGCGTACACACCAGCAGGCCGCGGTGGTTTTCCACCAGCGCGCGGCTGTCGCCCACCACGCTCAGCTTGAGCATGCCCAGCGCCTCGCCCGGAAGCTCCAGCCGCTCGGCCAGGGCATCGGAAAAGGTCAGGCCGTTTTTCATTCCATCATCCCCTTGTCCGTATATCTTTATGCCGTCGGACATAGTTTGATACACGGACAGGCAGGGAGGTGCATCCATGAAGCGGCATTTATCCATTTTTGCGGCGCTGTGCGCGCTGTTTGTTCTGATTTTCGCCTCGTCCCAGGCGATCTCCTGCGCGGCATGGGGTCTTCGCCTGTGCTGGGAGCTGATCCTGCCCTCGCTGTTTCCCTTTTTTGTCGTCTCCGGATTGCTCCGGCTGCTGGGCTTTCCGGAGCTCGCGGGCAGACGGCTCGCGGAGCCTGCCCGCCGCTGGCTCCATGTCTCCGGAGAGGGCGCCACTGCGCTTTTGGTGGGGCTCACCGGGGGCTATCCGCTGGGAGCGGCCTATCTAGGCGGGCTGCAGGAGCAAGGGCGCGTCAGCACAGACGAGGCGGAGCGTCTGTTGGGCTTTTGCAACAATTCCGGCCCCGCCTTTCTGGTGGGAGCGGTGGGCAGCGGGATCTTCGGTTCCGCGCGGCTTGGTCTGCTGCTCTATATGAGTCACGTCCTAGCGGCGCTGCTGACGGGGCTGCTCCTGGGCACGTCCCGGAGGCCCCCGGCCGGGCGGACGGCGCTCCGTCCCGCTCCCGCGCTCCCCTTTTCCCGGGCGCTGCCGGAGGCGGTGCGGGAGGCGGTGCTGGCTTCCCTGAACGTGTGCGGCTTTGTCGTGTGCTTTTCCGTTTTTACAGGGCTGCAGGATTCTCTCGGGCTGCTGCCGCTGCTGGCGCAAAGGCTTTCGGCGCTGTCCGGATGGGACGTCCCCTCCTGCCGCGCCCTGCTCACCGGTTTTTGGGAGCTGGGCGGCGGGATCGGGTCGCTGCGGGGGCTTTCGCCGAGCCCCGGTCACCTGGCCCTTGCGGCAGGGCTCGTGGGCTGGGGCGGCGTATCAGTCCACTTTCAGACGCTGTCGGTTTTGGCCGACAGCGAAATAAAAAGCTCCCCGCACCTGGCAGGGAGAATCATGAGCGCGCTTCTCGGCGCTGCGCTGGCCTATGGGCTGGGGGCGGCGTTTGTTCCGGTTCTGTGTTGATTTCCAGTGTTTTCCTTGACGAAGCAGGCTTTTCGGCATATACTTTTTCCAAGCAAGAAGAAAAACCGCGGATGTACAAACAGAAAGGAGAGCATGGCATGGATCCTGCCGTATGCGCCCGCTGCGGAAAGCCGCAGCCCGAAACCTTTGTCCGCTTTGCCGTCGTCGCCGTCGAGGAGGACAAAAGCACCCACACGGAAAAGCAAGGCGTCAACAAGGTGGAGACCACGACCACCACGACCACGGAGCGACTGCAGGGGGTCGAATCCTGCAGCTTTTGCACAGGCTGTCTGCGAAAGCAGCGAACCCTCAGTATGCTCATTTGGGGGCTCGGAACCTTCCTGCTGGGTCTGATCGTCGGCTTCGTGATCACCTGGCTGATCACCGACAAGGCCCTGGTCAGTCTCATCGTCGGCGCTGTTCTCGGCGTCGTGATCGGGAGCCTGTTCGCTTCCAACGAGCGGGATCTGGAGATCCCGTTCGTCGCCGCCAAGCTCTATCCCAGGCTGCCGGGCGTATGCGGCTCCTACAGATACCTGCCGCTGCACCCGGAGCTCTATACCAGAAAAGGCGAGACCGCGCCGGATCCTGTGGTTTTCAAGAGCAAGAACAATCTGAAAACCGATCTGGCGGATGCGATCTGCCGCCGCTATCTCATGTAGCAGCCGACGGGCGCGGAGCAGTTTTTGCTTCGCGCCCGATCCCGTTCAAAAAAGAAAAGCGCCGGAAGCGTTCCGTACGATTGCATCCAAAAATGCGGGCGGCTCGATCGAGCCGCCCGCATTTTTTAAAACGAGAATATCACGCCCACCAGGGCGGAGCCAAGGATGAAGAAGATGGGGTGCAGCTTTTTCAGGGGCTTGACCCAGCGGGTCAGCACCAGCAGCACCGCCGCCAGAGCCAAAGCCTTCCAGTTGAAAAGCTCCATGGATATGCCGCTTTCCTTGAAGGTCTCAAAGTGGAACATGGCCACTTTTACCACCAGCAGGCCCGCCGCGGCAATCAGCCCCACCGAGCAGGGGCGCAGGCCGTAGAAGGCCGCGTCCACCAGCTTGTTCTGCCGGAACCGCTCCAGCACCCGGGCGATCAGCAGGATGATGATCACCTCGGGCGTGATCAGCCCCAGGGTGGCAATCACCGCGCCGGGGATCCCCGCCGTGTAGAAGCCCACATAGGTCGCCATGTTGACGCCGATGGGGCCGGGGGTGGACTCGGACACGGCGATCATATCCGCAAGCTGCCCCGCGGTGAACCATCCGGTCTTTTCCGCCATATCGTAAAGGAAGGGCAGAGTCGCCATCCCGCCGCCTACGGCGAAGAGGCCGGTCTTGAAAAACTCCCAGAAGAGACGGAGCAGGATCATTTGCCGCGCACCCCCCATCTGGTCAGGAGGATGCCCGCCAGGGCGCAGAACAGCACATAGAATACCGGCGAGATATCCAGGAAGATGGACAGCAGGAAGACCAGCAGGAACAGCGCCAGAGCAGCCTTGTCCTTCACCGCGCTCTTCCAGAGCTTCAGCACGGCGTTGAAGATCAGCACGCACACGCACACGCGGATCGCGGCAAAGGCGCTCTTCACCGCGGGGATGTCCGCGAAATGGGTCAGCACGCCGGCGATGACCGTGATGATGACCACCGACGGGAACACCACGCCCAGGGTGGCAATGATCCCGCCCAGATTGCCCGCCGTCTTATGTCCGATAAAGGAAGCGGTGTTCACGGCGATCACGCCGGGTGTGCACTGTCCCACCGCGTAGTAGTCCATCAGCTCCTCGTTCGTGGCCCAGCCGTGCCGATCCACGATCTCTCGCTCCAGGATGGGGATCATGGCGTAGCCGCCGCCGAAGGTCATGACGCCGACCTTCGCAAAGGCCAGGAACAGGCGGAAAAGCTGTTTCATTTCCCGATAGCCTCAGTGAATTCCCTATACTTTTCGATCTTGGCGGCGCAGTCCTCACCGCTCTTGCCGCGCACCAGCAGATAGACTTTGATCTTCGGCTCGGTACCGGAGGGACGCACGATGAAGCTGGAGCCATCGGCCAGCTCGAAATACAGCACGTTGGAGCCGAAGAAGGGCGTGCGATCCACTTTGCCCAGGCCCTTGACGTCGATGCTGCCGTCCAGGTAGTCCCGCAGACGGATCACCGCCTCGCCGGCGATGTCCTCGGGCGGGTTGGCGCGCATGTCGTCCATGATGGCCTTCATTTTGGCCATGCCCTCCAGGCCGGGCATCACCAGGTTCACGGTCTTCTCGGCAAACCAGCCGTACTTCTCGTACAGGGCGTTCATGGCGTCCAGCAGGGTCATGCCCTTGAGCGCGTAGTGCGCCGCCATCTCGGCCACCATCATGGAGGCGGTCACCGCGTCCTTGTCGCGGACATAGTCGCCCACCATGTAGCCGTAGCTCTCCTCAAAGGCGAAGATATACTTATAACTGTCTGCGGCCTCCCAGGCGGCCACGCGCTCGGCCATGAACTTGAAGCCGGTGAAGGTGTCCTCGAAGTGGACGCCGTTGGCCTCGCACACGGTGCGGGCCATACCGGTGGTGACGATGCTGGCCACGGCGCCGGCGTTGGCGGGAAGCTTGCCGGTGGCCTTGCGGGCCTGAATGATGTAGTCCAGCAGCAGCACGCCCATCTGGTTGCCAGTAATGGTGACGTACTCGTCGCCCTTGCGCACCATGGTGCCGATGCGGTCAGAGTCCGGATCGGTGCCGATGATCAGATCGCTGTCCACCTTCTTGGCCAGATCCACCGCCAGATAAAAGCCCTCGGGATTCTCCGGGTTGGGAGAGACCACCGTGGGGAAATTGCCGTCGATGACCATCTGCTCGGGCACGGGGAAGAGATGCTTGATGCCCAGGCGCTTGAGGGCTTCGGGCACCAGCTTGTAGCCGCAGCCGTGGAAGGGGGTGTAAACGATCTTCAGGGTATCCGCCGCCTGCTTCACCGCCTCGGTGTCGATAGCCTGGGCCAGCACATTCTCCAGAAAAGCCTCGTCCGTCTCCGCGCCGATCACCTCGATCAGGCCCTTGGTGACCGCCTCGTCGAAGTCGCAGGTCTTGAAGCCGGAAAAGATGTCGATGGCATCCATCTGGCGGGCGATGGCCTCGGCATGCTGGGGCGGGAGCTGGGCGCCGTCGGACCAGTAGACCTTATAGCCGTTGTACTCCTTGGGGTTGTGGCTGGCGGTGACGTTGAGGCCCGCGGTGCAGCCGTAGTACCGCACGGCAAAGCTCAGCTCCGGGGTGGGGCGCAGCGCGTCGAAGATGCGGACGTGCACGCCGTTGCCCGCCATGACGCAGGCGGCTTCCCGGGCGAAATCCTCGCCGTTGAGGCGGCAGTCGTGGGCAATGGCGATGCCCTTGCGCTTGGCCTCCTCGCCCTCGGCGCAGATGACGTTGGCGAAGGCCTGGGTAGCCCAGCGGATCACATGGACGTTCATGTGATGCAGGCCCAGCTTCATGGTGCCGCGCAGGCCGGCGGTGCCGAACTCCAGGGGAGCGAAGAAGCGGCTTTCGATCTCTTTTTCATCGTCGCGGATCGCGTCCAGTTCCTTCCATTCCGCCTCGCTGAGGGCGGGGCTGTCCAGCCAGCGCTGGTATTCTTCCTTAAAGTTCCTCATTGTTATCCTCCTTCGATAATGCGACGGCATCGTCATAAAGATTTTCCGGTACATAGAGATCCACGCCCTGACCGCTCATGCCCAGCACCACGCGGCCAAAGCTCCCGTTTCCGGGGTCAACGCTGAGACAGGGTATCCCGTAAGCTTCCAGCATGTTTACCAGAAGCTGATCCGACAGATCCAGACAACTGCTGTGGCAGAGGAAGCGCGCCTTGACCGGCTCTCCATCCTCTCCCCTGGGCCAACGCTTCAGGAGCCCGTCAAGCTCCGCCCGGCCCCACTCGATTTTCGGTCCTTCCATATGGACACGCTCCTTCATTTATGATATCGCGATCCTTCTCTTATTTTATACCCCCGATAGAGCTGTTCTGCAAGCATTATTCTTGCAAAATGATGGGGAAAAGTCATTTTACTCATACTCAGACGAAGATCCGCCCGGTTTTTGACCGTTTCCGACAGTCCGAAAGAGCCTCCCACCACAAAACACAGCTTTGGCTTGCCGGAATTCTCCCGGCTCTCCACCAGCTCCGCCATAAACTCGCTTGGCTGCTCTTTTCCCTCCACACACAGGGCGACCACCCAGGCGTCCCGGGGGATGGCCTTCAGGATCTCCCTCGCCTCCTTTTCCAGCGCGGCGTCGATCTCCGCCTGGGAGGGGCGCTCCGCCAGCCGCTGCTCGGCAGGCTCGACCAGCTCCAGCCGACAGTAGGTGCCGAGACGCTTCCGATATTCCTCAAAGGCGTCGATCCAGAAGCGCTCCTTCATTTTCCCGACGCAGATGAATTTCACACTGAGCATCTGTTCTTCTCCACCCCCACCGTCAGGCAGCCCAGAACCGGCGCGCAGTACAGCTCCGTCTCCGTTCCCTGCAGCGCGCGGCCCGTCTCGGCCAGGGCTTTTTCCGGGCTGTTGTTCTCCCGGCTCAAATGGGCAAGGATGATCCGCCGGGTGCCGTTCTCCGCAAGCTCCCGGGCAAAGGCTGCGCAGGAGGCGTTGGACAGATGGCCGCGGGCCGACAGAATCCGTTTTTTCAGGTAGACGGGATAGGGCCCGAAGCGCAGCATCTCCTCGTCGTGGTTGGATTCCAGCAGCACCGTGTCCGCGCCGCGCAGCGCGTCGCGCATCTCCTCGGTGACGCAGCCGGTATCGGTGACGTGACCGTAGACGCCCTCTCCCTCGATCCGGTAGCCCACACTCTCGTCGGTGTCATGGGCGGTGTGGAAGGCGGTGACGCGCAGCTGTCCCAGCGCGAAGCTCTCCCCCACGGGGATCACCCGGATCCGGTCGTACAGCGAGGGCAGGGCGCCCTGCAGCCGCGCCGCCACCGTATGGGGCGCCAGCACCGGTACGTCCAGATCCCTGACCAGGCTCTCCAGCCCGCAAATATGATCGGAGTGCTCATGGGTGATGAGCACTCCGCCGATTTGTTCCCTTGCGCAGCCCAAGCGAGCCAGAGCCGCAGTCACTCGGCGCTTGGAGATCCCGGCGTCGATGAGGATTCTGTTGTCCCGATCCTCCAGCAGCAGGCAGTTGCCGCTTGAGCCGCTGGCAAACACGTGTACGCGCATCAGCCGATGGAGAGGATCTTCTCGCTCAGCTCCATAGTCTCAGGCACATCCACGAGGCTGATATCCGCGCCGAGGCCCTGGAGTTTGCCCACAAAGTTTTCATAGCCGCGCTCGATAAAGTGGATATCCTCCACCTCCGTAGTGCCGCTGGCGCAGAGGCCCGCGATCACCATGGCGGCGCCGGCCCGCAAATCGCAGGCCATGACCTGGGCGCCGGTGAGCCGCCGCCCGCCCTCGATGATGGCGATGCGTCCGTCCACCTGGATCTCCGCGCCCATTTTGCGCAGCTCGTTGACGTACTTGAAGCGGTTGTCATAGATGCCCTCGGTGATGACCGAGGTGCCCCGGGCCAGGCACAGCAGCATGCCCATCTGGGGCTGCATATCCGTGGGGAAGCCGGGATAGGGCATGGTCTTCACATTGACGCGCCGCAGATTGCTGGCGCCCTTGACCAGGACGGAATCCTCGTACTCCTGCACGATGGTGCCGGTCTCGCGGAGCTTGGCGCTGATGCACTCCAGGTGCTTGGGAATCACGTTTTTCACCAGCACCTCTCCGCCGGTGGCAGCGGCCGCGACCATGTAGGTGCCCGCCTCGATCTGGTCGGGGATGATGGAGTAGCTGCCGCCGTGGAGCTTATCCACGCCGTTGACCTTGATGGTGTCGGTGCCGGCGCCGCGCACATCCGCGCCCATGGAGTTGAGGAAGTTGGCCAGATCCACGATGTGGGGCTCTCTGGCGGCGTTCTCGATGATGGTTCGGCCCGAGGCAAGCACCGCGGCGATCATGATGTTCATGGTGGCGCCGACGGAGACCTTATCCAGATAGATCCGGGCGCCGTGGAGACGGCCGTCCACCGCGTCCGCGTAGATAAAGCCGTTCTTCACGTCGATGGTGGCGCCCAGGGCGGTCATGCCTTTGATGTGCTGGTCGATGGGGCGCACGCCGAAATTGCAGCCGCCGGGCATGGTGGTCTTGGCGCTGCCGAAGCGGCCCAGCATGGAGCCGATCAGATAATAGGAGGCGCGGATCTTGCGCATCAGGTCGTAGGGCGCGTCCTGATAGCGGGCGTTGGTACAGTCGATCTCGATGGTGGTTTTATTGATATAGCTGACCTTGGCGCCAAGCTCGGCCAAAATGGTCAGAAGCATGTCGGTGTCGCTGATTTGGGGAATATTCTCGATGCGGCAAACGCCCTCCACCAGAAGCGCCGCGGGGATGATGGCCACGGCCGCGTTTTTCGCGCCGCTGATCTCCACCTCGCCATGGAGGGGATTTCCGCCGTTAATACGGTATTTTTCCAAAATAAGCACCTTCCAAACTTGTTGGCACCGGCCCGGATTGGGGGTACCAAGTGATGATTGTACCAGATCTTGTGCCACTTGGCAACTGTTTTCTGTTTCAGCAGCGATCCAGTCCGTGAAATCAGCGATTCTGCAGGGTTTTTTCCGCTTTCAGCACCACGGCTATGGTCTTTCCGTCGTCGATCTCGCCCTGCATGACCATGTCCACAAGGGTCTTAAGCGGGATCTTCTCCTGATTCAAAAACTCTCCCTCGTCAGGGTGGGTCTTCCCCGGATGCAGGCCCAGGGCCAGATACATGTGCAGCACCTCGGTGGAAAAACCAGGGGACGTGCACATGGCGCCAAGATCTATCAGTTCGTCCGCGGTGTAGCCCGTCTCCTCCGACAGCTCCCGCACCGCGCAGTCCAGGGGATCCTCGCCATATTCCAGCTTGCCGGCGGGAGCCTCCAGCATCATGCGTCCGAAGGGATAGCGAAACTGCCGCACCATGGTGCAGTTCCCCTCCCCGTCTACGGGCAGGATGCACACGCCGCCGGGATGCTCCACCACCTCGCGCCGGACGATCCGCCCGTCGCACAGCTCCGCGTGATCCAGGCGGACGCGGACGATCACACCCTTGTATTTTTCCTCGCTGTCGATGCGTCTCTCCAGGAAGTCCATGGCAACCGCCTCTCCCTCTCCGCGCCCTGCGCCGCATAATGAAAATGATTTACATAATATTTGTATCCAGAGTATACCATAGCTTTTTCGGAATTTCCATATTTTTTTCATAGAAAACAGGGGGAAAAAGATGTAAAATGTATGTAAAATCTTATATTTTATATCAATTCAGTTTCTAGAAAATACATTGGAGGAACAAAATGGTTACATATTGCATTTCTTCCGACTGCGTGGCGCTGCTGTTGGAGGAGGGTGAGCCGCGCTCTGTGCGGGAGCTGGTGTCGGACTGTTTGCGGCGCAGGGGCCTGCCCCTCTGGCGTAGCCTGGAGGCAGAGCTCTACACAAGCTGTGCCGGCGCCCTCCTGATCGCCCGGCCGGAGGCCCCGCTCAGAGAAAGGCTTTCCACCCCGCCGCGTCGTCTGCGGAGGAGGAGTACATCATTTTGAATTGAAATTCATCATGCTTTTGTTTGACTTTATTCGTCTGAATATGATATAAGATAATTATTAACGAAAAAGGGAGAGAGCTAAATGGATTATAATTACAATCCAAATTCATATGTTGTCCCCTATTACCCCTCTGAAGAAAACCTGCCCCCCGAATACCGTCCGCTGAGCCCCTGGGCCTATTTCGGATATAACATCCTGTTCGCCATTCCGATCCTGGGCTTCATTATGCTGGTCGTCTTTGCCCTCAGCGACAGCAACATCAACCGGCGCAACTACGCCCGCTCCTTCTTCTGCTGGGTAGCTCTTCTGCTGTTCGCCGCCCTGATCTTCGTCATCCTCGTTCTTCTGTTAGGCGTATCGGCCGGTCCCCTGTCGGATCTGATGTAGCCAGCGCCCATTCCTTTTTTCTGTTCACGCACGGCGGCCCCGGAGCAATTGCTCCGGGGCCGCCGTGCGTCTGTCTCCCCGCGAAAGCGTCGGATAACCATGCAGCGGGGGATCTCAAGGGGATCCCCTCTATTCAGGATACAAAACCGATACGCGCACTTGCGACGCTTCCAAATCATTCTGTTGAGCAAAGACCCATAAAACAGCGAAATCCATTCCTGAGCGCAGCGACGGAAGCCGCTCCAGCGTCGGCAATGCGCTCCTGGCTGATCAGACGATCGTCCCGCCGCCGAGGACGAGATCGCCGTCGTAGAGGACGAGGGCCTGGCCGGGCGTGACCGCCCGCTGCGGCTGATCGAAAGCGAGCCGCACGCGCGAGCCTTCCAGCGGCCAGACGGTGGCGGCGTTTTCTTTTTGCCGATACCGCGTCCTTGCCGTCACGCGGAGCGGATGCTCCGGCTCCGGGATCGAAAGCCAGTTGAAATCCGACGCGCTCAGCTCCCTGCTGTACAGCGCGCTCTCCGGCCCCACGGTCACGGTGTGCTTCTCCATATCCTTGGCCACGACGTAAAGCGGCTGTTCCGCCGCGACGCCAAGCCCCCGGCGCTGACCGATCGTATAGCGGATCGCGCCGCGATGACGCCCGATCACGCGTCCCTCCGGATCAAGGATCTCGCCCTCCGGATCCCGGCGGCCGGTCCAGCGCTCAAGAAACGCGCCGTAATCCCCGTCGGGGATGAAGCAAATGTCCTGGCTCTCATGCTTGCGGGCGTTGACCAGTCCCGCCTCGTCCGCGATCGCGCGCACCTCCGCCTTGCTCAGCTCTCCCAGCGGGAACCGCAGCCGGGCAAGCTGCTCCTGCGAGAGCATAGAAAGGACGTAGCTCTGATCCTTGCTCTCATCTCGCGCCTTGCGAAGCTGCCGGCGGCCGCTGCCGCCATCCTGCGTGATCCGGGCGTAATGGCCGGTCACAAGGCAGTCGAAGCCCCTTTCCCGGGCAAACGCCAGAAGCCTCCCGAACTTCAGGCAGCGGTTGCAGACGATACAGGGATTCGGCGTGCGCCCGGCCTCGTATTCCCGGATGAAGTTTCCGATGACGGCTTTCTCAAACTCCCGGGTACAGCACAGGGCTTCGAACGGGATCCCCAGCTGCCAGCACACATAGGCCGCGTCCTCCTCGTCCGCGTCGCTGCAGCAGCTCTTGGGGGATCCCTGTTCCATCCCCGGAGAACGGTACAGCCGCATGCTGACGCCCGCGCAGTCATAGCCCGCCCGATTCATCAAGAGCGCCGCGACGGAGCTGTCCACCCCGCCGCTCATCGCGATCATGGCACGCATCCGGTTTCCTCCTTTCCCGCGCATTAACCAATCTATTTAATGGGTTGATTTGGTTATACGATACAAAGCCCGGGCCTGTCAAGAGGAAACTAGCTCCCGACAGGAGCTTTGGCCACCGGGAAGGCGTCGCCCCACACCGCTCAAGGTCGTCAGAGACGGCATAGAAACAGGAGATCGGAACTTCGTCCCGATCTCCTGTTTCTATGCCTCTGCTTTGCCGAAAGTCTCACGCCAGGGCGGCTTTGCTGCTGAGGGATGGCTCAAAGACCTTCCTGTCCACCAAAAAGCAGGTGGTCTTGACGACGTGGGAGAAGTCTGTTCCCGCCGCCTCCTTATTCCGCCGCTTCAAAAGCCTGCTTCAGATCCGCGATCAGGTCGTCCGGATCCTCCAGGCCGACGGAGAAGCGGATCAGGCGGTCAGAGAAGCCGGCCGCTTCGATCTCCTCCTTCGTGCACATGGAGTGGGTCATGGACGCCGGGTGCTGGATCAGGGTCTCGCAGTCGCCGAGGCTGACCGCCAGCACGCAGAGCTTCACGTTGTTCAGGACCTTCTTTGCCGCCTCAAAGCTGTGCATTTCAAAGGAGATCATGCCGCCGAACTGCCTGAGCTCCTTCTTGGCGACCTCGTAATTGGGATGCTCCGGAAGGCCGGGGAAAAACACTTTTTCGACCTGCGGCGCCCGCACCAGGAAGTCGACGATCTTCAGGGTGTTGGCGCAGATCGTGTCCATGCGGATCTTCAGGGTCTTCAGGCTGCGCAGGATCAGATAGGCCTCCTGGGGGCCGAGCACCGCGCCGGTGATGTCCTTCAGGCCGACCATGCGCACCTTGTCGATGATCTCTTTGCGGGAGATCGAGAAGCCCGCCACCACGTCGCCGTGGCCGTTGAGGTACTTCGTGGCGCTGTGCACCACCACGTCCGCGCCCAGGGACAGCGGATTCAGCAGCAGGGGCGTGGCGAAGGTGTTGTCCGCGATGACCAGGCAGCCCGGAGCCACCTTGTGGGCATAGGCGGCGACCGCCTCGACGTCGATCACCTTCATGCTGGGATTGCCGATGGTCTCAAAGTAGACGATCTTCGTGTCCGGACGCATGGCCGCCTTGAACGCGGCCTCGTCCGTCATGTCGATCACCGAGGGCTCCACGCCGAAGCGGGGCAGGGTCTCGCTGATCAGGGAGAAGGTGCAGCCGTACAGGGTGTTGTCCGACACGATATGGTCCCCGCAGCGCAGGAGCGTGAGCAGCGTCGCGGAGATGGCGCCCATGCCGGAGGAGAAGGCGACGCAGTCCTCTCCGCCCTCCAGCAGCGCGATCTTCCGCTCCAGCTGGCGGGTGGTGGGATTGCCCAGACGGGTGTAGATATACCCGTCCTCCTGTCCCGCAAAGCGTCTGCCGCCCTGCTCGGCGGAGTCAAACACGAAGGTCGAGGTCTGGTAGATCGGCGTCGCCAGCGCACCGAGCGCGTTTTTCTCATGGTTGCCGTGAACCACCGTGGTAGCTTCCCGATAGCTGTGACTCATATTGTATGCCCTTCTTTCCTTCACGTGTTCAGATCTTCAAAGGCCAGCTTCAGGCGGCCCATGGCTTCTTCCACCACCGAGCGCGGCGTTGCCAGATTGAAGCGCTCAAACAGGGCGGTTTCCGGTCCGAAGATCGCCCCGGCGTCCAGCCAGAGCTTGGCCTTGTCCAGGATGCGGTGCTCCAGCTCCTCCTTGCTGATGCCGTAGCCGGAGAAATCCACCCAGAGAAGATAGGTCCCGTCGGGGTCCACCACCCTGGCCTTGGGCAGGTTTTCCGCGATAAAGGCCTTGACATACCGCACGTTTCCGTAGATGTACTCCACCAGCTCGTCGACCCACTGAGCGCCCAGCTTGTAGCAGGCGATCAGCGCGGCCTGGCCCATGACGTTGGCCTGGCTGTAGCCCGCCGCCCGGTTCGCCTGGCGGTATTTCGCGCGGAGCGTCTCGTCCGGGATGACGATGCTGGCCGACTGGAGACCGGCGATGTTGAAGGTCTTGCCGGGGGAGCTGTACAGAGCCAGGATCTTCCGGTATTTCTCGTCCAGCCGCATGCAGCTGAAGAAGCTGCGTCCGGGGAAGATGAAATCCGCGTGGATCTCGTCCACCATCAGGATCGTGTCATTGGCAAGGCAGAGCTCCGCCACCTTCTCCAGCTCCTCCTTCGTCCAGACCCGGCCCACCGGGTTGTGGGGGCTGCAGAGGATCAGCGCCTTGACCTTCTCCTCCCGCAGCTTGCGCTCCATCGCCTCGAAATCGATGGAATAGCGCCCGTCCTCGTAGCGGAGCTGGCAGTTGACCAGCTTTCTGCCATTGTTGCGAACCGCCTCGCTGAAGGGATAGTAGACCGGCTGCATGACCATCACGCTGTCGCCCGGTTCGGTAAAGGCCTGGATGCTGACGTGGATGCCGTAGACCAGGCAGGCGCCCAGGGTGACCCACTCCGGATCCACGGTAAAGCCGTAGCGGGTGGAATACCAGTGGTTCAGCGCCTCAAAATAGTCGTCCAGCGGGTCGGTGTAGCCGAAGATGCCGTGGTCGACCCTCTTGTGGAGCTCGGCGAGAATCTCCTCGGGAAGCTTGAAATCCATGTCCGCGACCCACATGGGGAGAAGATCGTTCCGGCCCTTGCGCTTCATGCCGAAATCATATTTGAGACAGTCGGTACCGCGTCTGTCGACGATCTCATCGAAGTTGTATTTCATTTCATATCCTCCACATGCTTTTTCGTCATCAAGCGAGAGCCGCGCTCACTGCTCCGCGGGCGCGGGCGCAGCCTCCTGCTGCTTGGCAAATTCCTTCTCCTCCTTCGTCCGCAGCAGGCCAAACTGGATCGTGAGCACCGTCATAATGAGCAGCGCCACCGGATAGAAGGAGTATTTCAGCACTGTGAAGGGCGAATCCTTGCTCATCTCCGTGAGCATCATGATGCCGCCGTCGTGGGGCAGAAGCATCATGAAGCCGCAGGCGAAGATATCCACCAGGGAGGCCAGACGCTTCGGCGCGATGTGGTACTCCTCGCCCAGCTCGTTGGCGATGGGGCAGGAGACGATGATGGCCAGGGTGTTGTTGACCAGGGCGGCGGACAGGATACCGGAGAGCAGGCCGATGCCGTACTCGGCGCTGCGGCGGCTGCGGATCTTGGCGCGGATCTTTTCCACGAACCACTCGATGCCACCGTATTCGCGGGCAAGGCCCACGGTGCCGGCGATCAGGGCCGCCGCGATGGAGATGGAGAACATGTCGGCCATGCCGTCGCCGATGCCCTGGATCCACTCCAGGAAGCCGCAGGAGCCGGTGGCAAAGCCGATCACGCCGGTGACCGCGATGCCCAGGAGCAGCACGCTGGTGACGTTCATGCCCGCCAGGGCGGTGACCAGAACCAGGATGTAGGGCAGGACCTTAAGAAGGTTGTAGTCCCCGGGCGCCTGGACCTCGCCGGCTCCTCCGCCCGAGCCGATGATGGTGTAAAGCACGATCGCCAGGATCGCGGCGGGCAGCGCGATCCAGAAGTTCATTTTGAATTTGTCGCGCATCTCGGAGCCGCAGCCCTTGGCCGCCGAGATGGTGGTGTCGGAAATCATGGACAGGTTGTCGCCGAAATAGGAGCCGCCGATCACGGCCGCCGCCGTGATCGCGGTGTTCAGCCCGGCGCCCTGGGCCACGCTGAGCGCCACCGGGCCCATGGCGGCGATGGTGCCCATGGAGGTACCGATGGCCGTGGAGATCAGGCAGCACATCAGGAACACGCCGGGGATCAGAAGCTTGACCGGGATGAAGTGCAGGGCCAGGTTGACCACGGATTCCTTGCCGCCCATGGTCGACGCGGCGCCCTGGAAGCCGCTGGCCAGCAGGTAGATCAGGATGACCTGCATGACGCCCTCGTTGCCCATGTGCTTGCAGAACAGGTCGGTCTTTTTCTGGATCGAATCACCCGGCTGCAGGAACATGGCCACCGCGAAGCCGGCCAGCAGCGCCACATGCCGCGGGAAGGCGCCGAAGGTCTTTTCTGCGCCAAGGATGCTCAAAATCACGCCGGTACCGATGTAGAGCGCAAGGAATACCAGCAGAGGCAGAAACGCAAGTCCGCCAAGATTTTTCTTTTCGTCTTTCATTGTTCGACCCCTTTTCTGTAGATTTTTTGTTTTGTGGTCCGCGTTTTGCTGCGGCAAACGAAGCTTAAGGGCCGCCGATCCCGGAGCACAAGCCGGGGATGAACCGCAGCGCCTGCGCCGATCACTTTTACGATTTAAATATATTCTTCTATTCCTATTAAGTCAATAGGGTTAGTGTGAAAATACAAAAAAACAGGAGGCGTCCGCCCGTGATGGGCGGACGCCTTCTCTTGGTGGTGGTGGAGATCGAAGGAAGCTCAGCAGCAGGGCGCGCCGGTGACGGCTCTCCAGATGTCGCGCTCCACGCAGACGTTCAGGCCGCAGCAGCCCGCGGGCTCGAGATTGTACTTGACGTACAGCTCGGCGAGCATGTCCTTTGTCTTGCGGAAATACGCGAGGCTTGCGGGCTTCATCGAGCCGTTGACAGGCTTGCCGAAGGGCATCCACACCGAGGCGCTGGGGATCACGCCGCGCTCGGCGAGATACGTCGCGCCTTCCTTGAGCGTTTCAAAGGGCTCGAGGCCGATGATGAAGTTGCAGAAGGACTTGCCGGGGCCGTACTTGTCGGCGATGTAGGTCAGCGCGTCCAGGTGCCGCTGCTTCGTGGTGAAGCTGCGCTTGCCCGGCGTGATGCTCTCGCCCAGCCTGTCATCCCAGACCTCGAGCGAACAGGCGATCCGGCTTGCGCCCAGATCAAAATAGCGGTCGATCACGTCTTGCCGCTCGGGCGGCGTGATGTAGAGCAGCAGCTCGCCCTTCAGGGCTTCGCGCGCGCCGCTCTCGATCAAATCCCGCATATAGGCGGTGATGTACTTTTCTTCCGTCTCGGCCTTGAAGGTCGAGCCGCCGGTGAGCTGCATGCTGTTGACGCCGTCGTGCTCCACGGCATAGAGCACGACCTCGGACACGTCCCGCGGCGAGGGGATGAAGGGCATGGGCTTGTGGCGCTTCGCCAGCGCCTCGAACTGGCCGCCGGAGAAGCAGAACTGGCAGGGCTTGCCCGCGCAGGCGTAGTCGCAGGGCCAGAGGCACTGAAAGGCCACCCAGTCGCAGCCCTGCAGCACGGCGTTGCCCATGAAGGGCATGCCGGAGCTGGTCTTCTGTTTGAAGAAATCCGAGGCGGGAAAGAGCTCGACCGGCGTGACGGCCTCGCCCCTGTACAGCAGCGTCGGTGCCCCGTCCACGAGCGAGAGGCGGTAGTCCGTCGTCATGTCGTTCATGTACTTGAAGAGCTTGAGGTTGTCCCAGGAGAAAATGGACGACAGTGTGCTCAGATGAAAGCCGAGATCCGTCGCCATGACGATGGTATTGTCCGGCAGCCTGAAGCTGTTGCAGGTCAGGGCGTTTGGGTAGATACGCCAGTCCCTGCCGCATTTCTGATAGACCTCGCGGTCGACCTTGAGCCCGCGGCTGATGACGAGACATTTGAGTTCGACCGAATCGACGGTTTCTCCGGCTACCTTGAAAAACACGGCTTTTCCCCCTTTTCACAGAACCGTGACAAGATCCCCGGGCCTGGCCTCGCCCTCGGTGAGGACGACCGCGAAGATCCCCTCGCGGGGCATGACGCAGTCCCCGGCCTGACGGCGGATCGCACAGTCGGCGTGACATTCCTTGCCGATCTGCGTGACCTCGCACAGTGCCGTGCCGACGCGGAGCTTTGTCCCCACCGGGAGCTGATACAGCTCGATCCCCTCGCAGAGGATGTTTTCCGCGAAGGCGCCGGGAAAGAGCGGGATACTGATCTTCTCCTGCAGGCGGTCCACGCTCTCCTGCCCGAGCAGGCTGACCTGCCGGTGCCAGTTCCCGGCATGGGCGTCCCCGTCGATCCCGTGCTCCGGACGGAGATGAACGCACGCGACAGGGTGCTTCTGCTGCCCCTTCTTTTCGCTGATGCAGACGGCCTTGATAAGGGCGGTTTGTGTGCTCATGGTCAGTGCCTCCAAATAACATACCTTTTTACTATGTTATACATCGTTTTCCCTGCGCCGTCAATCGTTTTCCCTCGCGCATCTTATCCATTTTGCCTGTAAGTGTCTATTGACAACGACCAGGATTTCGGTAGAATGATATCAACCTATCATTTTAATAGGTTTAATGGGTGATGAGTGTGAGCGCATCGAAACCTCCTTTCAGATATGAGAATATGCGCCGATTGGTCGAGCATGCGGCGGCGTGCTTTCCGGACAGAGCCTTCTTTCTCTGCGCAGACGAAGGGCTGCCGTCTGTGACCGGAGCGGAGCTGTACGGGCTCTGCAAAAAGGCGGCGGCCGTGTTGGACGGCTTTGACGAGGCGCGGCACATTGCGCTTCTCGGGCCGAACAGCGCGGCGTGGCTCGCCGCGTTCTTTGCCGTGCTCTCCGCCGGACGGGTGATCGTACCGCTGCACGACGGCATGCAGACACAGGAGCTGGAAGACTGCCTGATGCTCTCCGACTGCGGCCTGCTGCTCTATGACGAGCGCCGCTTCGAGACCGCGTCGGCGCTCCAGCGCGCGGTCCCCGGCCTCATGCTGCTGGAAGTGCATGATTTTATCGGGATGCTGCGCCGGGAAGAGAAAGAAACGCTTCCCGGGCTTAGGCCGGATACCGTCGCCGCCATGTACTTCACCTCCGGCACAACGGGAAAGCCCCGCTGCGTACTGCTGACGCACCGGAACATGGGCTCGCAGATCAGCGCCGTCACCGAGGTGATGGCGCTTTCGGAGCGGGACGTGGGGCTCTCGCTTCTGCCGCTGAGCCATACCTTTGAGATGATGACCTATGTCGCCGGAGCGCTGCACTGCGGCGGCACGCTGTATCTCAACGAGAGCGTGCGGACGGTCAAAAAGAATCTTCGGGAAAAACGCCCGACCATCCTCGTGGCCGTCCCGCTGATCCTCCAGACGCTGCGCAAGGAGATCCTGAATACCGCGAGAAAACAGGGCCGGCTGGAGGCATTTCAAAAGGCCCTCCGCCTCAACCGCCGTCTGCAGAAAGTCGGGCTCGACATGAGCGGCCGCCTCTTTGGAGAAGTACGGGCCGTTCTCGGCGGACGGCTGCACACCGTCATCTGCGGGGGCGCCGCGCTGGATCCGGAGCTGATCGGCTTCTTTCAGGCGCTGGGCATCGAGATCCTGCAGGGCTATGGGATCACGGAATGCTCGCCCGTCGTGTCCGTGAACCGGCACGGGAAAAACGTCGTCGGCTCGGTCGGACGGCCTCTGCCCTGCTGCGAGGTGAAGATCGAGGACCGCGAGATCTGCGTCCGGGGCGAAAACGTGTCGCCCGGCTACTATAAGGACGCAGAGGCCACCGCGGCGAGCTTTCGGGACGGCTGGTTCCACACGGGCGATCTCGGGCGGCTGGATCAGAAGGGCAATCTGTTTTTTGAGGGCAGGATCAAAAACCTCATTATTTTAGCCAATGGGGAGAACGTTTCGCCGGAGGAGCTGGAGGAAAAGCTCTATCTGGCCGAGGGGATCCTTGACGCGGTCGTCTATGAAAAGGACGGCAGGATCACGGCGGAGCTTTTCGTGGACCGGGCGCTGATCCCGGACGAAGCCGCCGCGTGGCGGGTCGTCAGCGCTGTCAACCGCGGTCTCGCGTCCTTCAAGCAGATCGGGGAGATCGTGCTGCGTGAGACGGAGTTTGAGAAAACCGCAACGAGAAAGATCAAGCGATATACACGAAGCCAATTGCGAAACTCGTTTCGCAATTGAGGACTCGCGCAGTTCGGCTCAGGGTGTTTTTGAGGCGGCAGAGCTGCCTCAAAAACGATTTGAAACCCCTTCGGGGCGGAAATCTGAGCTGTCCCGTGACATTCGCAATCAGCTGACGATATACACCGGAAGGGAGATAGAGCATGGAAGAAAAGATAAGGGAGATCCTCTCCGAGGTATCCGGCGTCCCGCTGTCGGAGCTGCGCGGGGATACCCGGCTGGTGGGCGATCTGGGCATGAGCTCCTTCGATCTGGCCGATACGGTCGTCAGCGTGGAGGAGGCCTGCGGCGTGAAGATCCCGGACGGGCGCTTCGGCGAACTGGAGACCGTGGCGGACATTGTCCGCGTCATTCGGGAGGAGAACGCGCTGTGAATCTGAACTGCCTTCCCAAGCTTGATCCCAAGTCGGTCAAGTTCGATCACAGCTTCGTCTTCGACGCGCATAACCACGACCTCCGACAGCTCATCACCCGCTGGCGCGGGACCGTGGTCGAGCGGACGGAACTCGGCTTTGCCGTCACCGGCTGGCAGAAGAGCATTTATCACTTCGGCGGGCTCAATCGCAAAGTGCCGATCGTAGTCGGCCTGCTGCTGGATGAAAAGGGACGGATCCGCAGTCTGAAGATCGACGAGCGGAGCGAGGGCAGCCAGGGGAAACGCTGCGACTTCGCCTGTCTGGAAACACTCTGCGGCGAGAAGCTGACCGGGACGGACCTCGCGGAGCTCGGCGCCAGGGTGTCCTCCGCACCGGACGTGAAATGCCTGCACCTCTTTGAGATCCTCAGCGCCTGCTCTTCCTTTTACGGCACGCTCAAAGCGCAGGGCCGTACAGACGGAACAGAACAGGAATATATCGCGATCCGCCCGGAGCGCGGCGGACTGGTCTCCTGTTCCGCGCATGAGATCCTCGGCAGGCGGGACGAGACGCAAATCCGTCTGGAGCATCGGATGCCGCCCGGACTGAATACGCAGAATCTGGCCGAGACGCTTGACGCCGTGGTCACGGTCCGCTATAACGGCGAGGACTCTTTCACCGAGGAGCTTCACGCTTTCGATTTTGAGACGGTCTACGCGCAGCTCAATCGTCTGTTTTCCAAATGCCACCACCGGGAAAAGGCCTATTTCGGCCTGAAGGGGCGCGTGCGCTTTTTCAACAGCCCCTCCATGGTCGGGCTCTTCCTGCTGACGATCAGTCACAGCGGGGTCAGCGGCCTCATTACCCGCGCCTGGAAGATCGAGAAGATCCTACACTGGCTGCAGACCGGCTACGGCAAGAATCCCTGCAAGGGCTTCGGCGGATAAAAAAGCCTTGACAAGCGTTTTCCTTTGTGCTATAAACATATTAACTTGGTAGGATTTAGCTGCGGAGGATCTTATGCGTAAGGCAAGCTATAACGGCATGATGTGTTGTCTCATGCGCTGTGAGATGCGCGTGCGCTTTGCCATACCCATTTGAGAGCTCTGGTTATCTGGTTCAACTGACCGGAGAGCCCGATGGGTTCTCCGGTATTTTTCATTCAGGAAAAGGAGACGTCACCATGTTCCTTTTGAAAGAGCGATGTTGTCTTTGTTTGAGAAGCAGAAAAAGCACCCAGGCTCTATAAACTAAAAAAACAGGAGGACAACATCATGTCTAACATTTACACATCCGCCGATCAGCTGATCGGGAAGACCCCGCTGCTGGAGCTGACAAATATTGAGAAAGAGGAGGGCCTGGAGGCCAGGATCCTCGCCAAGCTGGAATACTTCAACCCCGCCGGCTCCGTCAAGGACCGCATCGCCAAAGCCATGATCGACGACGCCGAGGCCAAAGGTCTACTCAAGCCGGGCTCCGTGATCATCGAGCCCACCTCCGGCAACACGGGCATCGGCCTGGCCTCCGTGGCGGCGGCCCGGGGCTACCGCATCCTCATCGTCATGCCCGAGACCATGAGCGTGGAGCGCCGGCAGCTGATGAAGGCCTACGGCGCGGAGCTGGTGCTCACCGAAGGGGCCAAGGGCATGAAGGGCGCCATCGCCAAGGCCGAGGAGCTGGCCAGGGAGATCCCCGACGCCTTCATCCCCGGACAGTTCGTGAACCCCGCGAACCCCGCCGTCCACAAGGCGACCACCGGCCCGGAGATCTGGGAGGACACCGACGGCAAGGTGGATATCTTTGTGGCGGGCGTCGGCACCGGCGGCACGATCACCGGCACGGGCGAGTATCTGAAAGAGCAGAATCCCGCCGTAAAGGTGGTGGCGGTAGAGCCCGCCGGTTCGCCGGTCCTGTCGAAGGGCACGGCCGGCGCGCACAAGATCCAGGGCATCGGCGCAGGTTTCGTGCCGGAGGTGCTGAACACCGCCGTATACGACGAGATCATCCCCGTGGAGAACGAGGACGCCTTCGCCGCGGGGCGGAAGGTCGGCCGCAAGGAGGGCGTGCTGGTGGGGATCTCCTCCGGCGCGGCGGTCTGGGCCGCCATCCAGCTTGCCAAGCGCCCGGAGAACAAAGGCAAGACCATCGTCGCGCTGCTGCCGGACACCGGCGACCGCTATCTGTCCACGGCGCTGTTTGCCGAATGAAGGGAAGCAAAAACGAAGCATCCGGGATCCCACGCGATCCCGGATGCTTCGTTTGGTCGTATACTTGCCATATACGCAGGCTTATTCTTCGCTTTTTACCAAATCCTGAACGGTAAAGCCGCCGAGATATTCGCTGACGACTTTGTCCAGACCCTCCCATAGGGGGAGCGTTCGGCAGTCGGCCGCACGGGGGCAGGGCTTGCAGCCTTCCTCGAGGCAGGCGACCGGAACAAGCGTTCCATCCGCCGATTGCAGAACCTCCAGGACGTTGATCTCCTCCGCCGGTCGGGCCAGCCGATAGCCGCCGCCTTTTCCGCGCACGCCCTCCAAGACTCTGGCCTTGACCAGATCCTTTACGATGCTTTCCAGATATTTTTCGGAGATCTCCTGCCTCTCGGCGGCCTCTTTGAGCGTGATGTATCCGTCGTTTTGCTTTTCCGCCAGGTCCACAAGAATACGCAGCGCATAGCGCCCGCGGGTCGAGATCATCATGATGTTGTCCTCCAGCTTTTGTATAGTTTATTATACAACAGAATGGAAGAAAATTCAAGAAAACTCCAGTTTTTCATTCTATCTTTTATCAACGCTTCAACGTCGGTTCTGTTTGATACATTTTTTGTTCAGTTCACATGGATCGGGAAGGATATCCAGTCCCCGTCTCCGCAAACCCACAGCGAAAAGTCCACGTTCCGCAGATCCGCGATCGTGAGCGGGGTCTTCGTGCCCAGCTTGGTAAAGCCGATGCAGACCTGCACCTCCTGCCCGGGCTGCAGGATCAGGCCATGGGAATCCCACAGGCCCTCCGCGTTCTGGATGTTGCCGGTCAGATGCTCGCTGCTGCCGTCGATGCAGGGCTCCAGCGCCTTGATCCAAAGCTCCTCCCCGCTGTTGTTCCGAATGCTGACCCGATAGGACGCGACGCCCTCGGGGATCTGCTTCAGACTGGTCTCCTGCAGAGTGTCCAGGTAGCAAACCGTGACGTACTCATTGTCCGCCAGCAGACCCCCCGCCGTGTTGGCCGGCGCGCTCTCCTCCCATACGGGCTCTGTCCCGATCGCCTCCTCTGCCGCATAGACGCCGCCGGAGACCTGGGACTCTCCCCCGGGGGCCGCGATGGGGGCCGCCACGCTCCCGGTTTTTCCACAGGCGCCCAGGCAGACGGCGCAGAGGGCGGCAATCACAAGAACTTCTTTGGATTTTTTCATCTTGTTTTTCTCCTTCCATGCATTTTGCATCTACGCCTATGACTGGAAGGGATCCGCTTAGGTTTAAAATTTTTTCGTCATCGGGAAAGCCTTTTTCGTTTCCCCGACTCCGGGAGTTCTTCCCACATTGCGGCCAGCAGGGTCTCCAGAAACGCCGGATCCTCCACGTTTTCCACCAGTAGCAGCTCCTTCGCGCCGGGATAGGGCAGCTCCCGGGGCGCCTCCGGCATGAGCGCCAGGGCCGCCTGCGTGGGCTTTACCAGCAGCCTGTCGTCGTAGATCCCGCCAAATGTTTTTCCGCGATAGTAGAGGATATACTCCCCCATCATGGCCCGGTGGCTGACCCCCTCCAGCCCGGCGAGCTGATCCAGGATAAAGTTCAGATAGGATTTGCCTGAAGCCATAACACACCTCCTATGGTTTTCGCTGCACATCGTAGCTGTATCGCTCGATGTTCAAGTCAAACACGGTTCGCTCCCCTTCGGGGGATTCCAGGATAAGCTCCGTCCGGCCGGTTTTGGCAAACCTGGCGTGGATCATGTAGCATTCGATCTGCTCCTCGTATTCAATGCTCACTTCCCCGTAGCTCTCGTCCGCCAGATAGACCGTATAGCTGTCGTCGTATTCCACGCCGATGATCTCGCTGTCGCTGGGAAGCAGTTGGGTCTCATAGAAGCTCCTCTCCTGCCGCAGAGCAAGGAAGCTCATCACGGCCAGGATCATCAGGCTGATCACGAGGCCGGCAGCGCGGATCCGCTTGTCGCGGAAGATGGCCTGGGGATAGAGGATCAGGGTCACGGCGCAGAAGATCGCGCTGAGCAGATGGTTCGGGAAGAAGGACACCGCCTCGCCCAAAAAGCCGGCGTAGTGATAGCCCAGAAAGCCCAGCATGGGCGTCAGGATCAGCAGGCCCCACCACTTGTCCTTTTTCATATACCAGCCCACAAAGGCCATGGGGAAGGTCAGCAGCGTCCACTTGAACCAGTCCGGATAATAGCGGAACAGGCCGAAGCCCTGCTCGTTGAAGGGCACCTGCACCAGATACACAAGGGGCTGGCTGATGAGGAAGAAGACGATGACCTTCAGCGCTGAATCCAGCGCGCTCTTGCTGTTGACGATGATGAGCAGGGCAAAGAGGATCCACCATTCAAAGGTGATGCTGATATCCTGAAAGGACGTGTCCCGCAGCGCGGGGATCGCCGCAACGATACCGGTATAGACGCCGCAGATCACGGCAAAAAGAATGAGCCTGGGCCAAGTGATGTTCAGGCCGCCAAAGAGTTTTTTCATAAGGCACCTCTGGAATTGTCGATTCATTTTTTGTATATCGTTTTTATAATTTTCACAAGGAGCGCCCCGGGTATAGGGCAAAACTGTTTGCGGGCCGGATTACGGATACAGTTCCGCTTCATATTCCATCGAACGCATTTTACACGTCCCATCCGACTTCCGGAACTCCCCGAAATGCGTAAAAGAAAGCCCGCACTTTTCCATGACCCGGCCGGACGCATGATTCGGCTCCGCGTGGCTGGAGGAGAAGCGTTTGATGCCAAAGCGCTCATGGGCAAACGCGATCATGGCTTTCGCGGCCTCCGTCGCGTAGCCCTGGCCCCAGCAGTCCTTCCGGAGGTTTTATCCAAAGCCCCAGAAGCCCTCTCTTGCGGCGTCCGGACCGATGCTTCCGCTTCCGATCAGCTTGTGATCCGTTTTCCGCTCAAAACCGAAGTGAATTTCGGCGTCTGACTCCCGCAGGGACCGCAGCCAGTCTTTGACCTTGTCCATGGACGTATAAACGGGATAGACCATAAAGCGGGCCACATCCTCGTCGCTGACCCAGGCATAGACCGCCTCGCAGTCCTCCGCCGTCAACAGCCGCAAGATCAGTCTGTCTGTCTCTATCACGTAAGTCTGTATGCGCGTTTTCCTCCCGTATCGTCCCCGTTCCCGTGCGAAAAACGGTACATTACGAAACATTATACCAGAAATGACCGACTTGACAATCATTATTCATTGCAAAAATCCTGCCGACTGTCGTCGACAGGATTTTTGCTTTGTGTAAGAGTGCCAAAATGATACACAACCCATAGAAAAAGCGCCAAAATGATGCACGCGGTTCGCCTTGGCAAGCAAGAATTTGGATTAAAATATTTCCCATGCCTTCCCTCACGGCTCAACCAAATATTCCTCTCGTGTTATTTCTAAAAGATAGCATCCGTCTTCAATTCCCAACTCTTTGAATCCTACTGCCTTATGTGCCCTATACGCCGCATCGCGATTGGTCTCGAAAGAATTGCGCAGCTTTGATAATCTGTTCACACTGAAGGCTCGATCCAAGAGCAGCCGAAGACCTTGCTTAGCATAGCCCTTTCCTCGCTCCGGAGCATAAATCACTACGCCCACATCGAAACAATCTTGATTGGGATTGTAATGATAGTTTACATCTCCGATAAAAGAGCCGTCAGAAGTGCGCTGCAAAAATGCATAAAACCTTTTGCTCTCATTCCCTATCCACGAAGCGAGCAGATTATCCCACTCCTCTTCCGGATGGGGAATACATCCATCCGGCGGAAACCAAGGCGCATTGTAAGCCATTGTCTGCGGATCGGTCATCATTTTAATGTAGAACCAACCGTCTTCTTTTTTCGGTATGTGTAGTTGCAAGTCCTTTATTTGCATACTTTTACCTTTCTGTTTTTTACTATGCTGCAGATTGTTGAGATGATTATACCGTATACAACCTCATAAAACAACAGAAAACCTCTCTTGTCCCGGGAGCGCGTTTTGTCAAGGTGTTTTTTATCTCTTTTCGATCAATTCCACACGCTCAACATCACAGTCACAGCTCTCTGCTCCCGCTCGAAACAATTTGGATGCGGAAAGACTGCATCAACGGAATAGCTTCCGGGCTTGCCAACCGTGGCTTTTTATGCTAAAAATGAACTGCAGGACAGCAGTTCTTGCAGAAAAGGCGGCGTTTTCCCATGATCGAAGTAATTGAATTGACGAAGGTGTTTCGAAAGCCCGTCCGCGGGGACGGCCTGTCCGGGATGGTGAAAACGCTGTTTTCACGCAAATATGAGGAGACCCGGGCGGTGGACGGAATCAACTTCACCGTGCCGGACGGGGAAATCGTGGGTTACATCGGCGCCAACGGCGCGGGGAAATCGACGACGATCAAGATGATGTGCGGCATCCTCACGCCGACCTCCGGCAGCGTCACGATCGACGGTCTGGAGCCCTACCGGAAGCGGCGGCAGGTCGCGCAGAACATCGGAGTCGTCTTCGGCCAGAAGACGCAGCTCTGGTGGGACATTCCGCTGATCGAGTCGTTCAAGGTGCTCAAGGAGATCTACCAGATCTCCGACGCAGACTACGCCGAGCGCATGGACTTCCTCGGCGAGGTGCTGGACGTCACGCGCTTTATCTCGCAGCCGGTGCGCACGCTCTCGCTGGGCGAACGCATGCGGGCGGACCTCGCAGCCTCGATGATCCACAACCCGCGTATTTTGTTTCTGGACGAGCCGACCATCGGCCTGGACGTGCTGGTGAAGGAAAAGATCCGGCAGGCGATCCACGCGCTCAACAGAACTTACGGCACGACGGTGGTGCTGACCACGCACGACATGACCGACATCGAGGACCTCTGCTCACGCATCATCCTGCTTGAGAAGGGGAAGATCCTTTACGACGGCGCGCTGAAGAGCCTCAAAAACCGCTTCGGCAACCTCAAGACCCTGACGCTGACCGTCCCGGCGGAGGTCCGGGTCGAAACCGCGCCCCCGCTCTCGCCCGAGCTGGCCCTCTCCGAGGAAGAGGGGCGCCTGGTGCTGCGCTTCGACGCGGACAGGCTCGCGCTCGAAGAGGTAATCCAGTACGCCTTCCGCGAGCTGCGGGCGATGGACATGAAGCTCGCCGAGATCTCCGTCGGCGACGTGGTCAAGACGATCCTGGCACAGCAGGAGGCGGCCCATGCTGAAAAAATATAAGCCCTTCCTCCGGGCCGGCGCGATGGACACGCTGAGCTACCGCTTCAACATCCTGATCTGGGCGGTCATCACGGTCTTTCAGGTGGCCTGTCTGGTCTTTCTGTGGCTGGCGGTCTACCGCTCGAGCGCGGGCGGCATGGACGCCGAGATCCACGGCTTTACCTTCCGCGAGATGATCGCCTACGTCGTGCTGACGACAGTTTTCAACTACGTGACCTTCAACAACGACACGCTCTGGAACATCAACAACGATATCCGCAAGGGCACGATCGGCAACTATCTCATCAAGCCCATCAGCTACCGCGGGAAATTCGCCGCGACCAGCTTCGGGAGCCTGCTGACGATGACGCTGCTCTTCGGCATTCCGTTCTACGCCGCGGCGCTGCTGACGCTCGGCGGCCTCGGCTTTCTGCCGGATCTGAGCTTCCCGGCCTTCTTTGTGCATCTGGGGCTCTTCCTCGTGGCCGGACTCTTCGCCTCGCTCCTCAACGACGTGATCGCCTACATCTTCGGCGTGTTTTGCTTTTACACAACCGCGAGCTGGGGCCTGAATTCGCTCAAGGAGACCCTGATCTCCTTCCTCTCCGGCACGCTCCTGCCCCTGGCCTTTTTCCCGGCGGGGCTGCGCGAGGTCGTGAGCTGGATGCCCTTCGCCGGCATGAGCCAAAACCCGGTGCTGATCCTGATGATGAAATACGACCTTGCCGAGTCGCTGCGCTGCCTCGCGCTGACGGGGGCGTGGATTGTCGCACTGGAGCTTTTCGCGAAGCTCCTGTTCTCGCGCGCCATCCGCAAGGTCACGGTGCAGGGAGGCTGATATGCGCTACGTCCATCTCTATCTCACCTGCATCAAGCGCAGCATGATCTCCCGGCTGGAATATAAAAAGGACACGCTCGTCGCGCTGTCCTCGTTCTTCTTCTCCAACCTCTGCTCCCTTGCCGCGCTTTATTTCATTCTGCAGTCCATTCCGGTGCTCGCGGGCTATTCGCTGCCCGAGGTTGGCTTCTTCTACGGCTTTTCGATGCTGCCGATCGCGCTCGATCATCTGTTCAGCGACGAGCTGTGGCTGGTGGCCTATCGCCGGGTCAAGGACGGGGACATGGACATGCACTTCCTGCGCCCGGTGCCGGTGCTGTTCCAGGTCTTTGCCGAAACCTTCCAGCCGGAGGGCTTCGGCGAGCTGATCCTCGGCGCGGCGCTGATCGCCGTCTGCGCTTCGAATCTCACCGTCACCGTCACCTTCGGGTCCGTCGCCGTGCTGTTCGTCGGCGCTCTCTTCGGCGCGGTGATCATCACCTCGCTCAAGATTGCGATGGCAGCGCTGGCCTTCATCTTCAAGCGCAGCGGGCCGCTGCTCCAGGTGATCTACAACTTCTCGAATTACGCCAAATACCCGCTGGCTATCTATCCGGACTTCATCCGCGTGCTTTTGATTTTCGTGCTGCCCTTCGGGCTGTTCATTTCTCTGCCGGTCGACACACTGCTTTACGGAAAGCACAACCCATGGCTGCTCTGCGGCGCGATCATCGGCTGCGCCGCCGTCTTCTTCGCCCTCGCCGTGTGGATCTGGACTGCCTGTGAGCGTCGTTATGAATCGACGGGAAGCTGAGAAACAGCGGAATCGGGCGTTCTTGCCGGAAATAGTGAAAGAGCGAGGCTGAGGGTTCAAGCTTTGAACCCTCAGCCTCGCTTTGCGCTTGGCACAAGGCGCTATTCCATGGGAGACAAAAGAGGTTTCTTTGTTGTGTAAGGGCGCCAAAATGATACCAAAACCAAAGAAAGAACGCCAAAAGGTACACGGCAAACCGTTCGACAAACCGGGATTTATCGATGCAATTCTATTAAATGCCAGAGCTTTCACACAGATCAGATGCCGAGGTCGTCTATCGTTTCCGCCCTCATGACTCGATCATACTTATCCTGTATCAGATATTTCAAGCCTTCGCTAATCTCAAGATAATCCCTTGTGAGCTTGTCTTGTATAAACAGCAGCGCATCAGCGTCGTTCAGTTCCATGACATTATGCGCCAAGGAGTATATACTGTGGATCATGTCAAAATGGGACAGCCCATCCGCATCGACCAAGATTTGCTCTTCTTTCGTTGTCCGATATCTCGCCCGTTTGCTGCTGTGATTTAAAACACATTTCTTTACAAGCTGAATTTTCTCTTCCGGACAGGATTGCAGCCGTAATAATCCTTCCGCGATCGACGCGCTGTATTCGTTATGCTTTGAACGATCCAAACTGCCGTCTGTCAGGGAAATATCGTGCAATAAAGCGCTCAATTCCAATACTTCCCGGTCTGCGCCGCTCCCTTCTGAAAGCAGTATCACATATTGATGTACAATACGGACATGTTCCCGGTAAAGGTTATACTCTTCTTTCGTTCCTTTTGTTTTTTCTTCAAACGAATCGCTTCTGCTTATGATCTCCTGCCGTATTGTTTCAACGATACCGCTCATATGATAAACTCCCTTTCTTATGTATGCAAAAAAGGATCGTCGTTTTATGCAAAGCGATTTGATTCATCGTTATGATTATACCGTATGCCGTCTGTAGATTCAACAAGAAAGCCTCTTTTGCCCTGGTAGACAAAAGAGGCTTCTTTGTTGTAAAAGACCGCGTAAAAGGACACCAAGGCATAGAAAGACCACCTAAAAGACATTCTTTCTGCTTATTCAGTCGAACCCTGGATTGTCTTTCTATGATAGTTCATCAAAAACCTTTCCGAAGCGTGCGCTGCCATGGGAAGGAGAATGCACCCGGCAGTATAGAAAACATAGCCAACCCCGATGGAAAACACAAAGGATGATATCAGCTCGATTGTCAATTTTTTAACTGCAGATTGTTTTTGAATGACAACTGCTTGAAACAGAATGCCTGCGCACCAGATCAGCGCGTTAATCAAAATGCAACATATAGGATTCAAGTCCCACTTTTCCAGCAACCATAAGACAAAAGTCTGCATCATGGCTCTCTGCGGTATTTCCATGCAGGCCGCCTCTACGCACATCTCCATCAATTCAGCAGCTTTATAGGTTTCATTTTTTTGCGGGCCAAGCGTCATGATGACACATGTTGCCGCAACTGCCGCTGCAGCGATGATCCATACCCTATAATCAAGCAGCGTTTCAAAATGGAAAGGATGATCACCGATCAGCAAATAAACAACGATTGTCGGTATGATGGCAGAAAACAAGGGGCGGAACATCAACACCGTCTCTGAACGCTTCAATCGTTGAGATATAAAGATGTTGCATGCGATCCAGATACCGCTCAACAGAAACCCAATGAGAAAAACAACAAAATAAAGCATCTGGGGCCTCCTCGATAAGAAATCTTCGGCTCAAATACTGATTTATCAGTGTAATTATATCATGTCATGTCAGCTATAACAACAAGAAACCTCCCTTGCCTTGGTAGACAAAAGAGGTTTCTTTCGTGGTGGAGGTGGGGGGAGTTGAACCCCCGTCCGAAAGCATTTTGACAGGAACTTCTCCGGGCGCAGACGGTTGTTTACATTCCCTCGTCCCGACGCAAGCCGTCATGCTGCGGGTCTCGGTAGCTTCATGATGCGTGGCGCGGGCAAAGCTTAGCGCGCGCACGTTCCCCACTGATCGACGCTCCGTCCCGGGCCGTGGGCCTCCCGGGCGGAACGCTCGCTAATTAAGCAGCGAGAAGAAGACCGTTATCGTCGTTCTTTAATTTATAAAGGTTTGCCCATTTTATGGATGCTGGGCGCATCCGCCCGCTATTCCTGCCTCTACACCCCCGTCGAAACCGTTACACCCCCGCGTCGTCAGAGGAAGCTTTCTCCATTCCGCTTCCCCGGTTTCCGTAAGCGCCGGGAAAGCTCCATATCCGAAATCTCCCTCTTCCTCTCAAAATCGAACCCGCTTCGCTGGGCTTCGATTTTGTTTTTTTCGATGGTCTTTGAGGAAGCTTTCTCCATTCCGCTTCCCCGGTTTCCGTAAGCGCCGGGAAAGAGGAGATACGGATTGCCACACCAGTGCTGCTGCACTGGTTCGCAATGACAGATGCGATAAAGAGGTTTTCCTTCCGGGGCCGCTTTCGCGGCCCCGGAATCTCAAAACTCAAATCTCAAAACTCAAATCTCAAAACTCAAAACTCAATACCGACGTCAGCACTTCTCCGGCTCGGGATAGTCCACGCCGAAGGTCTCCACGGTGACGCGCTTCATCACCTGGGGGATCCGAGGCTTGTCGTTCCAGTCGGTGCGCACGTCGCAGACATGATCCACCGCCTCGATACCCTCGATCACCTTGCCGAAGGCCGCGTAGCCGCCGTCCAGGTGGGGGCTGTCCTCATGCATGATGAAAAACTGGCTGCCGGCGGAGTTGGGAGCCATACTGCGGGCCATGGACAGGACGCCGCGCACATGCTTCAGCTCGTTCTGAAACCCGTTCTGCCGGAACTCGCCCTTGATGCTGTATCCAGGGCCGCCGATGCCCTTGCCCTGGGGATCGCCGCCCTGGATCATAAAGCCGGGGATTACCCGGTGGAAGATCAGGCCGTCGTAAAAGCCCTTCTTTACCAGGGAGATAAAGTTGTTGACGGTATTGGGGGCGATCTCGGGATAGAGCTCGGCCTTCATCACGTCGCCGTTTTCCATTTCGATGGTCACGATGGGATTGCTCATTCGTACTTCCTCTCTTTCATAATGCGGTCAATGTCCCGCTTGGATTCCCGATCGGCGTCGCTCTGGCGCTTGTCGTAGAGCTTTTTGCCCTTGCAGAGTCCCAGCTCCAGCTTCACCCGGCTGTCCTTGAAGTACAGGGACAGGGGGATCAGGGCCACGCCGTCCTGCATGACGCGGGCGTTGAGCTTGAGGATCTCCCGCTTGTGCATCAGAAGCCGCCGGGGCCGCACCGGATCCTTGTTGAAGATGTTGCCGTGCTCATAGGGGCTTATGTGCATGCCGCGCACAAACAACTCCCCATCCTTTACGGTGCAGAAGGAATCCTTCAGGTTCACCTGTCCGGCACGGATAGACTTGACCTCCGTCCCGGCCAGCTCGATCCCCGCCTCGAAGCGCTCCAGCACGAAGTAATCGTGAAAAGCCTTCCGGTTGTCTGCGATTTTCTTGACGCCCTGCTGCTTCGGCACGCGGATCACTTCCCTTCTGCCGGGGCATTAGAATGATCATCAGATGGCGAAATCAATCGAAAATTCGATTGATTTCGCCCGATGCTCATTGCAATGCGTATATGGCAAAACAGCCGTGCTGTTTTGCTGCGCCGCAAAGCGGCGCGGCGAAAAGCTTTTTTGCTTTTCGCCATCTTATAATTATTATACCACAGCCCCCGGGAAAAGAAAAGTACATTTTGTAAAGATAACAAAACGGCGCCGGAATGACCGGCGCCGGTAAAAGCAGGTTTCTCTAGAACTGGAACAGCCTCAGCAGGATTCCGCCGATCGAAACGAACAGCGGCGCGAACACCAGGGCCACCACCGTCATCAGCTTGATGAGGATGTTCAGCGAGGGGCCGGAGGTGTCCTTGAAGGGATCGCCTACCGTGTCGCCCACCACCGCGGCCTTGTGGGCAATGGAGCCCTTGCCGCCGTGATGGCCCTCTTCGATGAACTTCTTGGCGTTGTCCCAGGCGCCGCCGGAGTTGGACATGAAAATTGCCAGCAGCACGCCCGTAACCAGAGAGCCGGCCAGCAGGCCGCCCAGGGCCTCGGCGCCAAGCAGCAGACCCACCAGCAGGGGGGCCGCCACTGCCATCACGCCGGGAATGATCATCTCATGCAGGGCCGCCCGGGTGGAGATGGAAACGCAGGAGCTGTAATCCGGCTTCCGGGTTCCCTCCAGGATGCCGGGGATCGTCCGGAACTGGCGGCGAACCTCCTCGATCATCTTATAGGCCGCCTTGGAGACGGAGTCCATGGTCAGCGCGGAGAAGGCAAAGGGCAGCATGCCGCCGATCAGCAGACCGATGACCACGTTGGGCGTCAGCAGATTGATGCCCTGCAGGCCAACCTGCTCGGCATAGGAGACGAAGAGCGCCAGAGCCGTCAGGGCGGCGGAGCCGATGGCAAAGCCCTTGCCCATGGCCGCGGTGGTGTTGCCCACGGCGTCCAGCTTGTCGGTGATCTCGCGCACATGGGGATCCAGACCGCTCATCTCCGCAATGCCGCCGGAGTTGTCCGCGATGGGGCCGTAGGCGTCCACCGCCACGGTGATGCCGGTGGTGGAGAGCATGCCAACTGCCGCCAGGGCAATGCCGTACAGGCCGCCGGTAACGGCATAGGACACGAAAATGCCCACGCAGATCAGCAGGATCGGAACCCAGGTGCTCATCATGCCCACGGCGATGCCGCTGATGATGGTGGTTGCGGAGCCGGTCTCAGACTGGTCGGCGATGCGCTTGACCGAGCGGTAGTCGCCGGAGGTGAAGACCTCCGTCATGTAGCCGATCACCAGACCGACGAGGATGCCGGCCATGATGGGCACGGAGAACAGAAACTGTCCGAAGAACAGAATACTCAGGGGAATGGCCGCGACAGCCACGATCCCCGCAGAGACGTAGGAGCCCATTTTCAGCGCCTTATGGGGATTGGAGCTGTCCTTGCCCTTGACAAAGAAGGTGGCGATGATGGAGGCGAAGACGCCCACCGCCGCCATGACCAGGGGGAAGATCGCGCCGGCGCCCTTGAAGCTCACCTTCGTGATGGACACGCCCAGGGTCAGCGCGGAGACCAGCGCGCCCACATAGCTCTCGAAAAGATCCGCGCCCATGCCAGCCACATCGCCCACATTGTCGCCCACGTTGTCCGCGATCACAGCGGGGTTGCGGGGGTCGTCCTCGGGAATACCCACCTCCACCTTGCCCACCAGATCCGCGCCCACGTCGGCGGCCTTGGTATAGATGCCACCGCCCACACGGGCGAAGAGGGCGATGGAGGAGGCGCCCAGAGAGAAGCCGAAGAGGATCTGGAAGTTGCCGGTGACGAGGTAGATGAGACTGCAGCCCAGAAGACCCAGGCCCACAACACACATGCCCATAACCGAGCCGCCGGAAAAGGCGATGGACAGGGCCCGGTTCATGCCGGATTCCATGGCCGCGTTGGCCGTGCGCACATTGGCGCGGGTGGCGACCTTCATGCCGAAGAAGCCGGCCAGGATGGAGCAAAACGCGCCAAGCAGAAAGCAGACCGCCGTCTCCCATCCGATGGACAGACTGATCAGCCCCGCCAGCACCACAATAAAGATCGCCAGGATCTTGTACTCGGATCGAAGGAAGGCGTCCGCGCCCTCCGCGATGGCGGAAGCGATCTCCTGCATTCTCTGGTTGCCTGGGGCCGCTTTCAGAACATAGCGCGCTTTATAAGCCGCGAACAGCAGCGCGCAGAACGCGAGCAAAGGGACAATCCACTGGAGCAGTTCCATCAAATTACACTCCTTTCATGTACGGGCGCTCTAATAACATTTGTATATTTTAAACGATTTCCGTCTCTTTCGCAAGGAATAATTCCGCGCCTTCTGTTCAAAGTGCCCAATTTTATGCAAAGCGCCAAAATGGCCGGGAGCATATCCGTCCGGAACAGCAACTTGCACAAATATAACAGGCTCCCCTTTCCGTGCCCGCACGTTTCCCGATCTATTTCCTAAATTTTCTTAAGATGCAACCATTTGTCAGTTTTTTGCGTTATAATGGGTGCAGGCAAAAGGATAAGCAGTCATATATCTTGTGGTCCCTGTGAAATGGTTGCTATATGTTGACAACATTATTTCATTTTAGGGAAACTAAATTTCATTTTAGCGAAATTGCCCTTGCAAAACCCTTTTGCTCGTGATACAGTATCTTTGTATTACAATGAGAACTGCGCCAAGCGCGGCGCGTTTGGGAAACATCTAGAGAAGGAGAAAACGACATGAAAGCTAAAAAGACTTTTCTTTCCTTGCTTCTGGTTTTCGCCATGTGCCTGAGTCTTGCAGGCGTCACGGCCCTGGCGGAAGCGGAGTCCACGGTTGCGGTCATCCTCCGCGACGGCGCCGATCCGATTGAGAAGGACTCTCTCCCCGAGGCGATCAAGGCCGCCAAGGACAAGGACACCGTAAAGCTGGTGAAGGACGTCACGCTCAAGACCGGCCTGGTCCTGGATAAGGACATCACGCTGGATCTGAACGACAAGGTCCTGAAATTCACCGCGGAGCAGAAGGAGGACGCCGCCATTCTGGTGAAGGGCGCCGAGGTCACCATCAAGCGCGGTACGCTGAAGGTCACCGCAGAGGATGAGGACAACGGTTTTGCCTCCGCCGTAACGGCCGGGCCCGACTCTGACGTGACGCTGGACAACCTGACGCTCAAGTACAGCTCCTCCGGCAGCATGCTGGCCAAGGCCAAGGTGGAAAAGGACGGCCAGGAACCCGGCGTGATCACCGTTTACGAGGGCAAGTACAGCAGCGATCCCAGCGCGTACATCCCCGAGGAATGCAAAGTGTCGAAAGACGAGGAGACGGGTCTGTTCATCGTCTCCGAGAAGGAATCCATCGAGGTGGACGACACTCCCGCCGATCCGCAGGATAACCCGGATCCCCCCGAGGGCGGCGAGTCCGGTGAGGGCGGCGAGTCCGGTGAAGGCGGCGAGTCCGGTGAAGGCGGCGAGTCCGGTGAAGGCGGCGAGTCCGGCGAGGGCGGCGAGTCCGGCGAGGGCGGCGAGTCCGGCGAGGGCGGCGAGTCCGGCGAGTCCGGCGAGGGCGGCGAGTCCGGCGAAGACGGCAAGGCTCCCGACGAGGACGAGAAGCCCCAGGGAACCGTCACCAATACCGACGGCAGCGCTGCCGGCACGATCCAGTACTACAAGCAGGGCTCCGGCATGAGCGGGAACAAGAGCTACACCGTGAAGCCCGAGCCGGAGAAGGTCGTGGTCTACGCCTCCGACCCCGACGACGCCAAGGATCTGAAGGTCACCTTTACGCCCTCCAACGCGGAGGATCCCTCCGCAGGCGGCACTCTGACCATTTTGGAAGACGACAACAAGTCCACGCTGGAGGCTCTTGCAGCCGGCGCCTACACCGTGGAGATCAAGTTTAAGGACGCCAAGTCCGCCACCCTTGACCTCTATGTCTACTTAAAGGCGAAGCTGGACACCTCCAAGCACGTCAAGAACAGCGGCACGCCCATCGTGGTCACCATTACTGACATGCCTGTGAACGTCATCATCAGCGATGAAAGCAGTCTGGCCGGCTACACCACCCTCGCTTCCGGCACCGACTACACCGTCTCCGAAGGCACTGTCACCCTGACCTCCGCCTATCTGGATTCTCTGCTCACCGGCGACAAAGCTGTCACCAAGTACGTGGGCTTTACCATCTCCTACAAGGGCAAGACCATGGCGGCGGCCCACAAGATCACCATCGTTCCGCCTCCCTCCATCGACCCCACCGAGACCGACTGGGCCGTCTTTACCTCCAAGAGCTTCACCGTCAAGCCCGACGTGAACAGCGTCTCCATCGACGGGAACGCCCTCGGCAAGGATGATTACAGCGTCTCCGGCAACACGCTGACGCTGAACAAGAGCGTGGTCGCCAAGCTCAGCCGCACGGAGCACACCCTGTCTGTGGTCACCACCGACGGCACCGTCACCGCGAAGCTGAAGGTCATCCCCTCCATGGGCTACTCCGACAAGACCGGCAACCAACACACCAAGGGCGGCAGCAAGAACATCGTCTTCATCGCGTCCGATCCGATCAGCTCCTTCAAGGTCGGCGGCAAGGAGGTTCCCTCCTCCGGCTACACGCTCAGCGACGACAAGACCACCCTCACGCTGAAGGCCTCTTATCTGAACACGCTTCCGGAAGGCACCTACAAGCTGACCGCTGTTCTCAGCGTGAATGGAGAAAGCGTTGAGCGCAGCTCGACCTTCAAGATCATCTCCTCCGGCTCTGCAGGAGGCACCTCCCCCGCCACCGGCGACAGCAGCCCCGCGCTGTGGATCTCCCTGCTCCTGCTCTCCGGCGCGGGCGTCGCGATCCTGCTGCCGAGACTCAAAAAGCGTTAAGGAATCTTCCCTCTTTTCCCCCTCTGCGGACTAACACCGCAGAGGGTTTTTTTCATATTCGGCCGGGAACTGAGAAATAATACTTGGAATTGACGGCAAATGGCGTTATAATAATATGGAAAATTGTGCAAAGGAGAAATGATTCATGGATACCCGATTTTTGCCATTTATTCCGCAGGACGATATCTATTTGTTCAACACCGGCAACGCCCGCAAGGCTTGGCTGGCCTTCGGCTGCCGCTACATCCCGGAGCTGAAGATGCACCGTTTTCTCGTCTGGGCCCCCAACGCCAAGAGCGTATACCTGGTCGGGGACTTCAATGAGTGGCACTGGGACGACACCCCCATGGAGAAGCTGGAGGGCGGCGTCTGGTGCGTATTTCTGGAAAACGTCTGGGAACTGCAGTGCTATAAATACTGCGTCGAATCCTGGGACGGCCGCCGCATCCTGAAGTCGGATCCCTTTGCCGCCATGTCCCAAACCCGCAGCTCCAACGCCTCCATGGTCTGGTGCAGAGAGGATTACCCCTGGAGCGATGAAGCGTTTCTGCAGGCACGGGCCGGCCGGAACTTCATGACCAGTCCTATGAGCATCTATGAGGTGCACCCCGGCTCCTGGAAGGATCTGGAGGGCGGTGTCAACTACCGGAACCTGGCCGACGCTCTGGCGGACTACTGCTCCGACATGGGTTATACCCATGTGGAGCTGATGCCCGTCACCGAGTATCCCTATGACGGCTCCTGGGGTTATCAGGTCACGGGCTATTATGCCCCCACAAGCCGTTATGGGAATCCGGACGACTTCAAATACTTCGTGGATCGGATGCATCAGGCGGGTCTGGGCGTCATCATGGACTGGGTCCCCGCCCACTTCCCCCGGGACGAGCACGGCTTGGCTAACTTTGACGGCACCCCGCTCTTTGAGTGCAAGGAGCGGCGCATGGCGGAGCACCCGGAATGGGGCACGCTGATCTTCGACTATGCCAGCACCCAGGTGCAGAGCTTCCTGATTTCCTCTGCCTGCAAATTCTTTGAGGTCTTCCACATCGACGGCATCCGGGTCGACGCGGTAAGCTCCATGCTCTACCTGAACTACGGCCGCCGGGACGGGGACTTCACCCCCAACGAGGAGGGCGGCTGCACCAATCTCCACGCCCTGCGCTTTTTGCGCAAGATGAACAGCGCGATCCTCTCCACCTACCCCGGCACCGTCACCATCGCGGAGGAATCCACCGCCTTCCCGCTGATCACCGCGCCTCCCGACATGGGCGGCGTGGGCTTCTGCCTGAAGTGGGACATGGGCTACATGCACGACACCATCGAATATATGCAGTTGGATCCCCTTTACCGCAGCTATCACCACAACAAGCTCACCTTCTCCATGATGTACGCTTTTTCGGAGAACTTTGTCCTGGCTTACTCTCACGACGAGGTCGTGCACGGCAAGTACTCCATGATCAATAAGATGTGCGGCGACTACGAGCAGAAATTTGCCTCCCTGCGGGCGCTTTACGGCTATCAGTTCGGCCACCCGGGGAAGAAGCTCACCTTCATGGGCAGCGAGTTCGGCCAGTTTATCGAGTGGAACTGGCAGCAGGGGCTGGACTGGCTGCTGCTGGGCTTCCGTAAGCATGAGCAGCTCCGCCAGTATATGCGGGCGTTGAACCGGCTCTACACAGAGTACCCGGCCCTCTACGCGGTGGATCGCTCCTGGGACGGCTTCAAGTGGCTGAACGTAGACGACGCGGGGCGCAGCTCCGTGGCCTTCCTGCGCTCGGCGGAGGCGGAAAACAGCTATGTGGTCTGCGTCTGCAATTTCACGCCGATCCGGTACGACGACTTTATCATCGGTCTTCCCTTCAACGGAACGCTTCATGAGATCCTCAACAGCGACGATGAAGCGTACGGTGGCTACGGGGTCAAGAATCCTCCGCTGATCCACGCCCATCGTCAAGCTTTCCTGGACATGCAGTACACGGCCAGTGTCACCCTGCCTCCCCTGTCCACGGTCTTCTTCCGCTACAAGCCCAGAAAGAAGTAAGCCAGATTATCATTACATATTGGGAGTATTATATGAAAAAGGAATTTCGTGATCTCTTAAAGGAAAAAGGACGTCAGGAGCTGCCCGCCGTTCTGCTGGCCTCCGCCGAATGCGCGCCGCTGTCCAAAACCGGCGGCCTTGCCGACGTGGTCGGGACGCTGCCCAAGTCTCTGGCCGCACTTGGCATTGACGCGCGGGTCATCACGCCCTATCACCGGATCATCAAGGACAAGTACGCCGACAAGGTTCAGCATATGTTTTACTTCTACGCCCGCCTGGGCTGGCGCAGCGAGTACGTGGGCATCGAAAAGCTGGTGCTGGACGGCGTGACCGTCTATCTGGTGGATAACGAGCACTATTTCGGCGACAAAATCTACCGCGGCGGCGACGCGGAGCTGGAGCAGTACGCCTTCTTTACGCGGGCCGTGCTGGATGCCATCCCCAATCTGGACTTTACGCCTCAGGTGATCCACTGCAACGACTGGCACACCGCCATGATCCCCATGCTGGGCAAGACCCAGTACGGCGGCGGGATGCAGGCCGGGCTCAAATATCTGCTGACCATCCACAACATCGCCTTCCAGGGCAAGTGCGGCTTCGACCGGGTACAGGATCTGCTGGGGGTAGAGAGCCGCTTCTACACGCCTGAATTTATGGAGCTGAACGGCTGCGCCAACTTTATGAAGGGCGGCCTGGTCTTTGCCGACCGGATCAACACCGTGAGCCCGAGCTATGCGGAGGAGATCAAGACTCCATACTACGCAGAGGGCCTGGAGGGGATCCTGAACGCCCGTCACGCCCAGCTCTCCGGCATCATCAACGGCATCGACAAGGATGTGTTCAGCCCCACGAAGGATCCCAAGATCCCCGCCCATTTCGACAAGGGCCACCGGAAGGGAAAGGCCCTCTGCAAGGCCGCCCTGCAGGAGAAAATGGGGCTGGAGCAGCGTCCGGACGTGCCAGTCTTCGCTATGGTCACCCGCATGACCGAGCAGAAGGGCTTCGACCTGGTCGCCTGCGTGCTGGACGAGCTGATGAGCCGGGAGGATATGCAGTTCATGCTGCTGGGCACCGGCGACGAGCGTTTCGAGAACTTCATGCGCGCCGCGGAGTACCGCTACAAGGGGCGCCTTTGCGCCTATATCGGCTACAGCGAACCTCTGAGCCACCTGGTCTACGCGGGCAGCGATTTTCTGCTCATGCCCTCCCGTTTTGAGCCCTGCGGTCTGAGCCAGATGATCGCCATGCGCTACGGTACGCTTCCCATCGTCCGGGAAACCGGCGGTCTGAAGGACACCGTCATGCCCTACAATCAGTACACCGGCACAGGCAACGGCTTCTCCTTTGCCAATTACGACGCCTGGGAGCTGCGGGACGCCATTCGCAAGGCGCTGGACTGCTATCGGAAGGAAGAGGTCATGAACGGCCTGATCCGCAGCGCCATGGAGACCGATTTCGGCTTTGAGCTCTCCGCTCAGGAATACGCCAGACTGTATTTATGGATGCTGTGATCACCTGTCACGCCGCCCCGACGGACGCCGTCCGAAAGCAGGAGCGGCTGATCCTCTACTTCGGAGGCCGTTATCGGGAAAAGTGGTCCGAGGATTATAGTCTCTCGGTGGTATACGAGGGAAGAGAAAGCGTTGACGCCGCCCTGGTGGACGGCGTCTGGCGCGCCGTGGGGGGCGACGCCAAGTGGGTCCGGCTTCTGAACGCCGAGGACTGCCCCGCCGTCACCACGCTCTATTTCCAGGCGGCCGCCTCCGTGTATGCCGCCGCCCGGGAGTGCGCCGCCCGCGGTCTCCCGCTGGAGCAGCTGGATGAATGCTTCTGGTCTCCCTCCAACCCCTTTGCTGCGCCGGAGCTGGTTCGTCTGCTGATGGACGACTGCGGCTTCCCTATGAGCAGCGCCTTTCAGGTGGCCGCCGCCTGCTGCGGCGATCTGCGCGCCACCGGGATCGACACCGCCCAGGTTTATCCGCTCCAGCCCCGCACCGCCCATATCATCAGCATCCTGCGCAACTGCTCCGACAGCAGTCTGGCCGCCCTCCACAACAGCAACGATATCCGCTTCCGCGCGCCGCTGGGTGCCGTCCCCGCGGAGACGGAGCTGACCTTGCGGATCCGCATACTGGCCGGACGGGCAAAGGAGGCTGATCTGATCCTGTACGGAGACGGCTTTCGCCGGGAATATCCCATGGAGCAGCAGGAGCGGGGCTTCTCCGTCAGGCTGCGTCTGCCGGAGGAGGCCGCGGCGCTCTGGTACTGCTTCCGCATCCAGACGCGGGACGGCACGCATTGGCTCTGCCCCGACGGCAGCGGTTACCACGGCCGGCTCTACGGCAAGGAGCTGACGGGCTTCCGGCTGACGGTCTACCGCAAGGATTTCGAGACGCCCGCCTGGTTCCGGCGGAGCGTGATGTATCAGGTTTTCCCGGATCGCTTCGCCTTTTCCGACGACGGCACCGCCGAAGCGGGCGTGGCCTATCACCGTGCCCTGGGCCAGAGCGCGGAGCTGCACGCTTCCCGGGACGAGCCGCCCCGCTGGCAGCCCCGTCCCTTCGAAAAGGCCTACACGCCCGACGACTTTTACGGCGGCACCCTCCGCGGGATCGAAGCGAAGCTCCCCTATCTGCGGGATTTGGGCGTCGGCGTCCTGTATCTCAACCCCATCGGCGAGGCCCGCTCCAACCACCGCTACGACAGCTCGGACTATCTGAAGGTGGATCCCATCCTGGGCAGCAACGAGGACTTTGAACGCCTGTGCGAAAAGGCCCGCGCCCTGGGCATCCGGATCATGCTGGACGGGGTCTATTCCCACACCGGGGATGACAGCGTGTACTTCAACCGCTTTGGTCACTATCCCGGGCTGGGGGCCTGTCAGGGGAAGGAATCCGACTTCTATTCCTGGTACGATTTCAAGCATTTTCCCGACAAATACCGCTGCTGGTGGGGCTTTGATTCTCTCCCCGAGGTGGAGGAGACCAATCCGGACTGGCAAGATTTCATCATCAGCGGCAGAGACAGCGTGGTGAAAACCTGGCTGCGCCGGGGCGCCGGCGCCTGGAGGCTGGACGTGGCGGACGAGCTGCCGGACGAGGTGCTCTCTTTGATCCGAAAGGCCGCCAAGGAAGAAAAGCCCGACGCCGTGGTGCTGGGCGAGGTGTGGGAGGACGCGGTGCTCAAGGAGAGCTACGGCGCCCGCCGCAACTACGCCCTGGGCTACTCGCTGGACTCGGTGATGAACTATCCCCTTCGCACGGCGATCCTGGATTTTTTGCACCGGCGCATCAACGCCTACGCATTGCGGGACTTTTTGATCAGCCAGCAGATGAACTACCCGCGGCCGCTCTATTATTCCCTGATGAACCTGCTGGGCTCCCACGATGTGGAGCGGCTGCGCTCCGCCCTGGCCACGGATCTGTGGATCAAGTCCCTCCCCCGGGAGCAGCAGCTGAAGCTGGACTTCCCCCGGGAGGCGCTGGAGCGGGCGGTGGAACTGGAAAAGCTCTGCGCCGTGATCCAGTTTGCGCTCCCCGGCGTGCCCAGCATCTACTACGGAGACGAGCAGGGCATGTGCGGCGTGGGCGACCCCTTCAACCGCCTCCCCTTCCGGGAGGAGCGGGAGGATCTGCGCGCCCACTACGCCGCCTTGGCCGCCCTGCGCAACAGCGCCCCCGCGCTCTCTACCGGCGAGGCCCGGTTCCTGGCCGTCTCCGGCGGCGTGCTGCTGATCCTGCGTTCCATCCGTGACGGGCGGGATGTGTTCGGCGAGCCCGCCTCCGACGGCGTGTATCTCGCCGTGGTGAACCGGGACGCCGAGAGCATGGACTACAGCCTGGACTGCCCCGGACTTGGGCCCATCCACGGCCGGATCGAAGGCTGCAGCGCAGAGATCCGCAGGATCCGATAAAAAGCCATCCGACGCTCGCGGGGGCAGCCCCCCATCGTATGCGTCCGCTGGTCCTTTTCCCGTGTTTTTAGCAGCTTCCCCTTGCTTTCCCTGCAGTTTTTCATTATAATAGCCGGGAATATGCTTGCGAGGTTCTTCCATGAAACACACACTGAACACTTTATCCGTGCTGCTGCTCCTGCTGGCCCTTGCGCTGCTGGTTCTGGTGCGTCTGGATATGGCGGAGCAAGCCTCCGGCGCGCAGAACAGCGAGATGCGCGAGACCGAAGCGAGTCCCGCGCCCACTTCCGCGCCCGGGCAGGATCCCGGCCCGGAGCCCTCAGAGGCCGTCACCCCTTCCCCTGTGCCCACGCCGGAACCCACGCCGGAACCCACGCCGGAATTCTTCACCATTTCCGCTATCGGGGACTGCACTCTGACCAATCATCAGAACATGGCCGCCTCCAATCCAGACTCCTATGCGTCGCGGATGGGAGAGGACTATGCCTATCCCTTTCATAACACCCTCCAGTTTTTTGCGTCCGACGAACTGACCATCGCGAACCTGGAGTGCACCTTCTCCGACAGCTACCTGTATTCGGACTCTCTCTTCCACTTCCGCGCGCCAACCGCCTATGCTCAGATCCTCACTGCCGGCGGCGTGGACTTCGTGAACACCGCCAACAATCACACGGCGGATTTCGGCCTGCAGGGCATTCAGGACACCTGCGCCGCGCTGGACGCCTACGGCGTCCCCTACGGGGTGGAGGGGCAGGCTCAGATCCTGACCACACCCAACGGGCTGCGGGTCGGCATCTACTGCGACTATAACGGCTACTACCCCAAGACGGAGAACTGCCTGGCCGCTATCGAGCAGCTCAAGGCCGACGGTGCGGAGTATATCATCTGCATGTTCCACTGGGGGCAGGATGAGGTGGTCTATCACCCCAAGCAGGTACAGATCGACCTGGCCCACGCCTGCGCGGACGCCGGGGCGGATCTGATCTACGGCAGCCACTCCCACTGTCTGCAGCCCTTTGAGGAATATAACGGCGCCTATATCCTCTACAGCATGGGGAACTGGTCCTTCGGGGGCAATTCCACTCCCAAGGACATGGACACCGCCATCTTCCAGGTCAAAATCAAGCGGGATCTGGACGGCAGCATCTCCAATGACGGCTACACCATCATCCCCTGCTGTGTCTCCAGCCGTCCTGTGCTGGAAGCCTTCTTTGAATACGGCTACAACGACTATTGCCCCACCCCTTATGAGGAGGGAACGGAGCTGTACGACCGGGCCATGAGCAAGATCCTGGGCACCTACGACGGCCCGGACGGCAACGTGGACTATTCCGACTGGCACAACAGCTACGGCTGATCCTCCCGCGTACACAGCCTTTTCAATAACAGGAGTTCGCTATGAAAAAAGACACAAAGGTTTCCCGGAAAAAGCCGGGTTCCCAAAAAGGCGGCGCTCACCGCGCTCCCTCCAAGCCGCTGTCCCCGTTGCTGAAGATCCTTTTGATCCTGCTGACCGTTTTATTTGCCGCCTTCTTTCTGCTCTTCGGCCGCGACCGGACGAACACGGACGAAGCGATCCCGGCGGATCGTCTGCTTGATGGACAGAGCATGCAATCTGCGGAGATAGAGGAGGAGAAAAGCCCTGTCATGCAGGAGCAGGACTTTGTTCTCTCCATGGTGGGCGACTGTACCCTGGCCTCGCCGCAGTTCATCGACCCCACGGAGGGCCGCTCCATCGAGCACCGCATCCAGCAGGACTACGCCTATCCCTTCTCCAATACGAAAGCGTATTTTGAGAACGACGATCTGACGCTGGCGAATCTGGAGTGCGTGCTCTGCGACACCAAGCTTTTCTCCTATGAGCAGTTTTCCTTCCGGGCCCCCACCGCCTACGCGCAGATCATGACCGAGGGCGGCGTGGATTTCGTCACCACCGCCAACAACCATCTGGAGGACTTCGGGGAAGACGGGCTGACGTCGACCTATGCCACGCTGGACGAGTACCGGATCCCCTATGGCAAGGATGGCGAGAGCAAGCTTTTCGTCACCGAGAGCGGGCTGACCGTTGGCATCTACTGCGCCTATGAGCATCTGAACCCGGACGCCGAGAAGGCGGCCGCCGCCATCCGGCAGCTTCGCGCGGACGGGGCCGAGTATGTGATCTGCGCTTTCCATTGGGGCAAGGAGCTGGTCTACTCCCCCTTTGACAGCCAGGTGGAGCTGGCCCACGCCTGCATCGACGCGGGCGCCGACCTGATCTACGGCTCCCACTCCCACTGCCTGCAGCCCATCGAGCAGTACAACGGCGGCATCATCCTTTACAGCATGGGCAACTGGGTCTTCGGCGGCAGCACCGCTCCCACCGACAAGGACACCGCCATCGTCCAGATCCATGTCCGGCGCGAATCCGACGGCAGCATCCACAACAACGGCTATACCATCATCCCCTGCTGCGTCTCCAGCCGCCCCGTGAAGGAGGGCTACTCCGGCGACAACTACAACGACTACTGCCCCACTCCCTTTACCGAGGGCAGCGACGCATGGAACCGGGTGCTGGAAAAGCTGGGCGGCGAATACGTGGCCGAATCCGAGGGCCGGGACTACTCCGACGTTTACGCCCAATACGGCTGAGCCGGCAGAATACCGATGAACGCACAGCGGCGGGATCTCTCCCGCCGCTGTGCGTTTTTTATTCGATTCCAAAGAGGCGCTTGCCGTTTTCCCAGGTGATGCGCTCCGCTTCCTCGGACGGGATCCCCTTGATTTCCGCGATCTTGTCAAGCACATAGCGGAGATTCCGGGAGTCGTTGCGCTTGCCCCGCAGGGGCACCGGGCTCAAATAGGGGCTGTCCGTCTCGATCAGGATCCGATCCAGCGGGCAGATCTCCAGCACCTCCAGCGCCTTGCGGGCGTTCTTGTAGGTGATGGGCCCGTCAAAGCCCAAATACCAGCCCCGCTTCAGCAGCTCCTTCGCCATCTCGGCGCTGCCGGAGTAGCAGTGGAACACGCCCCGGGCCGCCGGATAGTCCCGGACGATCTCCAGGCAGTCCTGATGCGCCTCCCGGTCGTGGACGATGATCGGTTTACATAATTCTATCGCCAGCTCGATCTGGCGGCGGAAAAGGGCTTTTTGCTCCTCCTTGTGGCTGGCGTCCCAGTAGTAGTCCAGGCCCACCTCGCCGATGGCCACGCACTTGGGATGCTGCGCCAGCTCGCAGATCTCGGTATAGACTTCCAGATCGTCCTCCCCCATGTCCTCCGGGTGGATGCCCACCGCGGCATAGACGAAGGGATAGCGCTCGGCCAGCTCGATCGCCATGCGGCTGCTGCGCCCGTCGCAGCCCGGATCCACGATCAGGCCGACGCCGGCGGCGTGGACGGCCTCCAGGGTCTCATATCGGTCGGCGTTGAAGGCGCCGGAATCGTAATGGGCGTGGGTATCGAAGATCATGCTCTCACCTCTCAAAGGCATGGTACCACGAAGCGGCGGTCGAGGCAAGGGAAATCTTGTCAAAGGCGGAGAAAGCTGGTATGATAGAATTATAAAATGGACAGATGTCCAAACAAGGAGGATCGGATATGAGACGATGGATCGCGCTGCTGCTGGCGCTGGGGATGCTGCTGTCCCTCTGCGCCTGCGGCGGAACGGAGGAGGCCAAGCCCGTGGAGCAGCCGGAGGAGACGCCATCTCCCGCTGCACTGGTGGAGCAGCAGATCGACGCCTTGGGCGTTATCGGGCTTGACAGCAAGGACGCCATCGAGGCGGCGGAGGCGGCCTGGGCGGCCCTCAGCCCCGCCGAGCAGGCAGAGGTACACAACTACGCCGTCCTGCAGGCGGCCCGCCTGGTCTATGACGACGCCGCGGCGAAGCAGGCGGCCGCCGACGCGGAGGCGGCCCGTCTCGCGGCCATGGAGCCCTTTGTGGGGACGTGGGTAAAAGAATGGCCAGACGAAATGAATTATAATTATGTTGAATCTTTTTCCTTGAACTCCGATGGATCCTACCTGAACGGCAGTTACTCCGGAGAATGGTCTCTGGATCCTTCAAACGATCAACTCATTATAGACGGGACTACGTGGATCGTTTTTCAAGAAGACGGATTTACGAAGATCCGTATGGATGACGGATCCTATTCCTACGCATTTGTCCTGGAACAGGATCTGGAGCAGGCAAGAGAAAAGAAGTACGTCGTTGCGGATATTACGATCGATAATGTCCGTTCCTATTTTGGGGACGCGGTCTTCGTAGGCGACCTGTATAATAATTTCGGTGAAATCTATGAGAAAGGCTATATCCGCCCCAGTCTTCTCTATCCGCAGGGGCTGGTCATAGCGGGCTACAACTACGCTGAAATTAGGGGAAATTCTTGGTCTAGCAACATCAGTATTATTATTCATCCTTTTGAAGAAAACTATCGTCAGATCACAAAGATCGGTCTCGGCGCCAAGATCCTTTATATTCGCCAGAGCTATGTGGCCGAAAACAGCGCTGAATACGACCCGGAGAGCATCGATTGGGGTACGCATTACCTGATTCTGACCAGCGGCGAACGGTTCCCTGTCAGTTCTTGGCCGAAATACATTGATTACAACGATTTCAAATTCTAACGCGCCAGGGCCTCCGGAAGACCGGAGGCGCTGTTCTGCGCAGAGCGCTCTTGGTCTGTTTTCGCGAGAACCGCCAACGGCGCTCGGCGATCCGCATCCCAATCAAGGGCAAAAACAAGAACGGATCGTCACACCGCAGCGCCGACCTTTGGTCGGCGAAGCATGGTCGGCCGAGCAATGCTCGGCCCTACGGCTAACAATGACAAAAAACGCCGGGCAACGCCCGGCGCTGCGGAAGCGAGAAAGCGCCCCGGGGTCTCCCCGGGGCGCTTCTCAAAACTCAAATCTCAAAACCCAAAACTGTTCTGCGCTTACTTGATCTCCAGCTTGCATTTGGCGGGCTTCTGCTCCACCTTCTTGGGCATGGTCAGGGTCAGGATGCCGTCCTGGTAGGCGGCCTGGATGCCCTCCACGTTAATGCCGGAGACGTCAAAGCTGCGGCTGAAGGAGCCGTAGACCCGCTCGCGCTTGACGTAGTTGGGGCGCTTATCCGCCTCTTCCACCTTGCGCTCCACACTGATGGTCAGGCAATCGTTCTCCACGTCGATGCTGATATCTTCCTTTTTGAAGCCGGGCAGCTCCGCATCCAGCTTGTAGGCGTCGCCGGTGT
>JAEEGG010002007.1_pt1 | contig 53563 bp, 41 predicted proteins | sample 9134161 | NCBI WGS metagenome assembly JAEEGG01 (sample SAMN16246543, study PRJNA631951) | gut metagenome | biome: gut microbiome; feature: rumen; material: CR-attached | host: Bos | place: Iran: Karaj | collected 2018-10 | reverse complement strand
AGACAATGGGTAACCCATTCGCTCAACCTATTTCACGCGATATCATCTTCGGTATAAATCTCGGATTCTAATGAATATGATTAATATGAAAAATATATTCTTTCTTTCAATAGCACTTTTGCTCGTGTCGTGCGATAAGTTCCTGGATATACAACCAACAGGAAAGGTAATCGCAAAGACGGGTGAAGAATATAGGGCACTGCTGACAGGTGTATATAATACTTTCCCTACAGATCGCTCTCTTACCACTCTGCGTACCGATGAGATGATTCTTGACAAAGCCACTATTACTTCCGAAGACTATAACACATACTTCGATATATGGACTTGGAACGATATCACCCCTGATGAAAAATCTACATCATGGAGTTGGCGCCAGTTCTATCATACTATTTATATAGCCAGTTATGTGATAGACAAACAGTCGGAAATTACAGATGCCAGTGCTGCAGATATAAACCAAATAGTAGGTGAGGCTTATATGTTGCGTGCTTACACGTATTCTATTCTCGTAAACCTATTCGGAAAACCATATACTAAGTGTGACCCTTCTACAGAACTTGCTGTTCCGCTGATGGTTACTCCAGATGTTGAATCGGTAATCGGACGTAGTACCGTTGAGGCTGTATATCAGCAGATATTGAGTGATATTAATATGGCAAAACAGAGACTCAATGTGGATAAGTGGGAAGACGCACTGAAGTATCGTTTCAATAAGGTTTCTGCAGATGCCCTTATGGCTCGTGTTTGTCTATATATGGGACGTTGGCAGGAAGCCCTGGACGCTGCTAAAGTTGTAATTGCTGCCTATCCGGAGTTGGAGGACCTGACGACTACAACTTATACTATGCCTGACAAATACACAAGCAAGGAAGCAATAGTCAGCTTGGAACAGGTAATGAAATCGGCGTATAAGGGTATCGGATACCCTAATGCAAAATTTATAACTTCGATTACGACAGGCGACCTTCGCAAAAACCGTTATTTCAAAGCTAAGACAAGTCAGGTCTATGATTTGTTGAAGGGTGGTGCAAATGAGTGCCGCAGCACTTTCCGTAGTGCTGAGTTTTACCTCACCGCTGCTGAGGCTGCTGCACGACTCGGAAAACTCGATGAAGCAATAGACCTGATGAGTACTATGGTAAAATACCGTTATCTGGCTGCTCGTCAGACTACCACAATAAACTCGATGAAATCGATGACTCAAGACCAACTCATCGACTTTATCCTCGAAGACAGGCGTGCGGAACTCTGTTTCGAAGGACACCGATGGTTTGACCTGCGACGCACCACCCAGCCTAAGATTGAAAAGGTGTATGACGATGTCACCTATATTCTTGAAGAAGGTGATAACCGATACACTATTGTGATACCACGAGAGGCAATCAGCGCTAATCCTTTGCTTTCACAGGAAAAGAAGTAGATTATTAACTAAACAATATTTATATAATTATGAAACAGAAATTATTAACTCTCGGAATGTTCGTTGGGACAATGCTTCTCGGTTCGCTGAGTGCAAATGCCTGGACTTTTGATTTCGAAACACTGACAGGTAGTGCAGAAAGCATCAAGGAATACGAAGGAAAGTACTCACCAGTTTCTACTCCTTCTGCTTTTGGTGCAGACGGTGTAGTTTATCAGACAGGTCTCTATGATGACATGATTATGATAGGCGATGACCTATTGGAGAATATTGCTACCAGTGCTTATATTGCAGCGGTTTCACCAGGAGTACCATCTGCATTCGCTAAGTGGGCAGTAGGCATTCAGGGCGCTGCAAAGATATCACAGATAGTCGTTGACGGCGACTATATCTATGTAGCAGGTACATTTGCCGATGATGTTGTGTTTGGTTCTAAAGGCGATGTTACTGAAGAATATTCAGGTGTAGAAGAATCGCACGATATGGTTAATGCTTTTATTGCTAAGTACAATACTAATGGTGTGCTTCAGGGAGTATTGCCAATTTATCCACATGCTAATACAAAATATCCGGAAAAATACACAGAGGGTTCGGATATGATGGTAAATCCTACTGCTCTCGTAGTGCAGGGTGGCAAGGTCTATGTCAGCTTCACATTCAGAGGTGGTTTTACTGCAGGTTCTGTTGATGTAAATGGTAATCTTTTCGCAGGTGAGGGACTTGTATATGATGCGCTTTGTCTCGATGTGATTGCATGGGATGGAACTAATGTGGAAAATGTTCTTACTTTTAAGGGCGACAAAGAGGTGGTATCAAGTAATTTCGGCCCCTTCTCTATTGGCATGACTGCCGACGGCAAGGGTTTGCATGTAGGTATTATGGCAGCAAATGCAAATACTCTTACAGTAGGCGAAACTTCAACAAGCTGTACTTTTGATAAAGATATCTATGGAGCTCTGATGGTTCGTATTGCTGATGAAGTAACTACAAAGCAATTCACTCCTGCTTCTTCAGAACGCTTGTATGTTAGCAACATCATTAAGAAGATGTTTGTTAATGATGGCAAATTGTATGTCGTAGGAAATATATCAACACCAGTACCATTCAATGATACTGTTGTTCCAGACCTCTGGAGCGATCAGTTTGTGGCTTGTCTCGATGCAAGTTCATATGATGTTAAGTGGGCTGCAATTACTGGCGCTAAACGTGATGATATGCCTAACTTGAAAGCTAAATATCGTGAAACTACTGATGCTACCATCTATATGGGAAATGTTCTCGTTGTCGGTTCAACCAATTTTGCTGTAACTGATGAAGGAGTTCTGATGCCGGTAGCTACAAGTGAAGACTACTGCCTTGGAATTTCATGTGATGGTACTCTTCTTGCAGAAACTAAGAAAATAGATAATGGTTCACAACTGTTAGTTTATAATCCTCTTGTTGATGCTGTGGAAAATGTGAAGGTAGCAGGCAATAAGGAAGTAAAGGCTGTTTATTCTGTTGACGGTACTCAGCATCAGGAACTGCAGAAGGGTATCAATATCGTGAAGTACTCAGACGGCACTGTGGAGAAACTGTATGTGAAGTAATATTTCGATATATTCAAATAAAAAAGAGGACTTCGAGGTCCTCTTTTTTGTGGGTGTATTTTGTATTTTATACGAGATGACGAATGAGTTCTTCGCGATCTCCACAAAGCATATCGATAACTGGTATCTCAATCATTGTGTAAGCACCTGGCTGCTGCTTCAAGCTGGCACGAGCTACATTTACAAGTACCTGAGCTGTGAGGGCAGGGTTGTTGATTTTCATGTTGAACTCGAAGAGTTGGTTGTGAGTTTTTCCGCTGACACCCTTACGTACGAGATTTACGCCATGACCTACGTCGTTCAGATCGTCAACACATGGAACCTGCTGTACGTGAGTTTCGTCATTTACGAAATATGGATCAGCCTTGATAGCTGCCTCTACCTTCTTGAAGTCAGCTCCGTCTTCCAGTTCTACGTAAACCATACGACGATGAATTCCTGTACCTACTGGAATAGTCATTGAAAGAGCATCGCGTACACCTTCAATAGCACGTACTGCTACTGAGTGACCCATAGAACGACCTGGACCAAAGTTGGTGTATGTGATTCCCTTTGGAGCAAGACCCTCAATGAGGGAACGCACGATGGAATCGCTTCCTGGATCCCATCCTGCAGAGATGATGCTTACGGCATTGTTTGCCTTTGCTACCTTGTCGAGAGAACGACGAAGGTCAACAATCTGAGTGTGGATGTCGAATGAATCGACAGTATTGATGCCAAGGGCAAGGCACTGCTTTGCATATTCTTCAACCTTACGAGTTGGAGTAGCAAGGATAGCTACCTGCACACCCTTGAGTTCTGAAATGTTCTTTACTACAGGTACGTCAGCCAGTTCTGCTGGTTTACCGTCAGCACCCTTACGACGCACTACTCCTACGCACTCCATGTCGGCTGATGCCTGAACTGCTTCAAGTGCGTATTTCCCAATGTTGCCATATCCAACGATGGCTACTTTGATTTTCTCCATCTTCTTTACAGTTTTTAGTTCTAATTAATTACGGTTGCAAAGGTAAACAATATTGCAGGAAATGTGAAAAGGATTTTGCAAAAAAATAACAAAAAAGAAAGTAAAACAGTTGTGAATTTGACAAGATGACGAGAATAACAGGTGTTTGCGTGACAATTTGATGAATTTTATAATGTGTTTTATTCTTAATTCTTCTTGTTTACAAGAAATAAAAGTTGTACATTTGCAACATATTATATATAATTTATGGCAGTAAAGATTTTGAGTGTTGACGATGAAGTGGATTTGGGACTTCTGTTGACACAATTTTTTCGTAGGAAGATTCGCAAGGGAGAGTATGAGTTTTTGTTTGCTCATAATGGTTTGGAGGCTTTGCAGATGCTGCTGAAGCACCCAGATATTGACATAATTCTTTCTGATATAAATATGCCTGAGATGGACGGATTGACCTTGTTGGCTAAAATCAACGAGATGCGTAATCCTGCCCAGAAATGTATTATGGTAAGTGCGTATGGTGATATGGATAATATCCGTCGCGCGATGAACAGCGGTGCATTCGACTTCGCAACAAAACCAATTGATTTGGAAGATTTGGAACGGACCATTGAGAAGGCAATAGAACAGATTGATTTCGTTAAGGCTGCACAGAAAGACAAACAGGAACTGAGAGATATTCAGGCTGACTTAAGTGTAGCAAGAGAAATCCAACTGGCTATCCTTCCTCGTACCTTTGAACTGAATATGCCAGAGGCTGATAAGGTAGATATATTTGCATCTATGCATGCGGCAAAGGATGTGGGCGGCGACTTCTATGATTTCTTCCGTATTGACGATGAGAAGTTTGGCTTTACCATTGCTGACGTATCCGGTAAGGGTGTTCCAGCAGCTATCTTTATGGCTGTAAGTCGTACACTGATTAAGGCTACAGGATTGCGTGGGCTGTCTGCAAGTGAAAGCATGGAGATTGTTAACGACGTGCTCAGTGGCGAAAGTGTAGATTCTATGTTCGTTACTGTATTCTACGGAATATTTAATATAAAGACTGGTGAAATAAATTATTGTAACTGTGGCCATAATTCTCCATATATACTGCATGAGAACGGAAGTGTGGAAATGCTGAAGTCGCATATAAATATCGTGCTTGGTGCTTTCGAAGGAATGAAGTTCCAAAACGACAAGATGATTCTTGAAAAGGGTGATTCGCTGGTTCTCTATACTGACGGTGTTACTGAGGCAGAAAATCTTAACCAAGAACAGTTCGGTGAAGCAAAACTCGAACAGGTTATTGGGGGACTGCAGGGCTCAAACAGTGAAAATATTGTGAATGCCATTAATACTGAGGTTCATACATTTGCCGGAGAAGCTCCGCAGAGCGATGATATCACAGTTTTGGTTATTAAAAACAAATAGAATACAATCATTCATCCTTATGACTTGGAAAGGATTTAACATATCAATTATGACAGTTGTTGCAATCGTTGCAGTTGCGATAGCTGTTTTGGTTGCATATTCTATAGGCAGAGGGGTGTTGCAAAGTAATTATGATGAGTTGCTCGACGAGATAGAGGATTTGAAGGCAAAAGAAAAGGAATCCGCTGTAGTGAAACGTGTGAGTCAGCAGATGGAGGCTATTGCTTATGACCAGATGAATCTCTCAAATCAGCAACGTGATAGAGCTGAGGAACAGTCTCGTCTGGCTGAGGCTAATGCCGCAAAGGCAGAAGAGCAGTCTCGTTTGGCTCAGGATAATGCACAAAGAGCACAACAGCAGTCGTTGCTTGCGGAGAGAAATGCTGCAGAGGCAGAGAAAACTGCTGATGATGCCAGAAAACAACGTGATGCTGCTACATATGCCAAAAGTATTAGTGATACACTGAGTTTCCGAACATTGAGCCGTTCGCTCGGAACGACATCAATGGCAAAATTCGAAAGTAATGAAGACGAACTTGGGCGTATCCTCGCATATTCAAGTTGGTATTTTGCAGATAAATACAAAGGAAATCCATATCAGAAAGAAACATTCAAGGCGTTGATGTTAGCTACTAAAGAGTTTAAGGTATATACCATTCCTCGTCGTAGTGCTGTGAATAGTGTGATGGTGCTGAAAGGACAACGTGACGGATGTGTTGCAGTTACCAATTATGGTGAAGTCGTGCTGATAGAAGACGGGAAAATGCACATGCTCTTGCAGGATAATAATTTTGATTTCCGTTCTGTATGGTTGAATGAAAGGTATGTATATGCTTTGTCTTATGCTGGCGACTTGTGTGTGTTGGATTACGAAAAGTTACTGACTACAGTTAAATTACCATCCGATCATTATGTGAAAATATTACAGATTGATGCTTCTACATTACTCTGCGTTGCACATCGTACACTCGTATGGTATGATTTGAAAACTAAGAATGTAATAAATTCTGTAATACCGTCGAAGAAAGTATCAACAGCAGTGAGAAGAAATAACAAATTGCTGATTTTCTATACAGACGGCACTTATGTAGAATTGGATGATGCAGGAAATGTCACTCCTATGAAGAAATTCGCAGAGGGTGTGGTTACCTCTGCTTTGCATGTAGAGTCAGAAGGAAAGCTGTTCCTTGGCATGAAAGACGGAGACATTGTGGTAATAACAGACGATGACAATTTCTTTGCTTCTCTTAATGGACATATTGCACAAGTTACGGGACTTACTTATTCAAATAATACACTTGTCTCATCATGTTATGACAGGGAGATGTTGATTTGGTACTTGCCCAAATTGAAAGATACTCGTGCAGAAAAAAATAAGAACAAATCGAAAGGAACTCCTACGGAGTGGCTCGTACCTGCAAACTACGATGGTAATGCATGGGGTCTGAGTGTAAGCACTAAGGGAACATGGGTTTGGCTTGGTCTGAGTGATGGGCGAATAGTGAGACATTGTATTTCTGTACCATACATGTCAAAGCAGGTTTACTCAAAGATCAAACGTGGTCTTACAATGGAGGAGTGGATGCAATACATCGGGTCAAATGTTGAATACGTGAAAATCAAATAATGATAAGGTTCCTATATATATTGACGTTACTGTTTGTGAGCATAAGTGGTTATGCCCACCATATAGGTACGCCATTCTTCAAGAACTACTCCTCAAAGGTGTATAATGCACATAATAGAAATTTTGATATTCTCTGTGAGAAGGATGGATATGTGTATGTAGCCAACTTCGAAGGACTGCTCGTGTACGACAATGTGAAATGGCGAATACTGCATACCCCAGGCATTTCCCGCGTTGTATCCTTGAGCAGGGATGAAAAAGGACGTGTTTGGTTTAGCGGTATAAACGTGAAGGGTTGTGTAGAAGGTATAGTAGGTGATAGTATTCAGGTTTATTATACACAAAGCGACAAGTATGCCTCAAAAGAAACTGTGATGTTGGCTCCCGTAAATAATGACGTGGACCGATGGAATGGTATAGAAGTACGTAAAAGATTGAAGATATCGAAAGATCGTACCATATTGGCTACTGCTTCAGCTGGTGTCATCGCAATTGATGACCAAGGCAATAAGGTATGGGAGATAAACGAAGAAAAAGGACTCTGTTCAAATAGTGTTAATACTATTGACTACGATGATAAGGGCACTATTTGGGGTGCTACAGATAATGGCCTTTTCCGCATAAGTAAAACAGAGATATACACACAGTTTGGAGAAGCAGAGGGCTTACGCGGACAAGTAACTTGTATCGCTGAAGCAAAAGGCAGACTGTTTGTTGGAACACTGCAAGGACTGTTTTGGCTTGAAGGTGACCATTTTGTTAAATTGCCAGGTATGAATCAGGCTTGTTGGCAGTTGGATGAGACAGTAAAAGGAAGTATTCTTGCTGCCACAACGAATGGTATCTTCACATATGACGAATATATCTCCTTGAAGTCGCAAAAAATGTCGTTGTCAGTGCTCGTTGAAAACGATAATTCGTTTCTGTCGGGAGAGATGGACGGAATATACCGTAGAACTTATGAAAGACAAGAGCAAATGATCGATCCTATACCAAACATCGTAAAGATGAAAAAAGATGATAGAGGTGGTATTTGGGCTCTAACTATGGGTGGCGACCATTATTATATGGCTGCAAAAAAAGACCATTTCACCAGACAAAATAACGGAATTCTGTCACTGCTGCTCGATTATACCGATGATAAGGGCAAGTACTGGCATTGTAATGACGATGGGATGGGACTTGTGATGGATGGTATGTCTAAAGAATTGGCTTTATGGTTACACCCACTTTCCAATTATAGTATTCAAGCTCTTTTTATAAAGGACGGAGTAGTCTGGGTTGGAGGAAATTTTGGATTGATACGTTTGGCATTGGATGAAACAATTGGGGAAAAATTATACCATCCACATGTCTTTGTCCGAAGTTTCATGCATGAAGGACGTCATATGTATATGTCAATGTCAGATGATACCTACAATCCTATGGGTTCAACATTATATAGTTTCCGATTACACCGTAATGACCCATGGTCTAAGTGGTCTGCTGATAAGGACTTGGACTTACACAATATGGGGTATGGTACATATCATTTGAATGTTCGTTCTATCGACCCTTACGGACAGATAAGTGAAGCCGAAGAAATTATATTCGAAATACCTTATCCTATATACCTGCGATGGTATGCCATCGTATTTTATCTTATTGTTCTCGCCTTTATAAGTACTGCATATTTTAAGTATCGTACTCGTTTGATACTGCGCAGACAAGAACAACTGGAAATGATGGTGTCGAAAAGAACAGAGGAAGTAGTACAGCAGAAAAATGAGATCGAACTGCAGAAGAATGAAATTGAACTGCAGAAGAACGAAATCGAAGAGAAGTCAAATAGGTTGGAGACTACATTGGAAGAACTGCGTGATACACAGCATGAGTTGCTTAGAAAAGAACACGAAGCAACTGTTGGTAAGTTGACCAAGGGATTGATTGACCGAATCCTCAACCCAATGAATTACATCAATAACTTCTCACACCTAACCCTCGGACTGACCAAAGATATGAAAGATAATCTGGAGGAAGAGAAAGAAAAGATGGATTCGGACAACTATGAGGATTGTATGGATGTTTTGTCGATGATGACTCAAAACCTTGAAAAGATTGAACAACACGGAGTATCTACTACTCGAATCCTGAAGGCAATGGAAGAAATGCTGAAGGAAAGGTCTGACAAAATTGAAGCAACAGATGTCGCTACACTTTGTACTCAGGTAGTTGAGATAGTCAATAAGTATTATCACGAGGATATAGAGAAGTATAAAATTGCGGTGGAATGGGAGAAACCTGAATTGCCTATCGTTGCCGACGTAAATGCCGAATTGATGAGTAAGGTGATTGCGTCGATGGTTCATAATAGTATCTATGCTGTGATAAAGAAAGCTGAGCGTTTAAACGCAAAGGGTGAAAAATACGAACCTTTGGTAAGGGTCTCTATACAACCACATTCGGGTGAAGAACCTCCTCGTATGTATTTCTATGACAATGGTACAGGTATAGAAGCTGGTATTATCGACAAGATTTTCGACCCATTCTTCACTACCAAGCCTACATCGGAAGCTCCTGGTGTGGGATTGTATTTGTCACAACAAATCATACAGGATTTTGGTGGAAGCATACAAGTGAAATCCGAAAAGAACAAATATACTAACTTCACAATTATATTGCCATGACAACCGACGAATTACAACAGATTGAACATCTGCAACAGCAGTTGCACAACCAAGAGAAAATGGCTTCACTTGGTATGCTTAGTGCGGGTATTGCACATGAAATACAGAATCCGCTGAATTTTGTCATCAATTTCAGTAAGATGTCGGAAAAACTGCTCGACGATCTTATGGATATCGTGGATGAATGCAAGGAGAAACTGGGTGATGATGATGCTGAGGAAATTATCGAGATATCAGAGGATTTGAAAGAGAATTTGAGTAAGATAGAGGAACATGGACAGCGTGCAATCAATATTATTCGTAACATATTGTTACAAAGCCGAGGTAAGGACGATGAATTTTTCGCAACAGACATTTGTGAACTTGTGCATGAGTATGTATGGTTGTCATATCATGCCATGAGGGCAAATGACAAGAATTTTAATATCGCAATCAAGGAAGAATATCCCCAGAATATGACAATGAAGATGGTTGTTCCTCAGGATTTGTGCAGAGCTGTGCTCAATGTCATGAATAACGCATGTTATACTGTTAAGGAAAAAGAGACTTTGGCTGCTGACAAAGATTATCATCCTGAAATAAACGTAAAAGTAGTGGATGGCGAACAAGATTTTTCTATCGTGGTTACTGATAACGGCATGGGCATGAATGATGAAGTCCGTTCTAAACTTTTCGACACATTCTTCACAACTAAACCTGTTGGAAAGGGTACCGGATTGGGAATGTCGATAACAAATGATATAATAACTAAAAAACATAAGGGAAAGATTCTTGTGGACACAACACCTGGAGAAGGCACAACATTCACATTTGTCATTCCAAACTCGTTGAAGAAATGAGGCATTTCATCGCATATATACTGTTTTTCATAGGTCTTGCTGCTCACGGACAAGACTTTATTTCCATGGCTCAAACGGAATTCGATATGGGGCACTTTGAGCAGGCTGATTCTTTGCTGCTGAATAATATGCAGTCAATAAAGGGGGCGGATCAGATGGTTATGTACCGCATTTTGGCACTTAGTAGTCTGAATCAGGAACGTCCACAGGATGCAGAACAGTATATTGGTAAGTTACTAATCGTTGATCCTTATTTTACCGCATATGGAGAAAACCCTCGTTTCGTGGATATTCTGGAACGCCTAAAAAAGGGTAAGACAGTCATTACTACTGCCTCGAAGATAGAAGAAACGACTGAAGAGGTGCCTGTGCCTGTTACACTTATTACAGAGGATATGATTAAAGCATCGGGTGCCCGTACATTGAGTGAATTGCTGATTCTTTATGTTCCTGGAATGTCGGAAATTGGTAGTATAGAAAACAACGTCGCCATGCGAGGTGTGTACGGACTTACCCAAGAACATATGCTTATCATGCTCAACGGACACAGATTGAATAGTTATAGTACCAATGCTGAGGCTTTAGACTTCCGTCAGAATCTGGACAAGATAAAACAAATAGAAGTGCTACGTGGTCCGGCATCATCTCTTTATGGAAACGTGGCGTTAACAGCCGTAGTAAATATTATTACAAAAACAGGTTCCGATATGGATGGTGCTTCAGTGATAGCAAAAGCTGGTATTCATAACAGCTATGGAGGTACTATACTGTTTGGCCAAGGAAATCTGAGATCAGATGTCTTCCTGTGGAGTTCTATCTATTCTGCTCGTGGTGAAGTGAGATGGGAAAATGATACTAAACGCTATATTGGCGGATATAATAATAAACCATCATATGATTTCGGAGCTAATGTACGTTGGGGGGAGTTCAAGGTCTCGGCTATAGGGCAGCATGCCAAGACAGTTCCTTATTATAACTTAATTGATATAGGAAATAATTTTTCTTATGATGATTATAGTGCACAGAATGGAGAAAAACCAGGTATTTCACGTTCAAATGTCCGTATAGATTTGGATTACTCCCATGATTTCGGCAATCTGTCTCTGTCATTATCTGCGTTTGCTGGTACAGAACGAGTACAAATATATAATGTGCTGGGTGATTCAGTTAACGAACTTTTTTCTGCTGCATTGATATATGTAATGGGATTAAATGGGGTTATATCACCACATACTCGAGGAGTTTGGGAAGCGGTGAATTGGGAAGATTATAGTTTTGGCGGTTCTGCTAACTTGGATTATAAGTATAAGTTCTCAGACAATATGTTCGGTTCTCTGATGGGTGGTGTGCAGTATGATTATTTTAAACTTTCAGATGCAGCTGTTAAATTGGGATATGACTATGATGATGTGTCACTTTATACAAATCAGATATTTTATGATGGTGATGAGCAGACATTCTCTGGATTTGCACAACTGAAACATAACTTTACCAAAAAATTTATCTTGAACGGTGGTGTGCGTTTCGACCATAAACGAAGAAATAACGGCAGACTTATCAACACATGGTCGCCTCGTGTAGCCTTGATTTATCTGCCAAACAGCGCATGGAGTATAAAGGCTACCTATGCCCATTCGTTCGTTGATGCTCCGTTCCTATACCGGGCTTCTCAGATTAGTTTATTTAGTGGTTCGGAAAATATGGATCCAGAACAGATGGATGCTTTCCAGGTTGGTGCTACACTTAATATCAAACCTGCCAATCTGAAATTTGAATTAAACCTCTTCTCAAATAGTGTGCATGATTTGGTTTTCTTTACAAGTAACGACATTAAAGCTTCTTCAATGTTTGAGAATGCAGGTAAGATTACTATTGGGGGAGCAGAAGGTGTTATTCAGTATAATACAACGAGGACTTTACTGAACTTGAACATGACGTATCAATACCCATTCCATGTTGAGAATTTCTCATCAACGAATCACAACATCAGTAATGTACCTAAATTTTTACTTAATTTTGTGGGTTCGCAACGTCTATTCTCAAAACCGCGTACCGGCTCGTTTTGGCTACGCGCCAATATGCATATGCAGTCAAAAACCGATTGTCTTGACAATGACATAGTTTATGCTAGAAGAAACGAAGGAGAGAGCTTCGGAACCGTTCCTCAACCTGCAATTGCTATATTCGGTGCTGGTGTAGAATGGCGCTTCCCATTTAAACTTACTGCTTCTGTAGATACATACAACTTGTTTAATACCCGTTATCATATCGGTGGTAAATTACAACAGGGTAATCCTGGTCAAGGATTCAGTTTTATTGGTAAATTAAAGTATGAGTTCTAATTTATACATTATGCTTGATATTAAAGTTATGATTATAACAGCGATGATGACAGGGGCAACAGTAAATGCTGCTGCTACCGACAATTTTAATTATGTAGATGAGCGCTTTGCTGATTTGCAGATGTTGAGATATAGAGTAGATGGTTTTGAAGAGTTGAATCTGAAACAAAAGACTTTTATCTATTATCTGCAGGAGGCTGCGTTATGGGGACGTGATATCCTATGGGATCAGAATTGTAAGTATAACCTGCGCGTTCGCCGTGTACTCGAAGAGGTATATAAAGTTGAGAGCCGCGTGCGTATAGGTAATGAGAGTGATAAAGACGAATTCAACGCTTTCGAAACATATCTGAAGAGGGTTTGGTTCAGTAATGGTATTCATCATCACTATGCATGCGATAAGTTCGTTCCAGGTTTCTCCTCCTCATGGTTTATGCGCAGAGTACATGACTGTGCAGACTCATTCAAAGATGTACAAGGTGGTTTGGACACATTATTGCAAGAGGCGTGCGATGCTATCTTCAATCCTAATATCCTCCAGAAGCGAATCAATTTGGCAGAGGGCGTGGATTTGATAAAGACGTCGGCATCTAACTACTATGAAGGTGTCACTCAGGATGAAGCCGAGGCTTTCTACGAAAAACAAAAAGCTGAAGGTGATGCTCTGCATCCTGTTATGTATGGAATGAATTCCCGATTGGTCAAAGATGCCTCTGGAAAGATATATGAAAAGAAATGGACTGTCAACGGACTCTATGGCAGCGCTATCAAGAATATCATCGATAATCTGTTGCTTGCACGTGAATATGCAGAGGATGAAAAGCAGAAAGAAGTCATTGACTTACTCGTAAAGTATTATAGAACTGGTGACCTGAAAACTTTTGATGATTATAGCATTGCATGGGCACAGAATACAGAACCTATTATTGACTTTGTAAACGGTTTCATCGAGTGTTACGGTGATCCACTTGGTCTGAAATGCTCATGGGAGAGTCTTGTGAATTTCAAGGATCTCGTTGCTACTAAACGTACAGAAACACTGAGTAATAATGCACAGTGGTTCGAAGACCATAGTCCTGTAGATAAAGCTTTCAAAAAAGAGAAGGTGAAAGGTGTAAGTGCGAAAGTTATCAATGCTGCACTGCTGGCTGGTGACCTCTATCCTTCAACAGCTATCGGTATCAACCTTCCGAATTCTAATTGGATTAGAAGGGAACATGGTTCTAAGTCTGTTACAATAGGCAATATCACATACGCATACAACCAGGCTGCAAAGGGTAACGGAATGAGAAATGAATTCGTACTTTCGGATACAGATAAGGAACTGCTTGAGAAATATGCTGATGTGTGCGACGACTTGCATACAGACTTACACGAATGTCTCGGACATGGTTCGGGAAAACTCCTTGACGGAGTGGATCCAGATTCATTGAAAGCATATGGAAGTACTATTGAAGAAGCACGTGCCGACCTCTTTGCTTTGTATTATCTGCCTGATGCAAAACTGGTAGAACTGGGTCTTATACCTAGTCTTGATGCATATAAGGCAGGATATTATGCTCAGATGCAAAACGGGCTGATGACTCAGTTGGTAAGAATACAACCGGGAAAGAATCTGGAAGAGGCTCATATGCGTAATCGTGCCCTGATTGCTCATTGGGCTTTCGAACACGGAAAGGCTGATAATGTATGTGAACTGCTGAAGGTGAACGGGAAGACATACCTGAGAATTAACGACTATCAGAAACTGCGTGTTCTCTTCGGAAAACTACTTTCTGAGATACAACGCATTAAGTCAACAGGTGATTATAATGGTGCAAAAGCACTGGTAGAAGAATATGGAGTGAAAGTCGATCCCGTTTTGCATAAAGAAGTACTGGAGCGCTATGCCAAACTCAACATTGCTCCATATAAAGGATTTATCAATCCTAAATATACGGCAGTGAAGGATAAGAATGGTAAGATTACTGATGTGAAAGTGTCTTATTCCGAGGGTTATGCTGAACAGATGCTGCGTTACTCAACCAAGTACTCGGCTTTGCCACTTGTAAATGAATAACGAAGTAATCACCGAAATAAAGAAGGAACTCCGTGCCAATATGAACGGTGTGGCATCTGCTGCCATGAGACAGACAGATGACTATCGTGTTAATTTTGGCATCGAACTGCCACGAATACAGCAGATAGCCAGTGAGTTTCCGTCTGAACGTCAGTTGGCACAGACTCTATGGCATGAAAGTGTGCGTGAATGTAAGATCCTCGCCACTATTCTGATGCCAACAACAGATTTTGATGAGGAACTCTGTGATATATGGGTTTCTGAGATAAGAACCGTTGAAATGGCACAAATCTTTGCACTAAACCTCATGCGAAGACTGCCATATGTCAGCAGTAAGGCATTTGAATGGATTTCTGCCGACAATACGATGCTACAGATTACGGGCTACTTCACAATGTGCCATGTGTTGAGGAAGGGAGAAATGAGCGAAAGATCAGAGGAGGAATTGTTTGATCAATTGGCGTGCGATATCAATGCTAGTGACAACAGTCTGAGCAAGGCAGCAGTAAAGACATTACAGATATTTGCCAGTCTGTCAGATGATAATATGAACAAAGCTAAAAAAATGGCTGATTATTTGTTCTAACAAGCAAAAAGACATAATTTTGCGCTGTATTACGAAAATAGTATGATGGAAAAGTCTGCAAAAGATATTCTCGACAGTTATATTGAAGAGCAGGGGAAACGAAAAACCCCTGAACGTCATATTATCTTGGATGTGGTACTGAAAATGGAAGGTCACCATAGTGCAGATGAGATATATGCCATGATGCCGGAGAAAAGTCCGATAAGCAGAGCTACGGTGTTCAGTACCATGAGTCTGTTTGACGAGGTCGGTCTGGTATATAGTCACCAAGTAAACGGCAGGACTCTTTATGAGAATGCCTATAAGGTGGAGCCGCATCACCATTATATATGTAATGGATGCGGTAAGATATGGAACATGAAGAGCAAAACTGTGTTTGAAGCCGCTGCTGCATGTCGTACACCACGTTTCAAAAAACTTCGCAGTTCACTATACATATATGGTTTGTGCGATGCTTGTGTAGCTCGTCTATATCGTCTGAAGAAGAAGATGGAGAAGGAGAGAGAAGCAAAGATGACCCGCGAAGAAAAACGCTTTGCCCGTATCGATGCCGAACTGAGCGAAGCAGCAAAATGGATTAATAATATAAAATAAATAAAACAGATGAAAGTTGATGTACTTTTAGGTCTCCAGTGGGGAGACGAAGGCAAAGGAAAGGTAGTAGACGTATTAACTCCACGCTATGATGTAGTAGCACGATTCCAAGGTGGTCCGAATGCTGGACACACATTGGAGTTTGAAGGACAGAAATATGTTTTGCGTTCTATTCCTTCTGGCATATTCCAAGGTGATAAAGTAAATATTATAGGTAATGGTGTTGTTTTGGCTCCAGACCTCTTCATGGATGAGGCTAAAGATCTGGAGAAGAGCGGACACTCACTCCACGGACGTCTTCACATTTCCAAGAAGGCACACCTTATCATGCCAACTCACCGTCTGCTTGATGCAGCATATGAGGCAGTAAAGGGTAAAAACAAGGTAGGAACAACGGGAAAAGGCATTGGTCCTACTTACACTGATAAGACTAGCCGTAATGGACTCCGTGTAGGCGATATCCTTTGTGATTTTGAAAAGAAATATGCTGAACACAAAGCACGTCATGAGAGTATCCTTAAGTCACTGAATTACACAGACTATGATATCACTGAGGTAGAAAAGAAATGGATGGAAGGTATTGAATACCTGAAACAGTTCCCTCTTGTTGATAGTGAACATGAAATCAACAAACTCCTGAAGGCAGGAAAGAGTGTACTTTGTGAGGGCGCTCAGGGTACTATGCTCGATGTTGATTTCGGTTCATATCCATTCGTTACTTCATCAAATACAATTTGTGCCGGTGCATGTATTGGTCTTGGAATAGGCCCTAATAAAATTGGTGATGTATTCGGTATCATCAAGGCATACTGCACACGTGTGGGTGCAGGTCCATTCCCTACAGAACTTTTCGATGAAACCGGAAATACCATCCGTAATATTGGTCATGAGTATGGTGCTGTGACAGGACGTGAACGCCGTTGTGGTTGGATAGACCTCGTTGCACTCCGTTATGCTATCATGGTAAGCGGTGTTACAAAACTGATTATGATGAAGAGCGACGTTCTCGATGGATTCAAGACAATTAAGGCTTGTACTGCATACAAACTGAACGATGGAACCATCACTCGTGACTTCCCTTATGATATCAGTGATGGTACTGTAGAACCAGTTTACGAGGAACTCCCAGGATGGGATACCGACCTGACTAAGATAACCAGCGAGTCTCAGTTTCCAAAGGCATTCAGCGATTATATTGCTTTCCTTGAGAAGGAACTCGAAACTCCTATTACTATCGTTAGTGTTGGTCCTGACCGCGAACAAACTATAGAACGTAAGTAATATAACTATTCAATCCATTGAAGCGCGTATTAACTCTGATATGTCTGTGTCTGATAGCAATATCAGCACTTCCATCATCGCGCAACCTGCGCGATGCCAAATCTATTGCGGCTGCTTTTGCAAAACAAACCTCTGGATTTGTTTCTTGCGAAGATGACGATTTCATCGCCGCTGGAACGGAAGGGAAACGCTTGTTAACAGGATTGAGCAGTTCTACATCAGATTATTATATCCTGAATATATCGAATGGAAACGGGTATGTCATCGTAAGTGGTGACGACCGCTTCCGTGACGTTATTGGATATAGTACTACAGGACACTTTTCAACTGAGACAGCACCTACTGCTCTGACCCATCTCCTATCTACTCTTTCTGCAGAGATGCAGGCTGCCAAGGAATATTACGACGAGAATGGTATCACTACCGTTGAATCTGGTCGAAGTTTATTAACGTCTGTAAATAGCATAGCGCCATTAATCAAGACTCATTGGCATCAGGGATATCCATTTAATTCTCTGGTACCAGTTGCTTATTCTGGCAATCCTTCTATGTATCATGAGAAAGCTTCAGTAGGTTGTGTCGCTTTAGCTATGGCTCAAGTGATGAACTATTGGAAATACCCTTCCAGAGGGCAAGGCGGAACATATGCAAATACAAACTATTCACAAGTTTCTGTAAACTTTAGTGAACAGACATATAATTGGGATAATATAGCTAAAGAGTATGGTAATTATCGGGATGATGATGGTGTTGTGAAGACTGGACAATACACACAGAGTCAGGCTGACGAGGTAGCCAAGATATGCTATCATATAGGTGTTGCTGTTGATATGATATGGAATGTTGATGGATTAGGAAGCTCAGGTACTGTAGAAGATTACATACCAAGAGCCTTGGCTAATCAGTTTGGATACAATAAATATGCCAAAATCCGCGTTCGGGATGTTTTAGGAGTTGAGGAATTTAAGAAAGAAATAATCAATGACCTTTCTGTTGGTAGACCTGTTATTTTTAATGCAATAAGTACTTCAGGTGGAGGTCATTCGTTTATCTTGGATGGATATGATGCTTCCACGGATATGTTCCATGCCAATTGGGGATGGCAGGGGACAGATAATGGATATTATGCCATTTCAGTGCTTAAACCAGCGTCAAGCGACATGGGCAATTTTGTTTGTAATCAAGATGCTGTGTTAGGAGTGCAACCAACAGAAGAGGACTTTGGCTTCCAACCTTCGTTATATGGCTGTAAACTAACTCTTGATAGAACATCAATATCCAAAGGTGAAAATCTAAAGGTTCTTATTGATACCTTATATGATTATGACTTTTTCTTCGGAGGTAAAATTGGTTTTGCCGTATACGATGCTAATGGTGAACTGAAACTCGATAATATTAATACGCAGATCGAACCAGGCCTTTTCTACATAAACAACACTTTCTATTCTCCTATATTCCCTCGTTCTATGACAGCCGGCACATATACCATGCGAATGGTAATGAAGGATACTGATGGTACAATCTATCCGTTACCTGCAAAATATGGGAATACGGAAAGTTGGACAGTGACAGTTTCATCAAGTACTCCAAGTGGGGTGGTTACATTCGTTGCCGACCCTCCTGTCGTTACTGGTATAGAAGATGTTGAAATCACATCTGCCGACACACAACAGAAATCCGCTGGTGATGATGCATGGTACACCCTTACAGGCACTCGTGTAGCACAACCGGGCAAGGGCGTTTATATCCACAACGGAAAGAAATACGTATTCCGTTAATCTTTCAATAACTCAATATAGAGTTTTATCGCCTCTTCTATCTCGCTTATTTTTATGAATTCATCTGCGGTATGTGAACGTGCCGACTCACCCGGACCAAGTTTCAGGGACGGAAACTTCATCAGTGCCTGATCACTCAGAGTAGGACTACCAAATGGTTTTAGTCCTTTCTTCTTGCAACGCACAACGAAGGTGTGGTCTTCGGGTATATGCGATGAACCCAATCGGAAACTCCGTGCTTTCAATTCCGATTTCAGGTTCTTCTGGAAATAATCGAATATCTCTTCGTTAGAGTAAAATTCATTACTGCGTACATCAATAGTAAATGTACATTCCGCAGGAATCACATTATGTTGGGTTCCTGCGTTTATGATGGTTACGGTTTGCTTTACAGGTCCTAGCAAATCACTCTGCTTAGGAAACTGCCATGTGCTGAGCCATTGGATATCCTGCATAGCACGATAAATTGCGTTGTCTCCTTCGTTACGAGCTGCATGTCCCGCCTTTCCATGAGCTGTGGCATCAATTACCATTAGCCCCTTTTCTGCTATTGCTGGTTGCATGCCAGTGGGTTCGCCTACGATAGCAAATGAAATAGTTGGCAGCATAGGTAGAACACTTTCAATGCCGTTCTTCCCGCTTACCTCCTCCTCACATGAAGCAAGATATACAAGGTTTAATCCCTTATGAGACAGCTCATTTTCAAAAGCCAAGAATACTTGCAAGAGGGATACAAGACCGCCGCCGCAGTCGTTTGCTCCCAAACCATATAAGGTGTCTCCCTCCAATGTCGGAACGAACGGATCGTGCTTCCAGTCTGCAACAGGTTTTACAGTATCTATGTGTGCATTCAACAATATAGTAGGCCGTTTAGAATCAAAGTCTGACGACTGACTCCACACATTATTTCCAAGTCGTTGAGTAGCGAGTCCTTTCGACTTCATAAATGATTCCATGATGTCAGCAGCCTTGCTCTCATCTCTGCTTATGCTTGGCGTTGAAATCAATTGTTTTAACAATTCTACGGCCTCTAAAGTTGTTTTACTGTACTCCATTTTGTGCTATTCATAAAATTTAGCACCAAAGGTAAGAGTTTTTCCTTATAAAAGTCTTACCTTTGCGCTGATTTTTACGCAGTCAAATTAAAAAGTACAAATATAATCAATGGCACAACAGGAGGATATTTTCAAGAAAGTGGTAAGCCACTGTAAGGAATATGGTTTTGTATTTCCGTCTTCTGAGATATACGATGGTCTCGGAGCAGTTTATGATTATGGACAGAACGGTGTTGAGTTGAAAAACAACATTAAGCAGTATTGGTGGCAGTATATGGTACTTCTGCACGAGAACATCGTGGGTATCGATTCTGCAATCTTCATGCACCCGACTATATGGAAGGCAAGTGGACACGTAGATGCTTTCAACGATCCGCTTATCGACAATCGCGACTCAAAAAAACGTTATCGTGCAGATGTTCTTATCGAAGAACAGATTGCTAAGTACGACGACAAAATTGAGAAGGAAGTAGCTAAGGCTCGTAAGCGTTTTGGTGATGCTTTCGACGAGGCTCAGTATCGTGCTACCTCTCCTCGTGTTCTTGAGGAGACAGCTAAGCGTGACGCTCTTCACCAGCGCTATCAGGATGTGATGAATGCACCTGGAGGCATTGACCTCGAAGGTATGCGTCAGATTATCATTGACGAAGAGATAGCTTGTCCTATTTCCGGTACTCGCAACTGGACAGATGTACGTCAGTTCAACCTTATGTTCAAGACTGAGATGGGTGCTGCTGCTGAAGGTGCAAGCACTATCTACCTGCGTCCAGAAACTGCACAGGGTATCTTCGTAAACTACCTGAACGTACAGAAGACTGGTCGTATGAAACTCCCATTCGGTATAGCACAGATTGGTAAGGCTTTCCGTAATGAAATCGTAGCTCGTCAGTTCATCTTCCGTATGCGTGAGTTCGAACAGATGGAGATGCAATTCTTCGTAAAACCTGGTACAGAACTTCAGTGGTTTGACGAGTGGAAGAAGCGTCGTATGGCTTGGCATCAAGCTCTTGGATTCGGTGCTGAGAACTACCGTTTTCATGATCATGATAAGTTGGCACACTATGCTAATGCTGCAACTGATATTGAATTCAAGATGCCATTCGGTTTCAAGGAGGTAGAGGGTATCCACTCTCGTACTAACTTCGACCTTTCTCAGCATGCTAAATACTCTGGCAAGAAGATTGAGTACTTTGACCCAGAAGAGAATCAGTCATACACTCCATACGTTATTGAAACAAGTATAGGTGTTGACCGTATGTTCCTTTCTGTCATCTGCCATAGCTATTGCGAAGAACAGCTCGAAGGTGGCGATGTACGTACTGTATTGCGTTTACCTGCAGCACTTGCTCCTATCAAATTGGCTGTGTTCCCACTTACCAAGAAAGATGGTCTGCCAGAGAAAGCTCGTGAAATTATCGACGAACTCAAATTCCACTTCAACTGCAAGTACGAGGAGAAGGATCAGATTGGTAAGCGTTACCGTCGTCAGGATGCCATCGGTACTCCATTCTGTGTAACTGTTGACAACCAGACACTGGAAGACAATACCGTAACTCTTCGTTATCGCGACACAATGGAACAGAAGCGTGTTGCTATCAGCGAATTGCGTGGAATCATTGAAGACCAAGTAAGCATTCCAAGTCTCTTGAAGAACTTGAAATAACATATAACTATGTCTAAACTCTCGTATATAGCTCTTTTCAGTTGCCTCCTTTCGCTGATTCTGTTCTCATGTTCAAAGAATGAGAGCGAGGCTGGTGAATACGACAACTGGCAGGCTCGTAATCAAGTATACGTTGATTCTATTGCCCGTCTTGCTCAGCAGGGTACGGATAAATGGACTCGTGCACTTGTATATTATATTCCAAAGGAATATGCTGATGCTAATCCTGGTAATAATAATATATATGTGTATGTGCAGAAACTCCAGGCTGGATACGGAACTGTGAAACCTCTTTATTCCGATTCAGTTCGTGTGTTCTACAGAGGACGTTTAATTCCTTCAAAGAGCTACCCCGAGGGGCATGTGTTCGGACAGAGTTTTACGGAGAAATCTATATACGAGATAGACGAGAAGACAGCTGTTCCTACACTCTTAGCAGTTAGTCAGAATGTACCCGGATTCTGTCAGGCTTTGCAGGACATGGTAGAGGGGGAAATATGTCACATGGTTATCCCTTACTATGTAGGTTATGGAAGCAACAGTTCCAGTACGTACTCAAATATTCCCGACTACTCAACGCTTATCTTCGATGTGAAACTCGTTAAGGTATATGCCCGAGGCGAGAATACCAGTTGGAGATAATATAGTTCAGTATAAGCAAACAATAAGCCCAACCTTCTGCAGGTTGGGCTTGTTATTTATATAAGTATGTGAATTATTTCACATTTCCTACCTTGATAAGGTATTCAGCAATCTGTACTGCGTTCAGTGCTGCACCCTTCTTAATCTGGTCGCCGCTGAGCCAGAATGTAAGACCGTTTTCGTTTGCAAGATCCTTGCGTACACGACCTACATATACATCGTCCTTACCAGCTGTGAACAGTGGCATTGGGTACTTCTGAGTCTTTGGGTCGTCGATGAGTGTTACGCCGTCAGCTGCTGCGATAGCTGCCTGAGCCTCTTCTACTGTGATAGGTTTTTCTGTTTCTACCCATACAGCCTCGCTGTGAGCACGAAGTGAAGAGATACGAACGCACATAGCAGAACACTTGGCATCTGTGTGCATAATCTTACGAGTTTCGTTGAACATCTTCATCTCTTCTTTTGTATATCCGTTGTCCTGGAATACGTCAATCTGTGGAATTACGTTGTATGCCAACTGATATGCAAACTTATTAACTGTTGGTTCTTTGCCCTCTACGATTTCCTTGTACTGCTGCTGCAGTTCTGCCATAGCAGCTGCACCGGCACCACTGGCACTCTGATAACTTGCTACGTGAATGCGAGTGATGTGACTTAGTTTTTCGATTGGTTTCAGTACCACAACCATCATGATAGTTGTACAGTTAGGATTTGCGATGATGCCGCGTGGGCGGTTCAGAGCATCCTCTGCGTTGCACTCAGGCACAACCAATGGCACATCGTCGTCCATACGGAATGCACTTGAGTTGTCAATCATCACAGTACCAAACTTAGTAATGTCCTCAGCAAATTCTTTGCTAGTTCCAGCACCAGCACTGGTAAATGCGATGTCAATACCCTTGAAGTCATCGCCATGCTTCAGCAGTTTTACTTCATATTCCTTACCTCTGAAGGTGTATTTTGTGCCGGCACTACGGCTTGAACCAAACAAAACTAATTCATCGATAGGGAAGTTTCTCTCATCAAGTACACGGAGAAATTCCTGTCCTACAGCGCCGCTTGCGCCAACAATTGCTACTTTCATATTATATATTGTTTAAAATTTGCGCGCGAAGGTACGACATTTCTATGAATAAATCACTAACTTTGCGCTCAAAATTGAAATCTACACCCTTAGGTTCTCTCTCGCTCCGAATTCTAGAGGTGTCTAAAGTTCAAGCATATGACAAAAAAACTATATTTACTTCTTCTTGCTGTAGCACTCCTGACAGCATGCCGGAGCAGCAAGAAAGCTACAGAAACTACATCTGTTACTGGACCTCAGACATCAGTCATTACAGAACAGACTCAAGACAACTCAGGAGCAATCACTGCTCAGACCAATATGACTGCTCATGTTCGTGTTAAACTGAAATACGATGGCAGCAACATAGGCACCAGCGGCACTCTTCGTATGCGTAAAGGAGAAGTAATTCAGCTCGCGCTCGTAGATCCTATCCTCGGAATCTCTGAAGTAGGTCGCATGGAGATAGACCCTAACTCCATTCTGCTGATTGACAGGTATAACAAACGTTATGTTGTGCTGACATACGATGACTTGAACCGATATTCAAATCGTGGAATAGACTATCAGACTATTGAAAACTATTTCTGGCAGCAGGCAACACGAGAGGATACAGACCAACTGCAGTTTCAGTTCCCTCTTGGCAGAAAAACTGTAGAACTGACACTTAACCTCTCCAGCAAAAACGACAAATCCGACTGGGAAGCTCATACAGTTCCTTCGTACAAGTATGACCAGGTTTCAGCCGAAGAACTCTTTAAAAGCCTCTCCGACTTCTAATGCGTATAATTAGCCGACATACTACACTTGGTTCGTTTGGGCATTCCAGACTGGCTACAGCATACAAACTGATATGTTTCTGTATGCTCTTTCTTGTGTGTCTTTCCGTTTCTACTCCTGTAGCGGCACAGCGACGTAAGACTGCTACAACTCAGAAGTCTTCCGCCAAGAAGACTACAGCGAAGAAGGTAGATAAAAAAACACAACTTCGCAATGCCAAGAAGGAAGCTGAGCGCAAACGAAAACTCGAACAGGAGCGTGCTAAGCAGTTGGCTAAGAATATTAAGGCAAACCTCGACAGTGTGCTTGTCATAAACGGCAAGATGAACCGTCAGCAGCGTTCTATCGATAGCCTGAGTGTGGAGATAAAGACTCTGCAAGCAAATATCGACTCTATGTCTGCCGAACTTTCGCGTCTTGAAGCACAGCTGGAACTCCGTCGTAAGCAATATGCGCGTTCCCTTATGCAACAGCGTAAGCAGCAGACTGTGCAACAGCGTCTTACCTTTATTTTCTCTGCTGATAACTTTGCACAGATACTCCGCCGTATGCGATACATTCGCGAATACACTACCTATCAGCGTGCTCAGGGAGAACTGATACAGGAGAAACAACTTGAGGTCAATAATGCACGTAATAAGTTGTTGGGTGCTCAGGCAGCTATGAAGATGAATCTGGGCACTATGGAGTCTCATCAGAAACAACTTGCCCGTCTGAAGTCTAATTGCGAGTCGAAGGCAACCCTTCTCAATAAGAACCTCGATTTGGTAAATAAGCAAATTGCTGAATACCAGAAACGCGAACAGCAACTGAGCAATCAGATTGAAAAACTGATTCAGGAGGAGATTGAAGCAGAGCGTCGTCGTCGTGCTGAGGCAGAGCGCCGTCGTCAGGAAGAAGAAGCCCGCAGAGCTGCTCAGGCTGCCAACAATACCAAGACTTCTAAGAAGAGCAGTAAGAGTTCCTCTTCTTCATCTTCAACAGCGGATAAGGGTACAAAAGTTGAGAAGTTCAGATATTCGGAGTATAACGATAAACTGAGTAGCAGTTTCACTGCCAACAAGGGTCGTTTGCCAATGCCTATCACTGGTGGATTCAACATAACCCGCCACTTCGGTATGTATAATGTACAGGGTTTGCGCAATGTAACTCTAAACAGTAAGGGTATCGATATTCGTGGTCAGCAAGGTGCTATGGCGCGTGCAATATTCGATGGCGAAGTAAGTAGCATATTCCAGTATGGCTCTACTTACATAGTTATGTTGCGTCATGGCAGTTACATAAGTGTTTATTCAGGTTTGAATAGTGTGTCGGTTCGCAAGGGGCAGAAGGTGAAAACAAAAGACATCCTTGGTGTCATCGGAGCTGACCCGGACGGACATTACACATTGCACTTCCAGTTGCGTCGCGAGAGCACATTGCTCAATCCTGAACACTGGGTACGCTAAACTCGCACCCGCAATACCTCTGATTATAGAAACCGTTTTCCTTCAGCAACTGATTCCTGCGTTCCTGAAGACCTCCCTTGCGCCAGTTTCTGGAGTCAAAACGCACATCATCTCCGACCTGTTCTGCAGCCCACTCTCCAGCTTCTGTAATCTGTTCGAGTGACTTCCACCGGCTTGATGCCAAAGTGGTGGTGAATTCCTGCAAACCCAGTTCCTTGCATTTCTGTGCTGAACGGAGCAATCGGTATTTAAAACACATAAGACAACGTTTTCCCCTTTCAGGTTCCTTTTCGTAACCCTTCACAAAATCCAACCAAGCCTGATGATTGTAGTCATCGTCTATAATCCTCAGACCTAATTTCTCGGCATATCTCGTTATCTCCTGTTTTCTTATTGTGTATTCTTCCTCTGGAAAGATGTTAGGATTGCAATAGAAGATAGTAGGGCGCACTCCATTAGCAAGCATCCATTCGAGTATAGCACTCGAACAGGGCGCACAACAAGAATGCAATAGTACCTCCTTTTCCATCAACTATCAATTATTATCTATCAACTCTAACCCCTAACCTCTAACCTGTCATTTTTTATCAACTCCAGCAGTCGGCTTACTGCTTCTGCTTCGGGTATATTCTTTTCGATACACTGCTTACCCTTGTACAGACTGATTTTACCTACTCCGGCACCTACATAACCATAGTCGGCATCAGCCATCTCGCCTGGACCGTTTACGATACATCCCATGATGCCTATCTTCAGTCCTACGAGGTGTTTGGTAGCTTCCTTTATTTTCGCAATGGTCTCTTCCAGATTGTACAGAGTGCGACCGCATCCAGGACAGGAAATATATTCTGTTTTTACGAACTTAACTCTTGCAGCCTGCAGTATTGAATCGGCAAGGTCAGTGAGTTTTTCTTTCGAAAATTCCTCGTTCTTGATTTCCAATTTATGTGCCAATCCATCGATGAAAAGAGCTCCTGTAGCCATAGCAGCCTTCAGTTGCAAGTCCTCCCATTTACCTTCGTTGAGGCTCAGAGTCACTGTGTCGTCCTTGATGGTTGCCTTAGCCTCTTCCCTTATCTTAGCACAGTCAGGAATCATCTCCACCAGTTTCTGGGCAACAGGAATTTCCTTCTCCGGAGCTTCCGACAGACTGACTCTTATCGTGTCGCCTATGCCCTCACAGAGCAGGGCACCAATGCCCACAGCACTCTTTATTCTGCCGTCTTCGCCTTCTCCTGCTTCAGTCACTCCGAGGTGCAGAGGAAAAGCCATACCTTCCTTCTCCATCTCGCTTACGAGCAGTCGTACAGTGCGAACCATTACGACGGTGTTGCTTGCCTTGATAGAGATAACTACATTGCTGAAATTTTCCTTTACACAGATACGGAGGAACTCCATACACGACTCCACCATACCTGCTGGAGTATCGCCATAGCGCGACATGATGCGATCCGACAGCGAACCGTGATTCACTCCTATGCGGATAGCAGTGTTGTGCTGCTTGCAGATATTCAGGAAAGGTACGAACCGACTTTCGATTTTCTTGATTTCATCGGCATATTCCTCGTCGGTATATTCCAGACTTTTGAATGTGCGGGCGGGATCTACATAATTGCCTGGATTGATGCGAACCTTCTCACATATTGTAGCTGCTGTATCAGCCACAGCTGCGTTGAAGTGTACATCAGCCACCAATGGAACATCATATCCGGCAGCTCGCAAACCATCTTTTATGTTTTGCATATTCTGTGCCTCACGCTGTCCCTGAGTGGTGAAACGGACTATCTCACCACCGGCATCAACTATTCGCATTGCCTGAGCCACACTGCCCTCAGTATCCATTGTCGAGGTATTTGCCATCGACTGAATGCGGATAGGGTTCTTGCCGCCTATCTTCACATTGCCTACAACAACCTCGCTGCTGACTCTTCTCTTATACATATCCTTCCCTTAAACTTTCAATTTTCAACTTTCAATTACACTTAAAACTGTACTTCACTTCCTTAAGTTCTGCATTTGCCTTTTCAATCTTCTTGCAAAGTCCCTTCTTATAGTCGGCAAACTTCTCGGCAAGAGCTTCATCGGCAAGAGCCATCATCTCCACAGCGAGAATGGCAGCATTCAGAGCGCCGTTGATAGCTACTGTAGCCACAGGAATTCCCGGAGGCATTTGCATGATTGAGAAGACAGCATCCATTCCATCGAGCACACTGCCCTTGATGGGTACTCCGATAACTGGCAGAGTAGTGCTTGCTGCGATTACTCCTGGCAGAGCTGCTGCCATTCCTGCACCAGCGATGATTACCTTGATGCCGCGCTCCTTTGCTCCCTTTGCAAACGCCTCTACTGCGTCTGGTGTTCTGTGAGCTGATAATGCGTTCATCTCGAATGGGATTTGCATCTCATCCAGAAACTGTGCTGCTTTCTCCATAACGGGCAGGTCACTTGTGCTGCCCATGATAATTGAAACGATTGGTGTCATATTTTCAGTTTTTAAATTACATCCAAGCCAATAGGATAAATACCAGTGAGCAGACAAAGCCTATGCCGAAGCCTGCCAACACCTGAGCCAGCGAGTGTTGTCTCAGTATGATGCGGCTTGTGCCTACTGCTCCGCTCAGTATGATTAGTCCGCAGGTGTACCATAGCGGATTGAAATAGAACAGATTGCTGAAAGCCAGCAGAGCTCCTACCAGACCTCCCATGCCCACCATGTGGGTGCTCACCTTCCACCAGGCATTTATGAAAACACAGATAATCTGTGATACGAATGCTGCCATCACAATGCCTCTTACGAACATAGCCACATTCATCCTTGTCATCAGCATCAGACAAACCGTATAACTGCAGATAGTCAGCATATAGGGCATGTGTCGGTGTTCGCGGTGCGACATCTGCATGTGTGTCCATTGCATCACCATTCTGAAAATGTTGATTCCCAGTTGCGGGATGAGCACAGTGAAGATAAACACCATGAACAGAATGAAAAGTCTGTAGGGCAGAGGCAGCAGTTGCAGGTAGCTACAGAAAAACAGCACGACGAGAACCCATAGAGGAGTATAGAAAGGCGAAAACACTATTGATAGTGTCTTAGCTAATTGCATCAGGCGTTTCTCTGTCATAAGCTTAAACGTTTTTGTACTGGTGGAATACCCATTTCATCGCGATATTTTGCCACAGTACGTCGTTTTATATTGATTCCCTGCTTGCTGAGCAGTTCTGCTATTTGTCCGTCTGCCAGCGGAGCAGTCTTGTCTTCTGTTTCTATGAGTTGCTTAATTGCACTCTTCGTCTTGTCAGCATCGAGAGTCTCCCCCTGTGCGTTTATTCGCGACTGCTTAAAGAAGAATGTGAGCGGATAGATATGTCCGTCAATCATGCAGTACTTGCTGTTTCTCACTCTCGACACGGTGGAAATGTCGAATCCTGCCTTCTCAGCCACATCCTTCAGGATGAGCGGTTGCAGGTCGTCAGGGTCTTGAGTCAGGAAAAACTGTTTCTGCAGAACGATGATAGCATTCATAGTCTTCAGCAGAGTATTGTTTCTCTGTCGCACAGCCTCGATGAAGAGTTTTGCAGAGTCAATCTTATTGCGAGTATAGGTCACGAAATCCTGTTCGCTCCTGCTCAGTTTGCGTTCAGTCTGCTCGTAAGCCTTGAGCTGGTTTACATACTCTCGGTTTATGCGCATAGTGGGCAGTTCTCCGTTGTTCAGTCGGCAACTTATCTGTCCGTTTTCGTCGGTTTCAACGATGAAATCGGGCACTGCAGTGCTCACCCTGTCGCGTGCCGACTCCGTCAGAGCCAGTCCTGGGTGCAGATTCAGTTTCTTCAGTTCGTCGAAGATGAGTTTCAGTCTTGCCGGTGAAATATTCAGCAGTCTCGAAAGCTTCTCCGTATTATTGTTTACGAACAGTTCGTAGTGGTCGGCTACGATGGTTCTGCCTTCCTCCAGCAGGAAATACTTATCGCCCAGCAGATGTTCCTTATCGTTCATCTTGCGGTCAATCTGCAGCAGCAGACACTCTCTTGTGTCTCTTGCTCCTATGCCGGCAGGGTCGAACTGCTGCAGCACCTTCAGCGCCTCCTCCAGTTCCTCCTCGGTAGTTTCTATGTTGTGCTGAAACAGCATTTCATCGGCAATGCGGTACAGAGGATTCTCGATGAAACCGTTGTCGTTGAGCGAATTTATCAGATATTCCACCAATGTGCGCTGGTGAGCAGTCAGGTCGAAATCAACCAGTTGTTCCATCAGACTATCCACGAACGACACTGTTTCTCCTATCACATACTCCTGCTTATCCTCCCCACTGCCATTCTGGCTATACACGGGCAACTCATCAGAATCGTACTGGTCATCATAGTTGCTGTTATTCCCAGACTCGTCTGAATACTCAGACTCTTCCTCCCCTTCGGGGTTGGGGGCTTCCCTTTCGTCATCGTATATCTCCCCATCGGAGTCGGCAGTTTTCCTTTCATCATCATATTCCTCCCCTTCGTGGTCGGGAGCTACTCCTGTCTCCAGAGTGATATTATCGATGGCTTCGTCCTTCACCCTCTGTTCGAGTTCGACAATAGGCAGTTCCAGCAACTTTGTCGTCATAAGTTGCAGTGGCGACAACTTCAGCAGCTGCGCCTCCGTCTGTACCTGATATTGTCTCTGTTCCAGTGCCATTTACGGGCGCGAAGTTACAATATTTTCACGACATAGAAACTTTTCTCTGAGAATAAACGAAAAAATAAATTTGAAATATTTGGAAAGTCGTACATAAAAATGTACTTTTGCACCCAAAAGTCGTACATAAAAATGTATCTTTACGTGTAAAAGTCGTACATAAAAATGTAATTACCATGAAAAGAGATGCGTATAAATCGCTGATTGCCTGGAAGAAAAGCAAAAATAGGATGCCGCTTATTCTAAACGGAGCCAGACAGGTGGGAAAAACTTGGATTCTCACAGAGTTTGGTCGTCAAGAATACAAGAAATTTGTAATGTTTAGTTTAGACCGTAATGAAGCGGCAAGAGCAGTCTTTGAGCAGAGAGGTGAACCTCGTGATATCATTCGCAAGCTCTCTGCATTAGCTGGTACTGATATTACAGCGGGCGACACATTATTATTCTTAGATGAAATACAAGACTGTCCTCAAGCTTTGACGGCTTTGAAATTTTTCTGTGAAGACATGCCTGAAATACATGTTGCTGTGGCGGGTTCATTGCTTGGAATATCTCTTCATGATAAAACATCATATCCAGTTGGGAAGGTGGATGTTATCCGTTTATATCCCATGTCTTTTGCCGAATTTCTCAGGGCATTAGGTAAAGATATGCTGGCAGACGAACTTGAAAAAGGTGAATGGGACATAATAACCTCTCTTGAGTCCACCTACATAGACCTATTACGACAATATTATTATGTGGGAGGAATGCCTGCTGTAGTAAAGTCCTATTCTGAGACTATGCAACTTCAAAACGTAAGGCAACTACAGAAAAAAATATTGTCTGATTATGAAGCTGATTTTTCAAAACATGCTCCAGCCTCTGAAGTTCCGCGAATTCGGATGGTATGGCAAAGTATTCCTTCTCAATTAGTCAAAGAGAATAAGAAATTCATCTATGGCGCTTTGCGTCCAGGGGCACGAGCCTCGCAATTTGAAATAGCAATACAATGGTTGTTAGATGCGGGTTTAATTTACCAGACTCGTCGTGTAAGTGCCATAAAAATGCCGCTAAAATTCTATGAAGACTTCAGTGCATTCAAACTGTATATGCTTGATGTAGGACTGCTTGGAGCAATGATGGATGTTCCAGCTGGTGCCATAATGGTAAAAAACACCATATTCACTGAATACAAAGGAGCCTTTACAGAGCAATATGTTTTTATGCAACTGCAGGGCACTGATATTCCTGTTTACTACTATACAGCAGAGGGTTCGCGTATAGAGATTGATTTCGCTATTCAGTTAGGAGATGCTGTTTATCCGGTTGAAGTAAAAGCAGAGGAAAATTTGCAATCAAAATCCATGAAGACATTTATACATAAACACCCAGATTTAACAGGATTGCGTCTGTCGATGCGACCTAGGATTTCTCAAGGATGGTTAGAATGTATTCCGCTATATGCATTTCGTGAAGAATTTTTGAGAAGATCCCTATACGAAGGATATTCAGCCTGAAGAAACCTGCGTTTTTTTCAATAATTTTTCTCGAATTGGGGCTGTTTGGAGGGAGGTAGGAAAACTGCCCGCAACCCCCGATTTTACGGGTGTGCACACGAGAAAAAACTCTCTAACGTAAGCGCAAAAAATCATGCATTTTGTGACAATTGTGACAATTGTGACAAAATTTTCTCTGTTCAGCTTTTCCCGCATCTTCACTGCTCATCTCATCTCACATCCATCTTCTATATATAAATAATGTATATACATTATTATATTAGTTAATAGATAATAGATAACAGTTAATAGATAATAGATAATAGATAATAGTTATTATTATTATCATTATCATTATTTATTATCGGTGGTGTGGAGGGAGTTGGTGAGGAGAGGTGGTGAGTCTGAGAAAATTCTGATAGCGTAAAAATCGACTGTCATTTGTCACAATTGTCACAAGGCCTCTGTTTATTCCCGATTATTTTCTACCTTTGCATCTTGTATGGAAAAGATAAGAATAGATGTTGTAGGCCTTGTCCACATGGACTTGCGTGACTGCTGGAAGGAGTATGTTTCAGGTGCTGTGGGGCGTTTGCTTACCCTCCAGCCTGAGCCTGAGAACCTAAAGGACCCCTATGCTGTGCGGGTGCGTGAGGGCAGTAAGAATATAGGTTATGTGGCAGTTACCGACCTCGATGTGGTGCACCAGGCATTGCATGGCAGTAATTTGCAGCGCTTGCGCGGTGTGGTGGTAAAGAGCAATCCGGAGCCTCCTGTGCTCAATGTGGAGTGTGAGGTGGAGGCTATTGCGTGGGATTACGAACCTTTCGATAGCAGGGTGTATGAGGGTTGGAAGTATGATGGACTGCCTCTGATGCCGAGAAAACTGGAGATGATGCAGGACTTGACGGCTGACCTGACCGATTTTCTCGAAGCAGGCGAATCGGCAAAGACCATTCTCAAGTTGGGCGAGCAGTTTGTTGAGATGAACCCTTACGACTTGAGCCGAGAGATGACTCGTGCCCGCTATCGCATAGAGCGACTGCTTAGTGTCCGTGAAGAACCTGAACTCAAGGGTTTGGCTGAGAGACTGAGCAGGGAGAAGGGTATGATTATGAGTTATGCGAATCGGGAAAAGGTGGCAAGGTATCTTTTCTTGGAACTCCCGAAGCGTCTTCAGCAGCGAGGACTGGAGGGCAGTCACTATACTTACAATAATCGTCTGGACGAGTTGCAGGCTCAGTTGCAGGCTTTTCCTCATCACTTGTACGACAAGTTCCTTTGCGACCCAGTCGATTTCCTGCGTGAGGTGTATTACAATCATGTGCCTCGCAGACTGCTCTTCCCTCTGCTTTCAGGCATTGTGCTGATGATACTGAAAGGCAGGGTGAGAATTGAGCGTTGGGGACGTGAAGGCGACAAAGAGCCGATAAGAGAGATTGAAAGTCGGAGGGAGATTTCCTTAAGTGGCAAAGTGAAGCAGGACGACATCAAGGCAAGCATCAGGGAGGTGCTGGAGAAGAAGGATGATGAAGGGAATTCTGTCATCTCGCAGAAGAACCAATGGGCAGCCATCATGAGTGTCGTCGTGAGCGAATATAATCTGTTGAATTGCGACATGAGGGCATTCTGCAAGATGATGGACGAGTGGGGCTTTGGCGAAGATTCTCCATATTCTGTTCCATGCAACTATGACAGTCTCAGCAAGTGTTCCGAATATGCTATTTTCTCTGCAAAAGACTGGTCGGGCTCTGGCAGCAAGCACAAAAAACTGGTAAAGGCTGCGGGCTATTTCAGGGAAATTCTGAAGCGAAAAATACTCATGAAATAACACACTTTCCAACGAAAACATTCTATTGCCGTTCGAACGTTCTAACAGACTTTCGGACGGCATTTTTTTGCTTGTACTAGTATAATATGTATTGTACATTTGCATCGTCTTTCCCGGCCGGCAGGACGAAAAAAATATTGTCAAATTTTAAATGTAAACAAACATGGTTAATACAAATTTTTCATTCTCAAAATCGATCAAAACTCCGGCTCAGATGCAACCATGCACTCCGGAGCTTCTCAATGCTGCGTTCGACGACCAGCAAGTTTTTAACACCTGCCAGAAGATTGCTGCAAAGCTGCAGGAAGTAAAAGAAGGTACGCTCACGCGCGAGGCTTTCAACAAGCAGAAATCGAAGTTGAAGGAAGACAACCTGCCTGTGGTGTGCTTTCATGCCTCCTTCTCCGACGGCTATCGCCACAATCAGACGGCTGTGCCCAGCGGACTCTCTATCTATGATGTTGACCATCTGGAGATAGATCCTCGCACCTACTATATTAATAAGGTGAAGGGTCGTGAGATAGAACTGGGCATCGCTCTCGCACATGTTTCGCCAAGCAATGAAGGCATCCGACTGGTATTCGAAATTCCCCAAGGACTCACCCTTGCCGAGGCACAGCGCTGGATGGCTAACATGCTCGAAGACGAGAGCTACGACGGCTGTGTGAAGGACATGGCTCGCTGCTCGTTCGTAGTGTGCAGAGATTACATTCTCTACTATGATGAAGAAGAACTCTTCAAGGAGCGAGAGTGGGCAGTGTCGCAAAACGCGGCAGTGCCCTGTTTCGGGGCACTGCCAAAAAATGGGAGTGTGACAACTGTGACAAATGACAGTGCCGTTTCTACGCCCTCAGCCGACGCCAACTTCGATGGCAACTTTGAAGACAACTTCGAAGGCATCAGCTATTCCAACATAATTAATGCTATGGAGGAACTGCTGGGCGGTACGCCTGCTCAGGGAGCTCGCAACAACCACATCTTCATGATGTCGTGCTACTTGCGATATGTATGCAACGACGACCCTCGATGGATAGCACAGGTGTTGCCGCGATATGGCGAGGAAGAGCAGAAATTCCTCTCTACGGTGCGCTCTGCCTGCAATCGTCCGCAGACCAAGACTGTGCCTGATGTCATGAAACGAGCTATCGAACTGGCTCGCAAACGCCAACAGGCAAACGACCTCGCAGAGGTTAATGGCATTCATGCACCCAAGCCTCCTGTGATGCCGCAGCGACTGACAAAGTTCATGCGACTCATCACCAAAAATGTGCCTGAACACCTCAAACCAGCTGTGGCTATGGGTGTCTTCCCCTCGCTGGGAGCACATTGCAAAGGAGTGAAGTTCCGCTACAACGACAATGCCCTCGTCGAACCCACCTTCATGAGTGTGCTGGTGGCAGAAATGTCGAGTGGGAAGTCGTGTGTCAACGAACCAATCAATGCCATCATGGCTGACATCAAGGAGAAGGACACCAAGAACCGAAAACTCATGCAGGAGTATAAGGAACAGTATGATGCCTGTCCTGCCGACGAACAGAAACCTGAACGCCCCAAGGGACTCTCGATTCAGTGGGTCAAGTCGGACATGACTCCTGCTGCCTTCGTACAACTGATGGCCGATGCTGGCGGACGATTCCTCTACACTCGTATGGACGAGATAGGAATGCTCAACCAACTGAAAACCAACGGCAAGGGCAATAATGTTACGGAGATTCTGCGTCTTGCCTACGACTGTGGTGAGTATGGTCAGGAGCGAGTGGGCACAAAGTCGGTGTCGGAATGTGTAGAAGTGCGCTGGAACTGGAATGCTTCAGCCACACCCGGAAAGTGTCGCCGATTCTTCAAAGATTCCATGCTCGATGGCACACTCTCGCGCATCACCTTCAGCACCATCTATACCGACGACGACCGAATGCCGCTCTATGGCATCTATGATGAGAAATTCGTGACTCAGGTGCAGGAAGCTGTGGCTTATCTCAATGATGCCAAGGGACTCATTGTCTGCAAGAAAGCAAACACCCTTGCGGCAAAAATGCTGGAAGACAACCGCCAGTATGCAGCCCTTGCTGACGACGATTCCTATCGCGAACTCTCCTATCGCGCCACACTGTCAGCCTTCAAACGAGGCATGATGCTCTATATACTCAACGAACAGAAATGGAGCAAGGAGATAGAGGATTTTGTTCGCTGGTCATACCACTATGACATGTGGTGTAAGATGTGGATATTCGGAGAGAATATGCGCAGAGCAATGGAACTGGACAGAGCAGTCCTTGTGCCTGGGCGACGCAACCTGATGGAGCTGTTGGCAGACACCTTCACCCTCGACGACCTCAACACAGTTCGTCGTGCGCAAGGCATGAAAGGCGATGGTTCACAGCAACTCCGCAAGTGGGTTTCAAGGGGCTACTGCACCTATACACCGGCAACCAACACATATGCCAAGAGCCCGCAGTTTCTCGAAAAGCACCCCAATGTAGCATAGCAAAAGTGGGGAGGAAATCAAAGCAAGGAAGAAGGGAGTCACAAATCGTGACTCCCTCTTTTTTTTCTTGTGACAATTGTGACAAATGACAGTCGATTTTTACGCCATTACTCAATTAAGGAGTCCCCTCTAAAAAAATTCCGAAATAAAACATTTCCTGCGCAGAAATTATACGAAAAGGGGTGAAATTTAAAAATTTTCACAAAAAACATTGTTTATAATACAAATACTCCATATTTTTGCATTTCCAACCTTGGAGACCATGAATATGTACAAAACCGATATTTTAACAATTGGGGGGGGTATTTCTGATGTAAAAACTCAGGAGTACCTACACATTGTATATAATATATAAGAACGTGTGAAGAGTCGTCGGACTCTTTGCACGTTTTTCGTGTTTATACCTACTCATGTTGCTGATAGACAGATACAACTAACTAAATTTTTTATATTAACCTTTTTATTAACTAAATTTTCTTTTTCTATGAAACGAAAACTACTTTTGGCATTCTGTGCCCTATTAATTGGGTGGAGTTATGCAAGTGCACAAGAGATTGGTGACCAATACGTTGTTGGCACTTCTGTTTATCAAATTACTGGATCGAACCTCATTACAAATGGATCATTTGACGATGGCGTAAGTGGTTGGTATAATGGCGCCTGGACAGCAAACAGTATAGAAAACAGCACCGTAACAAATACTGGAGGTTATGATGATGGCGCATACATTACTATAAGCGCTGCTGGAGCTGGTTCTACAAGTACTCTTCGAAATGTAATTCCTGTAGAGAGTGGCAAAACCTATCTGTTCCGCTGCTATACAAGCGGTCAAACTCCTTCAAGAGCTAATATCGGTTTTAGTGGTTTGTGGAAAGGAACGGGCGCTAATGGTCATACAGAAGGAGATCAGCTTTATCGTTTGCAATGGGGTGAAAGGTGTGCCGCTTCAACAAATAGTTGGACTGTCAATAATTACATTTTCACTCCGGATGAGTATACATTTGTCGTAATCCGCTCAAGTTGGAATGCAAACACTAAACTGGATGGTTTCTTTATCGGAGAAGTCAGCAAGGTTAAAGACATCTCGGAAACTGTTTCATTGGGTAGCTGGACAGGAAATGCAAATCCTAATGGCTCTGGCCAACATTGGGATGGAACAAGCTCGACTAAATACTATGACAATGCTTCTTGGTGGGCTTCAACCACATTTGAAGAAACACAAAATGTAGACCTTCCAGCAGGTGCTTACGTTCTTAAAGCAGCTGGTCGTGGTGCAGCAAATGACGGCACAGATGCATACATTTCTCTTGATGGAAATAATCTTTTCTTCTGGAGCAAAGGAGACACAGGAAAGGGTATTGACACTTCTGGCGCAGAGAATTATTCTTCCGATGGCACCTACGCGAATAACAATAACGGACGCGGTTGGGAATGGAGAAACCTCCCACTTTTATTATTTGAAGGTAAAAATGGAGTTACAGCAAAATTTGGTTATAGGGTTAATTACAAAAGCAACCCTGGCAGCTCTTGGTCATGGGCTGGCATTTGCGAACCTACGTTGTATAAAACAGAGTTGACGACAGCCATGATTTTCCCTGACCTGCGCATCGCAATAGCTAAGGGACAGAAAATAAACGACAAGAACGCAGCAGGAAGCAGAGCTATAAGCGCTGTTTTATCAGCTGCAAAGGCGATTAGCTTGTCTTCTTCCGTTTCTGACGCCACCACTGCATATAATGCATTATTGGCTGCAATTCCTATAGCTTCGGATTATGCAGAAAAATATGCGCTGCTTGACAATGAAATAACAAAGGCCGCCGCAATGGATATAGCATCATCAGATATTTCCACAGCAGAAGCCGTTCGTGACAACAGTTCTTCGACAGCAGACCAACTTGTTGCAGCCACTCAAAATCTTATGGTAGCAGAGTATAACTATGCTACAGAGAATTATGCCACACCTATTGATCTTGGTTCGTGGACTGAAACAGGAACAAATACTATGCCTGCAACATTCAGCAATGAGCACTGGAGTGGTACTACTAGAGAATACAAGAACCAAGACGACAGTAATAGTCAGGGCTGGTGGGCTTCAACATGGAGTATGGGTCTTAATCAAGATATTACCCTGCCTGCAGGCGATTATGTATTTAAAGTGGCTGGACGTAAGAGTGCAGATGCTACTATGACCCTTACGGTTACTAATACAAGCACATCTGCTGTATTAGGTACAGTTGCTGATTTCCCATCAGGTAATAGTTCAAGAGGTATTAATAAAAGCGGTGCAACAGCCTTTGAAGGTGATGATGCAGATTTCGCACATGATGGTGCTGGCTATGGATGGCAATGGCGTTACGTTCCATTCTCATTGAATGAAGAAACTACTGTAAATATTGCAGTTGAAGCTGGAACTACCAAGCAATATAACTGGGCAAGCTTTGGTGATTATGCAGTATGGTCTAAGCCTAATGTAGCTGCTTCTACAATTGCTTATAATAAGGCTGTAGAAGATGCTGGAACAGCAAAAACTACATATCCTCAAGTTACAGGAACAGAATTGACAGAACTTAACGATGCTCTGGATGCAGATAAGGGTTATACAGTAGAAACTATAGATGCTGCAACAGCTGTTATTAAAACAAAGACATCAGCATTAATTGCTGCAGCACCATCTTATGATGCCTATCTGCTTGCAAAAGGCTATGGCGAGGCTATCAACTCAACATTGCTTCCTTATGCCTCAACTGCTAAACTTACAGCTGTAACGGAAGCTTTGGGAACCTCTGTTACAAGTGCAGCAACTGCAGTAACTGCAACAACAGCAATCAACACTGCCAATCGTGCTGCTTACGAAAGCAATATGAATGCAGAGGGTGTTGGAGGTGCAACGAATCGTACATCTCTAATAAAGAATGCAGACGGAAATAATACTGCAGGTTGGACTGGTTCATTTTCAACAAGGTCAGGTGAACCTTATACAGATGCAAGCGGCAGTTCTACAAATACTTATTTTGACAAGAATGGTATCAAATCATTCACAAGCAGCCAGACTATCAAACTTGTAGCAGGAACATATATTTTGAGTGTAACTGCACGTGCACAGGCTGGAATCGATTCTTATAAGCTGAAAGTTACAAACAATGCAGACGAAACGGAGGAAGTTGCTTTGACTGCAATGGGCAGTGCAAATGGTGTGTTCAATCGCGGTTGGAATGTTGCTACTGTTGAATTTACACAGAAGGCTTTCGGTGATGCAACGATCTCTATAGAAGCAGATAACACAACCAGTGATGCTAATTTCTGGATGTCTTGGGACCGCTTCCGTTTGGTAAGTATTGCAGAAGAAGGCAAGTATGAAATTTCAGAGGATGTAAATGCTGCTATTAGTAATTATTCAGATGTTGATGTTACTCTTACTCGTACAATCAAGGCTGATACTTGGAATACATTCGTAGTTCCATTTGCTATTAATAATACTGATTTGAAGGCTGCCTTCGGTAATGATGTAGCTATTGCTGAATATAGCGAAACAGCTGATGGCGACAATTCTGATATTGCATTTAATACAATGGCAACACCTGCAGTTGCTGCTAACACTCCTGTACTTCTTAAGACTTCAACAGCGGGTACAAGCTATACTTTCACAGAACGTAATATAGTAGAAGGTGAAGCAAAGGTAGAAGGCGAAAATTATGACTTTGTAGGTAGTTATATGGCCTCTATTAATTTGGAAGATGGCGATTACTTCATTAGCAGTAACAACCTCTATAAGAATGAAGGTGCAACTGTTACACTGAAGGGTACCCGTGCTTATATCAAGGCTAATGGAACACCTAATAATGTTAAGATTCTCAACTTCGTTATCGGAGATGGCTCTGCTACAGGCATCGAGGCTCCAGAAGTAACTGAGGCTGAAGAAGAGGAAATTCTCTACAACACAGCTGGTGTACGAGTAGGCAAGGACTACAAGGGTATTGTAATCAACCAGAAGGGCGAAAAGCGTCTTCAGAAGTAATTAACCTTAAAACTAAGAAAGGAACATAACAATGAAAAAAATATATAAAGCGCCACTTACAAAAGTGGTAAAAGTAAACGCAGTACAATTGATCTGTCAATCAATCGTAAATGTTAGTGGTAATGCAGGTGTAGGAAAAGGAGGATCTGTTGGAGGAGGTAGTAGTTATTCTTCTGACTCCAAAGACTGGGATGACTACGACGAAGATCTCTGGTAAATAAATGGCGAGGGGTGAGCCGTGTGCTTTCCCCTCGCTTCTAGATAATGCTGGTGAAAATCAGCAAATTTTCCTATATAAGTTAGTTAATTAGGTTCACCTACCAATGTGTCGTGAGATACTAGGGTGAAAATAATGAATTCTTTAAGCTTCTGCGCAGCGATGTGTGGAAGCTTTTTTTGTGCTTTCCTCAGCAAAGTGCTTATGATTATAGGTTATTGACAACCTATTCGGGTGGTGTTTTATTTAAAAAACAAGATAAAATCCCTCAATGAGGGAGATTTTGTTTAAAATATTTCCCTTAATGAGGGAGATTTTGTATCTTTGCGGCGATTCAAAACTATAATGCTATGATTGACAATTCGCTTTATTCCTATATGGAGGAACTGCTAGAGATGACTCCAACAGAGTTCTATCGCTATAAATACGATGAAATAGATTGGGAAGGTCGCCTGACGGGTATTGTCGGTCCTCGTGGGGTAGGCAAATCCACTATGGTACTGCAGTATATAAAATCTCATCGCTCCGAAGGTCTCCACCTGTATGTTATGGCTGATAATGCTTATTTTACTTCCCATTCACTTGTTCAGCTTGCAGATGAATTTGTCAAGGATGGTGGAACTCATCTGTATATTGATGAGATTCATAAATATAAAGATTGGTCGCGCGAACTGAAACAGATATATGATGTACATCCTGCCTTGAAAGTAACATTTACAGGGTCGTCAGTTCTCGACATTCAGCAAGGGGAAGTCGATTTGAGTCGCCGGGTTGTTATGGAGACTATGCAGGGACTTTCTTTCAGAGAATTCCTTCGTTTGTTTTATGATATTCAGGCTCCAGTTGTTTCGTTAGAAGACATTTTAAATCATAATGTAGAGATACCAGGATTGCTTCACCCACTTCCGTATTTCCGCGAATATCTGAGGCAGGGTTATTACCCCTATGCCCTTCAGGGGCGTTTTGCCACTCGTCTACAGCAAGTGATAAATCAGACGATAGAGACTGACATACCGCAATACGCAGATATGAAGGCATCTACTGCCCGTAAGCTGAAACAGCTGCTTATGGTAATATCCGGTTTGGCTCCGATGAAACCTAATGCCGACAATCTTGCTCGCGAAATAGGTGTGAGTAAGAATAATGTTCCGGACTATATTCTGTATTTAGAGAAAGCAGGTATGATAGGTCAGTTGCGTGATGATACCGGAGGTTTGAGAGGGTTGGGTAAAGTTGAAAAAATCTATTTGGACAATCCCAACTTAATGTATGCTTTATCAGAGGGAGAACCAAATATCGGGAATCTTCGTGAGACATTCTTCTATAATCAGATGCGTGAACGTAATTCTGTCATTTCATCGCGAGTTTCTGACTTTATGATTGGGAAATACACGTTTGAAGTAGGTGGAAAAAAGAAGGGTAAGAAACAGATCTCAAATGTATCAGATGCCTTTGTAGTTCGTGATGATATTGAATACGGAAACGACAATATCATTCCGCTTTGGCACTTCGGACTTAATTACTGATAGTTTTTGTTTCTTACTGGTGTGCACACAAGAGAAATTTCTCTAACGTAAGTGCAAAAATCATGTATTGTGACAATTGTGACAAATGACAGTCGATTTTTACGCCATTCTCTCTAACCTTTAACCCTTAACCCTTAACCCTTAACCTTTAACCCTTAACCCTTAACCCTTCGGGTAGGATTTCTATCTGCCCGTTCTTGTAGAGGTTGCCTACGGCTTGTTTGAAGGTGCGTTTGCTCACGCCAAAGGTGTTGTAGATTTCGTCCGAAGGACTGTGGTCGTGCAGATGGCATTTGCCGTCGTGTTCCTTCATCCATTGCAAGAGGCGAGGGGCGAAGTCATCGATAAGAAGCGGACGCGAAGTGAGCTGGTTATATCGCACTTCGCCGTCGGGGGTGATGTACTTCTCCTGTTCCTGTTTGTTCGCCTGCTGATTCTTGAGCAGTCGCTGAATGCGCGATGTACACACGATGCGATAGGTCAGATTGTCGATGTAACAGTATATCTGATAGCGCTTGCCCGGCTGCATGGGCACTGCCTGTTCGCGGAACGGACAGAAGAGGTCTTTGGTAAGTCCCCAGTCGAGATAGGCGCCGTACTGGTTCACCCATTTGCACTCAAGGAAGGCAAAGCCGCCTACCTCCACAAGAGGATGCTCTGTAGTTGCTATGAGGCGTTCCTCGTGGTCGAGATAGAGAAATACTTCGATGGAATCACCGATTTTGACTCCGTCTGGCAGGTATTTTGTGGGCAATAGGATGTCGCCTACCTGACCGCCATCGAGATAGGCTCCGTGAGGTAGGATGCGAGCTACACGCAGGGTGTTGTGCTTGCCGAGTTGTGGTTTTACTTCCATGAGTGTATGGTTATTCTGTTATGTCTGTCTGCGGTAAAGGGTCTATTCCTGGTATCGTGCCTGCTTCTTCTGCATGGTCTATCTGTCCGTCGATGAGTCGGATAGTGCGGTCGGTCATAGCTGCAAGGGTTTCGTCGTGGGTGACTATTGCGAAGGTATAACCAAACTGATTGCGCAGGTCGAAGAAGAGTTGGTGCAGTTCTACTTTGTTCTGTGTGTCGAGCGAACCAGAGGGTTCATCGGCAAGGATCACAGACGGATTGTTCACCAGGGCGCGGGCTACGGCAATACGCTGGCGTTCACCACCGGAGAGTTGGTTGGGCTTGTGGTCGGCACGGTCTGTGAGGTTCATCGTGTCGAGCAGGTCGAGAGCGCGCTGACGCAGTGTGGCACTATTGTGGAAGGGCAACTCCTTATGCGGAAATCCCTTCACTCCATGCTGACCAAGTGCTATCATGCCCGGTATCATGATGTTTTCAAGTGCCGTGAATTCGGGCAGGAGTTGGTGGAACTGAAATACGAATCCTATGTAGCGGCTGCGGAAATGACTCAGCTGGTTTGAACTGAGACGATTTACGTCGGTGCCTGCTATGCTGACTGTGCCCGATGTAGGACGGTCGAGTGTGCCCATGATGTGCAGGAGGGTCGTCTTGCCTGCTCCCGAGGGACCTACAATGCTGACTACCTCACCCTCTTCTACACTGAGGTCTATGCCCTTGAGAACCTGGAGGTCGTCGAACGATTTTGTTATATTTGTGAGTTGTATCATATCTGTTGTCAGGTTGCTTTCAGTATCCAATGAGAAAGCCAGTTGCTGATGCGCTGGTTGGTGGTGTCGCCAGTACTCTGATTGCTGCGATTAGGAGAAAGGAAACTCTCTTCACTCTCAGCCTGCTGATCGGGATAGATGACGAGCAGAGAGGTATGGGAGAAGTCCTGACTGAGCCACTGCTGCAGTTTGTTGAAGTCTTTATTCCACGACATGCTGCCACGACGCGAGGCAATGACTATGAAGAGGTGGTCGGCGGCTACTTCATGGCGCAGAGACGGCAGTTCCGACCACTGTTCCATGTGCTCATACTCGGCACGAACGGTGCTGTGGCGCTCTTTCATATATGGAATAAGTGTCTGAGCTGTCTCTTCCGTAGTATAGAATTCGATTACACAACCAAGGTCTTCAGCTATGCGGGCTACACGGTTTACCCAGCGGTAGTAACCTCGTTCGTACTGTGCTTTCGGTGGCACTGCAACTATAATCTTCCGTAGTGTGTTTGCCGGAATGATGATGTTGGCAATGGATATCTGACGGGCGATTCCATCGATGAGTCCGCTTGCAAATTGTCCGAAGAAACTGTCGGATGGATGCATGCGACGATGAAGTCCGATGAGGATTTCACTGGCATCGTTCTCGTAGAAGGAATGGATGGTTGCCATCACGAAGTTAACGGCAAGACGGGTTCTTGTCTGTACTGGCACATCGGCTGCTGCTGCCAGCTGGGTAGCCATATCAAGACATTCCTGCGAGTGCTGGCGTGCCTGTTCGGTCAGGTTAGAGTCGTTTATCATATTCAGACAGATAAGTCCGCGATTGAGTTGGCGGTTGCGCATCATGAATGCCACACTCATTATCTGTCGTACATTGGATATGCTGTTTATCGGGATGAGTATCTTTTCGTCGTCGAGGGCTGTAGAGTCGCGACGCTGAGTGACTACTCGCTGTCCGATGCCGAGTTTTATACCTTTGGCTGCCTGGTCGGTAAAGATGCCACTGATGATGCAGGAGATAAGAATCATAACTACCACACCATCGAGCACAGCTGCACTCATAAGAGGTTCGCCAGTAGCTGGAATGATAAGGTGTCTGCCTACAAGCACCATTGCCAAAGCTCCTGCTGCATGGGCTTCGGTAAGTCCGAAGAGCATCAGTCCCTGAGGACGGCTCCAGCGGAACAGATGACGGGCGATGAGGGCTGAGAGGTATTTAGAGACTGTACCTGCTACAACCATGATGACAACGACGAGCAGGGCACTGCTTTCGTGGAAAAGTGGACGCACATTGACCAGCATGCCTACTCCGATAAGGAAGTATGGAATGAAGATGGCTCCAGCTACGAATTCCAGACGGTTCATCAATGGTGATGTGCTTGGTATGAATCGGTTAAGCACCAATCCGGAAAGGAATGCTCCGAAGATGCCCTCAAGTCCGCATAATTCGGCTGCCATTGCTGCTGCAAGGAATACAACGGCAAGGGTGAAGGTGAAGAGCATTATAGGGTCGGAGAATTTGCGGAAGAACCATCGTATGATGCGCGGAAAGACGAAGAACATTATAGCAAGGAAAACTGCTATGCGAAGTACGAAGAGCATCCAGAACTTAAATCCTGCTTCTTCGCCTTTCAACACTCCCGACATACCGGCAAGAAAAAGAAGGGCTGAGAGGAGGGCTATCATCGTAGCAAGGATAGAAACTGTGACCGAAGGGTCGTTAGTCACTCCGTAGCGCCCCACGATTGAATAGCTCACAAGGGTATGGGAAGCAAAGATACATGCCAAAAGGAGTGAGGCTGCCGTGCTGTAATGAAGCAGGTGGAGTCCGGAGTAAAGTCCGAAGAGAAACGGAATAACCGTGGTGAGGGCTCCAAAGACTATGCCTCGCATGCGGTTCTGTTTCAGGTTCTGCATGTTCATCTCCAATCCTGCAAGAAACATGATGAAGTAGATACCTACTTTGCCGAAGATTTCGAACGAGGAGTCGCGCTGTAGCAGGTTGAGACCATGTTCGCCGACGAGCACACCTGCCAATATCATTCCAACAAGATGCGGAATGTGCAACTTGCTGAATATCATAGGTGCGGTAAAGATGATGCACACTACGATAAAGAATATCCAGGTGGGGTCGGTTATCATTATTTTAATTTATCGTTTATCTTCTTCAGGTGTTCTCGCACATCTTCTGCTTCTTCCAATTCTTCCGGTTTCATCAGTTCTACGGTGCGGTCAATAAGTCGTTTTGCCTCAACATAGTTTCCGCGCAGATAGAGTATCCAGGCGAGGGTGTCGAGGTAGGTCGGATTGTCGGGGTCGAGCTGGTTGCTACGGCGCGACATCACTTCTGCTGTGTCGAGTTTTGTCTCCGAAAGTGCCAGGTAGTAGGCATAATTGTTGAGTGCCATCGCATCATCGGGCTTGTACACAAGACATGAGTCGTAGTACTGGAACGCGCGTTCGTCATTGCCTGCCTTATGGTATATGTCGCCAAGAAGTATGAAGGCGTCGGATTTTTCCTTAAGCAGACGCGGAAGTAGGTCGACTGGCAGAGTGGTAGTAGGTGAAGCCTTTACCAAATCTTCCATTTCATCGATGATTGATTTCACATCGTTGCGCTGGGTGTATATCTTTACTTTCTCAAGACTAATCTGGTCGGATTTGCCGTCTTTCACTTCTATGCGCTCCAGTACACTCAGCACACTGTCAACCATATTTTGCGAAGCATAGGCATCGAGCATCATATAGTTGAGTTCCTGTTTGTCGCTCCAGCGCTGCTTCATCTGTTCGAGTACACTGATTGCATCGGTAGGGCGATTGCGGTTGAAGTAGAGCTTTGAGAGGAGTTCGGAGTACCAGTAGTTGTCTGGCGCCATTTCAACGGCACGTTCCATGTCGGCTAAGGCTATGGAATCCTGATTCAGTATGATGTTGAGCGGAGCCATGAAGTAGAGCACTTCCGGCGATTGTGGATTGAGCTGTTTGCAGTAGTTAAACAGTTCGTAGGCAGCAGCCGGGTTATTGTGACGAAGCTGCCGCTGTGCTTCCATGTAGAATGATATAAAACGCATGTCGGTAGCGGGTTGCAGACGTTCGGTCTTGGAACGCCTTGCCGATGCCGACAAAGCAAATAACATACAAATAATATATAATGTGTATCTCATTGCTGCTTTATTTCGTTCCGCTATGACCAAATCCTCCAGCTCCACGTTCTGTCTCGTTCAGTTCTGTTACCTGGATGAGTTCGGGTTGCTCATGACGGGCAATAACCATCTGGGCTATGCGTTCGCCATCGTTGATGACGAATGGTTCGCTTGAGAGGTTTATCAGAATGACACAAACCTCACCACGATAGTCGGCATCGATGGTGCCTGGGGTGTTGAGTACTGTAATTCCCTTCTTGATTGCTAACCCGGAACGAGGACGAACTTGTGCTTCGTAGCCTGCAGGCAGAGCCATGAAAAGACCTGTCGGTACGAGGGTGCGCTGCAGTGGTTGCAATGTGATGGGTTCGTCGAGGTTTGCACGCAAATCCATTCCTGCCGACTGTGGTGTAGCATACTGTGGCAGTGGATGGTGTGATTTGTTGATTATTTGTACTTCCATATTTCTTATACTGGTTTTCAGGGGACAAAGGTAGTCATTTTTGATGTACCTTCAATAATGTGTATTGTAATTTTCGTTTAGTATTCGTAGGCGCTGCCTCCAAGGAATTCGCGCAGAAGTGAATATGGAGGGAAGTATTCCACTTTGATGCGATGGTATTTATGCAACATTCGTATCAGTCGCTGAGCCTCTTCATATTGTGGTTCGCCTGGTTGTACTTTCTCAAGCAGAGGAAGTGCCAACTGACGCAGTACACAGTATTCATACTGAAAGGCTGAGTTGATGTTCGCATCTGCATACCCTTGGTATGGTAGTATCCATTTCTCCTCACCGCGACGTACTGATGACCAGCGGGAGAGAGTCTCCTGGATGGTGGTGTTGCGGAACTGCGAATCGCGAACGATGCGGCGCAGGAGGCGGTTGTCGGTTGTAGGGAATATGCTGCCGTCTTTCTCATGATAGATGGTAAGGGCAGATATGTATATTTTGAAGAAACGGTTGGCAGGAAGATCTAAACCTTCGAGCAGGAGGGGATTGAGTGCGTGAATTCCTTCAATAAGTAGTACGCTGTCGGACTCCATATGCAGGATTCGGTTGGTCAGCACACTCTCGCCTATTGTGAAGTCGAAACGGGGCAGGCGGATTTCCTTTCCTTCCATCAGCGATGCCAGATGCTGATGAAGCATTGGCAGGTTTAGAGCATAGATGGATTCCCAGTCTGGTTTGCCATCCTCATCAAGTGGCACATTATCCCCTCGCATATAATAGTCGTCGAGCGACATGCTTACGGTTTTGAGTCCTTGTTGACGAAGTGCATAGGCTAGTTTTTTGCAGAATGTGGTCTTGCCGCTGGATGATGGTCCGGCAATGAGTACTGCGCGCACCTTCTGACGCACGGCAATCTCTTCGGCAATAGTGCTGATGGCAGCTTCTTTCAGCGCTTCACTGATGCGAACCATAGTACTTCCTCCTCCAAAATCAATTACTCCGTTCATGTAGTCGGCGGATAGGTCGAATACTTTCAACTTGGGGGTGAAGATACTGTTAATTTGCAGTTGGGATACTAGAAAATTGATAGCCTCAGAGATAGTTTTTGGGGCATCGTCAGGATTAATTTGTTCTGTAATGCGTAAAAAAGTTTCACTTACTTCGAACTTTTCAGAACTTTTAGTATTTTTGCAGCGGTTTTGTGTTAACATAATTCTGATTTGTGCTTTTCGTTGTACAAAGAAACGAATAATTAACGGATTGACCGCAAAAGGAATTCGTAAAAATCTTAAATAGTAAGTAAATTATGTCTATTTGGGTGTTATTTAAACTTTTCGGCTCGCTCGCATTACTCATGTTCGGTATGAAATCGATGAGTGAGGCATTACAGAAATTGGCGGGTCCTCAGTTGCGACATATTCTCGGGGCAATGACCACTAACCGCTTTACCGGCATACTCACAGGTATGTTTGTGACAGCTGCCGTTCAGTCGTCAACCGCAACTACCCTTATGACAGTGTCGTTCGTAAACGCAGGTTTGCTTACGCTGATTCAAGCTATTTCCGTTATCATGGGTGCACACATCGGTACCACGATTACCGCATGGATTATGTCGCTCGTGTTCTCATTCAGCATTTCTGATTTTGTATATCCAGCTTTCTTCATAGGTATCATCCTTATCTATATGAAGAAACGCCGTATCATCGGTGATTTCCTGTTTGGTATAGCTTTCTTCTTCCTCGGACTTGCTACCCTGAAAGAAACTGGATTCCTACTCGTTGATGACCCTGAGACAAGTGCTGCTCTCAATCAATTCTTTGATAATTTCAAAGAGAAGACTTTTTGGGCAGCCCTGGTATTCTTTATAATTGGTATCTGTGCCACAATGTGTGTGCAGTCGAGTGCTGCCATCATGGCAATTACGATGATTCTCTGCTCCACTGGTGTGCTACCCCTTGATCAGGGCATTATGCTTGTACTCGGTGAGAATGTAGGAACAACTATTACCTCAAATATAGTTGCGATGCAGGCAAACACACAAGCAAGACGTGCTGCCTTTGCGCATATGAGTATTAATATACTGGGTGCAATATGGGTATTGGCTGTGCTGCCTTGGTTCCTGCAGACTATATGTAGTGTTGTAGGTTTTGACCAGAACAATCCTGACCTCACAAAGGTGTCAATTGTACTGGCTGCATTCCATACTGCATTTAACCTCTGCAATACAGTCCTGCTCATCTGGTTCATTCAGTATATCGAGAAGTTCGTATGCTGGGTAATCAAACCAAAGAAGGCCGATGGAGACGAGGAGGACTTCCGCCTTCATTTTATTACTGCAGGTATCATGAAGACTCCAGAACTCTCTGTGCTTGAAGCACACAAGGAGATTGGTTCATTCGCAAACCGTATGCAACGTATGTTTGGAATGGTCGGCGACTTACTTACTCTCTCGGCTTCCAGCAATAAAAAAGATAAGAAGGAAACGGAGTTTAATGCTCTATATTCACGTATCGAGAAGTACGAGAAGATTTCAGACAATATGGAACTGGAAATCGCTAATTACCTGAATCAGGTGAGCGATGCACATTTGTCTGACGATACAAAGAGTAAGATTCGCGCCATGCTCCGTGAGATTTCGGAACTGGAGAGTATTGGCGACTCTTGTTATAAGATGGCTCGTACGATTAGCCGTAAGTTCATTGATAAACAAGACCACTTCAATGACAGTCAGTATGACCACATCCACCAGATGATGGATTTGACTGACCAGGCACTCACGCAGATGAATGTTCTTCTGGCTGGACGTAAGGAGGCATACGATGTAAATCGTACTTACAATGTTGAAAACGAAATAAATAATTATCGTAATCAGTTGAAATCACAGAATATCAGTGATATCAATAATCACCAATACACATACACTGAGGGTACGATTTATATGGACCTAATCAATGAATGCGAAAAACTCGGCGACTACGTTGTCAATGTAGTTGAGGCTCGTATGGGCATCCGTCAGAAATAAAAAAGGTGTCCAATACGGACACCTCTTATGGGCTCTCATAGTTCAATGGATAGAACAAATCTCTCCTAAAGATTAGATCCGAGTTCGATTCTCGGTGGGAGTACTAAGAAATATTATCTTTTATCGTCGGTTTCTTTTTTATCGGGTCGCAAGTAAGACCGCAACCCAATTTCTTGAATATACGACGGTCAACCTCACCTAACATTACTGTACTGTGAACCTGACATCCACGAAGTTTTGGAAGTTGCATAAGAGCACGACGGCAATTCTCGTCGTGGTCGGAGAGAACTGATATGGCAACAAGCACTTCGTCGGTGTGCAATCGTGGATTGATTCCTCCCAAGTATTCTACCTTTGTCTTCTGTATTGGCTCAATCATGCTCTGCGGGATGAGATTTACCTCATGGTCAATACCTGCCAGATGTTTTGTAACATTCAGTAACAACGCTGCACTGCATCCAAGCAGAGGGGAAGAGTGGGCTGTGATGATAGTGCCGTCCTCCAGTTCCATCGCTGCTGATGTGTGACCGGTGCGATCTTTTGTGGCATTAGCTGCAACAGTGGTGCGACGGTCGTCGGTAGTTATCTTCGCCTGATTGAACAATAATTTTATCTTGTTTATCTCTGAATCATTGCACATTCCATCGACATATTTGTTGGTTGCATCATAATAGCGACGGATGATTTCATCCTTTGATGCCTGACAACATACTTCATCATCGGAGATGCAGAATCCAACCATATTAACACCCATGTCAGTAGGTGATTTGTATGGATTTTCTCCATAGATGCCTTCGAACAATGCGTTGAGTACAGGGAATATCTCTATGTCGCGGTTGTAGTTTACAGCTACCTTACCATAAGCTTCGAGGTGGAATGGGTCAATCATGTTGACATCGTTCAAGTCGGCTGTAGCTGCTTCATAGGCGATGTTAACAGGATGTTTCAGTGGAAGACTCCATACTGGGAAGGTTTCAAATTTTGCATAACCAGCATGAATACCTCGTTTGTTTTCACCGTATAACTGACTAAGACAAACTGCCATCTTGCCACTTCCGGGACCTGGAGCCGTGACGATTACAAGAGGACGAGTCGTCTCTACATAATCGTTTTTGCCAAATCCTTCGTCTGATGCAATACGTGCTACATCATGTGGATAACCATCGATAAGATAATGATAGTAGGATTTGATGCCCAAGCGCTTCAGACGCTGACGGAATGAATCAGCTGCTCGTTGTCCGTCATAGTGAGTAATCACTACAGAACCAACCATAAAACCGCGAGCCATGAATTCGTCGCGCAGACGAAGTACATCCTCATCGTATGTGATACCAAGGTCGGCACGTATCTTGTTGTTTTCAATATCCTCTGCACTGATTACAATTACAATCTCAATGCTGTCGCATATCTGTTGGAACATACGGAGTTTGCTGTCTGGTTTAAAACCAGGCAGTACTCTTGACGCATGATGGTCGTCAAAAAGTTTTCCTCCTAATTCCAAGTACAATTTACCGTTGAATTGGGTGATTCTCTCCTTGATGTGTTCCGACTGAATGCGAAGATATTTCTCGTTGTCAAATCCTATTTTCATCTTAACCTAATTCTAATTTAGCTGCGAAGGTACGAAAATATTTAAGATTTTCTATAATTTTGCAGCGTATTCTACGTTTAATTATTTAAAATACATAACCAATTTTAAACAATGACTGAAATGGAAAAGACTAGTTACGTCAAAGAGGCTGCTATCATTGCAGTGGGAGTTGTACTCGGATTGTGTACATTGGGAGTGAGCCTGAAGGCAGCCATGGATAATTTTACTAATAAGGACAGAAGGGTCACCGTGAAGGGGTTGGCAGAGAAAGAAGTCGATGCTGATAAGGTGACATGGCCTATTCAGACTAAGGAATTAGGTAATGACTTGCCTGCTCTCTATTCAAAAATAAACAGTACTAATGCAACCATAAAAAAGTTCCTGACCGATAATGGTTTGAAGGAGGATGAAATCAACGTTAATGCTCCTACAGTGATTGACCTGAATGCAGAGCGTTATAGTGAGAATAATCGTAGTTTCCGGTATAATATTACTTCAACTATCACGGTTAGTTCTCAGAATGTGAAACTGGTGCGTTCGCTTATCAGCCGACAGGGAGAATTGCTGCAGCAAGGTATTGCTATCGTTGATGGAGGATATGAGAATCCTATCAAATATGAGTTCGTCGCTTTTCGTGATATGAAACCTGAGATGATGACTGAAGCAATAAAGAATGCTGAAAAGACAGCTCAACAATTTGCAGAGAATTCTAATTCGAAGTTGGACAAGATTATCAGTGCCGATCAGGGACAATTCTCAATTGATAATCGTGATGAGAATACCCAATATATAAAGAAAGTTCGCGTAGTCACTACTGTGACATATTCTTTGAAGGATTAAACACGATGAACTGCTGTAAAACCATATTTCTCCTCATTGTTCTTTGCTTCTTTTCCCGTTTGACCATAAGTGCAGAGAATAATGAGGAGCATAGTTTTTCAAAAGACGAGTTGCAGGTATTGCGAACATGGCAGGCTGGAAAGACTGTATCACAGTCTGCTGTCGATTTGTTCGGTGGTGTTGAGAAGTGCTTTGTTGAGGAAAATATCCCTGATGACATATGGGCTAGGATGCAAGGTAAGACTTACCGACCAAATCCACATGTGAAACGTGGTGATTTGCGCTACCTACGTTTGTTGCATTGCGATTATGATAATAAGATTCATCTCGGCGAGATGGTATGCAACAAAAGAATAGCTAATGTGCTGGTTGATATCTTCAGAAAGTTATATGAGGCAAATTATCCAATACAACAAATACTTTTACCTGATGTGTATAATGCTGATGATGAAACCCAAATGCGTGCAAATAACACTTCATGTTTCTGTTATAGGTCAATCAGTAAATCTAATAAGTTGTCAGCTCATGCACGAGGGCTGGCTGTGGATTTAAATCCTCTGTATAATCCGTACTATATAGACCGGAGAGATGGAATCAGATACGTGCAACCAGCTACAGCACGAAAGTATTGCGACAGAACGAAGTCGTTCCGATATAAGATAGATGAGAACGACTTAGCATATAAGTTGTTCAAACAATATGGTTTTTCGTGGGGTGGACATTGGAGAAGAAGTAAAGATTATCAGCATTTTGAACTGAACGAATAATCCATACACTTAGTAGTCTGTCATTTAATTTTCGTTTTCCTTCAAAAAACTGGGCGAATGCCGTATGTATTCATAACCGAAACGGCAAC